>ERZ795044.930-NODE-930-length-27292-cov-5.708595_pt1 | contig 27292 bp, 16 predicted proteins | sample MGYA00375128_ERZ795044 | MGnify/ENA primary metagenome ERZ795044 (study PRJEB30173, sample SAMN05720213) | anaerobic digester metagenome | isolation source: active sludge of municipal wastewater-treating anaerobic digesters | place: USA | collected 2014-12-22 ... | reverse complement strand
CTTCCTCCGAATCATCAAAAAGCATCCCCTCTAAAAACAATCGGAACATCGCTTTTGAATCGTAAAAAAGACGGGTACCGATTTTACGGACGTCTTCCTTCTCCCCCTCCGATTCGACAAGAGAAGACAAAACTTGTAACGCCACCTCTTCTTGCATCAATACACTGCTGACGGCAAGGCGAACTCCTTCCCCAGCCGTCACCTCTCCCTTAACGTCCCGAAGAGCCCGATAAAAAGCGGGCGGATCCAATTTAAGCAAAAAATCGAGTATTGCGGTCGCAGCCTCATCTCTCCTTACCGCCAGAATCGCTTCGCCGGGCGACGCAAAAGGCGATAAAAGGCAGCGAATCGACGTCCGCAGATCCCCCTCCGAGAAAGATTCTCGTACCTCATCCAGAGAATCTCCCGGAAGAAAGGCCGCCGCGCGACCGATCTCTTGAAGCAAATAAATTCCGCCCCAGCGGGTCATCAAATCGGCACTCTCGTCCGAAATCATCCGAAACACATCGGGAACGGAAGCTCTCCACCCTTTTTCAAGAATCAGTTTCATTAACGGTTTCGACATCAAAGCGGCAAAAGCCATACCCGGAGAAAGGTCCCCTGCGGCAAGAGCTTCCAAAACCCCTCCAAACTCGTTTTCCGTCAGATTTTCCCAAATACGCTTCTTCGCCTCTTCGATCGGAAAACGGCCGGCCCTCTCTTCCTCCGAAAGAGAATCCCGCTCGGAAGTCAAATAAGAATCCTTTCCGAGTCTTGTCGGAAAAATTCTTATGAAATCCGCCGCATACACTTGAGGAAATTTCTCCAGTATCCTGTCCATAAAATCCTTATCGCCTAAAAGCACGTTTTCTCTTCGTTTTTCCTGAGATTCCGTACCGGTCAGCCAATGCAAATAAGCTCCGATGCCGGATTCGTCCATTTGATTCAACAAACCAACAAGACTACTCGGATCCACAATGAGCGAAGGTCGAGGCTCAGACCGAAGAAAATACCTCCCTAGATGTTCCGCCACCAGCACGACCTTTGAAGCGCCCTTCAGCTCTGCGAATAAAGTTCCATAACCCGTCATAAAAGATTCGACCGACTCACGGACATTTCCCCTTAAAGAGCCATTTTTGACATTATCAGACAAAACCTTCAAAATAGTTCGGGTAAAAGCCTGCCCAAATCCCAACATCCGCTCAATGGAAGCCCGATCCGTCCATAGCGGGAGCAATACAAATTGCCCCCTGTATTCGTGATATTCTCGTACGGCCAGCGGGCGAAGAAATTCTTTCACGGCACCCTCATCGGCATGCGTTTCCAGCAGATAACGAAGCACTGCCAGCAGGTTCTTATTTTGCTCGGAAGTAACGCCGCCTTCCCTGTCGGTTTTTCCGTGGAAAATTATTTTGTTGTACCACGCCCTAAAAATCTCTTCGCGCAATTCCGACGGCTCCGGCAGAAGGTCATCGAGCTCCTTAAAGCTTATTTCCCGCGCAACGGCTGAAATATTCTTCGCGATCGCGCTCAAATCCTTAACGGCGTCAGCGTAAGGAATGGGAACCATGGACGGCAATGCGATATCGATCCCCTCCTTAAACATTCGTTCCGAAAATCCGTCCCCCATCGCTTCCGTCAAGTCTCTCAACTGCGCGGAAAGCAAAAACTCCTCCGCCCGGCTATCCCTCAATACCTGCGTATTACAGTAATAAATCAAATAGGCCTTAAGCGTCCCGACCGAAAAGTCCTCCCCTCCAAAGCATTCCACTCCGTAACGGACAACCTCCGGATGTTTTCCCAACACAATATGCTCAAAGGCCCGGGAACGCTCATTCGGCGTCATCTGACCAACCGCTTCTAAAACCTTCGGATGGAGCATCGCTTGGACATCTTCAGGCGTCAGACTCATGAAAGCCTCCATCTGCGCCAAATCGCAATTAACGCCCAGGACCCCCTTAACCCAAGGACTCTCATCAATATCCTTTGCGGGGCAATTTTCGAAGCTTTCCGCCGCGTTAAAAAACCTCGCCAGCATTTCACTCCGTTGAGTTTCGCTGGCGGCGGACTTCTTTAAAATACTCCTGTGAACAGCCAAAAGATAAGCACTGCCGGCAACCGTTCGCCGGACATTGATTTCCACAGTCGAATCCGTGATCAGATGCGCAATATCCCGTATGTTTTCTCTCTCACGCATTTTTGATACCGTGCCCAATATTCCGGGATTGAGAAAAAACATCTTATCGCCGTCCGACAAGTCACGATCAGAGACAATCCTCACAAAATAATCCGTCCTGAACTCGAAGTCAGACAGGACCCCGACGCCTTGCCGCACAATGTCTGTTATGGCCGAAACCAACTCCTCGCGATGGGCCTCGACAAAAGCACGCCCCGCCGGGTCACACTCCTTCCAAAGTTGCGCAAACCAAAGGAACAAGCTTTCCCTCAAAGCAATCCTCTCCAGCGGATCCTCGATATCAGCCAATTGTTTTATTGAAATATCCCTTGTTTCCGAAAGCCCCTTGGGAGGATTTCTGCTTAAAACATCTTGATACACGACAGCCTGATATTTCACGCAATTTCGTAGGGATTCAAAGCGATTTTGAATCGCGGAATCAAAGCGCGCCCCCCATTCCGGAACCAGATCAAAGAAACGGCCCATTGCCCCCGGAATCCGGACTTCGAACACCTCCCGCCCCTCCATTCTTGAATAACCGATGCGGAACATCAATCCGGCTGCCGTCCGAACCTCAGAGACGGTTCCGTTCGTACGCCCACGGATCATTTCCAAATCACTTCCCGCAATCAGCCCAACAACTTCTCCCCAAATGTCCGTTCTCGCCTCATCACTTTCCGCCCTGCCGTAACTCAAAATCAGCCGCCTCAGTTCTCTGTCCCGCGCCTTTCTGGCCCTGCGCGCTTCAACCGCTCCGGTAATCCTCGCCGCAGTTCCCTGCACCGCCACCGGCAAAGCGCCAAGCGAAGAAGCCGTAGCCTGTGCGTTCTCTCCACTCTCCAATACTGCACCCGTCACTTCTCCCCGGACCGCATCTTCTCCCATCGACTGCGCTGAAGCAGGAGATTCATCCTCTGTCCGCGCAAGATACTCGGACAAACTTTTCCGCATCTGTACGGCCGACACCCCGGTTAATCCCGGCGCCTTGGCCATATATCCTTCTACGTTTCGCAAAAATCGCCGGCCGACCTCCCTCCCCAACCGAGTCATAATTGCGTGGAAAAATGCGCCCGTAAAATGCGGATTTTCCCATAAAAGAGAACTCTCCCCCGAGCTCAACTCCAGCGGAAAATCCCCCATTACCCGTCCAAACCACTGAGAAAAAATGTCCCACGCCGCTTCCTCTGAATCCAGAGATTGCCGAATGGCTTCGATTTCCTTCTTTCTTGCTTCATCCCCGGGATCTTTGGAGAAAATGCCTCCTATTCTTTTTTCAAGCGCGCCCCACACCGTCCGCCTCGCCCATCCCCGCATCAATCCCCTCCACAAATCGCCGACTGCTTCATCTTCGCCACTTCGCGACAAAGCCTCCAGTCTGATCGCCGTAGAGCGCGCCGACTTTTCAATCGCGGCGATCATTTCATCCGGTGACACCGGCACATCTGATTCCTTCCTCTTCGCGATCTCCAGCAAATATCTCCCCCAATTAAATGCCTGAACAATGCGCAAAACATCAAAAAAACTCCGTAACGTGGCCTCATCCCCTTCAACGCCCAAATCTTCCGCATAAGAACTAAACCACCGCACAAAAGAATCCCAATCCATTGCAAACCCCGCTTGATCTGCCATCAATGCCGCCATCTCCTCCAAAATCCCGAACCGGATCCCCCGACCTTCGTCAGGCCAGGTCCAAGAATCCGTTTCCCTTCCGGCGGAATAAGTCCATTGCCATTTATGAAACTCTTCGTGCGTTTGCGTCGACGGATCCGCGCCAAAAGGATCTTCTCCCTCGAACTTTCCGAAACTCAGTAACCCTGCAAGGCTGATACCGTTCCAGACTCCCTCATTTTGGGTAGAGAAGAAGCCAAAGCTATTGTCAAGCCTCGTCGCCTGCGTCTCCATAGCAACACCGCTAAACTTCGGAGACCGATGAGTCCTTCTATAAGTCTCCGCCCCCAGCAAGACATATATCGAATCCGGCATAAATTCAATTCTCAAGCTTTCCTTAACATCATCGAAACCGATTGTCTCTCTGAGAAATGATTTCAACCGTTTCGATTTCCTGATCTCTCTCGGCAGGAAGGTCTGCCCGCTAACCCCTTCCAGACGAAGCTCTTTTTGAATCCGCTTCACACGATCCCGATCGAAGTCAAATTTTTCCAGGTTCCATTCAAAACGGGTTCTTGCTCCCCTCGGAATTTCGCCGGCTTCATCAAGTAATTTCAAAAAATCCCCACGCACAACACGCGGATTTTCCCGAATCAGCCTTGCCGCCCGGTCATACAAAGCCGCGATCCGTTCAAAAGTTCCGACACTGACCCTCGGTGCCTCCGGAGAATCCGACGCCGGCATCTCTCCCGCTTGCCAATCGTCCTCATCTCCCAGCGAAGCACCAACCATCGGGGTTGGTGCGGAGTGCCGAAACCAAGGGGTTTCGACCGAAGCACCAACCATCGGGGTTGGTGCGGAGTGCCGAGTTTCGGCCGAAGCGGCGTCCGTTGATTCCGGTGACCCCAACACTTCACCCCGTTTAGCCAACTCTACCATTCCGTCTTTTGTATAAATCATGCCGATATACTGCGGAGGTATTCTAGGAGCCAGTGACGTATACTCCGCCTCGTAGCCGTCCCTTTCATTCGCAAAAAGAAGGCCGGGATTCTCTTTCAGCCTCGCTCTCAATTTATTTTGCCACCCATAGCCGCCATCCATATCCACAACCACCTGATCCGGAGGCACCTCAACCTCAACGATGGCCAAATCTTCACGGCCGCTCTTTAACGCGCGTATCGCGTAAGAAGGGTCTGCGGAAAACGGCATAAGCGGCGTAGCAAACTTTGCTTGTCCGTCCTCATCAGTTACCGGGAAAGCTTCATCCTGAACCCGTTCCAGAAGATCGACGGTATCGCCTCTGAATCCAAAATTTCTCGCGATAAAATCCCCTAATTCCTCCTCATCCCCGCCGACATACGCCAGCCCCGCTGAAAACAAGCCTTGATCCGAAACACTCCCCACAAATTTTCCGGTATCTTTTATATCCCAAATGACCCGATATAAAACATAAAACGGCCTCCCCTCCCGCTCGCGAATGAAGGGCTTAACATCCGTGATGGCAGTAATCGTCTCAAGCGGATACTCCAACCCTTCGAGTTCATCAAAATAATTCCCTTTTGTCACAACGACCAATTTCCCGTCTCGTTCGGCAATCTCACCCATTGCATGATAATGATTCCCAATATTCTCGGGTAAATCGATTAACACTTTCTGCCCGGCTTTCAAGAAAGAGACATAAACATCCATCAGACGGGAAAGGACTTGTTCTTTTGCCGTAGCGTTCGCGCCAAGTGACTGAGCGGTATCGGCAACATGCCGAGAAGACAAAACCTCCGGGCGAATAACACGCTCCGCCGAAGCTTTCGCAGACGCGTTTTCTTGATTCTCCCGCGCAACCCGGGGAGCCTCACGGGAGAGATTTGTTTCATTTTCAGGCGCTTTAACGGCCGGCGCAGGTTTCGCGGCAGGAATTTCCTGCGTAAAAGACTCCCGGGTCTGTTCGCCCTGGATATTTCGCAGCGCCTGCAAAGTCGCTAATTTGACCGCCTGAGGCTCCGCCAAACCGGTTTCACCGCGGACACCTTCCTCCGCGCGGCTTAAAAGCCCTGTCACAAATTTCTGAGAAGCTTGAAAACTTTGAGGAACGTCCGCCGGCATTGCTTTAACCGTACGGTCCTGATCCGCAAGAATATCCCGCACAACCCCCTCGGCTTTCGCAACAACCTCGGGGGACACTCCTTCAGGTTGAATTTGTTTTTGAAGAGCTTCAACCGCGGCATCAACAATCACAGCCCTTGTTACATTCTCATACTCCGCAGGTTCCGAAGCGGAAAAATCGATTTTGCCAAGCGCCGCATCGATGAATGGCTTCAACTCCGCAGGTGACAATTGATAACTCAAAATCGCACGAACAGCCTGGAGATTAGATGGTTTCGAGTTCCCAAAATCCCTGAGCAGGGTCTGAACGCTCTCGGAAGTCACCTGATTCTTTTCGGCAAGAGGCCTGAACCCTTGCATGAATGCGCCGAGTTCGGATTCAAAACGTCCCCACCACTTCGAAAGGATATTTTCATTCGCATCCTGCAAGGCCTTCCTCACGTCATCCAGGATTTCTTCCTTGCTTTTCGAGGCAAGACTCGCCGCTCCGAATTTCTCGATATACACCTTGACCAGCAAATCGATGTACTTCGTGTACTCGCCCGCTTCCGTGACCCGCCCCTCGGCGGCAAGCTTTCGTATGAGTTCATCGCGCCAAAATTTGAGTATCCGCTTAAAATCCGGCTCATTCAGCTCCGCAACCAGCTTCATCCCGGCATGTCTCGCGAAGGCGTCGTAAAAAGTCGTCTTAAGGTAATCGGTATAGGAAAGTTTCCCTTTCATCACCGCATCGTATTCCTCCTGCCCGCGCAAAGAGCGGATTTTCGGCGTAACAACCGCATAGGAACATCCGCTCTCTTTAAGCCCCTCTTCAAAACCGAGCGTATGGAATCCTCCCAGGATCACCACCGCGGCCTTGGCGTTCTCCTTTCTCATCAGCTCCCGGAGATTTTTCCGGAGCATACCGTCACGCCCGACCGCAAAGCGGTAAAATTCGATCGCGGGATCAAACAGGCGGCGGTCCTTGACAAGGGAAAGATACGCTTCCGGCTCCTTCTGATACTCCCGCAATTTCTCCCGGTTCAATTCCAGCAAAGCCAGATCTTTTAGGATATCCATCCGCTTGTACTTTCCGCCAAGCTCACGCTCCTCCTGCTTCGCGGCCATTCCCGCCTCCGTCACATCGAGAAAACGCTCAAGCTCGTCGAAGATCTTGGTTCCTTTGATCGTCGAGAGGGTGTCCGCGTATCCCAGAAACTCCTGCAACTGGACCGTCAGCTTAAATTTCACGCCCCGCTCCCCGCTCGTCTTCAGCAGATACCTCAAGAACGTGGCGGGGTCCATGCGTCCCGTCATAAACCCCTGATATTTTTCGTTAAAATCCATCACCTCGCCTTTCTTCATCCCGCGAAGATATTTTTTCCTGAAATACTCCGCCATGTCCCGGATGGCAACGTCCAATCCCTCTTTGTCCAGCGAATCGTCTTGCGCGATCGAGTCGAAAAGCGTTTTCAAATGAGGATAGGCCTCACCGTCGGCCGCCGCTTCGGGGCTCACTCCTTTCAGATACTTCAGCAGTTCGATAAGCTGGCTCCGCTCTTCCTTGAATGCCCGGACCTTTTCGTGCAACTCGTTGAGTTTCGGGGAATAGATTTCTTTTCTCCGGCGGTCCAAGTCGGCCTTAAGCGCTTCCAGTTCTTTCAAAATCGCATCCCGTTTTTGGGCCGCCTTCAAATAGGCAAGATAATTCGCTTCGTACAGCTTCCAGTCTTCTATCCCGTAGCAGGCAGTCTCCCGGGAATTCAAAATCGCGGCCAGTTCGGCACCCGTCATCTCGGCTCGGTTCAGATAGTCGCCAAACACCTTCTGCTTGATTTTCTCATCGGGAAAAGCGCGGAAAAGCGTCGGATCCAACTTCCCTTTCCCTCCTTCCAAGGCAACCAGCGACACGTCGTACCGTTCACCCAGGTAATCAATCAGCGCCTGAATGTTGTTCTGGGCATCGATGATCGCATGCGCATCCTGAACGAAAAATACAAACGGAGCCCCCACTCCCGAGTTAAATTCTTCCTGAATGGTTCCGATCTCATCAGGGATCGTAATCGGATCGGAAAAAGAAACAGCAGGCAATTCCGTGACGGGAGAAATCTGAACCGGGTTTTGACTCCAACCGGTGTTGGCCGCAAGAAAGAAAAATGCCGTTACAAACGCGACGAATTTTTGTTTTCTTTTTGAGAAATATTTCTCCATACCTTTGCTCAGTTTGTTAAATTTGTTTATAATTGCATACTATTAAATATTTATTATTAATTAAGTTTTAAACTACATTAAAAATGTAACACATGATTAAACTTGTTGCAAATAAGCCTGAAAGTTTGCAACCCATTAAATGATAAAGATTTGCGAAATTAAATAAAAATAAATAACCTGTCAGATTTCAAAAACCATGAGAAAATGCGGAACCAACGGTTGATAAATGGCCGAAACATCCAAAATCTTACGTAAAATTCATCGAACTAAACCCGTCTCATTTCCTGATAAAATACGCCATACTGGACAATGAAGTTGACATTTACGGATATTTCTATAATCTTTTCAAATATGACTCCGGAAAAACAATCCAGCTCACCGTTTATCAGCTTCATCATGCCCGTCTACAATGAAGCGCTCAACATTCCGAACGTCCTTCGGAATCTGCATCAGATCCTTTACGCGCATCCCGAATGGAATTGGGAAGTTATTCTGATCGAAGACGGAAGTTCGGATCACACAAGAGAAGTCATGCAGGAAGAACTCAAGAAATATCCCACGACGCAGCTCATTATTCACGAACGAAATCAAGGCTACACCAAATCCCTCAAAGACGGGATCGCCAAAGCGCGCGGGAAATTTCTCATGTATATCGGCGCGGACGAAGAGTTCGACTGCTCGGAGCTTCCGAATTTCGTGATCCCTCTCGCGGCGGGAGAAGCGGATGTCGTACTGGGCGTGCGGTGGCAACGGAACGCTTATCAACTGTTCCGTTTCTTTCTTTCCGTCATCTACATTTTCCTGCTGAATTATCTTTTCCGACTCCGGATCAACGATTACAACTGGTCTCAGGCCTGGTCGAAAGAGCTTCTGGACCGGATCGACCTGAGGTCAAAGTCTCTTTTCGTGCTCCCCGAAATCATCATCAAGGCGCATGATCTCAAATACCGGATCAAGGAAGTCCCTTCCAATCACCGGGGGCGTCAGGCAGGGAAATCCTCCGTCAACATGCGAATCATGGGACACGCCCTTCTCGACTCTTTTTCGTTCTGGCGCGTCCGGAGCTCCCGGAAATACAATCCCGCCAAGGCTTAACCCAGTCCTCTTAATAGAAAATAAAACCACTGCGAGAATAGTTGCGCCTCGCACGAAGGCTTCAGATTCGGGAAGCACTACGCACCGATTTACAAACAACAAATCGGTGCTAGAGCTCACTTTCGGGGGACCCCGCCGATGTTCTTCGCCTGCGGCTTCGCCACGGACACCCCTCTCAAGATTCGCCCAAGTCTTCCTCGAATCTTCCGCCTATGTGCTCAGCTCAACTATTCCCCCTGAATTTCATATCAAAGCACCCACGAATCGCTATCTGCCTGAAGCAGAGTTCTACGCACCTGATAGGTTCGGCAAATTCAACTGAAGGCAGCTCTCGGAGCTGTTTGGAGCTTGGCCCGGGCGAAGCCTCGGTCCAAACAGCGAGAGCGCAGGCGGTCGGACGCCGCAGGAGCGACCGAACCGGCCGAAAATCTTTTTTCGGCACTAGCTCCCAGTAAAAGCAAGGTCGCGTCGCCGATCGCGGAAGCAGATTTGCCGAACCTTATAGCCTGAAATCTCAAAAAACTTTTGAACGGTTACTTAGGCTAGGCGGTAGATTTCGATGATTTGGCCGTTTCTACGGCGGGAGAGAAGATCTTTCATCAAAAACGGCGCCCCCGTCAACGGCTGCCGGTCCACAGGCCAAAGACGCGAAGCGTCTTCATAAGGGCTGAACCTCGCCGCAAGTGTCGCAGATTGCGCGAGAGAGCCATAAAAGGCGGGATGGAAATCGGGGCTGATCCGGGCAATCAGCACATATTCAATTCCCCGGTCGCGGAGGTCCCGAACATCATAGGGGACCTTGCCGGAAGTAAAAAAGAAACTTTCCCGGTTCGGGTCGCCCAAATAATAAAGCTCGTACCGGGGCCCCTCATCCCGCCCGGCAAGCGCAATCATCCTCTCCACTCTCCTGACTTGGGCGGAAGATCCGTTTTGAAGCGCTAGTCCCCTTTTCTTCTGCAATTGCCCGATTGATAATTTGAGGCGGGGCATAAAAAAAGGAACATCCAGCGCAATCCGGGTCCCCGGGGCAAGATGCGATTCCACCCATTCTTTCGAAACGGTCCGGACATCGGGCTCAGCCATAAGCCGGTCGCAGAGAACACTCTTGGCGAGAGGGAAAGCCGCGGCAATCCCGACAAGAAATCCGAAAACAAGACCGTTCAAGCGGAAAAGACTTTTTAATTCCAGCAAAACGTCCGCGGCAAAAAAAATAAAAAAAGGAATCATCGGAAGCACATACCGGTCGTAAGGCTGGCCAAAAAAGACAATGACTCCGTAATACGCCAAAAGAAAAGAAATAAAGATCAGCCGTTTCGGATCCCGGCGAAAAGCCGAAACCGCCGTCCCGGCAAAACCTAAAATCAGCAGAGGAAGCCCGAGCGCTCCCGTAAGAGAATAAGTCAGATGATGTAAAAACCCCGTAAACCCTTCCGCGCCGGATTGCTTGAAAAGCTCGTTAAAGAAATGCCCCCAATCCAAAAAAGCGAAAGGATTCAGAAGGAAGAAAACCGCAATCGAAATCGCGCCCGTCGCAAAAACAGCGGGCGAAAAAAAAGAGGAGAAACGAAACCTCTCCCGGAGGAAGTGCGCCGCTAAAAACGGAACAAAAACGAAAACCCCGTTGTACTTCACAGCAACACAAACGCCTAGCCAAACACCAAACAGTGCGTAATCGCGCAGCCTTCCCCGCTCCAGAACATTCAATATCGGGAAAAAGGCAGCAGTCATGGCCAGCAAAAGCGGAATATCCGCGTAAATATAGTGCGAGTCCCTGACATGGAGAAAATTAACGCCCAGAAAAAGGGCCCCGAGCAGCGCATGTCTTATAGAAAAAGACTTTTTCAGGAAACGGTAGAAGACATAGACCGTCAAAACACCGAGAAAAGCCCCCAAGACAAGACGCCCGATGAAGTAAAACGAAGAAGGATCGGACAAAAAAAGATTCTCAAAATCACCGACGCCATGAATCGCTCCGGTCAAGCGGGCGATAAGGTAATAGCACCCGAAACACCCGAAGAGGAAATAGCTTGCGAGGGGCGGGATCTTGAAAAAGTGGGGATTGAGATCTCCCGTGCCGTAAGCCAGCGCGTGATTGACGACAATCGGTTCGTCCGCGTGGTAAAGATCGGGAAGCCCGAATGAAATCCCCCACACGCGAAGCGCAAACGCCGCGATGAGGATCAGAAAAAGCGCGGCGGTCTGGAAAGATGAAAGCCCGGTTCCGGTATCTTTAAGCTTTTCCACAATGGCGATGATAATACCTTATCCGGAGGAGATCCAGAAGCATAAAAACGGGGTCCTTCCAGACCGAGACCCGGCTCTTCGGAGAATTCCGCCAAATCACGGGGACTTCCCTCACCCGGAAGCCCAACCGCTGGGCCAGATAAATAATCTCGGCATCGAACGAAAAACCCGCCATTTTCTGGCGCGAAAACAGAGCCTGCGCCGCCTCCCGCCGGAACCCCTTGAATCCGCACTGGGAGTCATGGACGCCCTTGAAAGTCAGAAAGCGCGCGATGCGGTTGAATATCCGCCCCATCAATTCTCGCATGAAATTCTGATGGACCTGGACGTCGGATCCCGGGAGATCCCTTGATCCGATCGCGACATCAAAACCCTCTCCGAACGCCGCAAGGAGCTTTTCAATCTCCCCGATCGGGGTCGAAAGATCGGCATCGCTGAAAAAAACATAGTCCCCCTTCGCCTCGAGCATTCCCCGCCGGACACTGTACCCCTTTCCGGAATTCACGCCGTTTTTCAGAAGCTTTTTCTCCCCGGGAAAATTCTTCCAGGCCGTCTCCACCACGCCGCAAGTCCGGTCCGGACTGCCGTCATCGACGACAATCAACTCACTCTGCCAGTCCTTCCCGGAGAAAAAACGCCCGATCTCCTCCAAAGTCGCCCCGATCCTCGACTCTTCATTAAACGCCGGAATCACGAGGGAAATCCTCATTTGGACGGTTCCTTCACAATGTATTGATTCAGAAAAAAGAGCCCCAAAAACCCCGGGACAAAATAGCGAAGCGACGACAGCAACGCCACGCCCGCGATTACCGGGACTTTCTCATACGGGGAAAAGAAATAAATCATCGCCGAATCCCGGGTCCCGACGCCGGCCATCGTGATCGGGATCAGCCCGACCAAAATCGCGAGGGGAACCAGTTCAAAGACCCGGAACAACGTCACGACGGAATGAAGCGCTTTGAAAACAAAATAAAACTGAAGGAGGTGGAGGAACCACAATCCGATCGAAATCGCGATGATCGCCCCCAGATAACGGCCATCGTTTTTGATCTCGTCCAGATACGCCTGGGTATCGCAGAAGAATCCCTTTAGTTTCGATAAAATTTTATTGCTTTGAAAAATGGAGGCGCCAAACCAGCGGTCGAATCGCACGAAATAAAGAAGCGGGAACACCGCAAGAACCCCCAGTGAAAAGCAAAGGGCAAGAACCGTCGCGCTCCCGCCTCCGGCCCCGAGAAAAACTCCTGTCAGCACCACGATTCCGAGAGAGGCAAAATCGATGTATTTTTCAAAAAAAACGATGTTCATGCCCCGCTTGATGTCGAGCCCTCCGGCCTTTCCCGCGAAATACCCCTTGGAAAGATCCCCCACCCGCGACGGGAGGAGGATATTCAGCGCCGCGCAAGCAAAAATCAGCTTGGTCGATTCCCAAAGGCTGATCTTCGCCCATTTCGCGATCATGATCTGCCAGCGCCAGGCGGAAACCAATATCAGCGGCGCAAAAAACAAAACCGCGAGAATAAAAACCGGGACATCCATCTCCGAAAGGTACGTCCTGAATTCGGCGAGATTGATTTGGGAAAAAATCGCGGCCAGAATCAGAACGGAAATCAGGATGGAGATAAAAGTTTTGACCATGCGTCTTTAATCGCGGTTCTGATAGGCCACGATCAGGTCGGCGATAAGCCCCAAAACGCCCACGATAATCGCCGTCATGAAAATGATGACATCCGACGATTGAAGCCTTCCCGTAAGGGCGTAAGTGATCACGGCCTTGAGCACCGCGAAAATCGCCAGAAAAAAGGAGAGCGGCATAAACACGCGCAGGGGTTTAAAGTACATAACCATTCGCACAACCGTATTCAGATACGCAGCGGTATCTTTGATGGGATGAAACTTGGATTTCCCGATCCGCTTGAAATACTTTGTCGGGATATATTTCACGGCGTACCCGTTCGAAAGAAACGCCAGCGTCATGGTCGTTACGCAGGAAAATCCGTCCGGGAGGACCCAGAGATATTTTCTCATAATTTCTTTCTTGAAGGCCTTCAGACCGGTATTCAGATCCGGGATATGCGTCCGTGTCAGGTAACAGGCCAGTTTCCGGATCAGCCACTTGGCCGGCGCGCGCAAAAGCTTCAGGGTCCCCTCTTCGCTGGTCCGGGCGCCGTTGACCTGATCGTATTCGGGAAAAAATTCGAGCATTTTCGGGATGTCGGACGCGTCGTAGGAACCGTCCGCGTCCAGCATCACGATAATATCCCCTTCGGCCTTGAGAATCCCCGTCCGGCGGGACGCCCCCGATCCCCCCTGAGTCATTCTCCGGAAAACCCGGACACTCTTTTCCACGGCGATCTCCGCCGTACGGTCCGTCGACTGATCGTCCACGACCAGGATTTCATACGTCCGGGAACTCCGGCTCATCGCCGCTTTCACGTCGTCGATCACTTTCCCGATCGCTTCTTCTTCATTGTACGCGGGCAGTAAAATCGTCACGTCAGGTTTCATTCCAGTAGGCCCTCCAGTAATCCAAAATGCTTTTCAACGTCTCCCTGAAATTAATCTTCGGTCGCCAGTCCGAAAGACGCCGCAGGCGGGATGAGTCAAGACTCATCGACGGGATCTCGTCTTTGGAACTCAGGGACAAATCCCGGATGATTTTCACGCGCCCCCGGCCAAGATGCGCCAGGCAAAGGAACTCGTTCAGAACGTCGCCGAGCAATCTCGTCTTCCCGGAGCCCACATTGTAAACACCGCCCTTCTCCCCCTTGGCTATCGCCGCGTCCACGGCCCGGAGTGCGTCCCGGATATCCAGATAATCCCTCCGGCTGTCCAGGCTCCCGACCCGGAGAACCGGCGCGAGCTTCCCGGCTTCGATCCCGGCAATCTGATAGGCAAAATTCGAAAGAGAGAAGGAAACGGACTGCCCCGGCCCGACAAGATTCACAAGCCTTAAAACAATCGTATGAATTCCAAACACCTTGGCGTACATCCGGGCCAGAAAATCGATCGCGAGCTTGCTCAACCCGTACGGATCCTTCGGCAGCAAACAGGCGTCCTCTCGCAGTTTTCTTCCGCATAGATGAGACTCCCCGTAGGCCACTCCCGACGAAAACACGACAAATTTCGAATTCAGCCCGAAATCACGTAAGGCTTCCAGGGCGTACAAGCCGCCCGAAAAATTCACATCGATCGTGCCTTCCGGGTCGAGCCATGATTTCCGTACCGACCCTTGCGCCGCGAGATAATAGACGCAATCCGGCCTGACCTTCCGGATCAGCCGGACCATCTCTTTTTTCTCCCTCACGTCGCACGGCAGGAAACTCAATCCCGCGCGGGGCTGAAGCCCTTTCTTCCGCTTTCTCTGATAAGTCGAGACAACTTTCTCCCCCCGCAAAAGCAGATGGGAAGAAAGGGTTTTCCCGATGAAACTGGTCCCCCCGACGATCAAATTAATTCTAGCGCGATTCTTTCTTGCCATCTCTCAGTTTCCTGAAATACTCGACCGTGTTCGCGAGCCCCCTCCGGATATCCACCTTGGGCTCCCACTGCAGGAAATTTCTCGCCCGGGAAATGTCCGGCCGCCGGACGCGGGGATCATCCTGAGGGAGAGGATCGAACCGGACCGTTGATTTCGAACCCGTCACGTCAATGATCAATCTCGCGAGTTCGAGCATGCTCATTTCGTCGGGATTCCCCAAATTCACGGGCTGATTCAACCCCGAAAAAAGAAGCTTCCGAAGCCCGGCAATCAGATCCTCAATGTAGCAAAGGCTCCTCGTCTGGCTCCCGTCCCCGAAAACGGTCAGCGGTTCTCCCGAAAGCGCCTGGCTGATGAAGTTGGGGATCGCACGTCCGTCGTTCTCGCGCATCTGAGGGCCGTAGGTGTTGAAAATTCTCGCGATCTTCACATCGACCCCGTGCGTCCGGTGATACGCGAGCGCGATGGCTTCGGCAAAACGCTTCGCCTCGTCGTAAACGCCGCGAGGCCCGATCGGATTGACATTCCCCCAATATTCCTCCGTCTGCGGGTGGATCAAGGGATCCCCGTAAACTTCCGAGGTCGACGCGAGGAGAAACACGGCCTTTTTGGCTTTCGCGAAGCCCAGCGCGTTATGCGTTCCCAGCGCCCCCACTTTAAGGGTCTGAATCGGAAGGCGATGATAGTCCGCGGGACTCGCCGGCGAGGCAAAATGCAGGATGTAATCGACTTTTTCCTCGGTAAAAAAAGGATGCGACACATCGTGCTGGATGAAAAGAAATTTCGGATTATTTTCGAAAGCCCGCAAGTTCTCGATATTTCCCGTGACGAGATTGTCCACGCAAATCACCCGGTGCCCCTCTCCCAGAAAAAGCCCGGTCAGATGGGATCCGATGAACCCCGCTCCCCCCGTGATGAGTATCGTCTTCATGTTCAAAGGTGGACCTTTTTCCAGACGCCGGATTCGATGAACCAATTCACGGTTTTCTCAAGCCCCGGGTAAAAAAGGGTCTGCGGCCTGAATTTCAGGATTTTCTTCGCGCGATTGATGTCCGCGAGCGTCCGCCGCACATCCCCCGCCCGTTTGGGCGCAAAGCGGGGTTTGATAGCCGGTTTTTTGAGAAGCCGTTTGACTTCGTTAAAAATTTCGAGCACGGAATGCTCTTCATGGCAGGCGATATTGAAGATTTGCCCGTTCGCCGCCGGAGCGCGCATCCCGAGCATGTTCCCCTCCACAACATTATCCACATAGGAAAAATCCCTCGACTGCTTCCCGTCCCAGTGGATTTCGGGGGATTTCCCCTTCAAAAGATGGTAAATGAATATCGGAATCACGGCGGAATACAGAGACTCGGGATTCTGCCGGGGACCGAAGACGTTGAAATAACGAAGCGAAACGGTTTCCAGCCCGTAAAGCCGCGTGAAAATCCGGCAGTAATACTCTCCCATAAGTTTTGACGCCGCGTAAGGAGAAACCGGGCCCGGTTTGTCATCTTCATGAAGGGGAAATTTCCGGCTTTCCCCGTAAACCGAAGAACTGGACGAATACACCACCCGTTTCACGCCCGAATCGCGCGCCGCAACGAGAAGATTCAGCATCCCCGTCACATTCGCTTCGTTCGTCTCGACCGGATTATCAACCGAACGGGCCACCGCGCGAATCGCCGCCAGATGAAAAACTCCCCGCATGCCCTTCACGGCGCGGCGGACCGCGCTCATATTTCTCAAATCGCCCTTGATGAATTCGATGTTATCCTTAAACGGCGCAAGATTTGCCTTAAATCCGGTCGACAGATTGTCCAAGACCCGGATATCGTGGTTGCCCTTCAAAAGACGCTCGACAACATGAGAGCCGATGAATCCCGCCCCTCCCGTCACCAGGTATTTCGCCATGGTCCTTTTTCTCCTCCGCTTAACGATTGATTCATTCAAATGCAATCGGAAACCGATTTTTAAAAGGTTATTGTATCATCTTTTCGCATGGCGCAAAGCCCGGACTTTACGCGCTTTCCGATACCGCCCAGCGCCGGAAATATTCCGCAAGAGCTTCTTTCCAGGGTCTCAACGGGCCTCCCGCGAATTTTTCATACCGCGAGACATCCAGCACCGAATATCCGGGACGCGGCGCCGGACGCCCGAGTTGCGCCGAAGTGATCGCCTCGAGTTTCGTCTTTCGTCCCGACAAAGCGAAAATCTCGCGCGCGAAATCAAGCCACGTCGCCTCGCCGGAATTCGCGATATGCATCACGCCCAGGATTTTCGGATCCGCCTTTCCGCCCCGCTCCTCGCAATAGTCGAATATCTTCTTGAGTCCCGCCGCGAGATCGAAAGTGTAGGTGGGCCTCCCCCGCTGATCATCCACCATTCCGAGAGAATCCCGGTCACGGGATAGTCTCAGCACCGTATCCACAAAATTTTTCCCGCGGGGACCGTAAAGCCATGAGGTCCGAACGATCAAGCCGAAGGGGTAATTCTCGCGGACATAATTTTCCGCCAGATATTTGCTCTTCCCGTAAGCGCTCAGGGGGTTCGGAGTATCTTCCTCAAGGTACGGCGCCCGCTTGGCTCCGTCAAAAACATAATCCGTGCTGATCAGGAGCAGGAAAGGCTGGCTCCGGTGAAAAGACTTCAAAAGATTCCGAGTCCCTTCGAAATTGACGGCAAGCGCCCTCTCGGGCTCGGATTCGGAACGGTCCACGTCCGTGAAGGCCGCCGCGTGCAAAACAGCGTCCGGGCGAACCGCTTCGACTAAATCCAGAACGGCGTCAGGATCCGTGATGTCACATTCGCGAAACGGAAAGGAAAGGTGAGCGGCGTCGCCGGTCCCCGTGCCGGTCAGCTCATGCCCCTTGAAAACCTCCCCCAAGGCACAGCCCAGCATCCCGTTTGCGCCCGTGATTAAAATTTTCATCGAAGGAAATACTCTCGAATGTTTGATCTTACAATTTCCGGGTGAATTCGTCCTGCTTCAGAGGCCTCCACCACGACTCGTTCCGCCGATACCAGTCAATCGTGAGGGAAAGCGCCTGATCGAAATCATAGCGGGGGGCAAACCCGAGCCCCCGGAGTTTGGCCGTTTCCACGCTGTAGCGGAAATCATGGCCCGGACGGTCCGGAACCGATTGGATAAATTCCTCGGTCTTCGCAAAAGCGCCCAAAATCTTTTTCGCGAGGGCAAGATTCGTCATTTCGTTTCCGCCGCCGATATTGTAAATCTCGCCGGGCATGCCTTTCTCGAACGCGAGATCAATCCCCCGGCAGTTGTCTTCCACATAGAGCCAGTCCCGGACATTGTCCCCTTTCGCGTACAGAGGGACTTTCTTGCCCTCGATCAGATTCGTGATAAAAAGCGGCATCACTTTCTCGGGATACTGATGAGGGCCGAAATTATTGGAGCTCCGGACGATCAGGACGGGAAACTTGTAAGTTACCCAATAAGAGCGGACCAAAAGATCCGCGGCCGCTTTCGACGCCGAATACGGGCTGTTCGGAGAAAGAGGAGAATCTTCCGTGAAAGAGCCTTCGAGAATCGAACCGTAGACTTCATCGGTCGAAATCTGGAGAAAACGGGAAATCCCGACTTCTCGGGCCACTTTCAGGAGAACCGAAACCCCCAGATAATTCGTCCGCACAAACGCGTACGGGTCCTGAATGGAGCGGTCCACATGAGTTTCGGCCGCAAAATTGATGACCCCGCCGGCCCCGCTCATGCAGTCCCGGACAACCGACTCATCGGCAATGTCACCCCTCACGAAGGAATACCGGGGATGATTCTCCAGTTCTTTCAGATTGGCCGGATTTCCCGCGTAAGTCAACTTATCCAGATTGACGACCGAATCGGCGGGATGCGTCTTGAGAAAATATTTAACGAAAGTGCTTCCGATAAAACCGCATCCGCCCGTGATCAGAATTTTTGCCATCGCGTCACCGGCCGGAGCGGGAAGCTTTGCTCCGGGAGGCAACCAGCTGGCCCGCCCGGAAGAGGGATTGAAAAGTCCCCGCGTCCGTCCAAAACCCCTTCATGATGTCGTATTCCATTTGCCCTCGCCGGATATAGGCGTTGTTGACATCGGTAATCTCCAGCTCCCGCCGCCGAGAAGGCTTCAGGGTCCGGATGATGTCGAACACCTGATGATCGTACATGTAAACGCCCGTCACCGCGCACCGGGACGTCGGATGCTTGGGTTTCTCGATAATCCGGGTGATTTTTTTCCCGCGAATCTCGGCCACTCCGAACCGCTCGGGATCGGGCACCGTTTTGAGCAGAAGCCGCGCTCCCCGTTCCTGCCGTCTGAATTTTTCGACGCAAGCCGCGATATTGTCCTGAAAAATATTATCGCCCAAAATAACGATAATCTTGCCGTGCTCCGCGAAATCTTCGGCAAGACGGAGTGCGTCCGCAATACCCCCTTCCCCTTCCTGATACGTGTAATGGATGTCCCGGATCCCGAATTTCCGGCCGTTCCCGAGAAGCCTCAGGAAATCCCCCGCGGAATTCCCGCCGGTCACGAGCATGATCTCCTCGATTCCCGCTTCGATCAGCTTCTCGAGCGGGTAGTAAATCATCGGCTTGTCGTAAACGGGAAGAAGGTGTTTGTTCGTCACTTTGGTCAGAGGGAGAAGCCGTGTCCCCAACCCGCCCGCAAGAATCACTCCCTTCATCGTCAATCCCTCCTCTCGTTTTTTCCCGGTCGAAACTCCGAAAAATCTCAGCTCCGGTTCACCGTCTGCCGGCCGACCGAAACGTATTCAAATCCGAACCCCTTCATCTGCTTGGGGTCAAACATATTTCGCCCGTCGAAAACGAGCGGCCGTTTCATCAGCCGTTTCAATTTTGAAAAATCCAGTTCCTTGAATTCTTTCCACTCCGTCAGAAACAAAAGCGCGTCGGCTCCCCTGGCCGCCTCGTAAGGAGTCTTGACGTAAGTCACCCCCCGGAAGAAAGATCTCGCCGCGGGAATCGCCTCGGGATCAAACGCGCGGATATCCGAGCCTTCGCCCTGAAGCGCGCGGATAACATCAATCGAAGGCGCGGCGCGCATGTCATCGGTGTCCGGTTTGAAAGAAAGCCCCAGGACTCCGATTCGTTTCCCCGAAAGATTCCAAAGCACTTCCTTCACCTTCTGGACATAGTGGATTCGCTGCCCCGCATTGATCGCGATGACCGAGCGCAGGAGCGAAAAATCCGCGCCGGCTTTCTCGCCGATATGCACGAACGCCGCGAGGTCCTTCGGAAAGCAGGACCCTCCGAACCCGACCCCCGCGTCCAGAAAATGCGTCCCGATCCGCGAATCATAGCCCATGCCTTCGGCCACTTTCTTGACGTCCGCGCCCACTTTCTCGCACAGGCGCGAGACCATGTTGATAAAGGAAATCTTGCTGGCCAGAAACGAATTGGACGCGTGCTTGATGATCTCCGCGCTATTGATATCGGTAACGACGATCGGCGCGTTGAGCGGTTCGTAAAGCGTCCGGAGAATTTTTTCGGCTCGCTTGGATTCGACGCCGAGCACGATCCGGTCGGGCCTCATGAAATCCTCGATCGCGGCGCCTTCCCGGAGAAATTCCGGATTGGAAGCGACGTCAAAATCCGTCTTGTTTTTCCCCTTCATATTGATCGAAATGGTCCGCTTGACCCAATTCCCCGTCTCGACGGGGACCGTACTTTTCTCGACGATCAGGCAATACCGGCGCAGGCACTTTGCAATCTCCGTCACCACCGCCTCCACCGAAGAAAGGTCAGCCTCTCCGCTTTCCTTGGTCGGCGTCCCGACCGCGATAAAAAGGACTTCGGCCTCCCGGACCGCGTCCCGGATCCGGGTCGAAAAAACGAGCCGTTTTTTCGCCTGATTCTTCCGGACCAGTTCGGACAATCCCGGCTCGAAAAACGGCATCTTCCCTTTCTTGAGAAGCGCGATTTTACGAACGTCCTGATCCACGCACAGGACTTCATGCCCGAGATCCGCGAAACAAGCGCCCGTCACCAATCCCACATGCCCCGACCCAATCACTCCGATCTTCATTTTGCGGCAAACTCCCTTTTTAGCATCCTGTTTTCAAGGCAAGAAAATGAAATGAAGAAAAAGAAAATCAGTAAGCGCCCTTTTCGAGGGCCGGCATCTGCTTCTCGTCAATCGAGCCGTCGTAGAAATGCCCGATCCTCGGATCCGGCAGCGTGGAGCGGTTTCCGACGTCGAAAGCGACTTCCGGAAACGCCACCATGCGCAGAGAGACAAAAAATTCCGTGTTCGTCCCTTCCTGAAATTTGGAGCTTCTCACATTCGCGCCGAACGTCAGGATAAAATCGTGCAGGTCCCGGATAAACCGGACTTCCCATTCTTCCACCTTCCGGGTTTGAAGCTCCGCGCGGGCATATCCGCCGATCTTCCACCGCTCGTTTATTTTCACCGTCGAATCGAAAGCGATCACGTTCGTCCGGGAATTATCCCCGTACTGAGGATCCCGCGCCAAATACCCCTGGCTCAAAACAAGGCGGACCCTTTCATTTTTCGGGTTCAGGACCACATCGTAGAACACTTCCTTGAAATCCTGCAGGGTAAAATCAAAAATGGCGCGCCCCTGGAAAGTCAGCCAATCGTAGGGACGGAAAGAAAACTTGTTTCCCCAATCCGTCATCGTCGAACCCCCGTCCCGTCCGTCGCCAAACTCGTAATTCAGGTACGTCGAGTAGCTCACCACGTCCACCCGCTGCCAGGCGGACGGATCCTCGTCGGGATGGCGCTTGGTCTGCAGGCGGTTTTCCAGCGCGAACTGAACGATATCGTGACGGCGCATGGCATCCACGCTGTCCATCTGGTAAAACTTATTATGGTCCTTGGTGTCGATCGGGATCGAATCATACCGGACAATCGGCTCGACAATATGGCGGAGCTTGTTGATGTCCATCCCGAGAAACTTCATCGACCGGTCAAATGTCCTTTGATAGCGGGTTCTCGTCTCGATCCCGCAATTCATCAGAAACCGTCCGAGACCGTCACGGCTGTCCTGCCCCTTGCTGTAATACGCCACCTGTCCGCCGCCATACGGAGTCACCTTGACCCGCCCGTCAAAAACCCTGAAAGGATACTGGAACGCGTGGTTCGTGTACGCCCTCACCGTATCCTGCCCCTCATTGTTGACCTCATCGGCTCCGTCCGTGGTCGGGATGCTCGCAAACTTCTGGAAATTCGCAAAATCGGTTTCGTGTTTATAAAGGAGATTCGTGTCAAAGAGAGGCTGGTTTTTCCAGGTAAAATGAAGTCTCGGGAGCTTTTCCAGCTCGGGCCAGAAGCGATTAGTCCGTTTCACCACTTCGGTGAAAAACGCGTAACTGTCTTTGACCCGGGTCACCACCACCTGGGACCGGGGCCTTGCTTCCCGCCGGTCCTCTCTTTGAAAAAATTCCTGAAGCAGCCATTTGTCGCTGAGCTCGTGCCAGTTCACCACCACATTGGTATCCTGATCAAAATCCGTCCGGTGCCGGATGGTAAACCGGTAGCGGGTCTCTCGGCTCCGGTTCTGGACCTGATTGTCCCCGTCTTCCACCGGATGCGGCGCACGCTTGTCCGAAGTCAGATACGTGATGATCTTCCCGCGTCCAAAGTTGGGGACCCAATACATCGAGTCCACTCCGTACGCGACGCCCCTCTTCGACCGGAAATCGACCCGGGGCTTGATCTTCACGTTCTTAGAAAGACTCATTTCCTTCGCGGCCAGAAAATAAAATCCGAAATTGTCCGAATAACCCGTGCGCGCTTCGAACAAAGCGTGATTCTTATCGATCGGAATGGTCATGTATGGCAGCCAGAAATACGGCTTTCCTAAAACACGGAACGTCACGTTTCGCAGGACAATCTTATCGTCCGGATACACCGTGACATTCTGGGAATGAAGTTCGTAGTGCGGCCTCTCCAGATCGCAGGTCGTCACACTGGTATCGGTGGTATTGATCCGGTTTTTAGACACCTGCTCGATGGCTTCGCTGTTCCCGTACCACGGTTCCTGATAAACCGTCCCCTGCGGGAACGTGCCTTTGTAATGCTCGAAATCGTAATCCGTTTTCTCTCCGCTCAGGGTCGATTCGCCTTCAAAAACAGTCACATGCCCCTGGGCGTGCGCGACTTTGGTGTCGGTGTAAACTTCGGCATGATCGGCCTGCAGTTTCATGTCCTTGTAGGTGACCAGGACATTCCCGTCGGCGATAATCTTCTTCTCGTCCTTCACATACTGAAGGGAATCCGCCACCACCTCAACCGGAAGATTCTCCGCTTCCAGTTTCTTCTGCCCTTCGGAAGTTTCCTTCACCGTCTCGTCGCCCGCCGCAAAAAGCAAGCCGGAAGAACCCATCACAAAGAGCCCGGCCAAGGCACAAAGACACAATACTCCGGTAATTCGGGTAACCTTCATCGGTAGTTTAAGTTCCAAGCGTATCCTCATTACAACGTTTAGCAATGAAAAGCAATCGTGAAGGGCTTATTCTATCAGAAGAACTCTAAATTACAATTCAATAATAAGGGTCAGGAGCCCTTTTGCGAACCCACCTTCTCCCAATCCTTTAGGAAGCGCGCGATTCCGATATCCGTCAGGGGATGTTTGACCAGCCCTTCCAGGACTTTGAACGGCACGGTACAAATATCGGCACCCATCAATGCCGCATCGACAATATGCAGCGGATGCCGGATGCTGGCGACAATGATCTGCGTCGGATAATTGTAATTCGCATAGATCGTCCGGATGGTCTTGATCAAATCCATACCGGGCTGGGAAATGTCGTCCAACCTTCCGACAAACGGGCTCAGGAAAGTCGCGCCCGCTTTCGCCGCGAGAATCGCCTGCGAAGGAGAAAAACAAAGCGTCACGTTGGTCTTGATCCCTTCGGCCGAAAAAATCTTGGCCGTTTTCAATCCATCCACCGTCAAAGGCAATTTAATCACCACGTTTTTATGAATTTTCGCGAGTTCACGCCCTTCGCGAAGCATGCCCTCTTTCTCGGTGCTCAACACCTCGGCGCTGATCGGGCCTTCCACGACCGCGCAGATCTCCCGGATCAAGTCCTTGAAATCGCGTTTTTCCCTCGCCACAAGAGAAGGATTAGTCGTCACACCGTCCAAAATCCCCCAACTCGCCGCCTCACGAATTTCTTCCAAATTCGCCGTATCGATGAAAAATTTCATGTCACCCCCCCCGTTGATGTCGTTAGCCGCAATACAGGATTATTGTGCCCGATATTTTTCTTTATCGAAGCCCACCACGCGGTTCCGCCCCTCTTCCTTTGCCTGGTAAACGGCGTGATCGGCCTTCCGTAAGAGTTCCAGAATAAAATCGGATTGAAAAGCGCCGGCCGAATCCGTCCCCAAATCCTCCGGGAAGGAAGCGACTCCGATGCTCACAGTCACCTTTGTCACCTCATCATAAACCTTGAACCGTTTCTTGGCAACCGCCGAACGAATACGCTCGGCGACTTCGACGGCCCCGGTGCGGTCCGTTTCGGGAAGTACGATCGCAAATTCCTCACCGCCATACCGCGACACGATGTCCACGCGACGAACCGTCGACCGAATCACCTGGGCCACCTGCCTGAGCGTCACGTCCCCCACCAGATGGCCGAAATTATCGTTATATCTTTTAAAATGATCGATATCCAGCATCAGCACGGCCAGTTTGAAATTGTGCCGGATTGCGCGCTTGAGTTCTTCCTCGAACCGCTCCAAAAAATGCCGCCGGACAAACACGCGCGTCAACCCGTCCACGATCGAAAGCTCTTTGACGGTCTCATACAACCGGATCTTCTTGACATGCAGCGCAAGTTCGGAAGTGATCACCTGAAATTTCGGAATATCCTCTTGTCGCCCCCCCTCAACCAGAAGCAGCGCAATCACCCGCCTCTGGACCACGAGCGGAAAGATCCAGAACGGGAAGACAAAGCCTCCTCCGGACAATCCCGCCGGAAGATCTTTCTCTTCCGGAAAACAAAAATTCTCCTTCTTGCCGCTGAACTCCTGAACGATTTTCTTCTCAAACAGAGAGAGATCTTCCTCTCCCCGGGATTCCTCGGCATTCCCTTCGTCGTAAACGATAATCCGCCGCACCATGGATGGAGGAATCCCCTCGCTCGCAAACACCAGCAAGACGGCCTTCCAAAGCCCGATGTGAATCAGCATCCGTTCCTTCAGAACCGCCGCAAGGCCCTCAAAGCTCAGGCATTCGTTTAATTTGTCGGCCAGCTCATAAAGCCGGAGGATATCTTCAAGCTGCTTGGAGATTCCCCTCAGAGAGTCTTCCTTCTCGGAGACACGATGTTTGAGTACCTCCAAAGCTTCTTCCGAATTCTTTTTTCTTTTCTCGAAGGAAGAAATCTTTTTCCTCCATTCGAAACGCTCGTAAAACCCTCCCCCGTAAAGCGCAAGCAAACCGGCAAGAAACGCGAGGAACCAGGCATCCCAAGTCGCGCCCCAGTGCCAAAGCAGTGAAAAAGAAGATACCCACAACACAATCGCAATCTGAAGAAGATCTCCGGCAAGGGAAAAATAAAATATAAAAAGCGAGGAAACCGCCAAAAGCGAGAAATACCATAAAGCGCCGAACCGTTCGACCGAATGAGCCAACACAAAAAAAACCAAAAAGCCCGCCAGCAGAAGCCAACGATTCATATTTCTTCTTAAATTCTTCTCCATCGTCATCGCCTCATTTGCCAGGCCCGGGACCGACGGAAGCCACACGGTTCCGTCCTCCTCGCTTGGCCGCGTACAGACTCTGGTCCGCCTTCAAGAGCAGTTCTTCCCGCTCCATGGTATCGTCGGGAATCGTGCTGACCCCTATCGAAACGGTGATCTTGGTCATCTCCCGGCGAATCTCCACTTCCCCGGATTCCACCCTCTGCCGAATTTTTTCGGCAATCTGCATGGCATCCGGTTTGGCGATTCGGGGCATTAAAATCGCGAATTCCTCTCCCCCGTATCGCGCCACGATGGATCCTTCCGGAGATTCCGACGCCAGGACCTGCGCGACTTTGACCAAAATCATATCCCCGGCCGTATGCCCGAACGAGTCGTTGTACTTTTTGAAATAATCGAGATCGCACATCAGAAGCGAAAGCGGCACATTGCTCATCAGGGCCCGGCGATGCTCATCCTTCAAGCGGTCTTTGAAGTAACGGTGGACAAAAAGCCCCGTCAGAGAATCCCGGATGGCCAGCTCATGCGTCTTCTGCCACAACAGGGCATTCGCAAAAGCGGGAGAAGCCAGAACACTCAACGCGTAGAGAAGCCTCAAATCCTCGGTGGTAAACACATTCGGATAGCTCGATTGCGCCCGGCACATCCCGACCACGCGGCCTTCGTCCACCAACGGCGCCACAATCAAACTCCGAATCGAGGCGTCCTCCATCTTGCGCGAATCAAACCGGACATCCTTTTTCGTGTCCAAAATATGCAGCGGCTGACGGGTCTTGAGCACCCAGAGATCGAAAACATCCCCCGTCTTGCTCTTGATCCTCTCGCCTTCCTTCAGCGTTTCGGAATGCACCAGGGAAAGGCTCATCTGGTCCACTTCCGCCAGATACAAAAGGCAGGCCTCAGCCTTTGAGATAAAACTCTTCAACTGCTTGACCACGATCCGCGCAAGGTGCTCAAGGCTTAAAGTCGTCGCGAATTCTTCCGCAACCTCCCGGAGGCTGTAATAAACGCTGTACTTCTGAAAAGACGCATCCAGGTCTTCGCTGAGCTTCGCAAACCGGACTTCCTGTTCGTTCTTCTCGTTTTCGTTCCGTTCGCCTTCGGACTCCGCGAGCAACAGACGGTTCTGATTCCTGCGTTCAAACCAGGCAAACAGAAAATAAAAGCCCGCGTAATACGCGAAAAAAGCCAGGAAACTTTTCTGCTGCGTCACGACCAAAACCAGAAGATTGATCAGCGCCGCAACGGAAAGCATCCCGACAGCCGCCCAGCGCCCCCAAACCGTCCAGACAAACAATGCAGGAAGCACGAACAGCAGGAGGAAAAAAGGAAGGCAGAAGCAGATTGTTCCGTTCTTCGCCAAACTCAGGGAGAAGACGGAAAAATAACCGAGGGCCAAAACCGCAAACAGGCTGAGCCCTGTTATGATCAAACGCCGCGCGGCGGAAAGAGGCATCAAATGATTACTTTTTCAGTTTCCGTGTCGAAAAAATGCACCCGGGTCATGTCAAACACCAACTGCAAATCCTGGTTTTCCTTTGCGGTATCATGGGGGCCGACTCTGGCGATAAAGGAATGGTGACCCGTCGTCAAATGAAGATAAATTTCGGAACCCATCGGCTCCACCACTTCCACCGTCGCTTTCACGGTAAACTCGTCGGAAGCCGCCTGGGCAAACAGTCTGTCGTAAATATTCTCGGGCCGTATTCCGAGGATCACGTCCCGGCCCGTGTACTGAGAAACCGC
>ERZ795044.920-NODE-920-length-27436-cov-10.804280_pt1 | contig 27436 bp, 22 predicted proteins | sample MGYA00375128_ERZ795044 | MGnify/ENA primary metagenome ERZ795044 (study PRJEB30173, sample SAMN05720213) | anaerobic digester metagenome | isolation source: active sludge of municipal wastewater-treating anaerobic digesters | place: USA | collected 2014-12-22 ... | reverse complement strand
TCGGGTGATTTCCGGGTTCTTCCACCAGCGTTTCGTGATTTCGGTGCGGTGAAGAGATTTTGCGGTCCTGTCATGACGGTGAAGTGCCATGAAGACAATTCGCTGGTCAAAGCGGCAGTGGATTCCCCCGGTTTTGTTGACGGGCCGGAAGGACGCATTGCGAGAGTGCTGGTAGTTGACGGTGGCGGTTCGCTTCGCAGGGCATTGCTGGGCGGCAATCTCGGTGCTGCCGCAGCACGCAATGGCTGGGCCGGGGTGGTGGTTGACGGTTGTGTGCGTGATGTCGCGGAACTTGCAGGTCACCCAGTTGGCATTCGCGCATTGGCAAGCATGCCGCTACCTACCCGAAAGAAAAATCAGGGCCAGTCTGGCGGCACCGTTCAGGTGCAAGGTGTCTGGGTGCGCCCGGGTGACTGGCTCTATGCCGATGAAGACGGCATGGTCGTCAGCTCTACAAGACTGGTGTAAGGTCCAACCAGCTTCAACGCTCAGGCCCCGGGTGGGGCGATGGCCCGGCTGGGCAATGTAGCCAGAACCACTCCCAGCAGCGCAATGCCAAACGCCAGCAACTGGAGTCCGCTGAGGCTTTCACCTAGCAGCCATACACCCGTCAGGGCCGCAGAGACGGGCAGCATCACAGCGAAGACGCCAGCTTTGGCGGCAGGTACGGTCTTCACACCTGTCATCCACAGCCATACGGTCCACATGCTGGCAGCCAGCGCATAGAACACGAGCAGCAGCCAGGTACTTGCCGCAACCGAGGCAAAATCAAAATCGCTGGCGAGATAGATACCCGCGGGCGTCATCAACACAAATCCCCAGAGGTTGATCATCGAAGAGATGCGTTTTGGGCTGAGCGCGCCGGTGAGACGCTTGCCAATCACCACATAGGCGCCTTCACATAATACGGCTCCGAACACCAGCAGATTGCCAATCAATGCTTTTTTATGAGCTAAATCGGCATCTAGCCCTCTATTTATATCCGTGGAATGCTCCGATTTTGATAGCGCCAATAAACCAATGCCGACTGCAGCGCAGGCAATGGCTACCCAGACGCGGCGCTCGATTCGCTCACCCAGAAAGAGCCAGCCCATGATGGCCACCACCGCTGGAATGGCGGCCAGGATGACACCGGCCGACACCGCGCTGGTCATGCTCACGCCGTACAACATACAGATCGAGAACAGGAAATTACCCAGGAAGGACTCCAGGAAAACAAGCCTTTTTGTTGCGCTCGTCATTGGAGGTTCGCCAGCCGGCTTGATCAGCCAGTGCCCCATGGCGATTCCGGCGATGCCGAAGCGCAGCCATGCCAGCAAGAAGACGGGGAGAGCGGCCACGAGGGGCTTGGACAGCGCAACGTAGGTACCAACCAGGGACATGCACAAGGCGAGACAGAGGTAGGCGATCAATCGGCTGGGTTGAGGTTTCACAGTGATGGTGGGGAGGGCAGCCTGGAGGCAAACCTCCATCATGCCCGACTCGCGGAGGTCATTTCGTCTTGTCGGGCACTGGCCACGGCGTCCATGGCGGAATTGGCACCCTTGAGGTGGCTTCGGTTGAGATAACCTTGCCAGACCCATTCCACAAACGTCTTTGCAGGACGTGTCGTCATCATGCTGCTTGCGTCGGATACCCAGTTAAACCAGAAGAGTTATTACGAAGCCAGCGTTGTCCGGCCGGCGGTCATGGAGCCGCTGGAAGGTGAAGTTGATGCGGATGTTGTGGTAGTGGGCGCTGGTTTTTCGGGTTTATCGGCTGCCATTGAGTTGGTGCAGCGCGGGTTTTCCGTTGTCGTTCTGGAAGCTGACCGGGTCTGCAGTGGCGCGTCCGGCCGCAACGGAGGGCAAGCCATCGTGGGATTCGCCAGTGGGCAGGAGCCGTTTGAGCAACAATTGGGGCCGGCTGCCGCCCGCACGGCCTGGGACATGTCGCTGGAGGCCATTGAGCTGATGGATGAGCGAATAGCGGCACATGCCATTGCCTGTGACCGGATCAAAGGATATCTGTACGTTGCTGACTCCGCCCGAAAGGCCCGTGCGCTGGAGGCGGACATGCAAAGCCTGGAGTCTGTGTATGGGTTGAAAACGGAATTTGCTGTGGGTGCTGACGTTCAACGTCACATTCAAAGTAACACCTATTGGGCATCGGCTTACGAGACTGTGTCAGGGCATCTTCACCCATTGAAGTTTGGTTTGGGCCTGGCGCGGGTTGCGCTTTCGCTGGGTGTCCGAATTTATGAGCATTCTGCAGTCGTGGGTATCGCTCGGGGTCCAAATCTGGTGGCCAGCACAGCGAAGGGACAGGTTAATGCCCGGTTTGGCGTCTTGGCGGGCAACTGCACACTGGCGGAGTATGGCCCCAAAGTGGCGCCCGAGTTGACGCCACGCATCATGCCGGTGGGCACGTATATCGTGGGAACGGCGCCGCTGGATGCCGCTTTGTGCCAGCAACTGATTCCCAGCCGGGCGGCTGTGTGCGACAACAACTTCATATTGGATTACTTTCGGTTCAGTGCAGACCATCGCATGTTGTTTGGTGGGCGTGTGAGCTATTCGACAAAAACACCGGCCAATCTGGAAGTGGTGATGCGCAAACGCATGGGACAGATATTTCCGGCGCTGAATGACGTAGCCATCGACTTCATCTGGGGTGGTTTCGTTGACATCAGCATGAACCGGGCGCCAGATTTTGGTCGTCTCGGGAACAACCTGTATTACCTGCAGGGTTTCAGCGGGCACGGGGTCGCTTTGACCAGTCTCGCGGGCAAACTGGTGGCCGAAGCGGTAGCCGGGCAGGCGGAGCGATTTGACGTGTTCGCAGGTTTGAAGCATCGCGAGTTCCCCGGAGGCCCCTGGCTTCGTATGCCGAGCCTGGTGTTGGGGACGCTCTATCACCGGCTGCGCGATTTGTTGTAAACGGACTTTTCATGACCTCTTTCGCCTTTTTATCCAACAACGCTTTCATGAAAGCGCCGCCCGCCGCCTCTGGTACGCCCTTTGCAGTTGCAGGTATTGCGTGGGACGGCTGTGTGACCAATCGTCCCGGTGCGCGGTTTGGACCGCGGGCCATTCGTGAGGCCAGCCACATGTTGTGCGATGGCATTCACCCGCATTTCAACGTCTCGCCCGAGGGTGTATTGGGCGATGCGGGCGATCTGGCGTTACCCAACACCAGCCTGGACGCGATGCGCGTCGCCATGATGCCGCAAGTCAGTGAGTTGATACGTGCCCATCACATGGTCTGGATTGGCGGTGACCACTCCATTACCCTGCCATTGTTGCGGGCCTACAAGGCCTGGCTCGGCAAGCCGCTCGCGGTGATCCATTTCGATGCTCACTGCGATACGTGGAAGGACCATTTTGGGGAACCCAGTGGGCATGGCACGTGGGTCTATGAAGCTATTCAGGAGGGGCTGGTCATCAAGGAATGTGTCACGCAACTCGGCATTCGTTCCAGTGGTGTTCGAGAGGCGAGGGAGTATGTTCAGGATCAGGGGGGTCAGATTTTCACTGCGCGACAGTTGCGGGGGCTCGAGAATGCCACCCAGCTTGATCCAGTGATCTCTGCCATCAAGACCAGACTGGCAGCCTACGGCGATCCGCCGGTCTACCTCAGTCTGGATATTGATTGCCTGGATCCTGCGTTCGCTCCCGGCACGGGAACGCCGGAACCCGGGGGCATGTCCTCCAGCCAGGTTTTGACCTTGCTGGAAGAACTGGTTGACTTGCCATTTGTTGGCATGGACTGTGTTGAAGTGTCGCCACCTTATGACCATGCCGAACTCAGCAGCCTGGCTGCTGCGGCATTCGTGTGGACCTATTTATGTGGCCGCCGATTGACCTCAGGCATGTAATCTGCATCAGCGTTTCGAAGTTTTCCCTGGTCGAGTCAAATGACTGTCAATGGCATGGGCCAAGAGTGGCCCATACCGGGCGATGTCCTCCAGAGGTGCGTAACCATAGCCTATGACAAGGCCTTTGGCGTCCTTGCGCTCCAGGCAATAAGCTGAGAGTGGACGCACGATCATCCCGAGTTCACCAATCCGGGCTGCGAGCGCCTGATCATTAACTTCATTGGGGAGATGCAAACACAAGTGCAAACCCTGCTCAGCCCCGCTGATGTGGGCGCAGGAACCCAGGCATGGTTTGAGTGCGGCTAGCAGAGTGCGCCTGCGCTCGGCATAGCTCTGACGGGCACGCCGCAGTGCGCTGGCAAAGTGGCCCATTTCAATGAACTCTGCGAGAGCGGCCTGCAGCGGCATTTGTCCCGGGCGATTGAGGTCATAGTGCGCCTGCTTGAAGGGCCCCCCCAATTTCTTGGGAATAACAAGGTATCCCAGCTTGAGGCCGGGATACAGCACTTTGGAGAATGACCCAAGATACAAAACCCGCTCGTCCTTGTCCAGACCTGCCAGCGAAGAAAGAGGAGGGCCGGTGAACCGGAATTCACTGTCATAGTCATCCTCCAGCACCCAGGCACCATGTCGACGGGCAATGTCCAGCAACTGGTGGCGCCGCGCCAGGGACATGACCGCTCCGGTGGGATACTGGTGTGATGGCGTGACGTAGATCAGCTTGGGTGGTGTGCTTTCGTCTACTGGCTCGGGCGCAATGCCCTGGTCGTCTACCGGTACCGCATGGATCTTCAATCCTGTTGCCATGAAAGCCTTCACGGCTCCCCAATACGCCGGGTCTTCCATCCACACGGTGTCCCCATGGTCCGCCAGCAGCTGGGCGCAGAGTTCCAGCGACTGCTGGGTTCCACTGGTGATGATGACCTGATCAACATCGACTGGCACGCTGCGGAAAACCCGCAGATAGTCCGCAACAGCGCGGCGCAAGGGCGCATGGCCACCTGTGTAGCTGTAGTCGAGCATTTCGGGATAGGTCATGCGCCAGTGCTTGTTTTGAAGACGCTGCCATAGCGTGACAGGGAATGCGCTGAAATCTGCAATGCCGGATGTGAAAGGCTGCACTTCCAGCTGAGTTGAACAGTATGCCGTTGACAAGGCTTGACCTCTTCGGGACAGCCCGGCGTTTTGACGGATACGGGCAACGGGCCGGTGCCTAGCCGCCTTGGGCACGGTGTCATTGAGATAAGTGCCACTGCCCACCCGGCTGACAAGGTAACCCTCAACGCTGAGCTGATTGATTGCGGCCACCACGGTATTGCGGGAAAGCCCCAAATCATGAGTGAGTTCCCGGCTTGAAGGCAGACGGTCACTAGCGCCCAATTTACCATCCAGAATGGCTCGTCTAAGCGCTTCATAAAGCTGCCTGTGCAGAGGAAGATTCTTGTCGGCGCTGAGGCGTGCCATTTCGGTGAGAAGCAGTTCTGACAGCATGATTCTGGGTCGCTTTCAAAGTGGCTCCAACGGATTGCCACAACTGGCTCCCATTTTGAACCAATTTCAGAAGGACAATGCTATGAAGAATTCGGAGACTCTCAATGAACAAGCCACCTTGCACGGTCTGGCTGCCAGCAGATCATCGTCTTCTGGGCGATGACGGACAACAAATGCCCTTTCTGGTGCTGGGTGAGAAATATGCACGTGCGGTGAAGTTGGGTGCAAATACGCAGCCCGTTTTGTTCCCTTTGGCAGATCCCGATCAAATTCCCGAGCTTCTGGGTTTGGTGGATGGGGTCATGCTGACCGGCTCATCTTCCAATGTTCATCCATCTCATTTTGATGAGGATATTGCCGACACAACCTTGCCGCTGGATCCTGGGCGAGATGCCCTCACTCTGGCGTTGATCAAGGCCTGTGTGAAGCAGCGGGTTCCGTTGCTGGGTGTTTGCCGAGGGTTCCAGGAGATCAATGTCGCCATGGGTGGCTCGCTGCATCAGCAAGTTCACACAGTGGCTGGGCTGATGGACCATCGTGAGCCGGAAGCAGAATCTCCTGACGGGCAATACGGTCCGAGTCATCTGGTCAAGTTTGAAAAAGGGTCGGTATTTGAGCGATGGGCGGGTGGATCGGAGGCGGCCGTGAACTCGCTGCACGGCCAGGGGGTTGCCCGCCTGGCACAGGGTTTGCAAGCGTTAGCGTATGCACCTGACGGTCTGGTTGAGGCGTTTGGGGTTGCAGACACAGCTACTTTTGCCTATGCAGTGCAATGGCACCCGGAATGGCGCTTTGAGGAGAATCCCTTCTATGCAGCCATATTCAAGGCCTTCGGTAACGCTTGCCGTGAGCGGCAGACGATCAGATTAGCCCAGTTTTGTGAGTGAGCTGCATTTCGCGGCCTGGAGAAAAGCATGAATGACGGAAAAGTGATGAACTTCAATGACCTTGAGCAATGGCTCAATGAGCGTCGCGTCACGGAGGTGGAGTGTCTTGTACCCGACTTGACGGGGGTTGCTCGTGGAAAGATCCTGCCTCGCGCCAAATTTACGGAAGATCGTGGCATGCGTCTGCCGCAGGCCATTGTGGCTATGGGTGTAACGGGCGAGTTCCCTGAAAGTGGGCCTTACTATGACGTCATCGATCCGACTGACAAGGATATGCAGTTGCGTCCGGATCCTTCAACCGTGCGGATTGTTCCCTGGGCTACGGATCCAACCGCTCAGGTGATTCACGATTGCTTTGACCATCAGGGCAACCTGGTCCCTTTTGCGCCGCGCAGTGTGTTGCGCCGCGTGTGTGATCTGTTTGCAGCAGAAAATCTGCAGCCCATTGTGGCGCCGGAGCTGGAGTTTTACCTCACTGCACGCAATACCGATCCCAACACCTTGTTGCGTGCGCCAGTGGGTAGAAGCGGGCGTGCCGAGACGTCACGTCAGGCATACAGCATTGACGCAGTAAACGAGTTTGACCCCCTGTTTGAGGAAATCTATGACTACAGCGACAAGATGGAGCTGAATGTTGATACCTTGATCCACGAGGTGGGCGCAGGCCAGATGGAAATCAATTTTTTCCATGCCCAGCCTCTGGGGCTGGCGGACGAGGTATTCTTTTTCAAGCGTACGGTGCGTGAGGCGGCTTTACGACACGATATGTACGCCACGTTCATGGCCAAGCCGATTGCCGGGGAGCCTGGCAGTGCCATGCATGTTCATCAAAGTATCTTGAGTACGCTGACGGGCAAGAATATTTTCAGTAACGAGGATGGTTCACCCTCAGAAGCTTTCATGCACTATATCGGTGGCTTGCAGCGTTACATTCCCGCTGCGATGGTATTGGTTGCGCCGTATGTGAATAGCTATCGTCGCCTGTCCCGCAATACCGCTGCGCCCATCAATATTGAGTGGGGTTACGACAACCGGACCGTCGGTATTCGTTCGCCCATCTCATCTCCCGAAGCCCGTCGTGTGGAAAACCGGGTTATCGGGGCTGACGCAAATCCTTATGTGGCTCTGGCCATGACGCTGGCTTGCGGCTATCTGGGTCTCAAGAACAAGATCAAGCCCAAAGCAGAAATGAAGGGGGATGCCTATCTTTCACCCTATTCATTGCCGCGCAGTCTGGGCGAGGCACTGGACTGGTTGCGCCGTGAGTCAGATCTGCACGAGGTACTGGGCAAGGAATTCATCACCGTTTATTCCGAGATCAAGGAGCTCGAGTTTGACGAGTTCATGAAAGTCATTTCACCGTGGGAGCGGGAACACCTGCTCCTGCACGTCTGATCGGCTACTACCGTCTTCAGGAATCGCCATGAACAACAACCCTATGTCAACTCTCGTTGCCCCTCCCGCGCTGGTGCGCCGCGTAGGGATCCAGGACACAAAAACGTTGCAGGCGCTCGATAGCGCCCACTTCATCCACCCCTTTACTGACCACGGCGATCTGGCCACGCGTGGCGCGCGCGTGATCACCAAGGCCGACAACATTTATATATGGGATTCAGAGGGTCACAAGATTCTTGATGCCATGAGCGGTCTATGGTGCGTTAACGCTGGTTATGGGCGCAAGGAATTGGCCGATGCAGCCTACCAGCAAATGATGACGCTGCCGTTCTATAACAGCTTTTTCCAGACCACCAACGTGCCAGCGGTGCAGTTGGCCACCAAGCTTGCTTCGCTGGCACCGGTGGTGGGTGGACGCAAGTTCGAGTATGTGTTTTTCTCCAGCAGCGGCTCCGAAAGCAATGACACCAACGTGCGCATGGTGCGCCGCTACTGGGATCTGCTGGGACAGCCACAGCGCAAGGTGATCATCAGCCGCCACAATGCTTACCACGGCTCCACCATGGCTGGTGCCTCACTGGGGGGCATGAGTGGCATGCACGCTCAGGGTGACCTTCCCATTCCCAACATTACCCACATCGAACAGCCGTATTACTTTGAAAATGCGCTGCCAGGTGAAAGTGAAGCTGACTTTGGTCTGCGTGCCGCGCGCTGGCTGGAAGACAAGATTCTTGAGGTCGGTGCCGACAAGGTTGCCGCCTTCATCGCCGAGCCGGTGCAGGGGGCCGGCGGCGTGATCATCCCGCCCGCCACCTACTGGCCAGAGATTCAGCGCATCGTCGACCAGTACGGCATCCTGCTGATCTCCGACGAGGTGATCTGTGCCTTTGGCCGTCTGGGTCACTGGTTCGCTTACGAAAAGTTCGGCTACCGGCCGGATCTCGTAACCTTTGCCAAGGGTGTGACCAGTGGTTATATCCCCTTAGGGGGTGTGATGGTGGGTGACCGCGTTGCCAGGGTACTGATCGAAAAGGGTGGTGAGTTCAACCACGGCTACACCTACAGCGGCCACCCGGTCGCCTGCGCGGTGGCACTGGCAAATATAGAGCTCATGGAGCGCGAGAACCTGGTCGGGCGCGTCAAGGACGACGTAGGACCCTATCTCGCGAAGCAGTTTGAACAGCTGAATCAGCACCCGCTGGTAGGTGAGGCCAAAGCCTGCGGTTTTGTGGCCGGGCTGGTAATCGTGAAGAACAAGGCGACGAGGGAAATGTTTGACCCATCGCTCTCGGTGGGCATGATCTGCCGCAGCCACTGCTTCAAGAATGGCCTGATCATGCGAGCCGTGGGTGATCGAATGATCATCGCACCGCCATTGGTGATGACGAAAACTGATATTGATGACATGATGCGTTTGATTCGACATGCGCTTGACCTCACATTGCAGGATTTGAAGGAAAAAGGTCTCTATTCGTAAATCCTATAATTGTTTTGGTCTGATTTTTGCTAGTCTCGTATGGGGCATTTTTCTCTTCTCTAACTTTTTTGAATGGAGTGACGAACATCATGAATAAGTACCTGTGGTCGTTTGCGGTGTCAGCTGTGGTTTTGGCTGCCTGCGGTAAGAAAGAGGAGCCGCCAGCGCCTGTCGCCGCGCCAGCTCCGGCCGTCAGCGCACCTGCTGCAGTCGCCGTCAACGCGGAAGAAAAGGTGCTCAATATTTACAACTGGCCCGACTATGTGCCCGAGGGCATGGTTGCGGCGTTTGAAAAAGAGTCAGGCATCAAGGTCAATTACGACACGTTCGAGACCAATGAGGCCCTGCATGCCAAGCTCGTGGCTGGCAATTCTGGCTATGACATCGTTGTGCCAGGCACTGTGTTTGCGAAGCCGCAGATCGAGGGTGGTTTGCTGCAGCCGCTGGACAAGTCCAAGATCCCGAATCTGGCGAACCTGGAGCCAGCCATCATGTCCGTATTGGCCAAGGCGGACCCGGACAACAAACACCTGGTGCCTTGGGCGTGGGGCTTTACCACGGTTGGCATCAACAAAACCAAGGTTGAAAAAGCCTTGGGCAAAATGCCGATGCCAGAAAATGCGTGGGATCTGGTTTTCAAGCCCGAATACACGAGCAAGCTAAAGTCTTGTGGCATCGCCTACCTGGATTCTCCGACTGAAATCATTCCGGTGGCGTTGCACTATATCGGTAAGGATGCCTATTCGAACGACCCGGCCGACTACAAGGCTGCCAATGAGATGCTGTCCAAAGTACGAAAGGACGTGCGCCTGTTCAGCTCGACCATGATCGACGATATCGCCGGCGGTAAAGCCTGTGTGGCTATTGGCTGGTCAGGCGACATCAATATTGCGGCTGGCCGCGCCAAGGAAAACAAATCCAAGGATGTGATCGAGGCGCTGTTGCCCAGTACCGGTGCTCTGATTTTCGCTGACACGATGGCTGTAACCAAAGACGCCAAACATCCGAACAATGCGGCTGCTTTCATCGATTTCTACCTGCGTGCTGAAAATGCTGCCCTGATGTCCAACGAGATGAATTACCCCACCGGCAACAAGGCTGCGATGGACAAAATCAAGCCCGAGATCGCCGGCAACAAGACCATCTTCGTCGAGTCTGCCTATTTCACCAAGATGATCCCGCCCAGCAGCTTTACCAATGAGGCCCGCGAAGCCATGGCCAACGCCTACAACAGCTTCAAAAAAGGCAAGTAGGCGTTCCGCTATTCAACTGAAAACTGGGCTGTTTGTACGTTCCGTATCAACAGCCCTTTTTTGTTTCTGATTTCCATCACGACGAGGTTCACCCATGGCAGAGGCGGGTTCACAAGAAGGTTATCTAGTCACCGAGAAACTGGTCAAACGCTTTGATGAAGCGGTTGCGGTGGATGAAGTGTCCCTTTCCATCGGTAAGGGCGAGATATTTGCCCTGCTGGGCAGTTCTGGCTGCGGGAAGTCCACCCTGCTGCGCATGCTGGCCGGATTCGAAAAGCCGACTTCGGGTCGCATCCTTCTCGGTGGACAGGATGTGGCGCGCATGCCGCCCTATGACCGGCCGGTGAATATGATGTTCCAGTCGTATGCACTGTTTCCGCATCTCAATATTTGGGAGAACGTGGCATTTGGCCTCAAGCGCGAAGGCCTGCCCAAAGTGGAAGTTCAGCAGCGCACCGACGAGATGCTGGGTCTGGTACAGCTCACACCCTATGCCAAGCGCAAGCCACACCAGCTTTCGGGTGGCCAGCAACAGCGGGTGGCGCTGGCGCGCAGCCTGGCCAAGAAGCCCAAACTTCTGCTACTAGATGAACCGCTTGGTGCACTGGACAAGAAGCTACGTGAGCAGACTCAATTCGAGCTTGTGAACATCATTGAAAGCGTGGGTGTCACGGTTGTGATGGTCACCCATGACCAGGAAGAGGCCATGACCATGGCCAGCCGCATTGCCATCATGAGCAAGGGGCGGGTATTGCAGGTGGGGACCCCTGAGGAAATCTACGAGCATCCGAAAAATCGCTTTGTGGCGGACTTCATCGGCAACGTCAACCTCTTTGCCGGCAAGCTCAGCATTGACGAACCGGATCATTGCGCCGCTGAGACAGGCATCGGCGTGATTCACGTTGGCCATGGGGTCAGCGGGACGCTAAATATGCCCGTGTCGATTGCCGTTCGTCCTGAAAAGATCGAGATCAGCAAAAAGGCGCCCGAAAACGTTGGCCCTAACCTGTTCAAGGGGCGCGTGAAGGAAATCGGCTACCTGGGCTCATACAACACTTATATCGTGGTCGCGAGTGATGGGATGAAGGTCAAGATCACAGAGGCCAATACATCGCGCCAGGACCTGTCGGACATCACCTGGGAAGATGAAGTCTTCTTTTGGTGGAGTGACGGCGCCGGCGTGGTGTTGCGCGACTAACGCTCAAGGAGCTCACCATGGACTCCCACTTCCCCATGCCCGGCAAACGCTTCGTCATTGGCGTGCCCTATGTCTGGCTCTTCGTCTTTTTCTTTCTGCCTTTCCTGATCCTGCTCTATATCAGCTTCGTGGACATGGGGGAAAGCATTAATCCATTCAAACCCATCTGGGACCCCCAAACGGGCATCCTCAGCCTGAAGTACGAAAATTACTGGACTATCTTTCGCGACGGCGAGGGTGGTGCACTTTTCAAGACGATCTATATCGAAGCTTACCTGCGCTCCATCTGGTATGCCCTTTGGACTGCCCTGCTTTGCCTGTTGATTGGCTACCCGTTTGCCTATTTCATTGCACGCTCGCCAGCCAGTGTGCGACCCGCCTTGCTGATGATGGTGATGTTGCCATTCTGGACTTCTTTTTTGCTGCGTGTTTATGCCTGGAAGGGAATACTGGCCGATCAGGGCGTGCTCAACCAGATCCTCATGGGTGTGGGGATCATCAGCGAGCCGATCCAGATGCTGTACACCAATGTGTCCATGCTGGTGGGGATGACCTACGTTTACCTGCCTTTCATGGTATTGCCGCTATATGCGAACCTGGTGAAGATGGACTTTCGCCTGCTGGAGGCTGCCTACGACCTCGGCACAACCCCGTTCAAGGCGTTTTGGCTGGTCACGGTGCCGCTGTCCAAGGCGGGCATCATCGCTGGTTTCATGCTGGTATTTATTCCGGCTGTGGGGGAGTTCGTGATCCCGTCGCTGCTGGGTGGCCCTGAGAACATCATGATCGGGCGTGTGGTCTGGGACGAGATGTTTACCAGCAACAACTGGCCGCGTGCCACCGCGCTGGCCGTGGTGATGATCGCGTTGATCATCGTACCCTTGGCCGTCTACTATCACTTCACCGGCGATGCGGCCGAGCCTAGAAAGTAAGGGGCCAGAGATCATGAAAGCCTTACTCGAAAAACACTTTGGCAAAGCCTGGCTTGCACTGGTGTACCTGTTTCTCTACCTGCCGCTTTTTTTCATGGTTATTTTTAGCTTCAACAGCACGCGACAGGATGCCAACTTCACGGGCTTCTCACTGCGCTGGTATGAAGCGCTCACGCGGGATACTAAAATCGTCGAGGGCTTCTGGCTTTCAGTGAAGGTGGCGGCGGTCACTGGCGTCTTGTCGGCGGTGCTAGGTACTTTTGCCGCCTTTGTCCTGGTTCGATACCGTCGCTTCGCTGGCCGCACCGTCTTCTCCGGTATGGTCAATGCACCGCTGGTGATGCCTGAAGTGGTGATCGGTCTCTCGCTCTTGCTCTTGATGGTGGGTGCTCAAAATGCATTTGGCTGGCCCGAACGAGGACTTCTTACGATCATTTTCGGCCACACGCTGCTTGGAATGTCCTATGGCATGGTAGTCATCCAGTCCCGTTTGATGGATATGGACCGTTCCATTGAGGAGGCCGCGATGGACCTCGGAGCGCGGCCTCATGAGGTGTTTTTCCTCATCACATTGCCGAATATCTTTCAGGGCATTTTGGCGGCCTTTTTGCTGTCCTTCACGCTCTCATTTGATGATGTGGTTATTTCCGAATTCCTGTCGGGCCCTGGCGTGAACACGTTGCCCCAGGTTATTTTCGGCTATGCCCGACGTGGTATCAATCCCAGTATCTATGCGGCAGCGACTCTCCTTATTGCTGCAGTGACCATCGTCATTGTGAGCTACAGCGTGTGGGTGGCTCGTCAAACACGAAGACGAGAGCGCGAGATCGCAGCGGCAACACGAGCCGAACTGGCCGCATTAGCTACTTCCGGTTGATTGAATTGAAGAATTGGCGGGAGCGCTGGTCGCTTCCTGTGGATGTATTAAGAAGAGGATGACATGACAATGGAATTGAAGCTTGACGGGCGGGCCGTCATCAATGGAGAGCGTGTGGCCGCGCGCAACGGGCAGAGTTTTGATTGCATTTCACCGGTAGACGGCAGAATTCTGGCGCAGGTGGCGCGAAGCAGCGAAGCCGATGTTGACGCTGCTGTTTCCGCTGCGCGTGCGGCATTTGAAGATCGCCGCTGGAGCGGCCTGGCGCCTGCACAGCGCAAGCGCATCATGATCAAATTCGCAGACCTGTTGCTTGCTCACGGAGACGAGCTGGCCATGACCGAAACACTTGATATGGGAAAACCAATCAAGTATGCAAGGGCAGTCGATGTCAACAGCGCGTCCAATTGCATTCGCTGGTATGGGGAGGCGGTAGACAAGGTCTACGATGAGATTGCACCCACCTCCAGAAATGCCCTTGCACTGATAACGAGAGAGCCTGTGGGTGTTGTGGGCGTCATTGTTCCTTGGAACTATCCGATGATCATGGCGTCCTGGAAGATTGCCCCTGCGCTTGCCGCGGGCAACTCCGTCGTACTCAAGCCCAGTGAGAAGTCTCCGTTGACGGCTTTGAGGATGGCCGATCTCGCCTTGCAGGCCGGTATTCCTGCGGGCGTCTTTAACGTGGTCCCTGGGTATGGAGCCGAGGCGGGTTCCCCGTTGGCTTTGCACATGGACGTGGACTGCATTGCATTTACCGGATCGACGCGCGTTGGCAAGCAGATTCACGTGATGGCGGGCCAGAGCAACCTCAAGCGTGCCTGGACGGAACTGGGCGGCAAGTCGCCCAATATCGTATTCGCGGATTGTCCAGATCTGGACAAGGCTGTGCAGGCAGCGGTGGGGAGCATCTTCTTCAATCAGGGCGAGAGCTGCAACGCGCCATCGAGATTGTTCGTCGAGGCGAGCATCAAAGACATGTTCCTTGAGAAAGCGCTGGCGCTGGTTCCTGGCTATGCCCCTGGCAACCCACTGGACAAAGCGACGGTGATGGGGGCGCTCGTTGACAAGGTCCAAATGGACACCGTATTGCGTTATATCGAGAGTGGCAAGAGCGAGGGAGCGAAGGTCCTGGCGGGCGGGGAGCAGACCAAGAGGGAGACTGGTGGTTTCTACGTTCAACCCACTATTTTTGATGAGGTTCGAAACGATATGACGATTGCCCGGGAGGAAATCTTTGGGCCGGTGTTGTCTGTCCTTTCATTCACAGATACGGCTGACGTTGTGCGTCAGGCCAATCAAACCATATATGGCTTGCAGGCCGGGGTCTGGACCCGTGATTTGAACAAGGCCCATGGCGTTGCACGCGCTCTGCGCGCCGGTACGGTGCATGTCAATCAGTACGACGAAGACGACATCACTGTTCCATTTGGCGGATTCAAACAAAGCGGCGTTGGCAGAGACAAATCTCTGCATGCCTTTGACAAGTACACAGAAACCAAGACGACATGGATCCGCATCGATAGTCCAGTATGACCATTGCTCGATGAGATCACAGGCATCAAAACCCGGATACAAAGGAGACATCATGAGTGCAGTTATGAAACAAGATACACAGGCGTCGAATGCTGAGTGGCATGCCCGGCGGCTAGCGGCCACACCACGGGGTGTTGGGGTAATGGGGGACTTCTTCATTGATCACGCCAAGAATGCGGAATTCTGGGACATCGAGGGTCGTCGATTTATTGACTTTGCAGGCGGTATTGCCGTGCTGAATACCGGGCACTGTCATCCCAAGATTCAAGCTGCGATATCAGCGCAGCTTGAGCGATTCACGCACAGCTGCTATCAGGTCGTGCCGTATACGGAATACGTCTCTCTGGCAGAACGCATCAATGCCATCGTTCCGATCACGGGCCCCCGGAAGATAGCTTTTTTCTCGACTGGTGCCGAAGCCATCGAGAATGCAATCAAGATTGCCCGATCAGCGACAAAGCGCAGTGGCGTGATCGCATTTGGCGGGGCTTTTCATGGCCGCAGCATGTTCGCCGTGGCGATGACGGGGAAGGTTCAACCCTACAAGGCAGGTTTTGGTCCTTTCCCGCCCGAGATTTTCCATGTTCCATTTCCATGCCATTGCGCATCGCTCGATGATGTCAAGTATGCAATGGAGCAGGTATTCAAATGTGATATCGAGCCTTCAAGAGTTGCGGCAATTGTTTTTGAGCCTGTCCAGGGGGAGGGTGGGTTTAACGTTATTCAGGCAGAGGCCGTTAAATGGCTTCGTGAACTGTGTGATGCGCACGGGATTTTGCTGATTGCGGATGAGGTGCAAACGGGCTTCGCACGTACTGGAAAAATGTTCGCGATGGAGCATTTTGGGATATCCCCGGACATCATGACCCTGGCAAAGAGCATGGCTGGAGGAACCACATTGTCAGCCGTGGTGGGCAAGGCTGGGATCATGGATGCGCCGGCCCCTGGGGGCTTGGGTGGAACCTATGCCGGGAATCCACTGGCTGTTGCTGCTGCGCACGCCGTGTTGGACATCATGCAGGAGGAACAACTATGCGAGCGCGCGCAGGTGCTTGGTGATCGGCTCAAGGTTCACTTGGGTGGTATTCAAAATAAGAATTCGCGCATTAGTGACGTGCGTGGACTGGGCGCGATGGTGGCTTGCGAACTGGTCGATCCGGCAACGGGAAGCCCGGATGCGGATTACACAAAACGCGTGCAGCAGCAGGCGCTGAAGAAGGGGTTGCTCCTGTTGACGTGCGGTGTCTACGGAAATGTGATCCGCTTCCTGTTTCCGTTGACGATTGAGGACAAGGTGTTCACAGAGGCCTTGGCGGTCCTCGACGCGGCTTTTGAGATGGCGTAAATTTGTTTCCGAGAGTTGTTTTCCCATGAGTTTGATCAATGCTGCCAAGGCAAAGCTGGCCGCGCAGGGTATTCATAGTGTCTTGACCCAGTTTTGCGACATCCACGGCGTGGCACGCGGCAAGTTGGTACCCGTCTCTCAGTTGGGCGATCTGGTCCATGTTGGAGCGGGCTTCTCAGGCCCCAGCATTTGGGGGACCGGACTTCCACGATATGGCCCACGAAGTGAGTATTACGGCCGCGTGCAGCTTGATTCACTGCGTGCACTGCCCTTTATGCCAGGTGTCGCTCATGGCGTGTGCGATGGCTTCGCAGGTGGCATGCCGCTGGAAACCTGCTCTCGGCAAGTCCTCAGGCGGCAAGTTGACTTGCTGGCAAAGCGGGGATGGAAGCTGTGGGTAGGAATTGAGCCCGAGTTCTTCTTGCTTGGCAAATCGGCAGATGGTACCTGGCGTGTCAAGGATGATGAGGACCGGCTGTCCAAGCCGTCATACGATCTCAAGTCGATCCATCGGACCCGGGGCTTTCTAGACGAAATGAGTGTGGTCCTGACGGACCTTGGGTTTGAACTTCAGCAAATTGACCATGAAGATGCAAATGGTCAGTACGAAATCAATTACCGGTTTGACGATGCGCTGAACGCGGCAGATCGCTATATGCTGTTCAAGATAGCGGCGCACGCGGTAGCCGAAAAACATGGCATGGTTTTTAGCTGTATGCCCAAGCCGCTCGCCAATGCGCCTGGCAGTGGACTGCATTTTCACCTCAGCATTACGGACGAAAACGGGACTCCTGTTTTCAGCAACACCGATGATGCGTTGGGCCTTAGCGATGCAGGCTACGGTTTTGCGGCAGGCCTGCTCTATCATGCAGACGCGCTCAGTGCGTTGTGCGCTCCAACGGCCAATAGTTACAAACGACTGGCAGTCAGCAATAGCCTTTCCGGCACCACCTGGTCGCCGGTGTGGAAAGCCATGGGAGACAACAACCGAACCTGCCTGGTTCGTACGGTGGCAGGGCGGATTGAATGGCGTTTACCTGATCCTTCCTGCAATGTGTACGCCGCCATTGCTGCGACGCTGGCCGCAGGACTGAATGGCATTGACTCGCAAATGGCACCCGATCCAGCCATTTCAGTCGACCTGTATGAGCAATATGCTACTGGTGCCCCGATGCCTGCCAGGCTTCCTCGTGACCTGTTTGAGGCTTTGCAGGGTCTTCAGGCGGACACCGTATTACGTGAGCAGATCGGAGTGGCATTTTGTGACGAGTTCCTCGCGATCAAGAGAGCTGAGTGGGACGCCTACAGCCAGCACGTAACGGCATGGGAGTTGGATCGCTACGCCTGCGCATATTGACAAGGCGGGAGGGTGCCTTAGCAGGCTTCCGGACTGTGAGTTTCGCGCTTCATAATACAAAAAATTAAATTGTTGCGGTGCAGAAAAATATCTCAATATGAGATACAGATTTTTGTATTGCGGGAAACATCTGTAAGTATTTGATTTAATTGAAAATAAATTTAGTCTTATATAAGACATAAGATAAGGTTTAGTCTTATAGAAGACCTAGAATTGTGGCACTGCACCAGGCGAATAAAAGGCCTGATGTTTCCTGTTAATCAACCAAGGAGTGTTCACATGCCACAAAGTCTCACCGAACAACTGAGTCGTGCTCAGCAAATTGAAGTCCTCGAAAAAGACTGGGCCACCAACCCCCGCTGGAAAGGCATCAAGCGCGGTTACAGCGCTGCAGATGTTGTTCGTTTGCGCGGTTCGTTTCCCATTGAGCACACCGTGGCCCGCCGTGGTGCCGAAAAGCTGTGGAATCTGCTGCACACCGAGCCCTACGTCAATTGCCTGGGCGCTCTGACCGGCGGTCAGGCCATGCAGCAGGTCAAGGCTGGCGTGAAAGCAATTTACCTGTCGGGCTGGCAGGTTGCAGCTGACAACAACACCTATTCCAGCATGTACCCCGACCAGTCGCTGTATCCGGTGGACTCCGTGCCAAAGGTTGTCGAAACCATCAACAACACCTTCCGCCGTGCCGACGAAATCCAGCATTCCAAAGGCATTGATGCCGGTGACAAGGAATACATTGATTACTTCGCACCCATCGTGGCTGACGCAGAAGCTGGCTTTGGCGGCGTACTCAACGCGTTTGAACTGATGAAGGCCATGATCAAGGCCGGTGCTGGTGGCGTGCATTGGGAAGACCAGTTGGCCTCCGTCAAGAAGTGCGGCCACATGGGCGGCAAGGTGTTGTTGCCTACCCGGGAGTCCTGCCAGAAACTGATCGCTGCCCGTATGGCGGCTGACGTATGCGGCGTGCCCACGCTGGTGATTGCCCGTACCGATGCTGAAGCGGCTGACTTGTTGACCTCTGACTATGACGAGATCGACAAACCCTTCCTGACGGGCGAGCGTACCGCTGAAGGCTTCTACAAGACCAAGAAGGGTCTGGACCAAGCCGTTGCACGCGCCAATGCGTATGCGCAGTATGCTGACCTTGTGTGGTGCGAAACCGGTACGCCGGACCTGGACTTCGCCAAGAAGTTTGCCGACGCCGTGCATAAGGTTCACCCTGGCAAGATGCTGGCCTACAACTGCTCGCCTTCGTTCAACTGGAAGAAAAACCTGGACGATGCCACCATCGCCAAATTCCAGCGCGAACTCGGTGCCATGGGCTACAAGTACCAGTTCATCACGCTGGCCGGTATCCACTCCATGTGGTACAACATGTACGACCTGTCGCAAGACTATGTCAAGCGCGGCATGACGGCTTATGTCGAGAAAGTACAAGAGCCAGAATTCGCAGCCCGCGACCGCGGCTACACCTTCGTGTCGCACCAGCAGGAAGTCGGCACAGGTTATTTCGACGAAGTCACCACGACCATCCAGGGTGGCAAGTCCAGCGTGACGGCGCTGACGGGTTCGACCGAAGAAGAACAGTTCCACTGATCTGCTGCGCTGCCCAAGATTGAAAAGCCCGCTGGGTTCGCCAGCGGGCTTTTTTCATGGTGGGTTTTATGACGAGTTTGGGGCTGGGTTAAAATCAAGGCTTCTGTACTCAGCAACAAGAGCAAGAAAGGCAACCTGGTTATGACACCGCGAACTACATCGGCCCAGTTTTTGTAAGCATACAAGGCCGTAGTCCGCGCGCCTTGTGCGCTGGTAGCTACAAAATTAATAGTACAGCGCGGCAGGTTCCGCGTTTTTTTTTTGCCTCGCCTTGTTCAGCAATTCAATTTCCAAGTTTCATCATGATTCAGATCACACTCCCAGACGGCTCCAAACGCGAATTCCCTGGCCCTGTGACCGTGGCCGAGGTGGCCGCGTCCATTGGCTCGGGTCTGGCCAAGGCTGCGCTGGCAGGCAAGATTGACGGCAAAGTTGTGGACACGTCTTTCTCCATCGCACAAGACAGCCCACTTTCCATCATCACCTCCAAAGATGCCGATGGCCTGGAGGTGATTCGTCACTCCACCGCGCACTTGCTGGCGTATGCGGTCAAAGAGCTGTTTCCCGACGCGCAGGTCACCATCGGCCCGGTCATCGAGCACGGCTTCTTTTACGACTTTTCGTACAAGCGCCCCTTCACTCCGGAGGACCTGGTCACCATCGAGAAAAAGATGGTTGAGTTGGCCAGCAAGGATGAGCCCGTGACTCGCCGTGTATTGCCGCGTGACGAGGCCGTGGCGTATTTCAAAAGCCTGGGCGAGCACTACAAGGCCGAGATCATTGCCAGCATTCCGGCAAATGAAGACGTGTCGCTCTATCGGGAAGGCAAGTTTGAAGACTTGTGCCGCGGCCCGCACGTGCCCAGCACCGGCAAGCTGAAATTCTTCAAGCTGATGAAGCTGGCAGGTGCCTATTGGCGCGGTGATCACCGCAATGAGATGCTCCAGCGCATCTACGGTACGGCATGGGGGACCAAAGACGAGTTGCAGCAACACCTGACGATGATCGAGGAAGCCGAAAAGCGCGATCACCGCAAGTTGGGTCGCGAACTGGATTTGTTTCACATTGACGAGCATTCGCCTGGCACCGTGTTCTGGCATCCGAAGGGATGGACCATTTGGCAGGGTGTGGAGCAATACATGCGCAAGGTCTATCAAGACAACGGTTACCAGGAGGTGAAGGGGCCGCAGATTCTGGACAAGACGCTATGGGAGAAAACCGGGCACTGGGACAAATACCGCGAAAACATGTTCACCACCGAATCGGAGAAGCGCGACTATGCACTGAAACCGATGAACTGCCCCGGCCATATTCTCATCTTCAAACAGGGGATCAAGAGCTATCGTGATCTGCCGCTGCGCTTTGGCGAGTTCGGCCAGTGCCACCGCAACGAACCCACGGGTGGGCTGCACGGCATCATGCGCGTGCGCGGCTTCACACAGGATGATGGCCACATTTTCTGCACCGAAGAGCAGATTCTCGACGAGTGCACGGCGTTTACCACGCTGCTGCAAAAGGTTTATGCCGACTTTGGCTTCCACAACATCATCTACAAGGTGGCGACGCGTCCGGAAAAACGGATCGGCTCCGATGAGCTGTGGGATAAGGCCGAGTTCGCCCTGATGGAAAGCCTGCGCCGTTCGGGATGTGAGTTCAGCATTTCAGCTGGAGAGGGTGCGTTCTACGGCCCCAAGATCGAATACACGCTGAAAGACGCCATCGGTCGTGAATGGCAGTGCGGGACGATTCAGGTGGATCCCAACATGCCCGAACGTTTGGGTGCCGAGTATGTGGGCGAGGATGGCGCCCGCCATACCCCCATCATGCTTCACCGTGCGATCGTCGGCAGTCTGGAGCGATTCATCGGGATCTTGATTGAAGAGCATGCTGGGGCATTGCCGACCTGGCTTGCGCCAGTCCAGATTTCCGTGCTCAACATCACCGATTCACAGGCTGAATATGCCCGAAAAGTGGCCAAAACACTGCAAAATCAAGGGCTTAGGGTCAATTTAGACCTGCGTAACGAGAAAATTACGTATAAAATACGAGAGCATTCGATGCAAAAGCTGCCTTACATCCTGGTCGTAGGTGACAAGGAGATGGCGGCAGGTGCTGTTGCAGTGCGCGCCCGGGGTAACCAAGACCTCGGTGTGATGTCCCTTGATGCGTTCGTTCAAAAGATCGCCCATGACATCACTCACAAGTCTGTTGTCTGAGTCTAACCACAGGATTGCAGTTTGCCCGCGTGTGTTGAGCAGCTTTCGCTACGTTTTTTGTAGCAAATATATTGAAGGAAGAAGCCATCGCTACTGAATTTCGTGATCGCCGCCAGCGCGAAGAACGTAAACACCGCCTGAACCGGGAAATCATGGCCCCGGAAGTCCGACTCTCCGGGCCCGAGAATGAGCCCTTGGGTATCGTGAGTCTGATGGAAGCCCTCCGACAGGCTGGTGAACTGGATGTGGACTTGGTTGAAATTTCTGCCACGGCGAATCCGCCGGTCTGTCGTTTGATGGATTACGGCAAGTTCAAATACCAGGAACAGAAAAAGGCGGCGGAAGCGAAAGCCAAGCAAACCGTTATCGAGATCAAGGAAATCAAGTTTCGTCCCGGTACGGACGACGGCGATTACAACATCAAGATGCGTAATATCAAGCGATTCCTGGCAGAAGGCGACAAATGCAAGATCACGCTGCGTTTTCGGGGTCGTGAAATCACGCACCAGGAAATCGGTATGGCGTTGCTGAACAGGATTCGTAGCGAACTGGGTGATTTGATTGTGGTGGAGCAGTTTCCAAAGCTAGAAGGGCGCCAGATGATCATGATGATCGCGCCGGGCAAGAAGAAACCTGCTTCCAAGGATGGTGCAACCAAAGCTGTTGCAGATGCCCCCGCCCCCGCGGTAGCGTCGGCATCTTAAGAACGGAGAGGTAATACTCTCCTTTGTGAGGCGTTGAAACAAAACGCCTTACGAGTGGATAGTCGCAAGACACCACACAAGTGGCTCGGGGCCAACAAGGCTGCAAATTGTTTGCAGACGCCTCACGAGCACAATGAAGAAGGAGCATTTATATGCCCAAAATGAAGACCAAGAGCGGTGCGAAAAAGCGTTTTCGCGTTCGTCCAGGTGGCACCGTCAAGCGCGGCCAAGCCTTCAAGCGTCACATCCTGACGAAGAAGACCACCAAAAATAAACGCCATTTGCGTGGTGCTACAGCTGTTCATGAGACCAATATGGGTCACATGGCACAGATGCTGCCCGGCTTTGGTATTTGATTAACGACGAACAAGGAGTAACAACATGCCTCGCGTCAAACGTGGTGTAACGGCTCGCGCCCGCCATAAAAAAGTTCTGGCCCTTGCAAAGGGTTTCCGCGGTCGCCGCGGTAATGTCTTCCGTATCGCCAAAGAAGCGGTAATGAAGGCTGGGCAATATGCCTACCGTGACCGCCGTACGAAAAAACGTGTTTTCCGCCAGTTGTGGATTGCACGTATCAACGCCGCCGCACGTCAATGCGGACTGACTTATAGCCAGTTCGCCAACGGTCTGAAGAAGGCCAACATCGAGATCGATCGCAAAGTGCTGTCTGATATCGCTGTGCATGACATGGCTGCCTTTGCAGGCATCGTGGAGCAAGTCAAGGCCAGGCTGGCTGCTTGAGTTCACGGCGGGTCGCTATCCTTTAGATAGCTGCTCACGCAACAGAAACAAGGGCTAGCGCTTGAAAAGGCACTAGCCCTTTTTCCATGAAAACGCAGTTTCATAGATGACAGACTTGGATGCAAGTCATGTCGGGACTACAAGAGATTTTATGAACGAGTTGAACGCAATCGTCGAATCCGCGAAAGCTGCCTTCAGTGTGGCGATAACACCCGCTGACCTTGAGAACGCCAAGGCCCAGTTCCTGGGCAAGTCCGGGCGCATCACCGAATTGATGAAGGGTATGGCTGCCCTGTCCGTTGACGAAAAAAAGTCGCGGGGTGCAGCCATCAATCTGTCCAAGCAGGCGATTGAAGTGGCACTGAATGATCGTCGTCAGGCATTGGCCGACGCCGAGTTGCAGGCTCAATTGCAGGCCGAAGCGCTGGATGTGACGCTGCCGGGCCGTCAACGCGGCCAGGGTGGTTTGCACCCTGTTTCCAGGACACTGGAGCGCATCGAGGCGATTTTTGGCTCCATGGGTTTTGACGTTGCCCAGGGCCCTGAAATCGAGTCCGACTGGTTTAACTTCACCGCATTGAATACGCCAGAGGACCACCCTGCAAGGTCCATGCATGACACCTTCTATGTCGAAGGCGGCAGCGCCAAGGCGCCCAACCTGCTGCGTACCCATACCAGCCCGGTGCAGGTGCGCCATGCGCTGCAGCACGTCAGGCAGCACCGCGCGTTGATCGAGGCCGGCCAACCCATGCCCGAGATCCGCGTCATCTGCCCCGGTCGCACCTACCGCGTGGATAGCGACGCCACCCACTCGCCCATGTTCCACCAGTGCGAAGGCCTGTGGATTGGTGAAAACGTCAGCTTCAAGGACCTCAAGTTCGTCTTCACCGATTTGTGTCGCACCTTCTTTGAGCGCGACGACCTGGTGCTGCGCTTCCGGCCCAGTTTCTTCCCGTTCACTGAGCCCAGCGCCGAGATCGACATCCAGTTCCAGAGCGGCCCGCTGGCGGGGCGCTGGCTGGAAGTAGCCGGCTCCGGTCAGGTACATCCCACCGTGGTCCGCAACATGGGGCTTGATCCGGAAAAGTACATTGGCTTTGCTTTTGGCATGGGGCTGGACCGCTTCACCATGCTGCGCTACGGTGTCAATGACCTGCGCCTGTTTTTTGACGGCGACATTCGTTTCCTTAGCCAGTTCCAGTAATTTTCGACGAGAAGAACAAGATGCAATTTCCCGAGTCCTGGTTGCGCGAATTCTGCAATCCATCACTGTCTACGGCCGAGTTGGCCGACACCCTCACCATGGCGGGTCTGGAGGTTGAAGAGTGCAAACCCGTTGCTCCGCCATTTACCCAGATCGTGGTGGGTGAGATTAAGGAGGCGGTGCAGCACCCCAATGCAGACCGGCTGCGCGTGTGCAAGGTTGATGTTGGGCAGGTCCCTTTGCTTGACATCGTCTGTGGCGCGCCCAACGCCCGGGTGGGCATCCGGGTTCCCTGCGCGCTAGTGGGTGCTGAACTGCCACCCGGTGAAGACGGTAAACCCTTTGTGATCAAAGTTGGCAAACTGCGTGGCGTGGAAAGCCAGGGCATGCTGTGCAGTGCCCGGGAACTGAAGCTGTCAGACGACCATGGTGGGTTGCTGGAACTGCCTCTCGACGCACCTTTGGGTCAAAACATCCGCGAATTTCTCAAGCTTGACGATACACTGCTGACCCTCAAGCTCACACCGAACCTGGCGCACTGCCTGAGCGTGTATGGCGTGGCGCGTGAACTGGCTGCGCTGACTGACGCGCCGTTGAAAACACCCGCTTTCCCTGCCGTTCCGGTTGCAGGAGCTGACCGTTTGCCGGTGAAGGTGAGTGCGCCCGATTTGTGCGGCCGCTTCTCTGGCCGCGTGGTTCGCAACGTCAATCCCAAAGCCAAAACGCCCCAGTGGATGGTGGACCGCCTGGCCCGCTGTGGCCAGCGCAGCGTCACGGCTCTGGTGGACATTTCCAACTACGTGATGTTCGAGTTCGGCCGCCCATCCCACATTTTTGATCTGGACAAGATTCATGGTGGTCTGGACGTGCGCTGGGGCAAGCCGGGTGAGCAGCTCAAATTGCTCAATGGCAACACGGTCACGGTGGATGACAAGGTCGGCGTGATTGCCGATGACGTGCAAGTCGAATCGCTCGCCGGCATCATGGGTGGTGACGCCACAGCCGTGTCTGACGACACGCAAAACGTCTACGTGGAGGCTGCCTTCTGGTTTCCGAAGTCGATTGCCGGGCGTTCACGCCGTTTCAATTTTTCTACCGATGCGGGCCATCGCTTTGAGCGCGGTGTGGACCCCAGCCAGACCGTCGAGCATATCGAGCGCATCACCCAGCTGATCATCGATATCTGCGGAACGCCAGCCACGCAGGCAGGCCCTCTTGATGACCTGAAAGTAGATGTGCCAGTTGCCGCGCCTGTTGCCCTGCGTGTGGCGCGGGCCAACAAAATCATTGGCATGCCGTTGACTCAGGCGCAATGTGCCGACGCACTGACTCGTCTGGGCTTGCCGGTTATCCAGTCAGACGGCGTTGTCACTGTGACGCCTCCTCCTTACCGATTTGATCTTCAAATTGAGGAAGACCTGATCGAAGAAGTGGCGCGTGTGATGGGCTACAACAATCTGCCTCAAACACCACCACTGGCGCCCATCATCGCGAAGATTCGCCCGGAGGCGCAGCGTAGCGCCTCCGCTGTGCGTCATTCGCTGGCCGCTCTGGGTTATCAGGAAACCATCAACTTCAGCTTCTGTGACGAGCGCTGGGAGCATGAGTTGGCGGGCAATGCTAATCCCATCAAGCTGTTTAATCCGATTGCCAGCCAAATGAGCGTGATGCGCTCCTCGTTGCTAGGGTCTTTGCTTCAGGTTTTAAAGTTCAACCTGGACCGCAAGGCCCAGCGTGTTCGCGTTTTTGAGCTGGGTCGCGTGTTCCTGCGCGATGCTTCCGTCAAGAACACCGACACCACGGTTGAAGGTTTTCACCAGCCGATGCGCGTGGCGGGCATGGTGTGTGGCTCTGGGGACATGCTGCAATGGGGCCGCAAGGAGCAGGGCGCTGATTTCTTCGAGGTAAAAGGGGATGTTGAGGCCCTGTTGGCGCCGCTGAAGGCCACCTTTGCACCCGCCGAGCACCCGGCCATGCACCCTGGCCGCTGTGCCAGCGTTTCGCTGGGCAACAAACTGATTGGCTTTGTCGGCGAACTGCATCCCAAGTGGCGTCAGGGCTATGACCTGCCCGCCGCACCGTTGATGTTTGAGCTGGACCTTGACGCTGTGCTGCAACGCGCGGTGCCGGAGTTCCAGCCGGTTTCCCGGCATCAGGCGGTGGAGCGTGATATTGCCGTGCTGGTGGCTGAGCAGGTGACCCACGCTGCGTTGATGAGCGCCGTCTGGTCTGCGCCTACCAGTGGACTTCTGCGTGATGCAACCCTGTTTGACGTTTATCGCCCCAAACCGGCGGCAGGCTCAACCAGCGACGCAACGGGAGAAAAAAGCCTGGCCGTCCGCTTGACGCTGGGAAGCGACGCCGCTACGCTGACGGACGAGCAGATTGACGCCAGTGTGCAGGCCGTTGTCGCCCAGTTGGTGACGAACCTGGGTGCCCGTCAGCGCGCCTGAAGCTGATTTGGCAAACGTCAACTACCAGACAAAAAAAGCAAAGATCGGGAGCCTTTATGGATTTTTCTGTTGAAAGCCTGGAAACACCGGCGTTGACCAAAGCGCAGCTGGCGGAACTGCTGTTTGAGCAAATTGGCTTGAACAAACGCGAGTCCAAAGACATGATTGACGCGTTTTTTGACCTGATCTCCACCAGTCTGGTGGAGGGCACAGACGTCAAGATTTCCGGGTTTGGCAACTTCCAGATCCGCACCAAAGCGCCCCGGCCCGGGCGCAACCCCCGTACCGGGGAGGCTATTCCCATCGAAGCACGTCGGGTAGTCACCTTCCACGCTAGCCACAAACTCAAAGAGCAAATCCAGGACGAAAAGCGCGCCTGAGACGCTTTACAACGTTCCGCACGGTTTTGGTGCGCTGATTTGGCGTACTTTGTCACAAACCTTGACGTATTTCACACGCCGGGTTCAAAACTCCCTTTGCGTCATCTGAAGACTTAGAGTAACCTCGAAGCTTTCCTTCGTACAGCATTGATTTCAATGGAGAATAGTCTTCCTTCGATACCGGCCAAGCGCTACTTCACCATCGGTGAGGTAGGCGATTTGTGTGGTGTAAAACCCCACGTGCTACGGTATTGGGAGCAGGAGTTCACGCAGCTGCGCCCGATGAAGCGACGCGGCAACCGCCGTTACTACCAGCATCATGAGGTGTTGATGATCCGCCGGATTCGTGATTTGCTGTACGACCAAGGTTTCACCATCAGCGGCGCGCGCAACAAGATGCAGGAATTGCTGCAATTGGAGCGCGACAAAAAACGCAATGGCGAAGTGATGCTGGAAGGCGTGGAGGTCATCGAACTGAGTGACTCCGTGCTGGAAGATTTTGACGACAGTCAGTTTGAAGGCGAGGGCCAGTTTG
>ERZ795044.916-NODE-916-length-27529-cov-6.502948_pt1 | contig 27529 bp, 33 predicted proteins | sample MGYA00375128_ERZ795044 | MGnify/ENA primary metagenome ERZ795044 (study PRJEB30173, sample SAMN05720213) | anaerobic digester metagenome | isolation source: active sludge of municipal wastewater-treating anaerobic digesters | place: USA | collected 2014-12-22 ... | reverse complement strand
CAGTCCACCATAACTAATGGCGGGTTCAAATCCTTTAGGCAAATTTTTCACAATTACTTTACGCAGTTTGTTCATAGCCGCCTGTCTTTCGTACGGAACTTCTGACAGGTACTGGTCAACAGTTGTAGCTTTTGATTGCATATACAGGTCATTTATTATTAGCCGTTGAAAAAGCCCCGGTTACAAATATAAAGATCAATGCCGTGCAGATGATCGGGGGTAAAAAAGCAAATACCGTCATGGCGATAAACATGGCACCAAATATTACCATTTCGATAAGCAGCAAACCCTTCCACAAATCTGCAGCAAGGCTTTTCCTTTTAAAATACCAATTGATCAGCGCTCCAAATAAGCATATAAGTGTAAAACAAAGGCTCACTGCAGTAAACAGTTCAGCAAATGTTCGGTGAAAACCCATGCCAAGGTCGGCTTTATAACTGCCCGTAATATCTATAAGTTGTTTTTCTGTTTCGTTTGTGGGCTCTTGTTTTGCAAAAAAACTTAAGGAATGGAAGGCAGAAGTCAGGAACTGGGTCACAATGGCTCCCCATATCCAAAATGAGAATCTTTTAGACATAGCAAATTGTTTTGGTTAAGAAAGATAATTTAAAAACTGAGTATTCTGAAAAACTCGGGCCAAGGGCCCATTTCTTCTTTGTATTGTTTGGCCATCACCCTGGTTATTTGTGCAATATGCGTAAGATCATGCACTACCCAGGTTGCTAATAAATGGCGAAGGGTTACATCTCCCAACACCGGGTGCATTCCTTTACGGTCAAAATCGGCCTCGGTTAAATTTAGGGACCTGAACCAGGCCATATTCTCCTTTCTTATCGCAGCAAACTCATCCAGCAACTGCTGCATGGTCTTTCCTTGGCTTTCTTCATACATGGCAACCCGGTTCCAGCGTTCAAAGGTTTTTGTATTGCCAAATTCAAGGATCATTTTTGCCCGGGCTGTCCAGTCGGTTTTTTCGCCGTGTATCAAATGTCCCACCACATCATATGACGAAAAAGTTTCCGGGCCTTCGTTGGGCATTATCCAGTCATCGCTTAACCCGGATAACAGCGACTGCAGAACCGCCGGCGTCCGGTCGAGTATTTCGCAGGATCTTTCTAAACTGTATTTCATTGTTTCTTGTAATAAAAGTTCTGACGTTTGCCTGTTTCGGTACCGTCATCAATAAAAGCATGTATTGAATCGGCTGTTACAATCCTGTAAACAATCCGCTTAGGGAAGTCGTGTTGCGTATTTTCAAAAATAAACCTGTTGTTCTCAGCACTGGTCATTTTAAAAGCAATGGGTTCTTTGTTATTCTGGTCTTCAACAGTAGAGGTATAAAACACCCCTTCTTTTGTATTTGTTAAAGCAACCCGTTCGTTCACCAGCGAATCGGTTCCCCTGATAAAATACCCCTTACTCTGCAGGTGATTATCACTGATCTTCTTCCATTCTTCGCAAATTGCACCACGTTTGGTCGTCATTTTCCAGGTGCCTTCTAAAACATATAATTTTTCAAATGTTTTATCAACAGGATTTATAAAAGCGGCAGCACATAAAATGACAGTGGCTGCAATTATTATTCTTTTCATTTCTTTTTCTTTTTAGATGATTTAGCAAGCTTATTATATTCCAATGCCAGTTTTATCCAGTATTCCAGTTTTTTATTTGTATTCAGCGCACCGATATCAACAAAAACGTATCCCTTCATGACCTTCCCGGTAAAATCCATTGGTTTGCATCCTTCTTTTTCCATCACTTCATCCGTTCTTGCGGGGTCAAGCCTTACCATCAGTCTTTCTTTTTCAACTCCTACACACATTTTGTGATTCACCATAAAACAAAGTCCGCCGAACATTTTTTTCTCTTCGGTTATTTTATGGGTGAGAGCGATCATTTCTCTTACCCGGTCGGCCAGTTTTTCATTGTAAGCCATAATAGCTATTTATGAGTTAATTACGTTTTGCAGTTTTTCATCCTTATTCCTCAGGTCAATGCCCCCTTCCAGCAGCGATTTAAGATTTGCTAAATAAAAAGTCCATCCTGTTTTACAGCCCAGGTGCCAGTAGTGCATGCCCTCATCGGTAGTTGGAATATCGCTTTGTACAAGTTCAACAATGTTCTGCCCGAGTTCATTTTTAAGAGTTACCGTACAGTCTCCTGCCTTTCCAAAACTGAATTTAAAATGATCCTTTCCGTTGCAATCCAGAATGGATCCATACTCGGTTGTCTCATCGCTCCAGCCATGCCAGCGCCAGGTATAGGTATCGCCGGGTTGTACGGGTTCGTTGCCGGCTCTTACATTTCCGCCTGGCTTTTTATATTCGCTTAAGCGAAGGAACCAGTATTCCATCCCTTCCCGGGTAGCCCAGCACCCATATAGTTTTTCGAAGGGAGCATTTATGCTTATCCTGGTAACAAAGCGGCTCCAGTCATAATTACTCATACGTATCCTTTTAAAATTTTATTGTTTTGGTTCCATCGCAAATGCTTTACTAAAATTTTCTTCGTTTGCATCCTTCCCTGTATCTGCATCCACCAGTATCTTCCAGGTTCCGTTTTCCTTTTCCAGTACAACAAAGAATCTTCCATAATAAGACCGGGTATTTTTCCCTTCCTCTTTTACGGTTCCCTTATAATAACCGCTTTCCCATGCTTTGACGCCATTGCTTATCCGTTTATCAAAACGGAGTTCAAATACCCAATCGGGTTTCTTTTTTTTAATACTGCTGGTTGTATCAGCAGGCGGAAAATATTTTTCAAAATCCAGCAACACCCCCCGGTCGATCTCAACCCGGGTAATGCGTTTGCTGTGTACAGCGCTGAAGGCCGTTTTATTTCCGGAAACAAGATGGGTAATGAATGGTTTCCATACCTGTTCATTGATCTCTTTCACCCATTTCAAACTATCCGTTTGCGCCCTTGCAGTAAGAGAAAACAGGACAGCATTGAGCAGCAGGAATTTTCGCATACCAATCCTTTTATTGTGGAACGCTGTGCAGGCCAATCCGGTTGCCTTCGGTATCGGTTATCACGGCCATAAATCCGTATTCGGGACTTATCTCCGTTTTAGGTACCATGATATTACCTCCTGCGGCCTGTACCCGGTCCAGTATATTTTGTACATCGGGGTTGCCATTGAGGTAGATCAACGGCCCATCGGTGACAGATGCTTTGTGAAAACCGCCGCTGTCAACCAGGGCGCCACCCACCTGGGTCATCATATCATCGAGCGGAAACATGCGCATTTTAATATTGGGCAGGTCCATCGGTATCATACTGATGGTAAAGATCGCTTCGTAAAATTTTTGTGCCCGGTTAATGTCGGTGGTTGGTATCTCAAACCAGCTGATTGCATTTTGCATATTGTTCAGTTTTAGTGTTGTTTTTTATTTATTGGCTGGCGCCATATCTGTGTTCCATATTTCCCGGAACAATTTCCATTTGCCATCTTCCTCTTTCCAGAGGGCGATGAATTTCCCTTTATCAAAACTTCCGCCTTTTCCGTCGGGGAAATTATAGGATCCTTCTTCCACCACCAGTTCTTCGTTCCCATAAAATTTTCCCGGTGGCAGTTCGATTATTGCTTCCTTATTTGTGCCGTTTTGATAAAAGAAGCTCCGGATAGAATCCCTGCCCTTTACGGCGGCCACTCCGGGAGAGTAGACCTCGGCATCCCTGCAATAACGGGCATTGTAATACCCGGTATCATTGGTTGTAAACCTGTTACTGTAGGATTTATTCATTTCCATTATATAGGCCTTTACCGTTTGTATGTCAAATTGATTCTCCGGGTCTTTTTTTCCGGAATCGCTGCAGGATGCCAGTGATGCAATGACAGAAAACAGAATGAGTTTATTCATTTTATTATTTTTTATTGTTGCAGATTTCAAGAAATTTTCTTTCATCCAGTTGCAGCGCTTTAAAATCCCCGGGCTCATCTTTGATCATCGTTACAGTTCCTTTCATACTGAAATATTTAAAGCGGTGTTCCATTTTCAATATTAACCCTCCGCCACCCTTTTCTCCATACACATCCCAGTTATAAGCTTTGTGTTTCTGATAAGTGGCAGGAGCAACTTTCCTCATTTTGCTTATAAAATATTTCACCCATGAATTTCCCTTTTGCAGTTCCAGAACTGAGCAGTTTTGTTCCAGTATCTTTTCATCAGTATCGTACAATCTCCAGCTGGTAACAGAGTCTGTTGCAATTGCATAATCCTCACATTCATAACCAACCCCGCTACCTGCCAGCGAAAGGGCTTTATTGAGACTTCCTGAATAATAATAAGTAAGGGTGTCCTTCCCCAGGAATTGGCTTTGATAATTATCCAGGTCGTACCGGAATACCCCTTTTGCCGGCCTTGCTTTCATCAGCGAATCGGCATTCAATGAATCACTGCTGTAGGTATAAGCGTATTCAATGCTGCCGGTAAAATAATCCTGTGCGCCTTTGGTATTACATCCGACATGAATTAGCAGGGCTGTCAGTATATAAAAATACCGGAATTTCATTTTCTTCTCCTGTATTCCAGGTCGTATTCGGTTACCCAGGTGGCCCCATTGTCTTTAGATATTTCGCCGTGTTGCCGGAGCTTCGCAGGGCCAAGGTTAGTAAAGGTCATTTTTCGTATGGCCATTGTGTCTTTGCTGAATTTAAACGGAGTGGAGGAAAAGATGATCTGGCTATTCTCAAATTTCCCCTGCATATATTCATTGGTTCCCCCTGCATTATCTACCCAGGTTTGCTGCCATTGTTTGGTAGTGGCATTGTAGGTATTAAAACTTTTGCCTGCATAGCGAAGCCCTTGTTGCACGGATGCACTGGTCCATTCTTCCAGTATGATACAACTATCCAGTATCAGGCTTATTTTGCTGTCGCCGGCCTTTTTTCCGTTTACGCCAAAAGCTTCCCATTCGCCTATCCAGAAATCGAACTGGCGGTATTCGGGCCGGCTGCAGGGGAGTTTACCGCTTTGTGCTTCAGCAACTGAAAGCAGGAAGCTGAAAATAATGAGTGTGATTAATTTTTCCATGTTAGTTTTTGCAGAAGACAATAAAATACGTCCCGTTGCTTCATTTTTCGTCATGCTATGTTTCCGTTTGTCATTTTCTGTCATGGGTAAACAGGCTCCGGGCAACAGGTCCCCTTTCTCCGGTATTGCTATATGTTATTCAAAGTAAGAAATTAAAAATAAACCAATGCCATTTTTTTATAGGCGGCGATGCGCCCGTTCACTGTTTTCCATAAATATTTATTTGCGGTGCGTTTACCATTTTTTAACAATTGAATTGTGCAAACAGAAAGGCGGTTTCATCCTTAATGCAAATCAACTGTTATGCAACTGCCCGCCCTTTTTAAAGACGCCCGTTATTTCCAGATCATCTTTCAGTCTGTATTTTTATGCTATGGTCTTTTCTTCCTGCATTGGGATAATGAAGCATGGCTTTATGTCGCTTATTTTATCACAAGCCTCATCACCCAGTTCATTTGTGAACTTGTCTTTGGTAAAAAAGAGGCTGGAGTATGGCAGCGTTATAAAAAAGGGATTCCCTCTGTTCTTATATCCTCGTTCGGGTTGAGCCTGTTGCTAAAAACAAATTTTTTATGGGTGGCGGTGCTGGCAGCTGTTATTTCCATCTTATCTAAGTATATCATCCGCATTAAAGGTAAGCATATTTTCAACCCGTCGGCACTGGGCATTACCGTAGTCGTTTTAGTTACAGGCAGTGCCTGGATCAGCCCGGGTCAGTGGGGAAGCGGCGTCGTAATACTGTTTGGGGTATTGAGCCTGGGATTTATTGTTACCACCCGGGTTCAGAAGCTGGACGTAAGCCTTGCTTTTTTAGGAACCTTTGCTGCGCTGCTGTTTGCCAGGCAGATCATTTACTTAGGCTGGCCGATGGATCATTTTATCCAGTCGGTAAGCACCGGCAGCCTGCTGCTCTTCTCTTTCTTTATGATCACCGACCCCCGTACAACACCCAACCATAGTATGGCAAGAATAGTATGGAGTGCTGCCATTGCTGCAGTGGCTTTCTACTTAAGCGCTTTCAAATTCATGAATGGCGCCCCCATATTCATACTGGTACTGGCCCAACCATTGGTGCCCGTACTCGACTGGCTGTTCAAAGCCAGGAAATTTGAATGGAGCTCTTCCAAAAAATATACGCCGCAGGAAGAAAGATTCCTGCGAACGGTCTACAGCAGGTTTGTAATGTAATTATTCAACTCAAATAATAATTTATGAAAAAGAAAATTCTGATCCTCGGAGGATTTATTGCCCTGTCGCCGGTACTGTTCTCCTTTTGCGGTTTTTATGTAAGCAAGGCCGATGGTACGTTAAAGAACAAGACCAGCCAGGTAATCCTGGTAAGGGATGGCAACAAAAATGTGATCACCATGTACAACGATTTTAAAGGCGAAACCAAAGATTTTGCGATGGTGGTGCCCGTACCGGTTGTATTGAAGAAAGACAATATTAAGGTGGTGGACCAGTCCATTTTTCAAAAACTGAATGATTACAGTGCGCCACGGTTGGTGGAATACTGGGATCAGAATCCCTGTTATGACTATGAAAGAAAAAAACAGGCTGAAGCTGCCGACAAATCATTGAATGAAGTGGTGGTTACGTCTGCGTATGGTATCAAAAGAAGTGCCCGGTCGGTTACTGTGGAAGCCAAATACCTGGTGGGCGAATACGATATTCTGATCCTGAGTGCCAAAGAAAGCAGTGGTTTAAAAGACTGGTTAAATGAAAATGGCTATAAGATCCCTGCCAATGCAGAAGAAGTACTCGATCCTTATATAAAAAGCAATCTCAAATTCTTTGTAGTAAAAGTGAATGAAAAGGAAAAACAAAAACTGAATAATAATTTTCTTCGTCCCATACAGATCAGTTTTACTTCTCCCAAATTTATGTTGCCCATACGCCTGGGTATGGCCAATGCCGATGGCGACCAGGACCTGATCGTATATGCATTTACCCGTAAAGGAAGAATTGAATGCACCAATTACCGCAATGCGAATATTACAACCGGTAAAAACATTCCCTTGTTTGTACAAAAGAACTTCGGCGCCTTTTACGGCAATTTATTTACGCAGCAGTGGAAGAATGAAGACAAAAGCGTGGCCATGCTGGAATATGCCTGGAATGTTACGCCCATCAATCAAATGAAATGCGATCCCTGCGTAGGCAACCCGCCAACCGAACAAGACCTGGTGCAGAGCGGTGTTTGGTGGCTCAATGGAAAAGACTGGAGCGACTACAGCGATATTGATAATGATGAGCCGGATGACGGTAACAGGAATGTACACTTTACAAGATTACATTTCCGTTACAACCGCAAGTCATTTGCACAGGACCTGATGTTCCAGGTAACGCCCAACAAAGAGAATTTCCAGGCAAGGTATATCATCACGCATCCTGCCAGTGGGAATTTTGATTGCGACGCAGGCAGGAAATATTTACAGGACCTGAAGCAAAGAAGAAAGAAAGAGCTGCAGGAATTAACCCGTCTTACCGGAACGGATATCAACAACTGGCAGGAAGATGCGATGGCGAAAAATGATGAGACTGAAAACACCGGTGTGCAGTACGCAACCCTGATACCGGAATACAAACAGGATATGGAGAACAAAAGCTCCGCACCTGCAGGAATTATTTTATTAAGTATTACCGTTTTAGGCGCCGCAGGAGTAATGCGCTGGAAAGGTTTGGTTTAGGTAGGTTTCTTTTGGGAATTTGGCTCAAGGCCCTGCAGCAATGCGGGGCTTTGTACTAATAAAAAAGGCCCCGCCAAAGCGGGAGCCCTTTTATTCGCATTCACCTTTAAACTATTGTCCGCCACCTCCGCCAGCGGGCCTTTGTGGCCTTAATGAAGGTTCAATTTCTTCTTTCCATTGTTTCATTTGCGCTTCTGTAAAGATCGCTTTTAACTTAGCGTCTCTTGCGTCGGCTAATTCCTTACGTTTGGCCATCATGGCATCCCGGTCTCCGCCGCTTGCCCTTAGTTCGTCCATTGCTTTTTGCTGCGCATTGATGTAATCTGTAATGATCGCATCTGATTTTGCTTTTGTAGCAGCATCCAGGTTCAGTGGCGCCATTTTTTCAATGGTGAATTTTATTCTTTCTTCGGGGGTCATTCGCTGACCGCCGCCCTGCGCATTTACCGTAGTAATACTGATAACAGCGGCAGACATCATTAATAACAATTGTTTTTTCATTTTATTCAAGTTAAGGTTTACAATGTAGTGAATTATTAAAATTTTATTTAGTCAGCTTCTTCTTTCCTTCGCCGCCCCTGCGGTTCAGTATTTTTACAAACAGGGAATCGAATTTTGGCAACTGTTCCGGGGTGCAAAGCATCCTGATATTTTTCAGGTGATTGAACATCTGCAATTCCATTATCTTCTGCGATCCGGCCGATTGATCGGCAACCCTGTTTATAATGGAATCCGAAAAATCTCCTGCTGCCAGTTCTTTGAACTGTTTATCTTTTGATGCCCGGTGACTTTCAAACATTTTCTTTACGTTCTCCTGGTGTTTTGTACTCAGCGTATCGTATTGCAGAAGCTGTTCCGGGGTAAATCCTATTTCTTTTTTCAGGAATTCGGCGATCATCGTTTTCCTGTCGGGCCTTTTTTCAGAACGGCGATAATCTTTCTTCATCAAAAAGAAAGTAACCATGGCAATATTCGCAACCAGCAATATCGCTATCACCAAAAGAAAGACCTTGCTCCTGTTTTGCCTGTTTATCATTATGGTTGTGTGTTTTCAGTATCGTAAATAGTGGCAATAGAATAAGAGAATTCGTCCGTTGGCGATTGTGCCACCTGTTCTGTTGGCGTAACCGTATTGGATGGCTGATTGAATAGCAATACCGCCAGGTTTATTAAAATGATCATGCATAAACCCGAAAAGGCTACAGCAGGCCTGCCAATGAACCAGCCGGCTTTCTCCCAAACCGATTCTGTTTCCTTATTCATCCGGGCATTGATCCGGGTAAGCAGAAAAGGTTTTGCTTCTGCACGGCTTACCTGGTCAACGCTTTCCAGCGCTTCTTCAACAAGTTTATTGATATGTTCTTTCTTATTCATAACGGATCGTTTTATTATTCCGGAATATTTTTTTCGTAATAACTGCTCAGTACTTTTTTCAAATTCGTTTTTGCCCTTGCTATCAGCGACTCCACCGCATATAATGTTGTGTTCATTATTTCGGCCACTTCCTGGTAACTCTGCCCTTCCAGCTTGTGCAGTGTAAAAGCGGTCCGCTGCTGATCCGGTATCTGCTTCAATGCATTGAACAACGCTGCAGCCCTTTCTTTCTTCTCCAGCTGAACACCCGGGTGATTGAATTCTGCCGGCAGCACCGGCTCATCTTCTTCGTTTCCAAAAAGGCTTTGCACAAAGGCAAAACGTTTTTTCCGTTTCTTCTTCTTCTCATGATCCAGCGCCTTGCTTACCGTGATGCGGTAAAGCCAGGTGGAAAATTTTGATTCACCTTTAAAAGAACTTACCGACTGGTACACCTGTATAAAAACATCCTGTGTTATATCATCGGCATCGTCTTCGTTCTGCACTATGCTCAACGCCGTATTGTAAACCATGTGCTGCCATTCATCCACCAGCTTCTTAAAAGCCGATCCGTCTCCCTGCTGCAGTTGTACAATTAGTTCCTGTTGATCCAAAGCGTCGCATTTTAATAGCTTCTTTAAAAGTAATTAAAACTGACGAAAGCCTCCGCCCTGTCCACCCATCCGCTCCCGGCCAAATCCGGAATTATTGGTAGCGGCATTTGCCGTACCAAAATTCTTCAGGCTGTAGGTGAAGGTGAGCATGAAATACTGCTGCAATACCTGGCTTTGTGCATCTTCAACAGAATATCCGGTCACGGTTCGTACCAGGCTCTGGTTTTGTTTTAACAGGTCAAATACCGACAACTTCAATTCGCCTGCTTTATTCTTTAAGAACTTCTTACCGATCGCTGCATTCCACAACCAGAAACGCTGGTTAAATCCCTGCGACAACCCGCTGTAGGTATTTCCCGAAATGTCGTTTTGAATGAACCATCCTTTTTTATTCAGCAGGTTTACCTGTGCGCCGATGCTTTGGTTAACAGACTTGGTGGTGGTGCTGTTTGCTGTATTCGTTTTAGAATCATTGAAATTAGCGGTATACGATAAATTGAAATCCACGTACTCACTTATATTGCTGGCCAGTACCACGCCGCCGTTGTAAGCATAACTGTTTGTAAATGTCTTCTGGTAATTTACCATGCCCGGTAATTTAGAATAGCTGAAACCGGCATTCAGGTTCAATGTTGTTTTCATGAACTTCAGCGGCATACTGTAGGTAAAGAAAGTACGCAGGCTCTTATAGCCATCCAGGTTTACCGGTTTGGTCAGTTGTGACCTTCCCTTCAATATGATGTTTTGCTGAATTACAGAATCCTGTTCGGGTATAAAGGTTCCGTTCGAAATATAGTTGCTGGCTGTTTGCAGGATGAGGTTTGCAAAAAAGCTCTTGCTTGTTTTTGAATTGGTGTAAGCGTAACGGCCCGATAAAAAATGAGTATACGATTGTTTCAGATCGGGGTTACCGCTGCTAACCCGTAACGGGTTGCTGAGATTTACTACATCCTGTAACTGGCTTATCGACGGGAAATTGGTTGACGCCCTGTAAAACACACGCACATTCACATTGGGCGATATTTTTTTCCGCCACATTAAATTAGGCAGCACATTAGCGAAAGACTGGTCAACACTTGTAGCCGTGGGGAAAACCCGCTGACTTTCTAACTTAGCATGCTGAAAGTTAAGCCCGAAAGAAAGCTGTTCATCCCTGCTTTGCCCCAGGCGGTAGTTTATACCAGCGTTGTTTGTAGTAATGCTGTTATCAAACCGGTTTGAAAGTATGGTATCAAACATGCTGTACTTCTGCCCGTCGTAAGAGAACGTTTGCTGGTCGGCCTTGTTTTTCTGTACAGATATCGTGTAATCAAATTGTAATTGCCCTTTTTTACCGATCGGTTCTGTGTAAGCCACATTACCCCCGATGGTATGTCCGTTCGTATTATTATCACTCAGCCTGTTTTGCACCGAATCGTTCAGGAATATACCCAGGCTGTCGTAATAACGATACCGGGCATCAATGATAGACTCGCCGTCATTCTTGGTAAACACCGTGCTGAATCCCAGCGATAAGGTACGTCCTCTTTTTGGAAAGGAATGGCGGTACATGATGTTGTTGCGTATATTGAATCCATTCCTGTCTGAAGATGAGTTTGACAAAGAATTATTAACAGAATCTGCCAGGCCTTCGTATGTATTTAATGAAGAAAAGGAAGAGGACCTGTTTTTCTGAAAGCTTACGCTTGGTATAATGAAAAGCGAATTGGCTGAATCTATTTTGTACTCCAGCCGCAGGTTAAGCCGGTGGTTGGTATTATCAGAAACAGAATTACTTTTTTGTGCGCTGAACTGGTTTTTGGGGTTAAGGAATGTTTCCGTATTAACCAGGCTCTCATTATTATTATGACTGTTGTTAAAAAAATAGCTTCCGTTCACCGTTAATTTTTTTCCATACACATTACTGAAATTGATGCCGGCTGCATTGGTTTTGCTGATACCGCTTGCCTGGCCCACATTAAAGTTATCAGCCCCGCCACCACCCTGGCCACCCCTGTTACCGCCTCTGCCACCCCCACCGCTGCTGGTTACACCCAGCAGGTCTTGCGATGCAAAATTCTGTTGATTGATATTATTGAAATTACCTACAAGGGAAATTCGCCTGTCGCCATTAAAGAAACTGACATTACCACCAGCTGCATAACGGCTATCTGTTCCTGCCCCGGCATATATTCTTCCAAACTGGCCGTTTTTGATCCCCGATTTTGTAACGATGTTCACTGTCTTCTGCGAATTGCCGTCATCAAAGCCGGTAAGTTGGGCCTGGTCGCTCAGCTTATCAAAAACCTGGATCTTATCTATTACCGATGCCGGTAAGTTTTTAAGTGCTGCCGTGGCATCGTCGCCAAAGAAGTCCTTTCCATCAACAGTTACCTTTCTTATCTGTTCGCCCATGGCAGTTACGGTGCCGTCTGCACCAACAGTGATGCCGGGTAATTTTTTTATCATATCCTCTGCTGTTGCATCAGGATTTACCTTGAACTGGCTGGCGCTGAATTCGGTGGTGTCTCCCTTTTGTCTTGCCGGGGGAGCTTTGGCAACTATCACTACATCTGTAAGGTCTTTTACCAGTTTACCTAAAGGAAAAACAATGGGTTCTTTATTACTGGCCTGCAGGTTTATCCGCTGCTCGATCTTTTCGTACCCGCTGGAGCTGATATAGATCCTGTATCCGCTTGGATTAAGATTATTAAATACAAAGTTTCCGGATTTATCAGTAACCGTTTGTTTTACCTGGGAAGAATCACGCAGTGAAACAAGCTTTATGGATGCGCCTGCAATCGGTGTTTTATCATCTTTGTCATTCAGTTTGCCTTTCAGCGAAATATCCTGGCTGTTTGCAATGGCCGCACTCAGGGTAAAAAACAGTACTAATAAAAGGGGTCTTACTCTCATAATTTTTTGTTGTACCCTATTAGACGACGGCTTTTGCCCAAACTGGCACCCGAAACCGGGGTTTTAAGCCCCCTTGGTAAAGGCGGCAGTCATTCTGGATAAATGGCAGGCATCCCGGATTAACGGGGCAGGTGGCATAAAGAACGAAATTGCCTTTTTAGGATTAACTTGCACGCCTAAAATTTAAATGACGTATATGGAATACAGTAAATTGGTATCGGTTACCGGACTACCGGGATTATTTGAGTTATTATCTTCCAAAGCCGATGGAGGGGTGGTGAAATCCCTTGAAGACAAAAGCACAAAATTTGTAAGCAGCCGCATTCATAGTTTTTCGCACCTGGAGAGCATTGAAGTTTTTACCACCAAAGACAATGTGAACCTGGTGGAGGTTTTTAACGCCATGAAAGAAAGCAAGACAAAATTGCCGGCCGATAATGATGCCGCTGCCGTTAAGAAGTATTTTGAAAAGGTTTATCCCGATATGGACTTCAGCCGGGTATATGCCAGCGATATGAAAAAGATGGTGAAATGGTTTGGCGTTTTAACAGCAAACAATATCGAGATCAAATTATCAGAGATCCCGGCAGACGCTGCTGAAAACAACCTAACAGAAAACAAACCCAAGTCTGTTGAAACAAAAGCGGCGGCTGTAAAAAATGCGCCGGCTAAAAAGATAAATACGCCGAGGAAGATGGCATAATTGCCCCTAACCTCTAAAGGGAAAACGGCGACAGTTAAATTATTAAAAATCCTGCCGGCTTAATAACCGTGGCAGGATTTTAATTTTGCTTCCACACTTACGACTCACATCTTACGATTCTCAACTATGTACACCGCAGATATAAAAAAATTACCCCGCCAATTTGTTCCGGAAGATTTTGTTGTTACCGACTGGCAAAGCCTGGAGCCTTATTTTAAAGACCTGCTTGAAAGGTCCATTGAAACCAGGAGTGAACTGGAAAAATGGCTGAAGGACCAGAGTGAACTGGAAGCCCTGGTAAATGAAGATGCCTGCTGGCGTCAGATAAAAATGACCTGTGATACCGAAAACAAATCGCTGGAGGAAGCTTTTAATTTCTTCTTCATGGAGATACAGCCAAAGATCCAGCCTTATTCCGATGCATTGAATAAGAAACTGGTGAATCACCCGTTGGCAAAAGAACTCGATAGCGAAAAGTATTTCACCTACCTGCGCAACATCCGTAAAAGCATTGAGCTTTTCCGGGAAGCAAATATTCCGCTTCAGGCCGAGCTTTCTGTAATGCAGCAGCAGTACGGCGTTATATCAGGCAAGATGACGGTGCTGGTGAATGACAAAGAATACACATTGCAGCAGGCAGCCAAATTCCTGGAGAACCCCGACCGGGCAGTCCGGGAAGAAGTATACCGGAAAATAAATGAAAGAAGGTTACAGGATAAAGAGGCCCTGGACAAACTATATGATCAGCTGGTAGAAAAAAGAAACCAGGAAGCGCTTAATGCTGGCCTTCCCAATTACCGGGATTACCGTTTTAAAGAGTTAGGCCGCTTTGATTATACCAAGGAAGATTGCTTTCAGTTTCATGAAGCCGTAAAGCAACACGTGCTGCCATTGGTGAACATCATTTACCGGCATAAAAAAGAAAAACTGGGACTGGATACATTACGTCCCTGGGATATTGATGCCGAACCGCAGGGTATTAAACCTTTGCTGCCTTTTAAAACAGGAGAAGAGTTGGTTGAAAGATCTATTGAATGCTTTACAAAGCTTCGCCCCTTCTTTGGCGACTGTCTTAAAAAGATGAATGAATTAAAACATCTTGACCTGGAAAGCAGGAAGGGCAAGGCTCCCGGGGGCTATAACTGTCCATTGGCAGAAAGCGGCGCCCCCTTCATTTTTATGAATGCGGCCGGGCAGATGCAGGATGTAACCACCATGTTGCACGAAGGCGGGCATGCGGTGCATTCGTTTCTTGCACATCCATTGGAGCTGAATGGCTTTAAAGAATATCCCATGGAAATTGCTGAAGTAGCCAGTATGGCCATGGAACTGATGAGTATGGATGAATGGGAAACTTTCTTTACGGATAAAGAAGACCTGCAAAGAGCAAAAGAACAGCAACTGGAAAGAGTGATCACCATCTTTCCCTGGATCGCCATCATCGATAAGTTCCAGCACTGGATATATGAACACCCTTCGCACACACACGAAGAACGCACCGCCACCTGGAATGCGATACTGAAAGAATTCCAGGATGATGTGATCGACTACAGCGGCCTGGAAACATTCCGCAGCAACAGCTGGCAACGCCAGTTACATTTATTTGAAGTGCCTTTTTATTATATCGAATACGGCATTGCCCAATTGGGCGCCATCGGCATGTGGATGCAGTTCAAAGAGAACAGGCAGCAGGCAATGGATAATTATTGCAAGGCACTTTCATTGGGCGGCACCAAAACATTGCCACAGCTTTTTGAAACAGCGGGATTGAAATTTGATTTCAGCCCGGCTAAAATAAAAGGGCTGATGGAATTTGTGAAAGGGCAGATGAGCTAATTGTTTATTTACACTCATTACAAACCCCGCTTACCACCACATCGGTTTGTTTTTGCTTAAATCCCTTCGGAAGTTTTACTTCCGGTATGGCCACATGTTCCAGGCAAATTGTTTTGTCACATACATCACAGATGAAATGAACATGGTTATCGTGGTGATGGCCTGCTTCGCAATTATCTTTACACAGGGCGTACAGTATCGAGTTGTCGGTTGTGGGTATATTATGAATGATCCCTTTCTCTACAAAGGTTTGCAGGGTTCTGTAAACAGTAACCCGGTCAAAGGAAGCGTCGGTGTTCTTTTCAATATCAGCGTGGGCCAATGCCCCGGGGCTTTTTAAAAAAAGTTCCAATATCTTTTTTCGCCCATCAGTAACACTAAGCTGGTTCTTCCTTAATATATCTAAAAGCTGATCCATATCCCTATCCCCTAAAGGGGAACTACCGTTTTATGATTAAAAAAAAATTGTTGTTCAAATCGCAAACGTTTAATTAGGCGTATTGCTGAACCCGTTCATAAACCGCTTGCTGGTCACTTTTTCTTTCAGCAATGCTTTGATGTCTGTTATCAATTTATCCACTTCATCATTACTCAGCCCGTCATAAACCATGCCCCTCACTCTTCGTTGTTTATCCACCAGGGCAAAGAACTGGGTATGTATGAATTGGTCTTTTACCAGTTGGGTTGAATCGGGTTTGCCATTATCGATCCCATAACTCTGCCGGGCCATTTTGTAAAGAAGGGCCTTGTCTCCCGTAACAAAATTCCAATTGCTGTTGGGGGTTTGCGGTTGATGGCTGGTGGTTGAGTCGTATTGCAGTTTATAAGAGCCGTCTTCTTTTTGTACCAGTTTGCCCGTGAGCATCTTTTCTTCATAGGCTTTTAATAAAGGCACCGAATCTGTTTCGGGCATGCAGGTATGCGAAATGATCATAAAGCCCGGCTCGTCCTTAAACGCATCGTACACACGGCGCATGTTTGCATTCATCTTGGGGCAGATGCCTTTACAGGTGGTAAAAAAATATTCTGCCACATAAACTTTATCTTCCACATCCCGCTGGGTGATGGTCTTTCCATCCTGGTTTATGAAGCTAAAGTCTTCCACATTGTCATTACGAACTACCAGGCTGGACCTGGAAAAGTCGTAATTGCTGAAAAGGGCAAAGTAAAACCCTCCTAGCAACAGAATAAAAAAACCTCCGTATATCAGCCACTTCTTTTTCATGAAATATTCTTTGCCGCAAATTTACAACCCTTTCATATAGGAATAAGGAAAGTGATCAATTATTTGCAACATTATTGCATTTTTATTATCTTTGCCCTCCACATGAATATTAAACTGAATTGGGATGCACTGGGAATTTTCACATCCATTGCCTGTGCCATCCATTGTGCTTTACTGCCCGTACTGCTGTCAACGCTTCCTGTGTTTGGCGTAAACATCATTCACAATGCTTTTTTTGAGTGGGGTATGATCGGGCTGGCTTTTGCGGTGGGCTCCTATTCGCTGTTTCATGGATTTATTAAACACCACCGTTCCCTGGTACCGGTTCTGATCTTTTCTGCCGGTTTTATCTTTCTTGTTCTTAAACAGTTTTATGATGGAAAACTTTCCATCCTGTTTTTATTTATTGCTGTTGCTGCTATTATCAGCGCTCACTTTTACAATTACCGGCTTTGTCACCGCAGCAAATGTTCCTCGCCGCATCATAAGCATTAGGCCAATTCTTCCTTCGGGATTATCTATATTTAATATTCAATAGAGTAATGATGAAGAAAATATTCCTGCTCCTTGCTATAATTAATTTCGCCTGTGTGGCAACAATGGCTCAATCGAACGACGAAGCCATTATCCGTTCTGAGATCGAAAAACAACGTCTTGACTGGAACAAAGGCAATATCGAAGGTTTTATGACTCCTTACTGGCAAAGCGATTCGTTAATGTTCATTGGTAAAAGCGGCATCACCTACGGCTGGCAAAAAACACTGGAGAATTATAAAAGAGGATACCCCGATACCGCTGCCATGGGCAAACTTGATTTCAACCTTCTGCAGGTAAGAAAACTATCCGACAGCTATGTTTTTGTAGTAGGCAAATGGCATCTTACAAGAAGTGTTGGCAATGTGGGAGGTCATTTTACCTTATTGTTCCGGAAGATCAATAACAAATGGCTGATCGTTGCCGATCACAGCAGCTGATCATAATTTCCACTTTCGTTTCAGGTGAACAATAAGGGCCACAAGGCTGGTAAGAAACCCGGCATAGTAGAGGTAATTGGGCCAGCCGGGGCGGTCTTCAAAAAAAGCAAAGCCTTTATAAATGCCAATAAACACATTGATCATCATCCATAACAACACAATGGATATGGTCTGCAATATCTTCGTTAAGAAGGCCCTGGTTTCTTCTTCCATTCCCATACCCGTGATTTTTTTCTGAACTTCTTTCTTAAAATTAACACTAATGCCGGATCATTTCAACAGCATTTTTCTGAAAGCCACACTGTCGCCGTTGAATACATTAAAATCAACATAGGCATCCACGCCATTCACTCTTCCTTTTTCATTGTGCTGCCAGAAATTCCATTTCCGTTCTATCCTTGGTTTATCCCGTACATAGTAATGGGCCACCCACAACGGGTAATCATCAAAAGCCCCATCCAGGAAATTTTTATAAAAATCGATATTGGTGTAAATGATGGGTTTTACTTTATAGTATTTCTCGATCATCAGCAACCAGTCTTTGGTTCGTTGCCGTATATCGGCTACCGAAGCCCCGTTGGTGCTTTCAATATCCAGTACCGGTGGCAGGTCGCCCTTGCTTAAAGAAACCGTTGCAATAAAATTCTCTGCCTGGGCCTTGCCGCTTTTGGATGGAATGAAAAAATGATACGCTCCCCTTGGCATGGCTGCTTCTTTGGCCCTGAACCAGTTTTGACGGAAGCTATTATCTACCCTTCCCAGCCCTTCTGTGGCTTTGATGAACGCAAAGCCGATCTTCACTTGCTTATCCTGCATGGCTTTTACCGCTTCCCAATCAATGTTTCGCTGGTAGCGGCTTACATCAATTCCATGAATACTGTAATTAACTGGAAGATCGATCTCGAAAGCAGGGTAGCGCACAAATTTTGGCCTGTTAACCACGTTCGCTATATAATAGATGGCAGCTGCCGCTATGGCAAGCAACAGAGCGGGGATTAAAATAACCGTAAGAATGGATCGTTTCTTTTTTGCCAACCAGGAAATATTAGAACGCAAATTTGCAGAAAAGAAATTTTACCGGCCTGCTAAAGTTTTAATAAAGATTCAATTGGCTTGTTCCTGCGCCGACCGGTATAACTCCCGGTTAACAAAGAATATGGAGACCAGCACAACAGCAAATGTGATCTTTTGGACCACCGGGAGGTAAGTAGTGAATGTATTGCTTACCATGATAAAGTAGTTCAGGCACATCAATGCCAGGCAAAAAAGGCCGGTATAGAAAAAACGGTGATACCCGCTTTTATAAAAGCCGGCAAACGTTCCGCAAATGGCAATAAGGCCCAGCAGGCCTGCAGCATGAATGACCACATCGTGTAATTCGGTAAACAGCAGGGTTGATACCAGCATGGCCGCTACACCGCAAAACCGGATCGTTTTTTTTACAAGGTCAGTTACCAGTAACATGGACGGCAAAAAATACCAGAAGATCATAATGGAAAAACAAAGTACCAGCCAGGAGCTTACGGCAATGGGACGGGCAGTATTGTATTGGCCATTCTTGGCCTGCACGTCTAAAAGATCGCACCAGAAATTATTAACCCAACTGAATCCTTTAACCGTTCTATCTGCCTGTGAGCCGCCGGGATAAAAGCTGGCGGAAACAAAATACAGCACAACGAAAATGCAGATACCCCAAAAACTGATCCTGCTGCCGGTGCTTTGTTTCATTGAATGGCGGTTGAAAACAAACTTATTTCAAAAGTTTCTTTACAAATTTAAATTCCTTTCCGGCGGTGATCTTTAAGAAATATACACCGGAAGCAAGATATGCAGACGGCATTTCAACAAACTCTGACCCGTTAAATAAAGAAATTGTTTTATTGTACAACAACTGGCCGGCTGCATTGTATATCCGGATGGCCGCTTCCGCAGCAGCAATATTACTCAGGTAAATATGGAATTGGTTGCCCACCGGGTTTGGAAACACCTGTACGGTTCCCGGGCCTGTTATGGTTTCCGTTATCTTTTTGGATGTGTTGTTCCTGGTTATAAGCCAGTAATCGGGGTCAATTAAAACAGTATCGGGTATAAAGCCGATGTTGCGGATAAATACTTCGTTGTTCGTTTTGTTATCCACCACGATCGTTTTTTCCTGTGTGGCATTTTTGAATTTTAAGGCAACGGGCAGGTCAAAGAAACTTACCGAAGCATGCGACGTAACCTGTGCCATCTTTATTTTCACATAACTGCTGCCTATCTGCGACCATTCTACTTTATAGCTTGGATAACCCTGTCCTTCGAACCAGTCTTTGAAGAACTTAGTAAGATCAACACCGCTTTCTTCTTCCAGGTTTCTTTTCAGGTCGGCTGTTTTGGCAAATCCATAAACCAGTTTCGGATCATTCTGGTACCGGCGTATGGCCCGGAAAAAAACTTCGTCGCCCAGTTTCCAGCGCAGCATATATATTAAATGAGATCCTTTGTTATAACTCAGCCTGCCGCTGAATATCCTCCCTACATTGGTGGTATCATCTACCTTAACCGAACCGCCCGTTGCAGAAGTAATATTGTTCACAACGGCCTTACGGTTGGCGATGGCGGTAGCAGGATATTTATTCTCCATATACATGGCCGCAAGATGCGTGGCAAACCCTTCGTTGAGCCAGATGTCTTCCCAGGAAGCGCAGGTGATCTTATCGCCGAACCATTGATGGCCCAGTTCATGTGCAGATAATCCCTCGTCAACCGATACCATAAAGCTCGCCGTCTGGTGCTCCATACCTCCGCCCCAGCTAAACTGCACATGCCCGTATTTTTCTTTGATGAAAGGATAATCACCAAATATGCCGTGGTAATATTTAATGGCATCCAGTACATTCTGCGTACCGTTCTGAAAAGAAACCAGGCTTTCGGGGTAGCAATAGGTTTGCATCGGCAGGTTAACAGCACCTAACTGAACGGAATTACTGAATACCGAATAATTGGTTACGGCCAAACAAACCAGGTAAGTGGCAATGGGGTAGCGATGTTTCCAGTAAGTGAGCTTCTTGCCGCCTGCAATCAATGTTTCACTTTGCAACAAACCATTGGATGCCGCTTTATAGGCAGCGGGGTTTGTAATGAGTACATCAATGGAATCGGCCTTATCATCCAGCCCGTTCTTGCAGGGCCACCAGTCACGACTGCCATACGGTTCACTCAATGTCCATATCACCGGAACAGCGCCATGAGTGGTTTGAACAAAGGATCCGAAGCCAGTATTGGCAGGCAGGCCTTTATAAAAGATGGTTACCGAATCCAGCACACCTGTATTTATCGGGGTTGAAAAGTTCACCTGCAGCAGATCGTTGGTATGCGTTTTTGTAAGTATAACATTCCGTTGCTTCACACTATCCACGTTCATGCTGTTCATCAAATCAAACGAAATAGAATTTCCGGCAGAAGTAATGACAAAATATACGGTCACTTTTCCGCTGATATAATAAACAGCCGGGTCCACTTCCCATTCACAGCGGTAATATTTAACATCAAAGTTGGTGGAGGCCAGTGTGCCATTGATGATATTCAATCCTTCATAATGTTTCTTCTCCTGCAGGGCAATTCCCTCTGCCGGGGTATTATTATTTTCCTTCAATTGAGCCTGTGTATTAAACCAGGCCAGTAAAAACACGATAGAAAAAATACGCATATGCAACTATTATTGAATGTCTGAACAGTACTACTTGAATGAAGTTCCTAATTTTTTGTCAAAGGGCAATAAGGGAGCCCGATACCCGTTTTATCAAAAGTCCGTTTTTAATTGCCTACCTCTATGAATGTAAACATCCGTTCAAGTAAAGAAAACGAAAAAATTACAGCAGTATCAAAGTCAATTTTGATACTGCTTTTTACTTTGGGTATCGCTGGAATGGCTGCGGCATACCCGGTGACCGATACTTCTAAGAAAACAATTCCTGCAACGGTTGATAAAAAAGAAGCGGCTGTTGTTGCCACAGAAGAATCGAATGTTGTTTTTCCTGAAGTACTTACAGGCAATGAAGATGAAGCGCTGGAATACATCGAAAAATTTTCAGAGAACCGCAGAGCTTATGTGATCCGTACCTATAACAGGGGTAAAAAATATTTTCCAAAAGTAAGCGCCATTCTTAAAAAGTATGATCTGCCCGATGAATTGAAAATGCTGATGGCGCTGGAAAGCGCTTTTAACGCCAATGCTGTTTCAAGAGCCGGGGCCGTAGGTTACTGGCAGTTTATGGATGATGTGGCAAAAGAGTATGGTTTAAAATACGTTCCCCGCCACAGCGGTTCAATAAAAATAATCCGTACAAAAAAAGGGAAGGTCGTTAAAAAGGTACTGGTAAAAAAAGCAGGAGGAAGAGACGACCGTAAGAACTTCAATAAATCTACACACGCTGCTGCCCGGTATTTAAGAGACCGTAGCCGCAACCTTAATAACGACCTGTTGCTGATGGTGGCCAGTTATAATTGCGGTGTGGGTAATGTTTGGGAAGCCATGAAGAAGACCGGGAAGAGTGATCCCGATTTCTGGGATATAAAAAATTACCTGCCTTCCGAAACAAGGGCCTACGTAATGAACTTCATTACACTAAATGTACTCTTTCATAACTACGATAAGTTTACCGGTAACAGCCTGAACTTTACCCCGGCTAAGATCCAGCTTGATGACCTGGAAGAGAACATCGCTGCATCGCTTGATGAAGCATATAACCTGAAATAAGCCGGCCTTTTCTTATGTGTAAGGCCTTCGGGTAAATAACTGCTATTCGGCTTACCTTTGCCTATGCCCCGATTCAACTGGAACGACAGTACCAATTTATTAAGCAAACTTACTTTCCGGCGTTTTACAAACGGCATTAAAGTGCTCAGTAGTTTTTATGCCAGCCGGTTGCTTAACAAGCCTGTGCAATGGGGCTACCCGGTTTCTGTTTCCTTTGAACCAACCACCAGCTGCAACCTGCGTTGCCCTGAATGCCCCAGCGGCCTGCGGCAGTTTACCCGGCCAACCGGCATGCTGAAGAATGATTTTTTTAAAAGAACCATTGATGAAATTCATAAGGAACTTCTTTACCTAATCTTTTATTTCCAGGGCGAGCCTTACCTGAATCCCGATTTCCTGGAGATGGTGAAATACGCCAGCGATAAAAAGATATACACGGCCACATCCACCAACGCCCATTACCTTACCGACGAAGTGGCAAAGAAAACCGTGGAAAGCGGGTTAGACCGGTTGATCATTTCCATCGACGGCACCACACAGGACGTGTATGAACAATACCGGGTGGGCGGCAACCTCGAGAAAGTGTTGCAGGGAGCAAAAAATATCATGAAGTGGAAGAAAGAACTGAAAAGCAAAACGCCCTTTGTATTCTTCCAGTTTCTTGTTGTTAAACCAAATGAGCACCAGGTAGAAGATATTAAACGGCTGGCAAAGGAAGTGGGTGTGGATGAAGTTCGTTTCAAAACGGCACAGGTATACGAATATGAGACCGACCCCAATAATCTGATACCAACCATTGACAAGTTCAGCCGGTATAAAAAGAATGCCGATGGCAGTTATTCGGCAAAGAACAAGTTAGCCAACCGCTGCTGGAAACTGCAGCACGCCAATGTGATCACCTGGGATGGCCTGGTGGTTCCCTGTTGCTTTGATAAAGACGCCACTCACCAGCTGGGTAATTTAAAAATGCAATCCTTCAAAGAGATCTGGCATAACGATAATTACAGGCAGTTCAGGGCCGAACTGATGAAAAGCCGGAAAAATATCGATATCTGCGCCAATTGCAGCGAAGGCGTTTCGGTTTGGAAAGATTAAAATGCTGACATTTGCATTTTCATAATTATGCCTTCAACATTCAACAACCGCCTTCGCCAGGTAATTTTACTTTTAGTGATCGTATTGCTCGCTGTGCTTTTGTTGCAGCAGCTCTTCATTTTCTTACCTGGTTTTTTGGGAGCCATCACCTTGTATATCCTGCTTCGGGAAACTTATTTCTACCTCACCATTAAAAAGCAATGGAAAAAAACGGGTACGGCATTGTTATTCATACTGGCCAGTTTGCTGGTGATCGCATTTCCGGTTTATTTTTCCATACGCCTGCTTTCAAAACAAATTTCAGGTGTGCTGGCCAACCAGGCAGAATTGATAGCCGACGCAAAGATCGTGGGGCAGAAGATCTATGACCTTTCGGGCTTTCAGTTAATGACCGACGAGAATATTTTAACATTTCAAAAACAGGCAGCCACCATTATTCCTTCATTGATCAACAGTTCTGCCGCTATTCTCAGTAATTTTGCCATCATGTTCTTCCTGCTTTATTTTTTACTGATGAACGGCCGGGTGGTGGAAAAATTCCTCGACCGGTTTATTCCCTTAAAAGAAGAGAACGTAGACATGCTCAGTCGTGAAACCCGCAGCATGATCCGGGCAAACGCCATCGGCATCCCGGTGCTGGCCATCATACAGGGCATTATAGCCACTATCGGCTACTGGATCTTTGGCGTGAAGGACTTTGGTTTGTGGGGATTTTTAACCGGCGTGTTTTCTATGGTACCCATCGTTGGCAGCGCCGTCATCTGGATACCTTTAACGGTTTATTTATTCGCCACCGGCCAAAATGGTTATGGTGCAGGATTATTGATATATGCCGTGGTTCTTATTTCCAATATTGATTATGTGGTACGGCTTACGCTGCTTAGGAAATTCATGGATGTGCATCCCTTGATAACCATATTCGGCGTGATCGTTGGATTAGGCCTTTTCGGTTTCTGGGGAGTTATCTTCGGGCCGCTGCTGATCAGTTATTTTATTATCCTGGTAAAGATCTATATGAATGAATTTGGCAAACCGGTTGAGTCCTGACAAGAGACCGGTTGTTGTATTAATACAATTTATTTATGGGAATTGAGAAAGACATTAACCAGCAATCGTTCCGCAACGATTATCAAAAAGCCGCCATCAATCTCATTTATACCTACAACTGGTTAAATGAAAAGATGAAGGGGTTTTTTGAAAGAGAAGGTATCACCGGGCAACAGTTCAATATCCTCCGCATCCTGCGGGGAGCCGGTACCCCCATATCCACCTTACAGATAAGGGAACGCATGCTGGATAAGATGAGCGATACCAGCCGCATTGTTGACCGGCTGGTGTTGAAAGGACTTGCGCAAAAGAATACCTGCAAAAACGACAAGCGGCTGGTGGATGTGAGTATAACAACAAAAGGAAAAAAGCTGTTAGAAAAGATAGACGGCCACGAAAAAGAAATGGATTCTATATTCGGCAATCTTTCTGAAACCGAGGCCGGCCAGTTAAATAAATTATTAGATAAGATCCGCCAATAACCTAATTACAACACATGAAATTTTTCTTTCTTTCCTTTTTGCTTCTTCCCTGCTGCCTGTTGCCTGTTTATTCTTCTGCCCAGGCAAAGCCCGAATTCCGGGGAGTGTGGGTGGCTACCGTAGATAATATCGACTGGCCATCCAGGGGTAATTTTAATTCCGATTCGCAGAAAGTTGAATTCATAAAATTGCTCGACATGCACCAGCGCAACGGCATGAATGCAATGATCGTTCAGATACGCCCCGTTACCGACGCTTTCTATCCATCGCAATACGAACCCTGGAGTGAGTTTCTTACCGGCACACAGGGCCGTCCGCCCATGCCTTATTACGACCCCCTTGAATTTATGATCAGCGAAACCCATAAACGGGGAATGGAATTTCATGCCTGGATGAATCCATACAGGGCTGTTTTCAATATCGGTAAGTCGTCCATTGCAGCAACTCATATCAGCAGGGTTCATCCCGAATGGTTTCTTACCTACGGCGATAAAAGATATTTTGATCCCGGTAACAAAGAAGCGCAGCAATTTGTAACCAATGTGGTAAAGGATGTGGTTAGCCGCTATGCGGTGGACGCCGTTCACTTCGATGATTACTTCTATCCCTACCGGATTGCCGGAAAAGAATTTCCAGACAATGCAAACTACCTGCGCTATGGAAATGGCATGAATAAAGAAGACTGGAGAAGAAGCAATGTTGATTCCATTATATTGATGTTGAGCACCACCATAAAAAAAGCAAATCCAAAATGCCAGTTCGGGATCAGTCCGTTTGGTGTATGGCGTAATGATGATAAGGACCCCGAAGGCAGCAAGACCAAGGCCGGCCAGACAAATTACGACGACCTGTACGCCGATATCTTATTATGGCTTAGAAACGGCTGGATAGACTATGTAGCCCCCCAGCTTTATTGGGAGTTTGGCCATAAAGCGGCGCCCTATGAAATACTGCTCGACTGGTGGAGCAAACATACGTATGGAAGGAATTGCTATATCGGGCTGGGTGTTTACCGGGCAAACAGCAATGCTGCCTGGAAAGACATTACACAATTACCCAGGCAGATAGAAGCCTTGCGCAACACCCCCAATATCCAGGGAATGATCTTCTTTAGCAGCAGGTCTTTCAATAATAATCCCAATGGCTGGAGCGATAGCTTGCGCCTGGAATATTTTAAAGAGCCGGTTAAAACGCCCGAAATGAACTGGATAAACAGCAGCAGGGAATGATTTGTGGCTTTTAATCCGCCGGCATTTTATCTACCTTTGTAATGCTTAATTGATCATTTTTAATTCTTAATTATATTTTATGCCTGGTTACGAATTCTGGAGCGATGCAGAACGCAAAGAAGTAAACGATGTTTTAGAAACAGGAATTTTAATGCGCTATGGCTTTGATGGCCCCCGCAAAGGTATCTGGAAAGCCAAAGAGCTGGAAGAAGCCATTTGTAAAACCTTTGGATGCAGACATGCTCAACTGGTAAGCAGCGGTACCGCGGCATTAACCACTGCTATGAGTGCATTGGGTATTGGTTATGGCGATGAAGTAATATTACCTTCTTTCACTTTTGTTGCCAGTTTTGAGGCCGTATTGAGTGTAGGCGCTGTTCCGGTTTTTGTAGATGTGGATGATACCCTGACCCTGAATCCTGAAGCAGTTCGTAACGCCATCACGTCAAAAACAAAATGCATAATGCCCGTACACATGTGCGGCAGCATGGCCGATATGGATGCCCTGCAATCCATTTGCAAAGAACATAAACTGGTTCTGCTGGAAGACGCCTGCCAGAGCATTGGCGCAACCTATAAAGGAAAGAAACTGGGTACCATTGGCGATGCCGGCACCTTCAGTTTTGATTTTGTAAAAACCATTACCTGCGCCGAAGGCGGAGTTGTAATGACCAACCGGGAGGATGTATATATAAGCAGTGATGGCTATACCGATCACGGTCATGACCATAAAGGCGTTGACCGTGGAGCTGATCTTCATCCTTTCATCGGGTATAATTTCAGGATAAGTGAACTGCACGCTGCCGTTGGCCTGGCACAGATCAGGAAACTTGATAGTTTTTTATCCATCCAGAAAAAAAATCACGCTGTATTAAAAAATATACTTTCTGCTATCCCGGAAATTTCCTTCCGGAGAATACCGGATGAAACAGGCGACAGCTGTACTTTTTTAAGCTGGTTTCTTCCTACAGAAGAAATAACAAGGGCCGTGGTGGCAGAAATGAAAGCACAGAATATTGCAGCCGGTAATTTTTACTGGTTCGATAATAACTGGCATTATATCCGCAAATGGGATCACCTGAAAAATGCTGTTACACTAAATGCCCTGAATCCCGATCTGAAAGCAGCTGTTATGCATCATGCCACTAAAGATTTCAGCGCCAGCGATGCCATTATGGGCCGCTGTGTTTCTACCGCAATTGGCTTAGCATGGACAGAAGAGCAACTGAAGACAAAAGGAGAACAAATGGTAACGGTGATCAGGAAAGTACTGAGCGCTCAAAAACAAATGGCATAAAAAATATTTCCCCTGTCAGAACGGGTTTACCGCATTCGGCTTCCGTTCCAGGTAATCATTATACTGCAAAGAACCCAACCTGAAGCGCAACGGTATCTTTGTTGCTTTCTCAAATTGTAACTCCTGTTTACAAAAGAATCCAAAATGGCTGGTATAGAAGTTGGCGCTTATCACATTACAGGATGCCGGTGTTAAAACAGCATAGGGTTTTGCATACACCGCCCGGGCCGGTTGTTTTTCCTTCACTTTATGAAAATAGCTGTACGTGATCTTGCTTGTTTTTTGTACCGGCCTGGCCCGGAATGAGCCTGGTTC
>ERZ795044.915-NODE-915-length-27537-cov-7.988210_pt1 | contig 27537 bp, 25 predicted proteins | sample MGYA00375128_ERZ795044 | MGnify/ENA primary metagenome ERZ795044 (study PRJEB30173, sample SAMN05720213) | anaerobic digester metagenome | isolation source: active sludge of municipal wastewater-treating anaerobic digesters | place: USA | collected 2014-12-22 ... | reverse complement strand
AGCGCCCAGGGTGATCACGATGATTTCCGCCGATAAAATAAAATCGGTGCGAATGGCGCCCTTGATCTTGTCTTTTTCGAATGCGACCAGATCGCTATCGGTCGTCAGCGCTTTGAGCATGTCCTTGTGATGCTGCTTGTCTTCGGCATCGGTATGCAGGAATTTGTGCGCGATTTTCTCGACGCCTTCGAAACACAGAAACGCACCGCCGATCATCATCAGGGGAACCACGGCAGCTTCAAGGTAGAAGCTCAATGCCAGTGCGACCGGCACCAGAATCGCCTTGTTAATCGCGGAACCTTTCGCCACTGCCCAGACCACGGGCAGCTCCCGGTCGGCGGCAACGCCGGCCACTTGCTGTGCATTCAATGCAAGATCATCACCCAGTACGCCGGCGGTTTTCTGGGTGGCGACCTTGGTCATCACCGACACGTCGTCTAGCAGTGTCGCGATATCGTCGATGAGGGCAAGCAAACTGGATCCGGCCATGATGTCTTTCGTTTTGTGTAGTTGATCGTATTTTTACACAAAAGCGCGACGGCTTTTGCGATGACAAGGTCGGACTAAACGGATCCGCATCGGGAACGATGCGTGTTTTATCCTGCCAGTGCTGGAATCAACTGCCACGTGCTTGCAGCGATTCCTGCAAAATTAGAGCGGGAAGCTATTGGTAACTTGCGTCACTCACGCGCCAGCTATTGTCGGCATTGCGCGACAAGGTGAAGTTCCCGCTGTAGTGGTCCTGATCGCCGAGACGGACATTCTTGAAACGATTTTCGTATCGCAGGTTCTCGAACGCTCCGCTCACGGCACCCTTGATTTCCTCGAAGGGATTATTGGTCCTGCGTTTTTCCTTTTCCCTTTCTTTCCTGCGCTTTTCATCCAGTGCCGCAACAATCACGTCACCATCCGCCTTGTAGGTGAAGTCGAATTCCGCATCCACCTTGTACTGCACCGGATCGCTATCGACGACTTTCACCAGATTGCTAAAAACGAAATTCTCGGCCAGCACAAATTCGCGCGGATATTCTTCCTGTTGCAGCACATAATCGCCGATAGCGGTTTTCATGGCAGTTTCATCCGGGCGCAACAAGCCGCAGCCCGACAGGCACGACAGAAGCAATACCGCCACCAACACTCGTAACTTGATCATCGTGATTCCTTATTTGCTGCGCGCATCCTGGATGATTTGCGCGATATGCGGATGTCCCTGCTCGATCAATTCGTGCGGTGTAAATTGAAACCCGCATAACACCATGGCTTCGCCAAGAGCCCAATCCAGCTGGTCTTTGCTGAAATTTCGTGTACCGGCAATGATCGCGACCAGGGCCTCATCGCTGGGAACAGGACCTTCCGACGGCGCCTGGCTGCCGGCATTTTTGCCGGAAACCACCTGCTTGCTAGCGATCGCGGTTTGCAGCCATTCAATTCTTGCCAGTGCGGTCGCAAAACGATCGGCCGAATCATCGAGCTCCGGTACGGCGGTTGCCAATGCACCCAGCAAGGCATCGCGTTCGGCAGCAATGGCATCTTGCTGCTTTTTCAATGTTTCCTGTGCCTGTTTCATTTTTTCGACTTCGGCGCCGAGATTCTCCAGCTCCGTTCCGGGATCCACCAGGGTCTTGGTATCCAGCAGGCGCATCACGTCATTGCCGAGCTTTTCATAAAGATCCGGGTGCGAAAATTTCAGGTCGCGTGCGGCGCGCTGCCAGGCCAGGCCAACCTGGTTCGTAGTCAGTGTCTTGTTCGCACCGATGGCCGGTTCCGCCACCACCGTCTCGGCCTGTGGTCTACCTGCACTGGCGATGGCCGCATCCAGCTTGTCGCACATTTCGGTTTTGTGAAAATCCTTGATGTACTTTCGCAGTTCGATGCGGCAATCAATCAGCAGGTTTCGAAGATCTTTCATAGGCGCTTCTGTAAATTCACTGTTCTAAGCAAGATGAGGCGCGGGCAACAAAACCGCGCGCATTAAAGCAGAGTGGAAAAGAATCATTCGCCCTCGCAATGCAGTATCGCAACAAAACAGGATTCAACGGGAGTCGCCCTGAGGGAATGGTAGGCACACCGGGTAAAAATGGCTAGTGGCCATTTTGCGACAAACGGTGCGAGAGCAGGCTCCAGCGCCGGTTTTGTCGCGAAATGGCCGTCATCATGCTGGTCTGATCCGCACAAATTTCAATCCGTTTTTTTGCGCGCGTGATTCCGGTATAGAGCAGTTCGCGCGAAAGCACCCGGTGGCTGGCATCAGGCAAGACCAGCAATACCCGTTCGAATTCCGAGCCCTGCGACTTGTGCACGGTAATCGCATATGCATCTTCATGGGCCGGAAAATTGGCCGGATGCCAGGCTTTCAAGCCTGCGGCAGTTTCGACCCAGATACGCAGAATGCCTTGTTCGTCAGGCCAGCATAGCCCGACATCCCCATTGAACAATTTTTCCCGCGCGGTGTTTTCCGTGACCAGGCATAAACGCCCCTGATAAAAATCGGCATCACTTTTTTTCTTCAGGCGATTGGCGATATAACGATTGATCGCGATACTGCCGGCGCCGGATTCGCGGGCGGCACACAATACCCGAAATTCGCTGCTCAATTTCAGCGCCTGTTCGAGCGAATTCGCTCGCCGTATTTTTTGATAATGCGATACCGCTTCGTCCGCGATTATTTTTTCCAGTGCGCGCCCGCTGCCTGCCTGCCAATGCACTCCGCGAAAGTGCCCTTGCTGCAATCCCTGGATAAAGCGTCCGCTATCGCCAGACAAAACCGTCTGCGCCGCCACGGCGATATCGGAATCGGCGTCCTGCCGATACACGCGTTCCAGATGTACGCGATGCCGCTCACTATCGGAGCGTAGTGCAATCGCATCACAGCAGGCACGCAACACATTGCCGGTTTCCACCGATGGCAACTGGTCGGGATCGCCCACCAGAATCAGCCGCGCATGCAGGGGCAAGGCTTCCAGTAATTTGCACACCAGCGGTAAATCGATCATGGAAGCTTCGTCAACGATCAGCACATCCAGCGGCAATGGATGCCCGGCATCATGCCGGAACTGCACGGAATTGGGTTTGCTGCCAAGCAGACGATGCAGGGTTTTGGCCTCCATCTGCTCCACCGGAACAGGCACGGACAATTGCCCGGAACCCATTACCGTACGCAGTGATTCACTCAAGCGCGTTGCCGCCTTTCCGGTCGGTGCGGCGAGACCAATTCGAAGTACTGACGCATTTTCATTCGCCTGATATTGCAGCAGTTGCAGCAAGCGGCCAATGGTCGTGGTTTTGCCGGTACCGGGCCCACCGGTCAAGAGAAAGAAGCCGGTTTCGCAGGCTCGCTTCGCGGCGACGGCCTGTGCCGATTCGATCGATTCCGGAAATAATTCCCCCCTGAAGTTCTCCATGTCGGCCGATATCGATTTGGTTCCGGCGGCAAGGCGTTGAACGAGATTCAAGGCCAGACGATTTTCATAATCCCGATATCGCTTCAAGGCGATCGTGTCTTGGTCGAGCACCAGAACGCAATTTTGCAGCGATTCACCTTTCACCACCCAGGCCGATGTTTTCAGGACCGCCAAAAATGCCTGTGCTTCCGGTATTTGTGGCGCCGGGCCGGCGCTGGCTTCAATGAGCAGATCATCGAGGCGGTCCAATGGCAGGCAACTATGCCCGAGGCTGTGGGCTTTCGATGCCAAGGCAACGGCAACGGCAACCAGCTCCTGAGTCTCCGGATCAAGACGCTGCAAACTCATTGCCAGCGCATGATCGACATCGCGAATATGGCGCGATTTCAGCAAGGAAAACAACAGGGCCTGACTCATGCTGCCTGCTCCGCGAGAGGGTGCAACAGGAGCTCGAGTCGCTCGATCAGCGCGCGATCAAAACGCAGCGCCACGATTCCCGCGCCATCCTGTCGCTCGGCATTCAGTCCACGGCAGAACAAATAGCGAATGCCGCCAATATGTTTTTCATACTCGTAATCCGAGCGCAGCCGGAACTTGCACCAGCGATGCAGTGCCACGGTATAGATCAATGCCTGAAAATCATATTCGCTGTTACGCATCGCTTGCAGGCAATGTTCGATGTCGTAGGCGGGCAGACGGTTGGATTTGTAATCGCAGATATAAAAACGGCCATCATGCCGATACGTCAAATCAATCTTGCCGGTCATCAGGCCACTCAGGCGGCGCAGCAAAGGGAAGTCTTCCCGCTGTTGCAAAACACCATGCTCTTTCAATACCTCCAGCAATTGCCGGCTATCGCAATCGCGAAGGGAAAAATGGAATTCCATTTCATTCAGTCGCGCCTTTTGCGGCAGATCGCATAAACGCAAGCCTTCCGGCAACGGCGTCCGCAAAGTGTTGAAAACCAGCGGTGCCAATTGTGCGACGCCTGCTTCCAGTTCATCCGGCAAATAGCCATGGCGCAGCAGGGCCAGATGCAATACAGGCAACTCCGATTCCGGCGCCGTCTCCGCATGAACATGACTTGCCCACGCGTCGACCCGGGTGTTTTCCAATACCTGATGCAGGGCATTACCAAAGGCAATACCGGAAAAGCGCCGATCAAATACCTCATCCGCCGCAGAAAGCTCAACATTGGCAGGCTCCACTTCATCGGCCGCGGCCGTGACGCCGGGCCCCTGATGGCTGCCATGCGTCATCTGTGAAAAGCTCAGTACGCGCCAGTCCAGTTGTATCTGTGCGGAGGGTTTTGTGATGGTTATGGAATCGGGATGATTTGTTTCGTCGAATGAAGGCAGATCGTTTTTTTGCATCTTCAATTCATCAATCTCGATTACAGGATTATCGAGGCATATCCTGTTTAATTGCGCCAGGAATTCCGCGTGCGACGGTGTTTTAATCTCGTCTTTCGCGTTTCTGAACAACAGGGATGAAAAACCGCTTTTATCCGCCTGATAGACATGGCCACAACATACCCAGCAAAAGTATTGCGCGCGGGTAAGTCCCACATATAACAGCCGCACCTGTTCGGCCAATTGTTCTTCGGCTGCCTTTGCCTTGATGGCATCGACCTGTTTTTTATCTTTTTCGCCACAGACCAATGCATGCGTGATACGCAGATGCTGTTCGTGATAATTCAGCAGGCCCAGGCCGGCACCGGATTTCATTGTCTTGCCGAAATTGGCGAACGGCATGAATACCAGAGGAAATTCGAGGCCTTTGCTTTTGTGCAAAGTCATGATTTTCACGCGCTTCCTGTCGGAATCCAGACGCAATGTGTTTTCTTCATCGACACTGGATTCCTGCATGACATTGACCAGGTAATGCAGGCTTTGCTCTGGGCCCAAACTTCGGGCACTCGCCTGCTGCAGGGTTTCGGCAAGTTGCAGATAATTACTGAGCCGCCGCTCGCCATCGGGCAATGACAGGATTCTCGGCGCGGCCAGCGCACAAAGTCGTGTAACCAGACTCAACACGCCCTGTTGCCACCATAGCTGGCGATATTCGACGGCCATGTCGGCACTGATGGTCGCCAGCACATCATCCGATTCCAGTTGCCGAATACGGTCCACGTCATGACCGATAAGCAAGGTCGACAAGGCACCTCGCCAACGCGCCTGATCACCTTGCTGGATCAAGGCATCCAGCACCAGAAAAATTTCCTTTGCCTCGAAGCTCGCGAAAAGACTTTCCTGACTGCCGACCACGCTGGCAATGCCGCAGGCCGCCAATGCCGCCCGCATCTGGCTCGCTTCCCTGTTTTGATTGACCAGAACTGCAATATCGCCGGGCAATACATGGCGCATCTCGCCGGTTTCACGATCACGCAATACGGCATTTCCACGCCTGCCTGCCGAAAGCAGTAGATGGATTTTCTCCACGCAGGCCCGCGTTGCGAGTTCACGTCCTTTGCCGGCAGGCAGCGCTGCGGGCTCTTGTTTTTCCTGATCGATATACTCCGGCAGCAGGGCAAGCTGCATCGCGGGTGCCGGTGCATCGTTCCAGAGAAAATCCTCCTCCTTCACTGCGCCGCCAGCCCGTACCGGATAAAAACGAATATCCGATTCACGAAACGCATTCTCGCCGCCCCGATCAAACAGGCCGGCGATCGCAGCCAGCAGTCCGGGCCGCGAACGGAAATTTTCCGGTAAATTCCATTGCGATTGCGATTCACGCTTGGCGGCAAGATACGCATGCACATCGCCGCCGCGAAAGCCGTAAATCGCCTGCTTCGGATCACCGATCAAATATAGGGCATGGGCGGGCAACGCGAGTGGATACAGCGCCGAAAATATTTTCCATTGCTGGCTATCGGTATCCTGAAACTCGTCCACCAAAGCTACCGGATATTGTTTTCGGAGATCCTCGAGCAGAGCTTCGCCTGATGGGCCATCGAGAGCATCGGCAAGCTGCGTGATCAGATCGTCATAGCTGTATTGCTGCAATTTCTGCAACTGGGCTTCACGTCTTTTCCGCAGGCGATCACGCACCAGATGCAGGCAATGGATATCACGCGCCTGTTCAAAAGCCTGCACCTGCGAAAAACCCTGATACCAGTATTCGATCGCATCAAACAAGGGCGAAACCGGCGTCTGTTTCTTGTGATCTTTCTTTACCTTGGATGCAATATAGCTGGCCGACAAGCGCGAGAAATCCGGATCTTCATAGACTTGCTGATTAACCAGTGAATACCAATATTCAAGCTTCCCGAACGAGGTATCGACAATATCCGGGCTCATATGGGAACCATGCAGAATTCCCGCCTGCTGCGCCTCTGCCATCAGGGCCTTGGCGGAATCCATGTGTAACTCGAATGCCGTGCGCAAAGCCTGGTTATTGTCCCGCATGTCGAATTCATTCGGCAGCTGTTGCGGCAAGGCGGGCAACAGGTTTTCGGCCTGCAGCAAGGCATCACATTGCCTTGCCAACAGTTCCGGACTTGGCCAGAGCTTGATCAGCGAGCGCATCAGGTCCCGGTCCAGACTGAACTCACGCCACAAATCGAACGCGATTTTCGTATTGAGCGCCGCCGTGCTGGTCAACAAGCTGGGCGTTTGCAAAACCTGCCCTGCACTCAAGGCATGTTCGTTCAATACCCTGGCACAGAAACCGTGAATGGTGAAAATACTGGCGCGATCACAGTCCTGTACGGCGAGCTCCAGCATATTCAACAGCTGTTTTTGCGGTTTTTCCTGCAACAGGGATTTCAGCAACACGGAAGTCGCCTGCTTTCCGGCATCCAGATTGGCAATATCTTCCGGCAAGCCAGTCTGCAGCAAATCCTGCGCCAGTTTGATCTGCGCCCGAATCTTGATTTTCAGTTCCTGGGTCGCTGCCTTGGTAAAAGTGACCGCAAGAATATTCGGCAAGGCAATTTCACGTTCCAGCAATAATCGCAACACGAGCAGGGACAAGGTAAAGGTCTTGCCTGTACCGGCACTGGCCTCGATCCATTGCCGACCTTGCAGTGGCAGGTCGAGTGCAAGTGGCCTAGTCATCGCTGTCGGCTCCCGCGCCTTTAAATTCCGGCGCACAAGCATCAAAGACTTTCAGGCTGATGTCACGAAAGCGAATGCTGTTCGGGAAAGCCTCAGGTGCGTCCAAGGCATCCTGAAAAGGATCCTGTCCGCGCATTGCCGTCATCCACCACAGATCCTGTTCGGGCATGGCTTCGGCAGCTTTTTCCCATGCCTTTTCGTTGAACACATCGCGCTGTCCATGCAGGTTTCGGATATAGGCAAAACCGGCGTCGGGGTGGAATGGCAATGCCTGTTCCTGATTCAACACAAATAATTCAAGCAACTCGCCAAGATACTGTCGGGCAGCCTTGCTTTCATGTGTTGTTCGAATACGCTGCAAGGGCCTGCCTTTCTTGAGCTCGACAAATTCCATCAGCGGAATGTCCGTATCGAGTGCCGACAATAACAAGGCATCGAGGCCGTGGGCACAATGGTGCGAACCCCGCATTTCGCCGAGCACGATGCGCGCTGCACCACCGGCATGAATGCCATCCAGATTGCCTTGCAATACAAAACGTCCCAGCTTCAACTCAAACGGCATTACCTCGCCCGGACCCGAGCGCCAGGCCCTGAAATGCATGGCCTGCTGTTTGACTTCCGACAAGGTCTTGAAAAGCACCGGTTCGGCGGCAAAGCCCGGGGGCAGCAAGCCGGCGTTGCGCAAGTGTGACAATAGCCAAATGTGATCCGGTACGTTTTCGCGCACGACGAGTGCATTGAAAATCGCGTGCCTCAAGGTGTAGCGTGCCAGTCCGGAGAGTTCGCCAAATGGCTCGTGTTCGTCAAGCCTGTCTTCCTGGGCCGACAATCGAATACCGCGTTGTTGCAGAAAATATTTTGCCGGATGCCTGAAGCCGTTTTTGAAATCCTGCCACTGCACCACCTGTTCCCGCGTGTCCGAAACGAGTGGCATCTGCAGAGGTCGTATTTCTGCTTCCTCGCCCTGTTCAAGTGCCTGCCAGACCGGATCAAAGCGTAGCCGTCGCACATCGTTTTTTTCATCGCCTGAAAAAACCTGCAAGGGATGCTGCAGGATGAATTCCTTGCGGAAATCCTTTTGCTCCGGATGCATGGCGGCGAGGCAATCAAGCAATTCACTGACCAGGCTGGAAGGTGCCTGGGCGGTATCGTCTCGCGGGTGTTTGCCGCAATAGCTCAGGTAGAACGTGGTTTCGGCGGCAGTCAATAATTGCAGGAACAGGAAACGATCATCATCCCGCAACGAGCGATCGCCATAACGGCGGGTTATCGGTGATTTGATTTCTTCGGACAGTCGCTGGATGAACCCTGGCGGTTCAATGCGCGGCATCTCGCCTTCATTCATGCCGAGCAGGCAAATCACCTTGAACGGAATCTGCCGCATCGGCACCATGCGGCATACCGTGGCACCACCGCTTAAAAAATTCTGGCTGGCATCGCTTTCAGTCAATGCGTTCTGAAAATAATCGCGAATGACCTCCGGAGAAATCACGGCTTCGAATTCCGCTTCCCGGCATTGTTCGAGCAGATCGGCGATCACTTCCCGGCAACGCTCGATCGCGATGCTGTCATTGCTGTCGAACGATGCAGCACTATCCAGCACGCCGAGCAATTCGCTGCAGCCGCCTGCCCACTGGCTTGCGGTATGTGGATGCCGGAAGAAGTCGTTGTAGCGTGCCAGCAAGCGCAGTCCGCGAATCAATTTGTCCAGCGTATTGAGTACCTGACCTTCCACTTCCGGTACCGGAACGACGTCCTTGAGTGTCTCGTCACTGCCGCTGGCATAGCCGAGCAATAGACGATCCAGTGCAAAGGCCCAAGTCGTCAGATGCTCGGCCGGCACGCCTTGTTGCTGGCGATGTGCGGCATTCAAACCCCAGCGCGCGCCTGCCTCTTCGATCCAGTAAGGCCACCAGCGCCGGCAATCATCATCGATGCCAAGATATTCCGCCAAGGCCGGTGCGTAAAGAAAATCCAGTACTTCATTGCTGGTTAGTTCCAGCTTCGGCAGGCCAAGCAAGCCGAGAAACAAATCCGTCAGCGGCGAGCTTTCCTGCAACTTGCGATCGCTGATTCGATAGGGAATGAATCTCGGTGTATTTTTTGCCGCGCCGAACACCGCTTCGATAAACGGCGCATAGGCATCGATGTCTGGTGCCATGATCGCGATATCGCGAGCCTGAAGCGTTTCGTCTTTCAGGAAAAGACGGTGCAATTGATCATGCAATACCTGCACTTCCCGCAAGCGGGTATGGCAGCTGTGGATTTGCAGGCTGGTATCGGCGGGATCGAAATGGCCGGCAAGCACGGTCGGTACCTGGCGTTCGAGCAAATCGTTTTTTACCTGCGTCAGCAAGGTGCTTTTATCGCCTCGCACGTAAACGTCAACGTCGCCGCGTAATTCGACCGTGTTGTTGGAAAAAAGCGTGGCGATGAAATCCCGTCCTGCACGTCCCCAGGCCTGCAGCAAGGGATTGTCTTCATGCTCGAAGATATCGGCCTGAGGATTTTTCAGGCGCTCGCGCAAACTCGAAACATCACCCCAGTATTTTTTCGAAGGCGAGGGCAGATAAAAATGCAGTGGTCCGGTTTTGGCAGCGGTTGCAATCACGCGCAACACATCCGGCGATACATTCAGGCAGGCAAAGACAAACAGGCGCTTCGGCAGCCCGAGCGGCAGCCCTGATTCTCGTGATTCGAATGCCGCGAGATAATCGGCAATCGCCTGGCCGCGATGCTTTTTGCCCTGCGTCACTTCACGCCAAAGATGCGCCTGCCAATCGAGCGGCGCATCGCCACGATCCCATGCGAGACACCAATCGCGTCGCCATGCCTGGTATTTTTCGAAAGCGGCAGCGCATTCACCAGCCAGCGACCAGGCTTTCATTTCCGACTGTGCACCGCGCAGATACGGAGCGATCGTCTGCATCGCCGGGTGCTGCCATCGTGATCGATCGGACAACACGGAAAAAAGACGCCAGCGCAGGATGTCGGCCGAAAAAATGCTGGTGGCGGATTCCATCTGGTTGGCATTGAGGGCTTCCCGCACGAATTCACCGGGCGTCAAAAAACGCAGATTCGCGGCAATGCCGTATTGCTCGGCCAGCACCCGCTGTAACCAGCGCTTCATCGCGGGTTGCGGAATCAGGATGGTTTCCGGCACCAGAATATCGTCCGCATCGAAATCCTTTTGCAGGGTTTCGGATAAGAGCCCGGCCAGCAAGGACAAATCGTTGCCGTGATAAAGACGAAAATCGGGACCGGAGGATGTCATGACCGCATGATGCCTAATTCAAATCGCAAAAGGTGAGATGACGATGCTGCCAAGCCAATATGAGTGGACGGATATTGTCGATATCGCCGACTATTCTTCCGGCAATTCTTTTTGCCGAAAAACGATGTGATGCAAAAGATGATCATCGCTCGTCGAGACCCGGTATTCACCATCCAGCGCGAGCACGCGATCCTGCACGGCCTTCAATGGCGAGGTATGACGGGCTCGCCGCTCGGCCTGGATCGGACTCATTTCAATCTCGAGACAGACTTCATGACCCTCCGCCTGTTCACCGTGTACTTGTACCGAGATCGACATTTTTTTTAATCCGCTTACCAGGATGGCTTGCCGGGTAATGGTCTGGCAGATGCGGTAAATCGCGGTTTTTTCGTCCTCCTGCAGACTCGCCAGAGGCCCGGAAAACCGGGTTTCCAGCAGGATGCCGGCATCATCGAGCACCTCGTGCAGCGGGCCGTTGTTGATCGCTTCCTTCAAGCCCTTGTTGTCCAGCGCCTTCGGTCGAAGCTGTCTCAGCACCCTTCGCAGACTGTCTTCCATCTCGCGGGTCTTGTCGCGAATGCTGAAAAGCATTTTCATGGTGTCCTGCCCGGCGGCCGAACGCATGGCCATGCCGAGATGCGTGCCGAGCATGTGCAGCGACTGGCCAAGCTCGACATCGAGTTCATCGGCCAATTCACGCTGGCCTTGCTCTTCCAGTCGCACCAGACGCTGGCTGACATGGCGCAACTCTTCTCCCGCCTGCAACAGACGTGCGTTGATCTGTGCCATTTCCCGATGCTGGCGCTGCAGGTCGAAATGACTGTCCCGCAAAGCCGACATCGCGGCACCTAGCACCAGACTACCGGCGGAAATCAGCGAAAACGCCAGTTGCAGCACAATCAATTCGAGCGGCAGTGGATTGAAGTGCAGATAGACTTCGAGCATCAGGCCGGTCAAGGCAACCGACAATGCTGCACCATTCCAGTTCTTCAAAAACGCCACCATGAACATGGGCGTGAAAACCAGCAGCAACAGAAAGGGCGCCAACTCGTGGCGATAATGCAAAAGCACCAGTACCAGACTGGTCGCGATTCCCGCAACGAGTACCGAAATCCAGAGCGTCGGCTTGCGCAGGCTTGAACGGGCCGCAGTGAAAATCAGGATCAATGTCGGCGCCAGGATTAATTGTCCGATCAAGTCGCCATAGACAAACGCAAAAATACTGCCCCAGGTTCCCGGGTCGAAACTGATTTCAGGAAAGGGGCTGTTTCTGTAAAAAAAACTCAGGATGGGCGACACCAGCACGGCCGACAGGGCACCGCAGGCAAGCAAGATCAGCATATTGCGCGGCGTATTCAAGAAAGGCCCCGACTGCGGACCACGCACCAGATACATCGCCAGCGCATAAACAAGCAGCGGTGCAAAACTCAGCGCAAGAAAATTCGGATCGAGCAGTGAATCGCCGGTATGCCAGTCCAGATAGGAAGCCACCATCGCTTCCGCCAGCAATAACCAGCCCCAGCGTTTCGCGGGCAAGACCCAAAGTACGGCAAGCCTTAAACCCGCCGGCAGGAACCAGAGAATTTGTGAAGGCTGCAAAAAAAGCAGCCACACGCCGGCATAGAGCAGGCTGAGAAGCGGCCAGACATAGGCTGGAAGGCTTGCCGCAAACCTGTCGGTGTCTGTGTTGATGTTGGTATTGGCGGTCAACATGAAGGCTCAAGCTTAGCCCAAAACGGTTTTTTTGAGCTTGGGCGCTTTCGTGCAGCACCTGCCCCCGATATAATGGCGAACATTAAAACCATCGGGCAACGCCCTTAAGGTAGAAACGTGCGCAACCACGATTTAGTATTTCTCAAACATTTCTCCCAAGTCATCGCATTCCTGGTCGCGGTTACCGTCGGCCTGATTCTGCTCGGCGTGTATTTCAACGGCAGAAAGCCGGTCGAAGTCAGCGAAGCCAAAGCGGCCCAGATTGCACTGGCGATTCAACCCCATGGCGCGGTCTATGCCGGCGCAACCGGTGCAGCGGCACAGGAAGCGGCGAAACAGGCAGCCGCCGAGGCAGCAAAAGGTCAGGTCGCCTATGAAGGCACGCTGGATGGTTCGGTGATTTTCGGCAATCTATGCACCGGCTGCCACACCAGCGGCGCAGGTGGCGCGCCAAAACTTGAAAAAGCGGCCTGGACTGCCCGTATGGCCCAAGGCAAGGACACCTTGCACAAGCATGCGATTGAAGGCTACAACAATGTCGGCGTGATGCCGGCGCGTGGCGGCAACCCTTCGCTGACCGATGCCCAGGTGATCGCCACGGTTGACTGGATGATCGGCAACCTGAAGTAATCACCGAATTCGATTCGCGACACGCCGCCTCAGGGCGGCGTTGTTTTTTGTGCCGGAAATAATTTCGTTACAGCCAGCGGCTCCCGAATAATGGGATTCCAGGCCCGAACCCGGACAAATCGAGAGGCTCTCGCTTATCATGCCGCATGAATAAAACTCTGCCCCTGTTTCCCGAAACCAGCGGTAATTGTCTGTTGCCCGGCCCAGCCGGCCAACTGGAGCTGGCGATCGATTTGCCCGAGACCGCCATAACAAGGCAGGGGCTGGCCATCATCTGCCACCCCAATCCGCCCGATGGCGGTACCTTGCACAACAAAGTAGTCACCATGTGCGCTCGTGCATTAAATGAACTTGGCATCGCCACGGTGCGCTTCAATTTTCGCGGCGTCGGCCAATCCGAAGGCAGTTTTGACAATGGCCGCGGCGAAGTACTCGATTTGATTGCCGTCGCCGAATGGGCGCACCAGGCCAATCCGGCATCGGCATTATGGCTGGCAGGTTTTTCCTTTGGCAGTTGGGTGGCACTTCTGGGTGCCCGACAGCTACCGGTCCAGCAGATGATTTCGATAGCGCCGCCGGTCGGCCTTCGGGATTTTTCCGGCGTACTGCCACCTGCCTGCCCATGGTTGCTGATTCAGGGCGAGGAAGATGAAATCGTAAATGCCGGCGGCGTCATTGCCTGGGCGGAAGCGCAGAAACCTCAGCCACAAATTGTGCGCATGCCGGAAACCGGCCATTTCTTCCACCGCCGCCTGATTGACCTGCGCGGCGCCATCAAGAACGGCGTGCGAAAGAATCTGCCCGAGCTAGTCGCCGTTTAACGATGAATGCATCTGTCGGCAGCACCCCAACCGAGCTCTACGAACACGGTCTGACCCAAGGTCACTGGCGGCGTGATCGCGCACAGGAATTGGTGCTGAAATCGCTTGATCGCATTCACGAAGCCCTGATCGGCAAATCGAATTCACTGCTGGACAAAATCGGCGCCGCATTCCGCGACAACACGCCGGTGCAAGGTTTGTATTTATGGGGTGGCGTGGGCCGCGGCAAAACCTTCCTGACCGATCTGTTGTTCGAGTCATTACCGGAACAGAATAAAACACGCTGGCATTTCCACCGTTTCATGCAGGACATCCATGGCCGGCTTCGCACGCTGACGAATACCGAAGACACCTTGAGCGTGATAGCGAAAGACCTGGCGAAAAATACCCGCCTGTTGATTCTCGACGAATTTTTCGTCAGCGATATCGGCGATGCCATGATTCTCGGGCGCCTGCTCGAGCAACTCTTTGCACGCGGCGTTTGCCTGGTCACCACCTCGAACATTCCGCCGCAGGAGCTATACCGCGACGGCCTGCAACGCAGCAATTTTCTACCCGCGATCGCCCTGCTGGAAAAGCATTGCCAGGTAATGAAACTTGAAAGTGCGCGCGACTATCGTTTGCGCCATCTGGCACACGCCGCCACCTATTTGACGCCATGCGATGAAACTGCAGACAAGGGCCTGCGCGAACATTTCCGCCGTCTCTCGTTGCACCACGCCAGCCATGATGATTCCCTGCTGATCAATGATCGGCACATCCAGACAAAGGCCTTGAGCGAGGGTATCGCCTGGTTTGAATTCTCCGAATTGTGCGAAGGCCCGCGCGCGGTCAGCGACTACATCGAAATTGCCCGTGATTTTCATACCGTATTGATATCGAATGTACCGCGGTTTTCTTCGCACAACGAAGACCCCGCCCGTCGCTTCGTGCATTTGATCGACGAGTTCTACGATCGTCACGTCAATCTTCTGCTATCGGCACAAGCGGATCCATTTGCCCTGTATCAGGGGACCAAACTCGAACGCGAATTCGAACGCACCAGCTCGCGTCTTATCGAAATGCAGAGCATGGAATACCTGGCGCTGGAACACCGGCCATGAAACCGGCGCAGCGCTTCGTTCCCTGGTTTGCGGCCCTGTTCGGCATCGGGTTGACGCTGGGGCTGTTTTATCCGGGCTACATGAGCTGGGATTCCGCCTTTCAATGGTGGCAGGCACGGCATGGCATGTACGATTCGGTACAACCGCCGCTGATGTCGATGATCTGGCGCCTCTGTGACCAAGTATGGAGCGGCCCGGGCGGCATGTTCGTGCTGCAGATTACCCTGATCTGGACGGCATTGGCGGCCTTTGCCAATGCGCTTGATCGCCCGACATGGCAGAAATGTTTATTGATACTGTTGCTTGGCTTCTGGCCGCCGCTTTTCGGCTTGTCCCTGCATATCTGGAAGGACCTCTGGACCATGCAGGCCTTTGCCTGGGTCGTCGCCTTTCTGGTGATGGACCTGAGAACTCCGGCCAGAAAATTCCGCGTGCTTGCCGTGTTCGCACTCTGTCTCGCCTGCGCCTTCAGGCATAACGCCATCACGGGTGCGCTGCCTTTTCTGTTCTGGATCGCGCATCGGGAATATCATCCTGTCGCCATCGGGCATTCACGCATCTGGCCATGGGCCATCACCGTGTTTCTGGCGATGCTCGTTTTCACGTTTTCGAAACTGCCCAATCTTGATTCACGCGTAAGGGAAAACGACAGTGTCTGGTCCGTTGTCACGCTTTGGGATGCATCCGCGGTGTCATTGAGCGAAAACAAACTACTTATTCCCGACGAATTGAAAGACCCGTCCCTGAATCTGCAGGATTTGCAGCGGCATTTTTCCGACTACACGAATACGACGATTTACGAATCGGGAAAACTGAAGCATGGCTTTGATGTTCCGTATTCGCCGGAACAGAAAAAAGCACTCGCCGCATTGGCCTGGTCGCTGCCGTTTGAACATGGCCATGCCTATTTCCGGCATCGGCTGCGTCTGGCGGAACTACTGTACGGATGGGATCAACAAGGCCTGCCAGATGGCCAGGTATTGATGCCCGAGATCGTGCATTACGGCGACAATCCGCCGGTGCTTTCCAGCCCATCGCCTTATCGTCAACGCGTAATCGGCCTGCTTCAGTCCTGGATCGACACGCCGGTCTTCGCCGCCTGGATCTATCTCGGCATTGCCCTCTTGCTGGCTGGCGGAATTTTTTTGTGGAATACGTCGGCAACCGGCCGTCTTGCGATTACTGTCGCGGTTTCATCGCTGGCTTATGCATTACCCTTGGCCCTGGTTTCCGGCAGCGCGGAATTTCGCTATCTGGCCTGGCCACTGCTTGCATGCCTGATGTCGCTGGCCTTAATGTTCTCTGCCTGGCGCGCTCCTGCAAACCGGTGACCGTTCCTTTCAGTGCCACACACGTAAATCAACTCAGAAATTTTGGAGGCACTATGCGCAACCATTCCCTATTCCTCGCCCTTGCCGGCGCGTTAACGTCACTGACCGCTGCAAATGCTGTCGCGGCCGATCTTTATCCCGCTGAAATCGATGCCAAAGTGCTGGCCTGGCGCCGCGATATCCATCAGTTTCCAGAACTCGGCAACCGCGAATTCCGCACCTCGAAACTGGTGGCCGCGCATTTGAAAAAACTCGGCCTCGACGTAAAAACCGGCATCGGCCACACCGGCGTTGTGGCCATATTGAAAGGCGGCAAACCCGGCCCGCGTATCGCCATTCGCGCCGACATGGACGCGCTACCGGTCACCGAACGAAATGCATTGCCGTTCGCGTCCAAACAGACCACCGAATTCCGTGGCGAAAAAACCGGCGTGATGCATGCTTGCGGCCACGATTCGCATACCGCAATGTTGATGGGCGTCGCCGAAGCAATGGTCGACATGAAAAAGGATTTGAATGGCGAGGTGATGTTCATTTTCCAGCCGGCCGAAGAAGGTCCGCCCGATGGTGAAACCGGTGGCGCATCCGCGATGCTGGCCGAAGGATTGTTCAAGGACTACAAACCACAGGCGATTTTCGGCCTGCATGTGTGGAGTGCCTTGAATGCCGGACAAGTCGGTTATCGAAGCGGCCCCGCGATGGCGGCATCGGACCGTTTCCGCATCGTGGTGAAAGGCCGTCAAACTCATGGCTCGCGGCCTTGGGGCGGCATTGATCCGATTGTCGCCGCTGCCGATATCGTCAGCACCACGCAAACGATCGTCAGTCGTCGCATGGATATTTCCAAGCTCCCGGTCGTCGTGAGTTTCGGCGCGATCAAGGGCGGCATCCGCTACAACATCATTCCCGATGAAGTGGAATTGATCGGCACCATTCGTACCTTCGATGAAGGCATGCGGCAAAAAGTATTCAGCGAACTGAAAAACATTGCGGCCAATGTCGCAGAAGCACATGGTGCCACCGTGGTCAGCGAAGTGCCAGATACCGTCGGCAATCCGGCCACCGTGAACAATCCAGACTTGACCACTCAAAGCGTGCCGAGTCTTGTCAAAGCTGCGGGTGCGGAAAACGTCGTCAACATGTCGCTGGTGATGGGCGCCGAGGATTTTTCCTATTACGCCAACGAGGTACCGGGCTTTTTCTTTTTCGTCGGCGCCACGCCGGTCGGGCAGGATGCGGTGAATGCACCGAGCAACCATTCGCCGGAATTTTTTCTCGACGAATCGGCATTGAAAGTCGGTACCCGCAGCCTGCTGCTGGTGGCATTGGATTACATGAATCAAGCGCCATGAATTCAATCGAAAACTCCAGCCTGGGTAAGGCCGTCTCTTATGGCGGCCAGTATGATGCCAGTGTCTTGTATCCGATTCCGCGCGCCGAAAAACGCCATGAAATCGGCATCGGCGAAGTGTTGCCGTTTTCCGGAGTGGACATATGGAATGCCTATGAATTCAGCTGGCTCGATGCGCGCGGCAAACCCAAGGTCGCCCTGATCGAATTCCGGATTCCGGTCACCTCGCCGAATATCATCGAATCGAAAAGTTTCAAGCTGTATCTCAACAGTTATATGCAAACGCGATTCGCTGATTCGGAAATCCTGCGCCAGCAAATCGCTCGCGATTTGTCACAGGCCGCAGGGGCGAATGTCAGTGTGATGCTGGTAACCGTGAATGCCGTTGCCAGTGCCGAAATTGAAGTGCTTGAAGGCACGCTGATCGATGATCTTCCAATCGATATCGAAAATTACGGCCCGCCGAATGCCAACTACCTGAGCGCCGATCCGGGTATCGTCACCGATGAAGTCCTGGTGTCGCATCTTCTCAAATCCAATTGCCCCGTTACGGGACAACCGGATTGGGCGAGCGTGCAGATCGCCTATCGCGGCCCACGTCTGGATCGGGATGGTTTACTGCGCTATCTGATCTCGTATCGCGAACACAATGAATTCCACGAACAATGCGTCGAACGCATCTTCGTCGACATCCTGCGCGAATGTTCACCGCAACGCCTGTCGGTGTATGCTCGCTACACTCGGCGCGGCGGACTGGACATCAATCCCTTTCGTGCCAGCCCCGGCCTGCCCAATCCCGGCAATCCACGCACCGCAAGACAGTAAGGAAAACCCATGCGCCCCATCCATTTTTTCAGCCTGGCTGCTTTATTCGTGATCGGTCTGAGCGCCTGCAAACAAGAATCGACGGAGAGCATGCCGGCGAGCGCCGGTGATAAAGCGGTGGCAAAAGCCGAGCCTGCGAAGGAAAAAAAGGAAGGGATGTTCGGTGGCATGTTCGCCAGCGAGCCGGAACCTGCGAAACTGGATCTGGGTGAATTCAAATTACTGGAAGTCAATCTCGGCACGGCAGTCGATGCCGATAATCTGGTAACAAAACCGAAACTGGTTTTTGCTGCCCGCGACAAAATTTATGCCAGCGTACTGAGCACCGGCAAACACCAGGGCCTGACGATCAAGGCGCGCTGGACCGCACCGGATGGCAAGCTCGTCGCCGAAACCGAACAGGCATTGGTACCCGAGAAAGCGACCGTGAGTACTTTCAGTATCGGCAATACCGAGCCTTGGCCAAGCGGTGCCTACACGCTCGATATTTCTCTGAATGGCCTGGTTCAGAGAACGGTCAGTTTCGAAGTCAAATAAGACCGCAACGCGGTTGCAGCCGGGAAGGGTCGGCGCTATGGTGTGCATCCGCCCTACGAATCGCACGGTTGCGTGTTGATACGGGCGTTGTTCCGAGGAGAACACCATGAGTGGCGACAAGCCGAAAGCGGATTTTTCCGGTGTGAATGGCGGCGTGCAAAGCACGGCCCCGATAGTTGAAAAGGCAGATTTTTCCGGTGTCTCCGGCGGCGTGCAAAGTACCGCACCCATCACCGAACCGGAGCACACGATTTACGTCGTGCAGAAGGGCGACACGCTGTCGAAAATTGCCAAGGACCATTACGGCAAATCCAGCAAGTACCATGCCATTTTCGAAGCAAACAAAGACATTCTGAAAGATCCCGACCATATCTACCCCGGTCAGGAATTGAAACTGCCCAAACTCGACGATTAATCCCTTTATCTACTTCTGGAGAATACCGATGTCCGTAACAAACAAGCTTTTTATCGCTGCCGGTTTGGCATTGGCGCTAAGCGCCTGCAAAAAGGAAGAGCCCGTTGAAGTTGCACCCGCACCGGCAGTCGTCGAACCGGCTCCGGCACCCACTGTTGCACCGGCTGAAGTCATGCCGGCAGCCGTCAACGTTGCGGCAGTCAATCTGGGTACTGCAGTTGGTGCCGATCAGAAAGTGACCGCCGCTTCGACCGTCTTCGGCACCAAGGACGTGATTTATGCCGCCGTTGATACGAAGAATGCAGCGAAAGATGTTGCCCTTGCCGTGAAATGGACCTTCGAGGACGGCCAGACCGTGCATGAAGAAAACACGACGATCTCGCCCGAAGGCGACGCTACCACCAATTTCAAACTGGCGAATGACAAGCCATGGCCTGTCGGCAAATACAAGGTTGAGGTTTCACTGAACGGCGCGGTAGCACAATCGGTCGATTTCGAAATCAAATAAGCCAAATCAAATAAGCAATGAACCCTCCGGTTCATAAAAACGGCGTGTTTTTGGACACGCCGTTTTTTGTGGGCTGCTATGATGCCATATGAAACATCCCTGTCTCGATTGTGGTGCCTGTTGTGCGGCGTTTCGCGTCGCCTTTTACTGGACCGAGGCGCAGCCGGAAAATCCACTCGGCGTGCCTGCCGAAATGGTAGCCACGACACGGCCAAATATACTTGCGATGCTTGGAACCGATGGCCCCGATATTCGCTGCGTTGCCCTGAAGGGAAAAATTGGCGAACAAGTGTATTGCTCGATTTATTCGCAGAGACCATCGCCCTGCCATGATCTGAAAGCCAGTTATGAAAATGGGGAGATCAGCCCGCAATGTGATCGGGCTCGTGAAAAACATGGCCTTGCGCCATTGACGCCGGATGTGTGGTTAGGCATCGTAGAAAAAATTTAAGCCTTACGCGTTGCTCGATGAAAACCGAATAACGTATTTTTTCATGATTCCAGAACCAACTTCGGGCGACGTACATGAGACAAACCCAGCACGCTCCTTCCTACTATGCCGCCACGGCAAATCCACAACCGGAACGTCCGGCGCTGCAGGAAAATATCGAGGCCGATATTTGCATCGTTGGCGCCGGCTATACCGGTCTGTCGGCAGGCTTGCATCTGGCCGAAGCGGGCTTCAAGGTCGTCGTGCTCGAAGCCGCCAAAATCGCCTGGGGTGCTTCGGGCCGGAATGGTGGACAAATCGTGCACAGTTATTCCCGCGACATGGACGTGATCGAAGCGCGCCATGGTAAGGACACCGCACGTGCACTCGGCAGCATGGCATTCGAAGGCGCGCGAATCATTCGCGAGCGGATTGAAAAATACGATATCCAATGCGACCTGAAAAACGGCGGCATTTACGCGGCAAAGACGAAGAAAAAAATCCACGAGCTCGAAGCGCACAAGAAACTCTGGGAAGCCTACGGCAACGACCAACTGAGCCTGCATGACAAAAGCGAAGTGCATCGTTTCATCAACAGCGATTGTTACGAAGCCATTCTGGTGGATAAAAGCGGCGGCCATTTCCATTCGATGAACCTCGCACTCGGCGAAGCAACGGCACTGGAAAGTCTCGGCGGAAGAATTTTCGAAAATTCCCGTGTCAGCAAAATTGAACGAGGCGGCAAGGCTGTCGTGCATACCGGCCAGGGCTCGGTGAAAGCCGATTTCGTAATCCTGGCCTGCAATGCCTATATCGGCGATCTGGAACCGAAACTGTCGCAGAAAACCATGCCCTGCGGCACGCAGGTGGTCGCGACCGAACCGCTGGGCGAAAAATGGAAAGACATCATCCCGTCGGATTTCTGCGTTGAAGACAATAATTTCCTGCTCGACTATTACCGGCTAACCGGTGATAAACGCCTGCTGTTTGGCGGCGGCGTGATTTACGGCGCGCGTGATCCGAAACATGTCGAATCCATCATCCGGCCCAATCTGGAAAAAACCTTTCCGCAGTTACGCGGCGTAAAAATCGATTTCGGCTGGACCGGAAATTTTTCGCTGACCTTGTCGCGCCTGCCGCAAGTAGGTCGGCTATCCGACAATATCTATTATTCGCAGGGTTGTTCAGGCCACGGTATTACCTATACCCATTTGATCGGCCGCGTACTTTCGGAAGCGATCCGGGGTCAGGCCGAACGTTTTTCCGCGTTTGAACAATTACCGCATTATCCGTTTCCGGGCGGGCGCGCGTTCCGTGTTCCGTTCACCGCGATGGGTGCCTGGTGGTACAACCTGCGTGACAGGCTGGGAATCTAGCCACCGAATCAGCCGAGTCGAAGCCAGCGTTCGGCTTCCTGCACGCTGCCGAAAACGCGACCGGCAATACCGCGCTCCATCGCGAGGATTTCGCCTTGCTCGGCAATTGCGAGGTCTTCGACGAATGCATCAACATAGGCCACGCGAATATGTTCGAAACCCAGCGCAATAATGCTGTCGATCATCAGAGTCATATTGCGCTCGCCTTCGTATTGACCGAGTCTTTCGAGTACAAGCAGGCGTTTGGTGCCACGCAAATGGCATTGCTCGGCGATGGCAGTCCAGTAAGCCATGCTGATCTCGAAGCTGTCGTCCGGGCCAGTGACTTCGGCGTACAAGTAATTGTTTCTATCTTCAAGAACCAGCTGGGCGTTACCGGGAAGCAAATACATTTTGGCTCGGGGGGATTTGGTGACAGGCTGCATAGTTTAGCTTCATTGCATCCAATTTGCGCCGTGGGAGCGTATTCTTGCGCAATACTTTGGGGAGTAGATCTGCTGTGTCCGCATCCGGCCCACTGGCGACGCAAAACTTTTATCAGGAAACATTGATCTGGCAAAAGGCCACGATGTCGTCTGCCGGCAGCAATATCACCGCGATAATCCACCAATACTGCCAATTCCTTGCCGCGCAGGATATTCGCCTCTGCCGGGCGAACGTTGCGCTGATGACACTGCATCCGCAAATCGAAGCTATCCGTTTTGTCTGGCATAACAGCGTGATTGCGCCGGACCCGGTGCCATCACCCACGATGTTCTATCGCAAAGTGCATTATCTCGATAACTGCACCATCGACGAAGCGCATTTGACGACGGGTGCAAAGACATCGATACCTTTCATGAAAAGCCCGTTCTGGCGACTGGTGGAAGGCGAAGAATTTCTTTCCTATGTCATCACGCCGGGAACGGTGCACGAATATGCCGTGCTGGATGACCTGGCAAAAGTCGGTGCCACGCATTACATCGCTACCCGTCTCAGCGGAAAAGAAGCTTATATCAGCCTGGTATCCGATGAAGTCGGCGGCTTCACGCCCGAAGAACTGACCTTCATCAAGATCTCGCTGACCGCACTGAGCCTGCTGATTGAAAGCGCGGTCAAGGACCTGGTACTCGATACCGTGCTGAGTTGCTATGTCGGCTACTCGCCAGGCGATGAAATCAAGCAGGGAAACATCCGGCCCGGCAGCATGATCGACATGGAAGGCGCCATCTGGTTTTCCGATATCCGGAAATACTCGACGCATTCGCAGAACACCGGCGCCGTCGAGCTGGCGGAAAAACTCAATGCCTACTACGACATCGTGGTCAATGTGATCTATGCCCATGATGGTGAAATCCTGAAATTCATCGGCGATGCCATTCTGGCGATTTTCCCGATCAACGAGGCCATCAACAGCGAGCAGGTTTGCCAGAATGCGGTGGCGGCAGCGATGGCGGCGAACAAGGCACTCAAGGACAGTCCTCTGAATTTCGAGCACGGTGTCGGTTTGCATATCGGGCGATTTCAATATGGCAATATCGGCAGCCTGCGTCGCATGGATTTCACCGCCATTGGCAACGAGATCAATATTGCCTCACGCATCGAGAGCCAATGCAGCACCTACAAACTGCCGCTGCTGATGAGCGAAAAACTGGTGCAGACCGGCAATATCCCGGCACAGTGTTTTGCCAAAACCGAACTGAAGGGAATCAGTGGAGAATTTCCGCTTTACGTCCCCAATTTTTCCTTAGAAATTTCCCGAATACGAATTGATGGCGGTGACTTCGGATGAATACTTTCAAAGACCATTTTTCCGGCCACGCAACGACGTATGCAGCAGCGAGGCCGCGTTATCCGGAATCCCTGTTTGAATGGATTGCCTCGCAATGCAAATCGCATTCGCTGGCCTGGGATGCCGGTTGCGGCAATGGTCAGGCAAGCCTGGCTCTGACCGATTATTTTGACCGGGTGTTTGCCAGCGATCCGAGTGCCAGCCAGATTGCCAGTGCCGAGCCACATGGCAGCATTACGTATGCCGTTGAACCCGCCGAACACTGCAGCCTGGCCGATAATTCGGCCGATTGCGTCTGCGTAGCACAGGCTCTGCACTGGTTCGACTTCGCGCGGTTTTTCGCCGAAGCCAAACGTGTATTGAAACCCGATGGTGTGCTGCTTGCCTGGACTTACGAAAAATCTTCCGTCAATCAAGACGTGGATGCCGTATTCGAAAAGCTTTATCGCGGCATATTGGACGACCACTGGCCACCGGAACGGAAATACGTCGAATCGGCTTATCGCGATATCGTGTTTCCGTTTACGGAAATAGAAAGCCCGCACTTCGAATTGCGCTGTGACTGGACGCTATCGCAATATCTCGCCTATCTGCGCAGCTGGTCGGCGAGCCAGCGTTATCTGAAGGCGACCGGTATCGATGCCGTTGCCGTGATCGAAGATGACATGCGGCTGGCCTGGGGCAAGCCAGAAGAAACCCACAGCGTGATATGGCCACTGACAGTCAGGGCCGGCAGGTTTGCATCTTTATTTTTCGAAGGAGAACACCGGTGACAGATCCCTACAATTCCCGCCAGTCGGCCCCATCGAACCAGGGCAATGATGCTCTGCTTACCGATGCCATGGTGACCACCGCGTTCGAGCTACCCGGTTATCGCGTGGTGGAAAGTCTCGGCATCGTCAGAGGCATCATCGTCAGATCACGCTCCGTCGTCGGCAATTTCCTGGGCGGCATCCAGTCGCTGTTTGGCGGCGACATCACGGTGTATACCTCGCTCTGCGAACAGGCAAGACAGGACACCTACCGCGACATGCTGAAGCATGCGCGACAAAAACGCGCAAACGCGATTGTCGGCGTGCGTTATGATGCCACCGAACTGATGCCGGGCCTTACCGAGGTTTTATGTTACGGCACGGCGGTCGTGGTTGAACGGACACACTTGAATTAACAGGGGAATGGAATGAGCGATCATCTCGATGCCATCAGGAATGTCTATGCCGCATTTGCCCGTGGCGATATTCCTGTCGTACTTTCAATACTGGCTCCGAATGCGACGTGGACCGAGGCGGAAGGCTTTCCCTATGGTGGAACCTACATCGGCCCGGACGCAGTGCTGCAAAATGTATTCATGAAAATCGGTACCGAATGGGATGCCTACACCGCCACCTGCAACGAACTGGTCGGAAGTGGCGATACCGTGATTGCATTGGGCGAATACAGTGGCACCTACAAGGCGACCGGCAAGAGCTTCAAGGCCCCCATGGTGCATGTATGGAAATTTTCCGGTGACAAAGTTATCTCGTTCATCCAGCACACCGATACCGTACTCGTACAGCGGGCCATGCTCCCGTAGGATCTGCAGACGTTTTACATTCACACTATCAGGGGAAAGAGGTAACAAACTATGTCAATCAGGCTTCGCGGTTTTCTTCAATTTCTGGGTGCGGGCGCCATATTCGCGGGATTGCTGTATTGGCTTTCCCTGCAATACCAGGGCGGTGGCGACAATCGAGCGCCGGGCGGCATATTCAGCCTGATTTTCATGATGATTCCGGGCGGTTTTTCGATGGCGGGTTTGATACAAGCCATCAGCGGCGTGCCTTTTTCCGAATTGTCGGATAAATGGAATTCCTTGAAGGGCTGGCAACGTGGACTCTATGGCTTCGGTATTTTCCTGCTGGTGGCGACTCTGTTATTTGGTGGAATTGCGGTTTATCTGGTGATGACGGAAACCTGATGTCATGTTGAGCACCGGAACTCCCGAAAAATCTCCATGACAGCGAATCCGCAACTTGTCGCGATTCTCGTGATGTCGCCGCTGATCGGCTGGCGCATGTATTCGCGCATTCGTCGCATGGTCGGTCGCCAGCGTTCGACGTCGGTGCGGCCCTGGATTCCGGTGGTCGCCTTTCCGATCCTGCTCTGTCTTGTTGCCATTGCTTCCATGACACATCCTGCCGCATTGGCTGCCTTGTTGGGAGGCATTGTGGCAGGAGTGATGCTCGGCATTTACGGACTCAAGCTCACGAAGTTTGAAAAGACGGAAGAAGGACTTTTTTATACGCCCAATGCCCATCTGGGTATTGCGCTTTCATTATTGCTGGTAGGGCGCTTGATCTACCGTGTCGTGCAAGTATCCACCATCGCCAACGCAAACAGTTTCGGCAGCAGCCCGATGACGATCGCGATTCTGGGAATGCTCGGCGGGTATTACGTCACTTATGCGATTGGCCATTTGCTTTGGCGCAGCAGGATAAATCGCGTCGAAATTTGATTTTGATAGGGCGGCTCATGGCACACCCTCGAAATCAGTTATTCGAGCCGGCCACCATCAATATCATGATCACGAATAAAACCAGCAGCACGGCAAAGAATATCTTGATCCAGCTCTTCGGGTATTCGCCGGCCAGCGTGCCGATATAGCCGTTCGCAAGCACCTGGAAATTCTTGCTGCCATAGGTATACGTCACCAGCCAGACCGGCACCAGTACGTGCTTGAAAGTGCGGCCCTGATAATTGGCATCCACGTTCAAGTTGCGATAGGTATCGCCGGGTATTGCCGAGGCACATAAGGCAGTGGTTTTTTCCTGCATGTCCTGTTGATTTAGATCCGCCGCTTTGTGCAGATCAATCTGGTAGCGCTCGACCGTCCAGCCACGCACGAATTCCGGCGAATAGGGTTTCAAATCGGTCAGGGTCGGAAACGGTTCGACCTGCCGCAATAAATTTTCGTGTACGCCGGCGGTACCGGGAATCAATTCATCATCGAAGAAATGCTGCAGGCTGCCGCTGGCATTTTCCCAGCGCGTGTGACGCACCTGTTTCGTTTGGGTGCGACCTTGGCTGTCGCGATAGGTTTCGGTCGTATAGTAATAATGCCCGGCTTCGGCCGTCCATTCAGCGCTCACATGCGAATCGAAAGTCCAGTAGGGCAAATAGACACCGCGCAAGGTATCGGTCAAGGCAACGCTTTTGAGTTTGTTCGGTGCAAACCAGTGCGAGCCATACCATTTACGAATGGCATCGCGTATCTGCCCGTCGCTGATCTTGAACGGCAATACGTATTGCGGCGTAATCGCGTCGCGTTCGGCCTGATGGTCGATGATCGAGGGCGAACCGCAAAATTCACAGCGCTGCGCGACCTTGCCGCCGACAAATACCGAAATCGCATGGCAACTCTGGCATTGCACTTCGCGCCGGTCTTCGCCCCAGCCGCGCTGGTCTTCCGGATGTTGTTGCAGGGCGAGAGTCAAATCGTTTTCCTGCACTTCACCCGGCAGACCGACGTCGGAATCTTTCCACGGAACAATCGTGCCGCAATACGGACAGGCCAGCGATTGCTTGCCGGCATTCCATTGTAAATCCCCGCCGCATTCCGGGCAGGGATGTTTCCCTACGGTCGCGTTGCTCATGCGCCGGTCATGCCCCTTTGAGGAATTCTTCCAGCGCACTTTTTGCGATGCGATAGGCACTGCCGATTTTGCGGGCTTTCAAATCACCGGCAGTGATCGAGGCCATCACGTCTTCGACCGACACACCCAGGGTTTGCGCCGCCTGTTCCGGCGTCAGCACTTCAAGACCCGCTGCTGCGGGTGCTGCGGCAGCAGCCGGTGCTGCAGCAGTATTTTGCTGTTGCATATTGCGTGTCATTTCCTGCGCCATCGCAAAGCCCATTCCCATCTGTGCCGATGTCGTGGCCGCCGACGCTTCGCCACCCATCGTCATGGATTGGCCCATCTGGTATTTCACGTAATCGTTCAAGTTGCCGATCGC
>ERZ795044.911-NODE-911-length-27638-cov-5.433274_pt1 | contig 27638 bp, 24 predicted proteins | sample MGYA00375128_ERZ795044 | MGnify/ENA primary metagenome ERZ795044 (study PRJEB30173, sample SAMN05720213) | anaerobic digester metagenome | isolation source: active sludge of municipal wastewater-treating anaerobic digesters | place: USA | collected 2014-12-22 ... | reverse complement strand
TTATGCCGTGGGTGAGGCTGCTTGCGTTTCGGTTCATGGCGCGAACCGCTTGGGTTCCAACTCCCTGATCGACCTTGTCGTGTTCGGCCGTGCAACCGGTTTGCATCTGAAGGAAAGCTTGAAGCCTGGTGCATCACATCGCCCGCTTCCCAAAAGTGCAACCGACCTGCCGCTGGCGCGCGTGGAGAAATTCCGCAATGCCAAGGGCGGTTCGCCGACTGCCAAAATCCGGTTGGAGATGCAGCAGACGATGCAAAAGCACGCCGCTGTGTTCCGCGATACCGAATTGCTCGCCGAGGGTGTGACGCTGATGCAAAAGGTCAACAAGCGAATGGAAGACGTCGCCGTCACCGACCGCAGCCTGATCTGGAACACTGACCTCATTGAAACGCTCGAGCTCGACAATCTGATGGCGCAGGCCGTCTGCACGATGGAGAGCGCAAACAACCGCAAGGAAAGCCGCGGCGCCCATGCACATGAAGATTTCCCTGACCGCGACGATGCGAACTGGATGAAGCATACCGCGTCATGGTTTGAAGGCTGGGGCGGCTCCGGCGGCAAGGTAACCTTGGATTACCGCGCAGTCCACGACTACACGCTGACCGACGAAGCCGAGTATATCAAGCCGAAGGCGCGGGTTTATTGACCGAAGTTGCCGGTCTCATGAAGCGGCCGGTATTTTTTTGGGCAATAATTATCTTAACGATTATCGTTGGTGCGGTTCTGATCCAATATGGTCGGACGATAGAGCCGTACAGAGATGCGGCGCGTGCTGTTGATCTGATGAATGCAGACTATTGTCTATATGGCGGTACTGCAGAAAAAGCCGCACAATCCGCAAACTGGTTTCGTGAGAGGGATACCCTGCTCACGCTGCGCTATCCGATCATTAATAGTGGGTGCGCGATTATTGTAGCCACTATGGCTTTTGCAGTGTTGTCATTTTGGCGGCGCAAAATAACAGTTGATGACGGTATTTTGTGGCAGACGCCTGCGCGAATATGGCATTTTTTTGCGATTGGTTTGGGCATATTAGTAGGAACCTACCTCGGGCTCGTTTGCGGGTTGATCCTCAATCTAGAGCGAGGAATGCTCCCTTGGTGCGCCGATAGCATAGGGATACCTATTTTCAGCTTAGGCTTCGCTACCCTGATTCTATCGCCTATTTTGCTGTTTGTTGGCTGGACTTTAGCCCAATTTTTTCGCGGCCTACCAACCTCGCTTTGGCAATGGAATAGAGACGAACCAATTAGATCATGGGTCGCAACTGCTATTTTTGGTTCGCTTGCATTTTTTTGGCTTTGGATATTGGTTGACGCCGCTCCAACGGAAGATCTTTTGATAGTTGGACCCGGAGTATTCGCGATTTACCTCACATTGTCTTGCCGTGCAGCGATTTTAGCATCGTCAGATTATTCCGTCGAACCGACTCCAGATACGTAAGGCGGGTCAATGTGATGTTAGAATCTCCGCTGCAAATTCCAAACTGCGCTTGCGCATCTCATGATCAAATATGGAACAGGCAACGATGATCTCGTCGGCCTTGGTGCGATCAACAAAAGCAGTTACTGCAGTTTTAACGCTCTCGGGTTCGCCGATTGCGCTACAAGACAGCACATGATCGAGCATGCCCTGAAACTGTAGAGGCAGGGATTCGTAATAGCCTTCAGCAGGTGGTGGCATTTGACGCGGATTGCCGGAACGCAGCGATACAAAACTCTGTTGCATTGAAGTGGCGAGATACGCAGCTTCTGAATCTGTCGGAGCAGCGATGATGTTGAAAGCGGCCATCGCATATGGTGCTTCAAGCACAGCACTCGGTTTAAAATGACTGCGGTAGATGTGAAGTGCCTCATCCAGCATATCCGGCGCAAAATGGCTTACGAAGGCGAAAGGCAAGCCTAGCGCTGCTGCCACTTGCGCGCCATAAAGGCTGCTTCCAAGGATGTAGAGCCGGACATCCGCCCCAGCACCGGGTGTTGCAACAATTCCTGTTTGGCCGTCATCCGCGAAGTAGCTTTGTAACTCCATTACGTCGCGAGGGAAGGCGTTTGGATCGCTATCGAGTGTACGACGGATTGCTGTCGCTACCCGCTGGTCGCTGCCCGGCGCACGGCCAAGGCCGAGATCAATGCGTCCGGGATATAACGCATCAAGCGTTCCAAATTGCTCAGCAATTACCAACGGCGCATGATTAGGCAACATGATGCCACCTGATCCCACGCGGATCGACTGCGTTGCTGCAGCGATATGGGCGATTACCACACTGGTTGCTGCGCTAGCGATGCCACGCATGCCGTGATGCTCGGCCACCCAATAACGAGTAAATCCAAGCTTCTCGCAGTGTTGGGCGAGGTCAGCAGCATTGACGAGGGCAGTCGCAACGGTTCCCCCTTCGACAACGGGTACAAGATCCAGCAGGGAAAATTTGGTCATGATGTCTACATGGTCATCAGGTCCGCTAAAGCCAAGCGCAATCGACTATCTTATCCAGCCGTGCCATAGGCTTTCGATGGTAACCGCTTTGTACGTACCGTTTCTGATCACGGCATTGCTCATTGAGCTAACCCCCGGACCCAATATGGCATGGCTGGCGTTGACCAGTGCGAGTAAAGGTCGGAAATCTGGGTTTGCAGCGGTCGCGGGTATAGCCTTGGGGCTCGCGCTTTTGGGGGGAGCTTCTGCATTCGGCTTGTCCGAACTGGCAACTGGTTCGCCCGTTGTGTTCAATTTGTTGCGCTATGCCGGTGTCGCCTACCTTTTGTGGCTGGCCTGGGAAACGTGGTCCAGTGGGAACGAGGCTACCGAAACGGCCTTGGATCATAGCGGGTTGATGGACTGGTTTCGGCACGGTTTGCTTCTCAATTTACTGAATCCTAAGGCGGCAGTTTTTTTCATCACCGTGCTTCCGGCCTATATCAGCGCTGGCGTTCCCGTTGCTTCCCAGACTCTTCTGCTTTCGTTTAGCTATGTAGGCATCGCGACCGCCATCCATCTTGTCATCGTTGTTTTGGCAGGATCGGCGCATGCATGGCTTGCGCAAGGCGGCCGCCAACTCTTGATCCGGCGGATATTTGCGGTGATGATAGCGCTCGTCGCAATCTGGTTTTTACGCAGCACAGCCTGAGTGAAGTTGTGCCAACGCTGCTGGCAGCTTGTTAATCTGGCGTTCATCGCGCGGTTTATAGACGAAACGTGCTATTTCATAGACGAACCGTTTGGCGGTGAAAGGAAAGCATATCATGACATCTGAACGAAGTCCCGGCTGGAAACTCTTCTTTGCCGGTATCATTGGCCTTGTCCTCATCATTCCCTTGATGATGGTCTACCTGTTGCTGGGCGACCGTCAGGAGCAATCCAATATTGCCCAGAATGCGATTGCGGCGGGGTGGGGCGGGCCTCAGGTGGTTGTCGGGCCCGTGCTTGTTTTGCCCTACACCGCGAGCAGCGTGGAAACGGTCGACGAGAAAGGTCGGCAAACCACGCGCACGATTCAGGTGAAAAAGGAACTTTTCCTGTCGCCGGAAACAAATGCGATCAGAACCGAGCTGAAACCCGACCGGAAGAAGAAGTCCATTTATGAAAGCGTGCTGTTCGTTGCAGCAAATAGCGGGAAGGCGCGCTTTGCCTTACCGGATGATTTCGCGCGTTACGGTATTCCACTTGAAAATATCGACTTTGCTGGAGCCGAACTGCGCTTCGGCGTGTCCGATGCGCGCGGGCTTCAGAAGGACAGCAACGTTCAGGTGAACGGTACCACGCTGGGTTTGCAGCCGGGCAAGGGCTTGGCGGCGTCCAACAATTCGGGCTTCTTCAGCTTTGTTGACTGGACAGGCGCGGCGCCGCTGGATGTAGAATATAGCTATGCAATACGCGGCAATAAGTCGCTGACAATGGTGCCGCGCGGTGGCGAAACGACGTGGGATGTAAAGTCCACTTGGCCCAGTCCAAGCTTTACGGGTGATTTTCTGCCCGTGAAAAGGGACGTGAAAACGAGCGGGTTCACGTCGACCCATGCGGTGACCAATCTGGCTTTGGGGCAGGCGATTGTTGCAACCGACGACAATGCGCCGCCGTTGACGACCGAACAATATGGCGCCGTCACTCTATCCTCAGCGCGTGATGTCCCGGCGGTTGGCGGGCCGAGCCAGGCGGCGACGGTTGGCTTGATTGAGCCTGTTGATCTGTACAGCCAGGTAGACCGGTCGGTTAAATATGGCTTCTTGTTCATCGGCTTCACCTTCCTTGCCTATCTGATGTTCGACGTGATCGCAGGGGCCCGCGTTGCGGCAGCGGAGTATCTGCTGACCGGGGCAGGGCTCGTGCTGTTCTTCGTGCTTTTGCTGGCCTTTGCCGAGGTAGTGGGTTTCATGTGGGCCTATCTCATCGCCGCGGGTGCGATAACGGGGTTGTTGACGGCCTATTCTGCTGCGGTCCTGAAAAGCTGGCTGCGGGCGCGGTTTATTGGCGCATTACTGGTGGGGCTGTATGCGACGCTTTATGTGCTGCTGAACCTTGAAGCCTATTCGCTGATCATCGGGTCGCTGCTGCTCTTCGTCGCCCTTGCGGTTGTCATGTGGGCCACACGCGCCATCGACTGGGGAGCCCGGCGAGAAACGAAAGAAGAGGCGCCTACCGCCAGCGCAGTTTAGACGCATCGAGTTCCGGGACGGATCGGATACCCATGAGCTTCATGTCGCGTTCGATTTCGTCCCGTAACTTCCCAACCACGCGCTGTACGCCCGCTTCGCCCGCTGCGGCCAGTGCGTAAAGATACAACCGCCCGCCGGAGCACGCCGTTGCTCCGGCGGCGATTGCTTTAAGGACATGGCTGCCCCGCCGGACCCCGCCGTCGCAGATGATGTCGATTTTGCCGCCGACTGCATCGGCGATTTCCGATATCTGGTCAAAAGGTGCCCGCGAGCCGTCAAGTTGCCGCCCGCCATGGTTGGAGACCATGATCGCCGTGGCACCAATATCGACCGCGCGTTTGGCATCCTCAACCGACATGATCCCTTTCAGGCAGAATTCACCACCCCAGTCCGAACGCACCTTTTCGGCCATGGCCCAGTCCATTGATGTATCCAGCATCGTGTTGAAATATTCTGCCACGGAGACCGCCACATTACTCCCCGCATCCACATGCGTTTGGAGATTAGGCAGCGCAAATTTCTCGCGGAACATATAGTTCAGAGCCCACATCGGGTGGATCGCATAACTGAGCACAGATGCAGGCGTAAACCGTGGCGGCGACGTAAAGCCGCTCCGCAGGCAGCGCTCGCGGTTACCCGAAACAATGGTATCAACGGTCAAGGCAATGGCATCAAACTTCGCTGCTTTGCAGCGCTCGATCATCGACCTGTTCAGGCCTTTATCTTTGTGAATGTAGAGCTGGAACATCTTCGGCGATTCTATGGTTTCCCCGATCTCCTCGATGCTTACGGTCGCTAAAGAAGAAATTCCGAACCACGTGCCAAATTTCTGTGCCGTTGCTGCCACCGCACGCTCACCTTGCCAGTGGAAAAGCCGCTGCAACGCCGTTGGCGACAGCATCAACGGCATGGCGATGGGCTTGCCCATCACCGTCACGCCCATCTCTATTTCCGACACCCCAGCAAGGACATTGGGAACGAGATCGCAGTCATCAAATGCCGATGTGTTGCGGTCTTTGGTCCGCTCGTCATCCGCAGCGCCGTCTATATAATTGAAGATAGGTTTCGGCAGGCATGCCTTTGCGAGACGCCGGAAATCCTCGACATTATGGCAATCACTCAACTGCATGAAGGTTACTGCAGGCCTTGAAGATAATTGCAGGCATTGGGGTTCTTGCTACGGATACCCCGTTGTAGCGCCTCCATACGCTGTTCCGATGTGCCGTGCGTAAACATGCTCTCGACGGGCGCACGCCCTGCCTGCTGCATGAGGGTATCGTCGCCAATGGCATTGGCTGCACGCATTCCTTCTTCTATGTCTCCTGGCTCGATACGGTTGGAATTAATACCCGCCCACACGCCGGCAAAGCAATCTGCCTGTAATTCCATCCCGACTTGCAGGCGGTTCCCGTCGGTCTGGCTTGATTGTGCCTGAAGCTTCCGCACCTGGTTTGCAATGCCCGCCAGATTCTGGACATGGTGTCCAACCTCATGCGCTACAACATAGGCATAGGCAAAGTCGCCGCCCGCACCCATCTGTTTGTCCATCTGTTCAAAGAAACTTGTGTCCAGATATATGCCTTCATCCGAGGGACAATAAAAGGGCCCCATGGCGGACTGTGCCGCGCCACAGCCTGATTGACCTCCACCCTGATAGAAGGTGAGTTTCGCAGGTCGATAGTCACGCAACAATTTGCCCCAGGTGTCTTCCGTGGATTTGAGGACACGGCAAGCGAACAGCTCTTCCTGTGTATCGCATGCCACATTGCCCGCGCTCGATTGCTGGCTGGTGCCGGGTGCTGACACGGGGCCGCCCATCGTCAGCATACCGCTGGAAATGACAAAATACCCCACGACCGCAATCAGCAGGACCGAGCCGCAGCCCATTTTACGGCCAAGGAGCATGGGCAGCAAGCTGAAGACAAGCCCGAGCATGCCGCCCCCGCCCCCACCTCCAAAGCCGCCACCTCCCGATCCTTGATCGCTGACATTTCCGCTCGGGTCTAGATCATCGAGGCGCATGTGATTCTCCGTTATTGCCGTCCGCCAACATTGCGGTTAGCGGGGTAAAGCGCAAGTAAAGTTCCCGTTCCATGCAAAGGTCATTGCTTATGTTTCTCAAGGGTAAAACCGCTCTTATCACCGGATCCACTTCGGGCATTGGTCTCGGATATGCGAAAGCTTTGGCTGCTGAAGGCGCACAGGTTATGATCAATGGTTTTGGCGACCAGACGGCGATTGACGGCCATGTGTCGGAGTTGACCGCAATCAGCGGAACAGGCGCGCTTCATTCTGCGGCCGATATGACCAAGCCCGATGAGATCAGGGCTATGGTTGCCGATTGCACCGAAAAACTTGGAGCCCCCGATATCCTGATAAACAATGCGGGGATCCAACATGTGGCGCCGGTCGATGAATTTCCCGAAGATAAATGGGACGCCATTCTTGCGATTATTCTTTCCTCGGCGTTTCACACGACGAAGGCGGCGTTGCCTGGAATGAAGTCAAAGGGTTGGGGACGTGTTATCAACACCGGATCAATGCACAGTCTGGTCGCTTCACCTTACAAGTCCGCCTATAATGCAGCCAAGCACGGCTTATCCGGTTTTACCAAGACGATCGCTCTCGAAGTCGCGACAAAAGGTATTACCGTCAATTGCATCTGCCCCGGCTATGTATGGACGCCTTTGGTGGAGGGGCAAATTCCCGATACCATGAAAACACGGAATCTTACTCGGGATCAGGTCATCAATGACGTTCTGCTCGCGAACCAGCCGCAAAAGCAATTTGTGCAGGTTGAACAGTTAGCCGCGCTCGCCTTGTTTCTGTGTCGCGATGAAGCGAGTGCCATAACAGGCGCTAACCTATCCGTTGATGGTGGCTGGACGGCCCAGTAACTCCGTTTATCGAGGCTTATTGCCCGCCGTTACCCTGAACGAATTCGGCAGGATTTTGTGGTTGTGAATTTACCTGAGGAACGGTGTAATTCGGCATGGCTGGCTGCGCGTAATTATAGGGTGCGTTGGGGATTTGTTCCTGCGGAATCTGCACTTCACTCTGCAAATTCTGTTGTTGCTGCATGCTGCTGCCATAGGGATTTCCGTCTATTACCGGGTCGCCGACCGCAAGCATGTCTTCGCCATCTTCCTCAGGCGATCCTTCGTCGAAGCTTTCTTCGGCAGAAACATCGGTATTACCTTCGTTGGCCGGAGGTGCCACGGGTGCTGCAGGAGCTGTTTGGGCAACGGCAACAGGTTCGCTGTCGAAGGTAAGGTTGGCGGTGACGAATGTGATGAGCGCGGCTACACCCAAGACGCCCAGCAGCAGTTTCAGAATATTGTCCATTATCGTTCCCGACCTGTTTCGTGCAGGCGTGTTACCTCAAGGCTGTTAATATTATATTAGCGATGCAAATGAGCGACAGCCGAGAAAAAAGCCGCCGACATTGCTGCCGGCGGCTTAGGCGTTTTCCTCCCCAGGAAAACCGTTAAACTGATGTGGCGGTTATTTTCCGCCCGCGCTCCCTAACCGATGGTAAAGGCGCGCGAATTTTACCGATTCCGGCTTGTCCTTGATCTCTTCCAAGTAGAATACCAAGGCTTGGCGGAGCAAGGTTAAATCTTCGGTCGACAGAACCGCTCTGGCGCGTTGTGGCTCTCCCATAAATTTTCTCCCTGCGTCAGGCTGCGTTTGCAAACTGGTTCATGGTGTTATCCTTGCCGCCTGCTTTCAGGGCAGCTTCACCAGCAAAATATTCCTTGTGATCGTCGCCGATGTCGGACCCGGACATATTCTGGTGCTTCACGCAGGCAATGCCCTGGCGGATTTCCTTGCGCTGGACGCCTGCGACATAACCGAGCATGCCCATTTCGCCGAAATAATCCTTGGCGAGATTATCCGTGCTGAGTGCCGCGGTGTGGTAGGTGGGCAGCGTGATCAGGTGATGGAAGATGCCTGCGCGCTTCGCCGAATCCCGCTGGAAGTTCTGAATGCGGTTGTCCGCTTCTTCACCCAGTGCGGTTTCGTCGTAGGACGCGCTCATCAGATTGGCACGGTCATAGGCCGAAACATCCTTACCCTCTGCGCTCCAGGCGTCGAAAACCTGCTGGCGGAAGTTGAGGGTCCAGTTGAAGCTGGGCGAGTTGTTATAGGCCAGCTTCGCATTGGGGACGACTTCGCGAATACGGTCAACCATGCCGGCAATCTGCTCAATATGGGGCTTTTCCGTTTCGATCCAAATCAGATCGGCACCATTTTGCAGGCTGGTAATGCAATCCAGAACGCAGCGGTCTTCGCCAGTGCCCGAACGGAACTGGAACAGGTTGGAAGGCAGGCGCTTGGGACGCAGCAGCTTTCCGTTGCGGTTGAGGATAACGTCGCCATTGCGCGCCGTTGCCGGATCGATTTCCTCGCAATCGAGGAAGCTGTTATACTGGTCGCCAAGATCGCCTGCTTCCTTCGAAACCGCGATTTGCTTAGTCAGGCCAGCGCCGAGCGAGTCGGTGCGCGCCACGATGATGCCATTGGGAACGCCGAGCTCGAGGAAGGCATAACGGCAAGCACGGATTTTCTGCAGGAAGTCTTCGTGGGGCACGGTGACTTTACCATCCTGGTGGCCACATTGCTTTTCGTCCGAAACCTGATTTTCGATTTGCAAGGCGCACGCACCTGCTTCGATCATCTTCTTGGCGAGCAAATAGGTGGCTTCTGCATTTCCGAAACCGGCGTCGATATCTGCGATGATCGGAACCACATGTGTTTCGAAATTCTCGATCTTCGAAAGCAATTCAGCTTCTTTCGCGCTTTCGCCATTTTCCCGGGCCTTGTCGAGGTCACGGAACAGCAGGTTCAGTTCGCGGCTGTCGGCTTGGCGTAGGAAGGTATAGAGTTCCTCGATCAACGCCGGAACGCTGGTCTTTTCGTGCATCGACTGGTCGGGAAGGGGGCCGAATTCGCTGCGCAATGCCGCGATCATCCAGCCGGAAAGGTAGAGATAGCGTTTTTTCGTGGTTCCAAAGTGCTTCTTCACCGAGATCATCTTCTGCTGGGCGATGAAACCGTGCCAGCAGCCGAGCGACTGGGTGTATTGGGCAGGATCGGCATCATAGGCTGCCATGTCCTGCCGCATGATGTCGGCGGTGTAGCGGGCGATGTCGAGGCCGGTCTGGAAGCGATTCTGCAGCTGCATTCTGGCAACCGATTCGGGGCTGATGGAGTCCCAGGTTCCGTTCTGTGCTGCGATCAGCTTGCTGGTTTCGGCTATTTGGTTTTTGTACGACATTTACAATTCCTTGGGGTTTATTAACTCGGCTGATGCTTGGTCTGCCTGATTTGGGCTGGAGGGGCGAGTCAGAATTGTAATATTTGTTGTGTGTGCGTCGCACAAAACGTGATTAACGTTGTAATGTTGTAAATATTGTGACAATATCAGCCCATGTCCGAGCAAAAGCTTTTCGCGGGCCATGCCGTCCGCCGTATCCGCAGGGCCAATGGCCTGACCCAGGCGTTGATGGCCGAGGCGCTGGAGGTTTCGCCCTCTTATCTGAACCTTATCGAGCGCAACCAGCGCCCTTTGACGGCGACATTGCTGCTGAAACTCGCCGAGCGCTATGATTTCGACCCGCGCACCTTGACCGGATCGACGCCTGGTGGCGGTGTTGAAGCCATCCGGCGCCGCCTGTCCGACCCGATGTTCGCCGATCTGTCGATCGAACGCGTCCAGATCGAAGACTGGATCGCCGCCAGCCCCGACGCCGCCGAAGCCTTCGCCCGTGCCTTTGATCGCGTATCAGGCGGATCGCATGGCAGCAGCGGTGTGGGTGAAGCCGGACGCACGGCGACTGTAGAACCCGAAGCCATAGCCTCCGCACGGCGCGAAATCGAGCGGTGGCGCAACCATTTCGCCGACCTCGACGCGCAGGCCGAGATTTTAGCGGATGAACTAAGACTCGCCAATCCTGACCTGTATGGCGCGATCATCGAACGGCTGCGGGTGAAGCACCAACTGTCGATCCGCATCCTGCCTTTCGATGTGATGCCCGATAATCTGCGCCGTTTGGACCTGCACGCCCGCCAGTTGCAGCTTTCGGAGCTGCTCGACCCGGCCAGCCGGACTTTTGCGGCGGCATTCCAGCTTGCGATGCTGGAGGCGAAATCGGAAATTGACGCTCTTGTCGCGGGTGCCAGCTTTACCGAACGGGCAGGGGAGCGGCTGTATCGCCGTCATCTGACCAGCTATTTTGCCGCCGCCGTCATGATGCCCTATGCCCGTTTCCTGCGGGCGTGTGAGACGACCGGCTATGACATATTGCTGCTGCAGCGCCGTTTCGGCGCCGGTTTTGAACAAATCGCCCACCGCCTGACAACCCTGCAAAGGGTGGGGCAACGCGGATTGCCTTTCTTCATGCTGCGGATCGACCGCGCAGGGCAAAGCAGCAAGCGTTATGCCGGGGCCAGCGCGTCGCCGCTGGTGGAAACCGACCGCCGCTGCCCCCTGTGGCAGGTGCATAATGTGTTTGCCCGGCCCGGAACGCTGCTGCCCCAACTCGTGGAGCTGGAAGATGGCAGCCGCTGGTTCACCCTTTCGCGCACGGTCCATCCGCAAACCGCAGTCAGCGGTGCGGTCGAGGCGGAGTTTGCCATTTGTCTGGGGCTGGACGCCAAATTGGCTGCGCCCTTGGCGGCTGCGCGCGGCGTTGACCTCGAAACCGGTGCGGCCACGGCCATCGGGCTTGGCTGTTCCGCGTGCACACGGCCCGACTGCCCCCAACGTAGTGCACCGCCCGCCGGTCGTGTGCTGGTGTTCAACGATCGCGAACGGGGGATGTCGCCTTTCGCCTTTGACCGGGATTAGCGCAGAAATTCGCGGATACGGTCCAGCACGACTTCCATCGCCGGTTCGCGGGCGCGCAAGATATGGTTGTCGGTGTCGAGAGTTACGAGCGACGCGCCCTTGATGTTGGAGGCAAGCTCGATCGCCTGTTCCATACCCACCCGCTTGTCACCGCGGGCATGGAAAATAAGCGTGGGGACTTCCAACTCGGATAGCCGGTGGCGCACATCGATACGGCTGAATATTTCAAGGAACGCGACGGCGTTGGCGGGTGAAACCGTCTGCCGCTGGAAATTGTTGAACCATTCCAGTTCCTCCGCCGTTGCCGACGGGGTGAAGGATTCGGAGAATATCTGCCGATAAAGCGGCGTGTCCTTGCCCCAGCCATTTTTCACCAAGGTGATAACGGCCTCGCGCTCCTTTGCCTCATCGGGCTCCGCCCAGAGCCGCCAGCCACTGCTATAGCCGCCCAATAATATAAGGTGGGACACGCGTTGTGGATGGCGGGCGGCATATTCGATGCTGACGGCGGCGCCCTGCGACAGGCCGAAAAGCGGAAACCGCTCCAGACCCAATGTGTCCACGACAGCCTCCAGATCGGTCACCATGGCTTCGAAGGACAGGTCTTGCACATCCCAGTCCGACAGGCCATTTGCGCGTTCGTCATAGCGGACGAGGCGGAATTCCTCGGATAGACCGCCAACCATCCGCCCCCATAAGGGGCTGCCCCAGTCGAGTTCCAGATGGTTGAGCCAGTTGGCTGTCTTCACCAGCGTCGGCCCCGCGCCGGTAACGGTGTAGGCAATGCGTGCGCCATCTTGCGCGAAGCAATAATGGATGGACTGGTCGACGGCAGGGGTAGTCCGTTCATTGGATCCCTCGGCCAAATCAAGTGCCATGGCGGCAAAACGTCGGCGATCGGCCTCTGGATAGACTTTGTTGCGCGATGCTTCGTCGAGATGGCGCGCGCGCTTCCGGTCAATCGACGCACGTTCGGAGGCCAGCCATAGGGAATATTCGTCCAACGCGGGCAAGTCGATGCCCGGCAAGGGGAGTTCCAGCGCTTGGTGCGCGTCGAGATGATCGATGTCGAGGGTGAAACCGGACACATCAAGCGAAACACGCTCCCGATCTGCGGACAGCAGCGCGGCATCGTCCCCCAACATGGCGCGTATCTTGGACAGCGACCAGCGCAACGCGGCGCGGGGGTCGTCGGGAATGTCGAAGAACAATTCGCAAAGCCGTTCCCGACGGACGGGCTTGGTGCTGAACAACAGAAACACGAACAACGCCTGTGTCTTGCGCGACGCCGGAAGCTCGATCGGTTGGCCCAGCCGATCAAGCCCTATCTCACCCAATAATTTGACATGAATTGGTGCGGGGGGTCGCAAAACAGTCTCCAAACATCACGTTTCCACGCACGAAAGGTGAATTCCAACGCTCGTTCAAACGCAAAGGCAAACGGTGCGCCGGTTAATGCGCGGCTTGATTTATAGAGAGTAAAACTATGTTTAACAAGCGAAACGAACCAAGGCTCACGATTGTGAAGAACAATCCGGCGACCAATAAGACGATCCAGTTCACCCAAGATACCAGTTCGGGCGATTTTTCGGGGCGGGGTGATCCGTGCGAATTTGCCGCCTTTGAAGAGCATGTCCTGAAAAGCGAACCCGGCCTTCTTGCTCGCTTGGAAGCGGGCATTGATGTGGCAGATATTGGCTGCGGTGCGGGGCAGGCGGTCAATCACCTTGCGAAGCTATATCCGAACAGCCGCTTTACCGGCTTTGATGAATCAACCGGAGATATCCGTCAGGCGAAACGCATGGCATCGGAAATGGGCCTGACGAATGTTGATTTCTTCGCCGTTGATGTGGCTTCGCTGGATGCGAATGTGGTCTTTGACCTCATTCTGCCGTCGACCCGCTATATTACCGGAAGCTACCAGCGGAAATGTGCCCGCATTGATATATGCGCGGAGAAAACGGCCGTCTGCCGGTAAAATACCCGCCGCAACGCCTAAGCAAACCAGCCTTCGTCGTTCAGCCGCTTGTAGAAGCTGCGGCTGACGGGAGCCGAAATGCCATTCGACAGGTTTAGTGTTGCGCGGCCATCGCCTTTCGTCAGATCGCCTACAGCCGACTTGGCGACCCACCAGCTACGGTGCGTTTGCGCGCCGAGTGCGTCGGGCAATTCCGCGATCGCATCCGATAGCCGCATGAGGATGAGCGTCGATCCGCCATCGTCAAAGTGCACCCGCAAATAATGGTCTTCCGCTTCGAGCGCGATAATTTCCAGTTGCCGATATTGCAGCGGCAGCCGTGCCGACAATTTGGCCGGGGATGCATTTTCGACGGCTAGCTGTGCAGATGGCGCCACCGTTTCGGGAATGACCTTGCCCGGCCAATGGATGAAATAGTTGAGGGCAGTCATCACCATGCTGATGGTGAAGGTGATCGCAAACATGGTCGCAAAGGCATCAAAAGTCGGTTGCCGGGTATTGAAGAAGAGCGAACTGGTGCCGATGACCATCAGGGTGAGGGGTAAGGCAATCAGGGTCGCAATCAGCGGCATCTCCGCCCATTGGCGCGACCGCAGGCGGCCCCATTTTTCGACCATCTCCGAAACGCCAAGACCAATCAGCGCGCCGGACAGCATCAGTATTTCCCAATAGGCCAGTCTGGGAAGAAACGGGATTTCGGTCGTTTCGAGCGCCCCGACCATGGCGAGCAGAAAACCGACAATCGCGGCGATCATGAATCCCCGCCGGTGACGCGCGCCAAAGCCGGCTTCTTTTGGCGTATAAGAGGGCGCCATTGGCGAACCGTGAACGGCATTTTCGGTCATGTCGCGCAGAATTCCAGGTCTTTCACGTAAACGGCGTTGAACGATATCAACGGTCCGCCATGTCTTGGTCATCCCTAGCAAACATCCCATTTGGAGCAAGCGACATGAACAATCTACAATCCATATGCACCGTCATCGCTATGTGTGCCGCGTCGATTTCGACGGCATCCATCGCCCAGAATGCGGCGGCCAAGTTGGATGTGAATTTCACCGGTATCGAAGAGAAGGAAGGCGCCATATTGGGCGTCGTCTTCAACAGCGAAGACGCCTATAATGGCAAAGGCGCGCCGGTGCGGCAGATCATGATCAGCGCGGATAAAGCCGAAGTCAGCACTGCGTTGGAAGGACTTGAGCCGGGCGTCTACGCTATCAAGGCCTTTCACGACATCGACGGCGACATGAAAATGTCGACCAATCCTTATGGCATGCCGATTGAGCCCTTTGCCTTTTCGAACAATGCCGTCGGCAACATGGGACCGGCGAAATGGGCGGATGCCAAATTTGAAGTGAAGCCCGGTGCCAATGTGCACGCGATTGTCATCAAGTAATTTCGATCCGGAGGCTATCGACCATGACCCAATTTGACCGTCGTCATTTCCTCGGAAGCGGACTTTTCGCCGCCGCAGCCGCCACCATCATCACCCCCGAAAGGGCACTTGCCGGCGCAAGCCCCGCAGGCTGGAGCCTTGCCGTTGCCGATGTCGACGCGGATGTGCCGGAGGAGACATTACAGCTCGTGCACGGGAAAGTGCCTGCCAATTGCGACGTGACGCTTTATCGCAACGGACCTGCGAAATTTCGCCGGGGCACAGGGACATCCGGCCACTGGTTCGACGGCGACGGACTGGTGCGCAAATTCCGGGTAGGCGATGGCAAAGCCCATTTAACGGCACGCTTTGTCGATACGCCCAAGCGCCGCCTTGAAACAAAGCTGGATGCCATTGTGCAACCGGGTTTTGGATCTTCGCGCCGCGACGGTGCGGTGGTGAACGGACCCGACGATACCAATGCGGCCAATACCAGCGTGTTGATGTCGGGCGGCCAGTTGCTCGCGCTATGGGAAGGTGGGTCGCCTGCGATCGTTGACCCGGAAACGCTGGAAACAAAAGGCTTTAAAACCTTCCGCCGGGATTTGAAACAAATGCCTTTTCTGGCGCACCCACGGGTCGAGGCCGATGGAACGGTCTGGAATTTGGGGGGTAACGGCAAAGGGACGTTCGTCTGGAAACTGAACCCCGACGGATCGCTCGGAAAGGCGGAAATGCTCGACGTCGGGCGGGCGAGCTATTTCCATGATTTTACTGCGACGGCACGGCATCTGATTATCGTGCTTCAGCCCTGGGTGCAGGAAGGGTTCAAATTTCCTCTGTCGACGGCCATGGCGTGGAAGCCGGAATTGGGGACCCGCATCCTTGTCATCGACAAGGATGATCTGTCGAAAAAGCGGACCTATGAATTGCCCGCCTTTTCCTTTTTCCATCTGGCCGACGGGTGGGAAGAAAGCGATGGCACGATCCGCTTCGACGGATGTCTGGAAGAAAATCCGACCTTCGGGCAAATTGCGGCGTCGGCGCTGTTGCGCGGCGAGCATATCAAGGCGCCTTCGCCGATGCTGACCCAGATTGTGCTGAATCCCAATGGCAAGGCGGACATGAAAACCACGCGCATTTCGGCCGAATTTCCGGCGACCGACCGGCGCAGGGCAGGGCAAGCACGGCGCTTTACTACCCATGTTGCCGGATACCGCCAGACGCCCTTTCCCCATGCTATCGCCATATGGGACTGGAAAACCGGCCGCGATGACAAGTTCGATTTTGGCAGCCACCAACTGGTCGAGGAGTTTTTGTTCGTGCCGACCGGATCGGGTGAACGCGACGGATGGCTGATGGGCACCACGTTGAACCTGAAGGAGCGCAAGACCGAGTTGCACCTGATCGATGCAGGCCGCGTTTCGGAAGGACCCTTGGCGACATGGCGGGCGTCATTGCCCCTGCCGTTGACCTTCCATGGGACGATTGCCTAGGCGCTAACGCGCCTCAGTCTTTGGCGAAATCGCGGACCTTCTGGCTGGTGCCGCGGGGCATGATCAATATTTCTGTGCCATTGGCGACGACGATCAGATTGTCGATCCCGTGCACCGAAATGCGGACCCCGTCGCTATAGACCAGGTTGCCTGTCGAGGCATGGACACGCACTGCGCCGGACAGCACGTTTCCGTCTTCGTCCTTTGCGCCAATGTCGTGGAGCGAATCCCAGCTGCCGACATCGGACCAGCCCATATGGACGGGCGCCACCGCGACACGATCCGCCTTTTCCATGACTGCATAGTCAATGCTGTCCGAAGGGCAGGCGGCGAAGGCGTCTGGGTCGGGGGTGATGCAGGCGCCGAAACGGGTGGCGCCGTCCATAGCCTTTCTGCTTTGGGCCAGCATTTCCGGTGCATGGTCGGCCAGCACCTGCGCATAGACGTCCGCGCGGAAGAGGAAAATTCCACCGTTCCAGACATGGTCGCCGCTGGCGATCATCTGCTGGGCGCGTTCGCTGTCGGGTTTTTCGACAAAGCGGTTTACTTTGTGGACGGCGGGGGCAAGTTCCGCTTCGTCCATTTTGATATAACCATAGCCAGTTTCGGGGCCGGTCGGGCTGATCCCGTAAGTGGCCAGCCAACCATTTTCGACGAGCGGTAAAAGCGCCGCTGTTGCCGCATCAAAGGCGGCGGTGTCGAGGATGACATGGTCGCTCGGCATGACCAGCAGCGTCGCCTCAGGCCGCGCGACTGTCAATGCCGCAAGCGCGATGGCAGGCGCGGTGTTGCGCGCGCAGGGTTCCAAAATGAGGGTGGCATCGGTCAAGCCGATGGCGTTCAACTGCTCCTCGACCAGATGGGCGTGGGCGGCGTTGGCAACGATGATCGGGGCGTCGAAGCGCTCGCGATCTGTCGCGCGCAGAACGGTAAGTTGGAACATCGTATGTTCGCCCGTGAGCGCCTGAAACTGTTTCGGGCGATCGGGCGTGGACATCGGCCATAGCCGTGTGCCGCCGCCGCCAGACAGAATGACAGGAGTGATCGTCACTTTTACCTCGATTATGCTTGCGCGATAGTGATTGCTATCGCTGATGAAGGGGTCATCGTCAAATCGCAAAAAACCGCTTTGTTCCAGAAACTTGGAAGAGAGGTGTAAAATTAATCGACACTTTACCTTTGGCCGTTAAAAAATCCGACATGTTATGTGAACCGACGCCATGATCAGGCTTTTCAAACATTATATTCCCTACGCGGTTCTGTTTCTCGCGATAATCGACTTTTGTCTGCTTGTCGTGGCAGCCGAAACGGCGTGGGTGATCCGGGCGAACCAGATCGGTATGCATGTCGATTATATCGGCAACCGGTTCGGGCAATTGCTCACTTTTGCGGCCTCGGTCCATGTGGCCGGCATGGCCGTGGGGGTTTATGGACCCGATGCGTTGCAGTCGCTCCGCTTTGCGATTGCGCGCCTGTTGGTGGCGGTGTCGCTGGGGGTTATCTTCCAGTCGGTTATGGCCTTTGCCTTTCCGGGGTTGACCCTTTGGCGGTCCAACTCGCTGTACGCGATGATCCTCGCCTTCGTTTTCCTCGCCACCAGCCGCGCTATCTTGGGCAGCCTGATCGGCGGGGAAAGTTTCAAGCGACGCCTGCTCGTGCTCGGCGCAGGCCGCCGCGCGCAGCGGATCAAGGATCTGGAGGCGAAACCGGGATCGGGCTTCGTCGTCGTCGGCTTTATCGCCATGGACGAAAACAAGCGCGTCATCCCCGAGGCCATCAACCGCAGCGCGATCTACAACCTCTCCGATTTTGTCGTGAAGCTGGGAACGAGCGAAGTCGTTCTGGCGCTCGAAGAGCGGCGCAATGCGCTGCCGCTTGACGACCTGTTGCGGATCAAGACGACGGGTGTGCACGTCAACGATATCTCCACCTTTCTGGAGCGTGAAACGGGCCGCGTCGACCTCGATAGCGTCAATCCGAGCTGGCTGATTTTCTCAGACGGCTTTTCGTCAGGCCGCCGTTTGTCGGGTATCGCAAAGCGGCTCTTCGATGTTGCCGCGAGCTCGCTCCTCCTGTTTCTGACCGCGCCGGTCATCTTCTTTTTCGCGCTGCTGATCAAGCTCGAAAGCAAAGGCCCTGCATTCTACCGCCAAGTGCGCGTCGGCCTGTTCGGGCAGCCTTATACGGTACTGAAACTGCGGTCCATGCGGGCCGATGCGGAAGCAGCCGGGAAAGCGGTCTGGGCGGAGAAGAATGACCCCCGTATCACGAAAGTCGGCCGTTTCATCCGCAAGGTGCGGATCGATGAGCTTCCGCAAACCTGGAACGTGCTGAAGGGTGAAATGAGCTTCGTCGGCCCGCGTCCCGAGCGTCCCGAATTCGTCGCCGATCTGGAACAACAGCTGTCCTATTATGCCGAACGCCATATGGTAAAACCGGGTATCACCGGCTGGGCACAGATCAATTACCCCTATGGCGCGTCCAAGGCGGATGCGCAGCATAAGCTGGAATATGATCTCTATTATGCGAAAAACTACACGCCCTTCCTTGATCTTCTGATCCTGCTGCAGACCATTCGCGTTGTCATCTGGCCGGAGGGCGCCCGCTGATGGAAGCGGTGCTTCCCTACATCGGATTTTGGGGACATGCGGCGGTTGGTTTCGCCTATGCAGCGCTAGCGATCTGGTTGCTGCATAAATATGGATCACGCAACCGGCAGCAGGTGATGCTGATCACCGCGATGGCGTTGACGGCCTTGTGGGGGATTATCTCCACGGTTTCGGGCCCACTCAGCCTCGCGGCCCTATGTGCCGAAAGCGCGCGCAACCTTGCCTGGCTGTGCTTCATGTTTTTCCTGCTACGCAGCGGCGAAGGGCGCGAGCAGCCCCGCACCATCAACATGATCTATGGCGTCCTGCTGATCGTTTTGCTGTTCCAGCCCGTGAACGATGCCGTCGTAGCGATTTTCGGCAATCCCAACAGCGGCCCCCATCTGGCGACGCAATCCGCCATGACGATGCGGATGATCTATGCCGTCGGCGCGCTCGTCGTTGTGCACAATCTGTACACCGTGTCCGCGCCGGAGACACGATGGGGCATAAGTCTCCCGATGGCGGCATTGGCGGCGATGTGGACCTATGACCTCAACCTCTACACCATTAGCTATCTGACATCCGCACCTTCGGAAGAATTGGTCCAGACCCGCGGCTTTGCCACAGCGGTGCTTGCACCAGTCTTCGTCATGGCGGCGAAGCGCAACAGCAATTGGGGTATCCGTTTGTCCCGGTCGGTAGCGTTCCAGTCCGTGTCGCTGGTCGCCATTGGTTTCTACATGCTTGGCATGGTCGTGCTTGCGACCGCGCTGGAGGTGGTCGGCGGCACTTATGTGCGTCTGGCGCAGATAACGCTGATATTCGGCATGTCGCTTGCTGCGCTGCTGATTTTGCCATCCGGGCGGTTCAAAAGCTGGCTGAATGTGGTCATCGCCAAAAACTTCTTCCAGCACCGCTATGACTATAGGTCCGAATGGATGCGCTTTGCCGATACGATCGGGTTCCCGTCCAAGGAGGCTGCGCCGTTTTACGAGCGTGTCGTGAAATCTCTGGCGGATATATTTGACAGTCCCGGCGGCCTTTTGCTGGTCCCGGACGATGAAGGGCGCCTGACCTTGCAGGCGCGTTGGAACTGGGCGACGGCTGATGTCCCGTCCAATTGCGTTACGTCGCAAACCATGCCTTTTTTTGAATCGACCGGGCATATTGTTTCAATGGACCAGATACGCGCAGGCACCGACGAACGGTGTGATCCGCGCGCCATTCCGCACTGGCTTTATGACGAAGCGCAGGCTTGGGCTGTTGTACCGCTCGTGCATTTCGGAAAGCTCGCAGGCCTTGTCATATTGGCACGGCCACGATTGCCGCGCGCGCTGGATTGGGAAGACCTCGATATGCTGCGCGTCGTTGGCCGGCAATTGGCCAGCTATCTGGCCGAAGCGGCAAGCCAGCAGGCTTTGGCCGAAAGCCAGCAGTTCGAACAATTCAACCGCCGCTTCGCCTTTGTTGCGCATGACATCAAAAATCTGGTGAGCCAGTTGAGCATCCTGGCGCGCAATGCCGAACGCCATGCCGAAAAGCCGGAGTTCCGTGCCGATATGATCGAGACGTTGCGGTCTTCGGTCGATAAAATGAACGAGTTGTTGGCGCGCCTTTCGCAACATAACAAATCGCGCCACTCCCTGCCGGTGGTCATCGACATTGGCGAGGCGGTGATGAAGGCGGTGCATGATAAGCGCCTGATTTATCCGATCGACGCACAATTAAAACCGGGCCTGTTCGCCAATGCCGACCCGTCACGCGTTGAAACCATTATCGGGCATCTGGTCCAAAATGCCATTGAAGCGACGGCGGATGGCTCGCCCGTGCGGATCACCTGCCGCAAGCAGGGCAATGACGTCGCCGTAAACATCACCGACACGGGCGTCGGCATGACCGAAGCTTTTGTGTCCAGCCAACTGTTCAAGCCCTTTGAATCTACCAAGGAAGGCGGGTTCGGCATCGGTGCCTATGAAGCCCGCGCTTTGGCTATTTCAATGGGTGGACAACTGCGCGTTGATAGCCGCGTCGGCAAGGGCACGACCTTTACGCTGTTGCTGCCCATTGCCGACGAAAAAGACAACCACATCTCTATGGAAGAGGCCGCCTGAACATGATGGACGTGCGCCAGAAATTGCTCATTGTCGAAGACGATCTCGGGCTGCAGAAGCAGTTGAAATGGTCGTATGAGGATTTTGATGTCTATTGTGCCTCCAATCGTGACGAGGCCATGGCCTTGTTGCGGTCGGAAGAACCGGATGTCGTAACACTCGACCTCGGCCTGCCGCCTGATCCGGATGGCGTGACCGAAGGTTTCGCCGTGCTTGACGAAATGCTGAAGCTGAAACCGGATACCAAGGTCATTGTGGCGTCCGGCCATGGGGCAAAGGAAAGTGCCTTGCGCGCCATATCGGCGGGGGCGTGGGATTTTTACCAGAAGCCCGTCGATATTGATGAGTTGCACCTTATCGTCAAACGCGCTTTCCATGTGCGCAGTCTGGAAATGCAGAACGAGCTTTTGCAGCAACCCGATGCCGATGGCGAATTGCTGCTGGGCTCCATCATTTCGGGATCGCCGGAGATGGTGAAGGTCGCCCGCACCATTGAACGCGTCGCGCCGACCGGTGTGTCGGTCATGCTGCTGGGAGCCAGCGGGACGGGTAAGGAATTGCTCGCCCGTGGTCTGCACAATGCGAGCAACCGCGCCGACAAACCCTTCATTGCGATCAACTGTGGTGCAATCCCGGAGAATCTGCTCGAATCCGAATTGTTCGGTCATGAAAAGGGCGCCTTCACAGGAGCTGTCAAAACCACCGAAGGCAAGATCGAAATTGCCAATGGCGGCACGCTTTTCCTCGATGAAGTCGGCGACATCCCGCTGCCTTTGCAGGTCAAACTGCTCCGCTTTTTGCAGGAACGCACCATCGAACGCATCGGGGGACGAAAGCCGATACCCGTTGACGTGCGCGTGGTGTGCGCCACGCACCGTAACCTCAACCAGATGATCGTGGATCAAAGCTTCCGCGAAGACCTTTATTATCGCTTGGCAGAGGTCACGGTTGCTATTCCGAGTTTGATCGAACGGTCGGGCGACGCGGTGCTGCTGGCGAAATATTTTGTCAGCCGCTTTGCACGCGAAATGAACCCGTCGATCAAGGGCATGTCGACCAGCGCTTTGACCGCCATCGACCACTGGACATGGCCGGGCAATGTACGCGAACTAGAAAACCGGGTGAAGCGCGCAGTAATCATGGCGGACGGGAAATTTGTAACCGCAGACGATCTCGATTTCGGCGATGAAGACGAGGACGAATTGTTGCTGAACCTGAAGGCGGCGCGCGAAGCTGCGGACAGGAAAGCAATAAAGCGCGCGATCGCCCGTACGGAAGGGAATATTTCGGGGGCTGCAAAGCTGCTCGGGATCAGCCGTCCGACTTTATACGATCTTCTCAAGCAATACGACCTACAGGTCTGACCGGGTCAGGCCGGTGTCACGCAGGCTCATTTTCTCTCTTCTGGCGGCGGCGGCGCTCGCGGCCGTTGGCGGACTGCTGTGGATGCAAGCTAGTGGCCCGCAGTCGGGCGCAGGTTATAGGGCTGAGGCAAAGGCCTATATGCAGCAAGGCGATTTGCGATCGGCGCGCGTCGCCCTGATGAATGCGGCCAAGGCGGATCCCCGCAATGTGGATATTTTCCTGACTCAAGCCAAAGTGTCGCTCGACCTTTTTGATTCTGCCGCCGCGCTTGTTGCCCTTAACCGGGCGCAGGCGTTGGGTGCGCCCAAGGCGGCGACGGCGCATTTATGGGGCCATGCCTATTGGCTCGATGGTGACCTCGATTCTGCGCAAGCCGCATTGCAGCGCAACGACATTCCCGACCGCTACAAGGCCTATGCCCTGCGCATCGCTGCCCGTGTGGCAATGGACAAAGGCGACTTGGCGCAGGCACAGTCCTATTTTGATGCGGCGCTGCAGATGGCACCCAGGGATAGCCAGCTTTGGACCGATCTTGCCCGGCTGCGTTTCGTGCAGGCGGACCAGAAGGGGGCGATTGACGCTGTCGACTATGCCTTCAAACTTGATCCCCAAAATGTCCGCGCGCTGGAGTTTCGCGGCCGGTTGATGCGTTCCCAATTTGGAGTGGTGGCGTCGCTGCCATGGTTCGAACGGGGGTTGCAACTGAACCCCGTTGATATACCCTTGCTCGAAGAATATGGCCTGAGCCTTGGGGATGCGGGACGCTATCGGGACATGCTGGCCGTGGCCCGCAAAATCATCAGCCTCGATCGCACCAATGCCAAGGCCTATTATATGCAAGCCGTGCTGGCGGCGCGTGCAGGCGAATATGAACTGGCGAGCCGGATATTGCCCAAAGCAGGTTCGAATTTTGAACAAGTCCCCGCCGCGATGCTGCTCAATGCGATCTGCGCCTATGAACTGGGGAATTACAATAAGGCAGTCGACCATCTGCAGGAATTGCTGGGCATGCAGCCTCGCAACCGCCGTGTGCGTATCTTGCTGGCGCAGGCATTATATCGGGCAGGGGATCCGCTGGGTGCGCTCGATACCATCAAGGAAATCGCGTCCCGGCCCGATGCCGATAGCTATAGCCTGATGCTGACCGCGCGCGCATTTGAAGCGAGCGACCAACCTTTGCGGGCATCGGCGCCGTTGGATGACGGGGCGTTGGCGACCTTCCGTCCCGCGCTTCCGCTGCCCGAACCCATTTCTTTGGAGGCGGCGGCTTTTGAAGCGCAGCGCGAGCCGAATAATGCGCGCATTGTGCTGCCCTATATCCGGCTGCTGGCGGCACAGGGCAACAATGATGCGGCATGGACCGAAGCCGTCCGTCTGCAAAATGCCAACCCGGGCGTTGCCGATGCGCATGTGATTGTCGGCGACATCGAAATGGCGCGCGGCAACACCCAGTCCGCTGTGAACGCCTATCAACAAGCACGGCAGATCACCTTTACCGAACCGGTGATGCTGCGGCTGGTTGATGCGCTCGGCAAATTGGATCGTCAGAAAGAGGCGAGCGAGACGCTGTCTGCCTATTTGCAATATAATCCCACCAATTTAACCGCGCTGCGTCTCGCCGGCTATCGCCACCTTGATGTCGGGAACTGGAACGGCGCCATTTTGATGCTGGAACGTGTGCGCAAGCGGCTGGGGAATAATGATGCCATTTTGCTTGCCAATCTCGCGCGGGCCTATGCCGGTGCTAACCAGATGGGCAAGGCACTCGGCTATGCGCGCACGGCCTATGATCTGGCCCCTGCCAATGTGATGGTGACGCAGATTTACGGGCAGCTTGAGCTAAAGAGTGGCAAGCGGCCCAAGGCAGCTATGGAGTTGTTGCAAAAGGCCCAGGCGATGATGCCGGAAAATCAGGAAGTCGCCGCGCAGCTCAGTCGCGCGATTGCGGCCTATCGGAAATCAGCAAAGCGCCAATAGTTCGGCAGGATCAACACCGGCGCGTTGCATCTGTGCCTTGACGTCGGGCCATACATTTTTGACGAAATGTTCGCGTTCAAAACTGCGCAGCTTTGCAACGGCTCCGCCCGCAACGAACAGGCCTACGCCCCGTTTGACATCGACCAGACCGCTGTCCTGAAACAATTGATAGGCTTTCGCGACGGTCAGCGGATTGGCACCCTGATCGGCTGCAAAAGCGCGAACCGAAGGCAGCATATCGCCTTCCTTATACTCGCCGTCGAGGATGGCCGCGGCGATAACGTCGCGTAATTTCAGGTAAACCGGTTTTGCATCGCTTTTCATCGCAACCTTACTGCCATAATACAGTAGGGCGCGTCAAGTTTTGCGTTCAGGGCCAGTGGCGCACAATGTCCGATGCCTCGGGGCGTGGGCGTTCTTCCAACGGCAGGGCGGGGGAGCCCATGAAAAACAGACCGGCAATCTGTTCGTCGCCTGTGCAAAGTGCGGACCGGACCACAGGGTCATAGCTTGCCCATCCGGTAATCCAGCTTCCGACAAAACCATGGGCATGGGCGGCGTGCAGCAGGTTCATGCCGACCGCGCCGACGCTCATCTGTTGTTCCCACAGCGGGATTTTGGCGCTGGGTTGCGGGGCAAAGAGCAGCAGGATTAGCGTCGGTGCCATACGGGCAGGGGCGACCGCTGCCTCGATCTGTGCCGCGCGGGCGTCTGGATTGGCGTCGGTGAAGGCGCGCGCGAGCAGATCGGCAAAGGCATCGCGATCGTCGACCACCACAAAGCGCCAGGGAAACAGCTTCCCATGGTCGGGTGTGCGCATCGCCAGTTTCAGTATCTCCCCGAGCATGGCGGCATCGGGGCCCGGAGCGACCATATCGCGGGGCTTGCCCGACCGGCGGGTGGCGAGATAGCGGGATACCGAGGAGAGATCGTTGAACATGAAGCGGTCATTCGTCGAAATTTGCCGAACTGCGCAACAAAATTCTTCACAGCCGCAATTTTTTCGTTAGGGTTTGACCATCTGCTCGGGGAGAGCATTACAATAATTGACAATCAGAGGGGTTCGCATGACCGATATGAAACCAATGGGTTTATGGGCCGAGGGCGACTGGATAGCGGCTATCGCTGTCGTCGTACTGGGCATTTTTCTCGCGATGGGGGCCAAGATTGCCATCCAGCGCGAACCGGAATTCGCAGGCCATCCCAAGGGCCTGTACATGCTGTTTTTCGCCGAAATGTGGGAGCGTTTTTCCTATTATGGCATGCGCGCTATTCTCATTTTCTATCTGACGCAGCACTGGCTGTTTTCGGATTCCAAATCGAACCTGATCTACGGTGCCTATACCAGCCTTGTGTACATCACCCCCGTTCTCGGAGGCTATTTGGCCGACCGTTATCTGGGTCAGCGCAAGGCCGTGTTGTTCGGCGGTATCCTGCTTGCCATAGGGCACAGCCTTATGGCCGTCGAAGGCACCGGCGGTCAGAATGATCCAACGATCAACGTATTCTGGGCCGCACTTGCGTTCATCATCGTCGGCTCGGGCTTCCTGAAGGCGAATATTTCGGTGATGGTAGGCCAGCTTTACAAGCTGACCGACATCCGCCGCGATGGTGCGTATACGATCTTTTATATGGGCATTAACGTCGGCGCTGCCTTGGGCACGATCCTTGTGGCCTATCTGGGCCAAACCATCGGTTGGGGCTGGGGCTTTGGCCTCGCCGGTATCGGGATGCTCGCCGGGCTTGTCGTGTTTGTTCTCGGCAAGGCGGCGTTGAACGGTGCGGGCGAAGCGCCCAAGCTGCTCGGCAAAAGCAAAGAGCTCACCCTTTACGGCATCGGCTTTGCCGCCGTCGCCGTGATCTGGGGGCTGGTGCAGTATCAGGACGTGATCCAGGGCTTGCTGGCCTTCTCCGGCGTCGCACTGCTGGGCTATGTTCTGTATGAAAGCTTCAAGCTGCCGAAGGAACCGCGTGAGCGTATGTTTGCGATTCTGTTCCTGATCTCGCTCAACCCGATTTTCTGGGGTCTGTTCGAACAGGCGGGCGGATCGATGAACCTGTTCACCGACCGTTTCGTAGATCGCGGCGGCGTGCCTGCCGGTATCTTCCAGTCAATCAACCCCATCTACATCATCCTGCTGGCACCCCTGTTCGCAGGATTGTGGCAATGGCTCGGCCGCAAGGGCAAGGAACCTTCGGCGCCAGCAAAGTTCGGTTTGGCAATCATCCAGATGGGCTTTGCTAACCTCGTGCTGGTCTGGGGCGCGGAAGCCTTTGGCATTGCCGCGATGACGCCGGTTTATCTGGTATTCCTCTATTATCTGCTCGCAACCACGGCAGAGCTTTGCCTTTCGCCCGTGGGTCTGTCGGCGATGAACCGTTTGGCACCGAAGTTCCTGGCCTCGCTCATCATGGGTGCCTGGTTCTACATGACCGCTGTCGGTAACTTTGTGGCCGGCAAGATTGGTGAGGCCACCGGCGGACATGACGGCGAAATGAGCAAGCAAGGCCTGCTCGACGTCTACGAGCTGTTCGGCTGGATTGCCCTTGGCGTCGGCGTTGCTGTGTTGCTGGTGTCGCCTATCGTCAAGAAATGGATGCATCTCGATACGCTCGAAGACGAAAAGCTCGAAGGTGCGGCCGAAATGGGTGAGGCACAGGCTGCCGGTACCCATCCTGCTACGAATAGGAACTAAACCAAGATGACATTCACCCGGAAGGCCATAGCAGCCTGTCTGCTTCCGCTTAGCATGGCGGCATGTACCTCGACCGAGAAACCGGCAACGGTGTCTACGGTCAAGCCGGTGGAAAAGGCGCCTGCGCCTTTCCCGTCGACCTATAAAGCCTATCCGGGTGTCGCCACGGCGATCCGCAATGTTACGATTTATGATGGTGAAGGCGGAAAGATCGACAATGGCGTGGTGTTCTTTGCGGGCGACAAGATCCAGTCGGTCGGCGGGCCTGAAACACCGATACCGGCAGATATTGCTGTGTTTGACGGGGCGGGCAAATATGTGACGCCCGGCATCATCGATATCCACTCGCACCTTGGAGATTATCCGACGCCGTCGGTCGCTGCGCATGACGATGGCAACGAAGCGACCGCCCCGACCACGCCCGAAGTATGGGCCGAACATAGCGTCTGGCCGCAGGATCCTGGCTTCAGCCGCGCGCTGGCCAATGGCGGCGTGACGTCGCTGCAAGTCCTGCCCGGATCGGCGAACCTGATGGGTGGCCGTTCGG
>ERZ795044.900-NODE-900-length-27802-cov-14.390673_pt1 | contig 27802 bp, 37 predicted proteins | sample MGYA00375128_ERZ795044 | MGnify/ENA primary metagenome ERZ795044 (study PRJEB30173, sample SAMN05720213) | anaerobic digester metagenome | isolation source: active sludge of municipal wastewater-treating anaerobic digesters | place: USA | collected 2014-12-22 ... | reverse complement strand
AGGTGGGGGGAATTTTCATGACCATACTGGGGGAATATAGCGTGTTCGATGACAGGAATCGCAAAAATCCTTTTCTGATCTGCCTTTCGGCAGAATAACCCGGGCAGACCGTCTTCCCTGGCGGAGCCGCCCGTCGTCACCGTTGTTGCGACGGGCGGGCCGACAGGGGAGAGGGTCGGGGCTTGGGTTCAACTTCCCTGGTGGTGGGCCTTGAGGGCGGGGGTGGGATTTTCGTGACCGTGAACGCGAATATAGGCGGAACCTGAACAGATGCGGGCAGGCCGGTGGTTCCCTGAAGGCTATGGCGGAGAAGGGGCAAAAAAAGGCCATTTTCAGGCGAAAAATTAGGGAAAGGCTTGCTGGTGGTTCAGTGGCGCGGATGGCGTCTTCCAGAAATGACTGGTGGTGTATTTTTCGAAAAATGAGGGGTTTTCGAGAAAGTTGAAATGAATCTGGGAGACGTGAGTGTGCCCCAGATGGTGGTTAGAGCGATCTGGGGCGCATATGGGGTTTTCTACGGAAAAGAGGGGCTGATTTCACCAAGCCGAGTATCTGGATTTCCTGGACACCTTCAATGTTGATGAAATCAATTACCAGGATTTTCACGGAAAGCTCTATTCAGGGCTTCAGGGTCCCCACGTTTGTCCCAAGCTCCATTTCTGGGAAAGGATCTATCGGCGCTTGTTGCGGATCTACAACAAAGCTCGCAATTGCGAACTTCCTCCCGTTCCTCATCCACCACGATATAATCGCTGGGAAGACACGACTCCCAGACAAAAAATGGAGCTCTGGCAAGCGACGCTCAAATGGGCACAAGACAACGACTGCGTGCAACTGACCGAAGTCAGGGAAGGCCAGTGGCACATCCTCAAGAACCCGGACGCTTTTTAAGTTAAGGAGGAACGGCGATTGATCGTTATTCTGAATGGTGGATTTCCAGAGATTTATCCCCTCGTGGTGAATGCGACTTCACTCGATCGCGCTATCGTCGAGGTAGTCACTGACAGAACCGAGATTCTTACAGCTCTCGGGCTTACCAAGAGCTGGCTCGATGAGTATGGATTGAAGGACTTCGATACTGCGGAGCATCTGTGGACTGAGAATGTCCTATGTCACGAGTGGTGGGCTTGCTACTCGGAGGATGAATCAGATGACAGAATAGTTCATGCGTTGTTCATTGATTCGTCACGAGCGACCAAAAGGTTCACCGGGTTGCTTTTTGGGGGATGTGGTGAATACACAATATTCTCTTTCAACGAAGACTCGTCCGGAGACATCGCCGGGATTGTTTACGAGCACATGGAGGCAGGGCTTTACGATATCGTATACGATTCAGCGGTGGCTTTTCCTCACCATTGGTTTGTCGCCCAAAACCGAAAACTCCCCCAGGCCAGGCGCATTCTGCCGTCGGTTCAGCGTTACGACTGGATCGGTGTTAACCCGTATCCGGAGTTCAACGTATTGCAGTTGTATGTCATTGAAAACTGGTGGTAACGACGCCAGGGGAACAATTGGCGCATGAAAAGGTCAAGCCACGTCCGAATCATATGCATTCGGTTAAGGCGTAAGATTGTGATGGAATCAAGAATTTAGTAACTCCGCACGTCGTCGAGCCTGTTTCTATCGGGCGTTTTATCGGTAGCTTCTTGAAGAGCGATTTGCCAGAGCAACTCCTCGGTGAACGGAATGTTGCTTCTTTTGAGAATAGCTCGCAGATTTTCTAAAATGAATCTCGATATTTCGCTTGTATTCATTATTTCAGATGGCTTTCGCCCTTAACCGAATGCGTATGCGTCCGAATAGGGGAGACAGCGGCTGTGCCGCCGCAGCCGTGTTTGTTTCTCTGGTAGCTTGTTAATTTTGCCTAACGCCAGCGTTTGGCAGTTTAAATTTGAGATTCTGGAGCTTTTAAATGTTTGACAAGCCAAAAGATGATGATCGAAAGAGAAGTCCTTCAAATTTTGAGAACCCCCTACTAAAAAAAATGCAGATTGAGATTTTTGTTGAGAAGCTCGAAAATGAAGAATGGTTTGACGAAAACGGCGATCATCTACTTCATCAGGTTGCTGAAGCCAATCTACCTGATCTCATTGACCGAATATTTTCAATGATAAAATGTGTAGATGTTCGAAATAGGTGCAATCGAACTCCTCTTCACCAAGCTGCCTATTGGGGCAATCTTGAAGCTGGTTCAACTCTATTAAAATTCGGCGCAGATATTGAGGCCCAAGATACCAATGGGGCAACCCCCATTCATTTTGCAGCAGAATTTGGATACCCTGAAATGGTTCGTTTTTTAATTGAAAATGGTGCCAATGCCAATTGCCAACAAAAATACCTTGGGAACACTCCGCTTCACTATGCGGCTTCCCGGGCCCATTTTGATGTTGTTGAAGTCTTATTGAAAAGTGGGGCCAATCCAGAGTTAAGAAATAAATCCAATTTTACCCCACTTGATCTAGCTACAAGTGAAGAAAACTACAAATCAATTGAAGTGTTAAAAAGGTATTCAAGAAAATAAATACCCAACAATGCGATCGAGCGGAACGCTGATCTGTCGTTTGAGCGGGAGTGTGGCATAACCACTCCGTTTGCTGAAGCGAACAGAGTTGGAAATTCAGTCATTGGAAAGCATCATCCCGAAGTAGCGTTGAAAAGCATGATTACCAACGCAGCTGGCAGCCGGGTGGGGGTAGAAACGTCGATGCCAAGCTCGAATTGGAAGTCACTTGATTCGCGGCTTTGAATATTACAACCGGGGTCTCGTGCCACCGACGGAAATAGGGGAATTTTCTCGTTCTTCTCTTTTTCTGCGTATCTTCAGAAACAGGAGGTGGTTATGGAGAAACTCATCCTGTATCCGATTGGGTTTGTACTCCTGCTCGTCGGCATCTTGGCCGCGCTTATCGGCATGTTCTTTGTGGCTCCTGGCGCTGGGTTGATTCGCCTGGCACTCTGGCTTCTCGACAGTTGGCATGAGGCGGAGCATGCACCATCGGGAGCGCTGTCAGCAAACGAAACAAAGACCGAGCCGGTTGAGATTCAACCCGACCTCTTTGACACATATTCCCGGTTTTACACGACATACAACGAAACGTGTCTTACGACCCAGGAGAGAAAACAGGTGCAGGAGGTGTATCGACTTCTGAAACGGGCTCAGGAAAGCCTGGCGGAAGACCTGACCGGTGAATGCCGCAACGATCTCTACGAGGCATGCGAAACCATCACGATCACAACGCCTTTCATGGCCGACCTGCAGCATCTGATTCGAGAGATCAGCTGCCATCGCCATGCCACCGATCTTCGCGCCTCGAAAACCCTTGCACGTCTGATCCGGCAATTGCTCTATCTCTGCGCGATCGAGGAAACAACGGCTCTCGCCCGGCAGGGTGATCAAGCCACCCATCTACTCTGTTAATCGCTTTGCGTGATCTTTTCCGTCGGGCCGTCGTCTTCGATCAACGCTTTTCTTTCCGGCAGATACGCGTGGCCAAGCAACTCCGAAACAAGGATTTCCCGAATGAACTGCGACAGCGGCACGTTTACCCGATCTGCCAGACTTTGCAGATCATCCCGCAGTTTCAGTGGCAGCCAGAGTTTGATATCCTGACCGTTTTTCCCGAGTTCGGGTGTCGTGTTCGGGCCGCTCCGATGTCCTCGACTATACAACAGGAACTCTTCATCCGGGTTATCAGCCCCTTCCAGCGCCAGCTTTTTGAAACATTCCAGTTTGTACCTGCCATACACATACGAAAATAGCATTTGGCGGAGATAACGAGGCTTGCTCTCGTTGAAGTAGTCGGAAAGTTTCTCGACCAGTTCGTCCATTTGACGCGGAATCCAGATCTTTACCGGCACCGTGTTTCTCGCAAATTCGCGGAACTCCTCGACACTGCCCCCCAGGTTTGGACGAAAGATCTGCTCGTCTTCCGGCATTTCCTGGCGTCGGAACCATTTCGCGAAGAAATTTCTGAACATGGATGTACCCGACATGTGGTAGCTCCCGAGGTTTCCGTGCTTTTTCTTCCACTGAACATATCACAGATTAAAAATCTGTCGATGCTTTTCAACACAGGTTATCTACACATTTTTCACTTCATGGAATCATTACACGTTTCCCGTATTTCCCTCGCTCACGACCTTCTGTTCACCCGGAATTGATGTTCGAATCAAAATTTGAGAGCATGTATTCATCAAGTGCCCCCCCTTGGCTCAAAAGCATGAGAGGAAGAGAATGGCGGACAAACTGACTTTCTCCTTTGGAAACTGCGACGCTGGATGGATCGAGCTCACCATCGAAGTAAACCAGAAGAAGGTGAAACTAGATCTTTCCTGGGCAGTCGATCCTTTCCCAGACATCATTGCGTGGCTTGAGAGTATTTCCCGAAATATTGAAGAAGCAGCCTTCACTCTTGACGAAGAAGGGCATGAAGTCTGTTTCCGGTACAAGCGTTCAACCGATGGGATTTCAATGGTTTTTTCCTTGGTGTCGGGTTCCACGGGCGAAATGCTCGCTGTCGAAGTAGACCGATTTCAGCTCGTATCCGAGTTTTACACCAAACTCAAAGAATACGGTCGTTCCGACAGGTATATCCCCGCGCAATGGGAATCAGAAACTCTTTTCGACAAGTTGAAGAAGCACTACGCCCTGAACCTCACCCGCAGGGAATATGTTGCCTTTCTGCGGAAAATGTCCGGCCAGGCAATTCGGAAGTATTTCCGCAATGCCGACGACAGCTTTGATCGCACATTCCCGGGGTTGAGGTAACTGTACCTTGAATTTTCCGTCTCTTGTACCGAAGACAATGACCTGTTACGCTGACTCTGGCCGTCTGGCCAGGGAGGGAAAGCAAATGGTAACTGGTGAACCGGGTCTGTCTTGTGGTGAGATGCAAGCCTCTTCGGGAAAACTTGGGGGATTTCCTATTGTTGCGCAGTTTCTGCAGAGTCTGAAAGTCCGGGAAACCATTGATAATGCGGTTCCCATGCATCCGTTGAACCATGTGTCCCATGGCGAGTGCATCGAAGCACTGGTCCTTTCGATTCTCCGGGAAAACCACTCTTTGGTGAATGTATCTCGAACCCTTTCCGGATACGACCTTCCCAGGATCTTGGGGCGAGCCGGCATTCAACCTGAGCACTTCAACGACACCAGGCTTGGGCAAGCTCTGGATGCCTTGTCTGAAGGTCACGAGAAAGTTTTCGGTAATCTGGCCCTGAATGCAATTCGGGGCTACCATCTGGAGACCCGGCGAACTCACATCGATTCGACCAGCATCAAGGTGTATGGCTCTTATGATGATGGAGACGACTTTTCGCTCTTTGCGCGAAGAGGGCACAGCAAGGATCATCGGCCAGATCTGAAACAGTTCATGTTCAGTATGTCGGTCAACGAAGACGGAGTTCCTCTGATTGGGCGCATGATCGATGGTAACAGCTCGGACAATCAGGAGTTTCGTTGGCATCTGGCCCAGATTGATGACATGTTGGCTGGAATGCGAGAGACGGTCATGATTGCTGACTGCAAGCTTTGCACCTATGAGACCATGGTGATGGCTCTTGAACGAGATCTCGCTATTTTGACACTTCTCCCAGAGAGTTTTTCCTTGCAGAGACAGTTGCGAGAAACTGCTTCTCAAGAAGAATTGCCCCTTCTTTACACCAGTGAGAGTGGATTCCAGTATCACGGCCGGTCGTATGTCGTTCCCCACGCGTGGACATCCGAGTCCGGCGATAATCAGATATCCAAATGGCGATACCTGGTTGTACATTCGGCGGAATTGGCAGAGCGTCGAGAAGAAATCAACAGGTACAAGAGGGATGAAGAGCGACAACGAATCGACAAGTTGTTGGCGGACTGGAAGAAGACTGCTTATGCCTGTCAGCCTGATGCCGAGAAAGTCGCAAGAGACAAAATCGCTGTTTCGGATCTGTGCTTCCATGATATCGAGTTCCATGTCGAAAAAGGTCAGGTGCCGGCAAAACGCGGACGTGGTCGACCGAAAGGACCTCCCGAGATGGTGCAGGGTTTTGTCATTCGCGCGGAAGTGCGACCGCGTGAGTCCGTGTCCAGGCAATTCTCGCCCGACAATATGTTTGTCCTGGTTACCAACATCACTGATCGACGCCGGCTCAGCGAAGACCGAATGCTGACCAGCTACAAGGAGCAGTGGGTTATTGAGAGCGCTTTCAAATGGCTGAAGGGACCAGCGGCGATCTCGCCGATCTACCTTAAACTTCCGTCCAGAGTGAAGGTGCTTGGGTTTGTCTATCTGATTGCTCTGATGATTTCGGCACTGATTCAGAGAGAGCTTCGCCGAAGCCTGGCCAAAAGAGGAGGCAAGTGCCCCCACGGATACTACCGAACCGAAACTCCGACAACAGTTGGAATCATGCGGCTTTTCGAAAACATCGGATTCCTCAGGGTGGAATATCAGGGGAAAACCCATGCCGAACTTCAACTTTTCAAGCCCGAACACATTGAAGTGCTCGAACTTCTCGGAGTCCCGGAACTGTACGAAAGGATAATTCATGGTGCAGACTTATCTACCCCGGGAATGTGAGTTTGATTGGGCGACCCTTGAAGCCTATGACAAGCTTCCGAAGGGAGAGAAAGATCAGTTTCTCCGAGGCTGCCTTGCCGATCGGGAGGACGGACACGACGGATACGACGGCACCAAGTTAGGGCAGATCTCTTCGCCAATCATCGAGGAATTCCTGAAAGAAGAGGATTCAAGCCGGAGTGACGGTGAATGAAGTGCCACAGAAGCAGGGGGGCCAAAGTAGTTTAGCCATTGCGCTAATCGCTGACTTCGTGGTCCACAATACGAAAAACACTGCACTGCAAGCCGTCTTGAGCCAAAACAAGGTCATCAACAAAGGTGATATGGGAATATATCGGGGGCAAAACTTCTTTGAGTTCGAAATCCAGTAAACCGTATTTCCCCTGCTGCCACTCGAACTTACCATTTTCATCACGGCCGCCAAAAGCCACTTCGATGAAATCCCTTTCTCGAAACCTGGCCCAATTATACTTTGGCGGCAGAACCACTTGTTCGTGAAAATCAAAGACGGTAACTTGGTTTCCGTCATCATGAACAAACCACTCTTTTGCCCGATGGACATCATTCAATCGGTGGTATTTGCATTCGACGATCATATTTCCTTTTTCATCCATTAAACCATCTTTGCCAGTTGCCAAATCCCTGACTTCATATGGAAGACCTTGAAATATAGATATAAATTGAAATTGCTTTCCCTGGATGACATTCTTGTTTTCTCCATCGACCAACCAGTATTCATAATGCCATTGAGGGGAAGAACTGTGTTCGTTATAAGCGCGGCAAACTCTGTATAAGCCCTCCCTGACAAATTCAACGTCTGTATATTCCATTGGAACCAACAGTTTTTCATCGGAAATCCGTAATAGTCCTTTCAGGTTTTCTGTAGATGTATCTTTCCAGAAATCCCGAAGGCCGACTTCAATATAGCCGTCTGCTTCCATCCAATATCCGAGGTCGCCCCACAATGGTTTTACAATCCATTCGTTTTTGTCAGAAATGATTCCCCATTTTTCATGATCGACTTCAACTCGATACCAGGGATTCTCCTGATCTTGAAGCCGTTGGATCTCGGTATAACGACAAGGTATGATTTCAATTCCGTTTCTGTCGATTAGACCCCATAAATAATCCCCCTTGCCATTTTCCCGACAAACCTCGGCATAGCCGCGTTCAAATGATCTGGCTGCAGCAAATTGCGGTTCAACAAGTATCGTACCGTCCATGGCGACATAACCCCAGTTGCCTAATTCATCATATTCTGTGACATGTTTTTCCGGTCGTTCGGTGCTTACTGCCATGATTTCCTCAGCTGGATATTGAAAAATCCGATATCCACGTTTATTGAACCATTCAAGAATCGTTCCTGTCGCCCCTATCAATTTCTGACTACAGCTATTGGCTGATTCCCCAATAGTCACCAATGCAACATAACCCTGGAAATCTTCGGCACCCCAATACCAGATTTCAGAAAAAAAGAGGCCGTCGCGGTTGATGAAATTATAGATATGCTCACCCGCTTTATTCCTTTTCCCAACTCTAGCCCAACCACAGTGAAACTCCGAAAGAAATTCAAAGTAATCAGAAGAAATCGGGGTTCCATTTTCATGCAAAAAGTTTTTCCTGCCGCCATCCCAACAATTGAAATACCTATTGGGTTCGACTATAACACGCCACAATTTTTCTTCGCATTCGTAATATGCAGATGCAACGGGAAGAACAGCAACCTTTTGAAGTTTAGTCATCGTATTTATACGATTGATGTAATCTCGAAAACCAAAGACCGGGAGTCGTCGGATTCGAGGATCTGGCTGGAAACGAAGTTGTTTTGGAGGGCCCAGGTCGCGAAAGGCTTAGCGAGGGAGTTGTAGTTCGAGTTGAAAGATTGGATCACGCCCGGCCGGACGTTTTCTAGGAATAGCGAGCAGATCGCCTGGGAGTACCCGGGGGGGCCTTTTCGTGTTTCGATGTGGTAGTCGGGGTCTCCATCGCAGATGTTCATGAAGGGTTCGGAAAGTAGCGATTCCAGGATTGCTTCAAGCTTCTTTCGTTTCATTCGGAGCCTCTCTTTTTCCCAGTTGTTCGAGTTTTTCGTTTCTTCGAGGAAGGGATTTCTGATAAACCATGGGTGATAATGGCCCGGGCGGCATCTGTCCTGGTCACGTTTATGCCGGGGGTCGATGATCTCAGTTGTTCGGCGTAATCATCGAGGCGTTTGATCAAATCAAGAGGAAGGCGGATCGATATCACACCGGATTCTTCGGCGATCTTGGCACGGCCCATAGTGACCTCGCGTAATATAAGATAATAATTACAATATAATCATTATCTTGCGACGTCAAGAGCTGCTTTTCTCAATCCTTATTGATCTTTTGAGCGATGTAGTCGCGGACTTCCTCACGGAGTGCCGTGGTTGTTTTTTTGTTTGTCTTCAGCTTTTCCGCCCAGGGGCGACCTGGGTGAAGGCCGTCCCATGGTGACTTCTGTTGGTTGTAACGGCCACTTCCGGGATCGTGATTACCAAAACCATCAACGACCAGATTCCATACAGGTTTGAACATCTCGATCAAAAGCGATTCGCCTAAGGGGATCCAGATGTCATCGACGACCAGGTATCGACAGAAAAAATCTTTGATATCAAGATTTGAAGCTTGCTTGATCGTATCGGCATGGTCTTGAAGTCTTACATACAGGGCATTTCCTGGATTCGCGTCAAGGCCAAAGCCGCCTTTTCGAGCACCTTTGGGGACGGCCTTGCCAATATAGATGGGATGGCCAAACTTGCCGTTTTTGTTCTTCGCGGCGATGTCCAGGTATTCAGGGAACGAGCCAACGTAGTAAATCGCGTACACACCCGCGCCCGCGAATTGAGCCAATTCGGCGAGAGAAACAACCGGTTGCGCAAGGAGCGCGTCAGCAACGCTTAAACCAAGATTTCTCTTGTCGAGAGGATTGAACGGAGTCTCAGTTGAAGGTGTTGACCCTTGCTTTTTTTTCATGTTGTATCAGATGTTCCTTTACGTCCTTGGCGACTGTCCTAGCCAGCTCGACCGGGACCGCGTTTCCAATCTGCCTCATGCTTTCGGTCCAGGACCCACAGAAGAAATAATTGTCCGGGAACGTTTGCAGTCGAGCACTCTCGCGGACCGTAAAGTAACGTACTTCACCGTCAGGATACAACACCATATTCTCCCCACCTGGCACCCCGTGATCGCCTGCTTTGAGCGTTTTGGCCGGCTCATCGATAGGGCTTCCTGTGTGCCCCGGGTAGGACCGAGCACCAAGCATGATGCGATGATTCAAGCATTCATCTTCGCGGCATTTGCGAGGATCTGGAAGGTCGGCAATCGCATCGCGAACAGTTTTCCATGGTAAGAGCCCATCGGACAAGCGAATAGCTCGCGCGGACTCGGGCTTGGGCCTTTTCGACTTCGGCACGCAATGCCGCTCCCAGTATTCCTGAGTGACATGCTTCGAGTATTGGAGAGCTTCGCGGGAGTGCGTCGGTTCCGGGAAAGACCATTCGATCTTCAAATCAGAGCGAAATCCGACCATGAAAACACGCTCTCGCTTCTGGGGAATTCCGTAATCCGCGGCATTCAAAAGCCGAAAAACGACGTTGTAATGCAGACCTTCATGATTCCCCTTCGTGTGGATGCGCTCCAGGCGTGAAAGGTGATCAAGCCATTCTTCGCGCGGCTTCCGTGTCACTTCTGGATAGGAAAGCTGGAGAATCACATACTCAAAATATTTCGCGAACGACTGCCGGAGAAGACCTTTTACATTCTCGAAAATGAAGGCCCGCGGCTGTTGCTCACGAACGGCCCGCACGGCTTCGGGAAACATGTCGCGAGAGTCCAGAAAGCCTTGGTGTTTGCCGCCAATGGAAAACGGCTGGCACGGAGGACCGCCGGAAATCACGTCTACGCGTGAGAAATCAGAGAACCGAATGTTCTTCACGTCATCCTGGATCAGCGGCCATTTGCTGACGGGGGCAACCTTGCGACGCTTGTTCTCGCGGAGGTTATCCATCGCGTATTGGTTGAAATCGATGATGGCTTCATGCGCAAAGCCGGCCTTCGCCATGCCAAGAGCCAAGCCACCAGCACCAGCAAACAGTTCGATTGATTTAATCATGTCTTTTCCAAGAATCTCTTTATTCGTTTTTCTACGGCCATTTGCCGCTTCAACTGGCATTCCCAGACAACCAACACCTTCCAACCCAGCTTTTTGAGGGCTGATTGATTTGTTTTGTCTCTTGAAACATTCTTTGACAGCTTATCAAACCAGAAGCCCGTTCGGGACTTTGGTTGAACATACTGCCTGCAGGGATGGTGTTGATGCCAAAAGCAGCCATGAACAAATATTACTTTCTTTCTTTTCGGAAATACAAGGTCCGGAGTACCGGGAAGGGATCGTTGATGTAGACGATACCGAAAACCCATGGCAAAGACCAGCTTGCGGACCAGTTTCTCAGGCTTCGTGTCGGTGGATCGAATACGGCTCATTCTCTCGCTTCGTTCTTGAGGTGAGAGCGAATCGAATCGTTTAGGCATGGCGGATTTTAGTACAGGCTCGAAAAATGTTCAAGAGTTGGAGAGATAGACTGAATTGTGAATTCGAGGGTGGGGAACGACGGGGGGACAGGGACAACCTGGACGGATTGAGGGGAGCACGAGGAGAGGCGCCCCCAACGTCCGGCCTGGAGCGGCGGAAGCCGCGGAGGGCGGGCGTTGCCCGCGCACCTGTTGGGAGGCGCGAAGCGGCTTCCAACTGACGGGGTTGGGGTGGAGGCGGTGAGCGGAGCGAAGTGCCGGAAGCCCGGACCCGTCACCCCCGAAGGGGGCTGCAGGACGCGGGGCGGCTCGACGGGGCCTGGGCCGGTCGGGCACGCGAACCCGGAGGGTTTGCGTGACGGGCGGGTGTCGGTCGAAAAGAAGAGCGCCATCCATGGCGCCTTTTCGACATTAGGCCATCCTGGCCGTCGCGGAGGGGCAGTTTGCATAATGTTTCGTTATGTAAAGGTGACCGGAGCGTAGCGAAGGGAATCCCGAGGACGGGGAGCGGAAAGCCCGGAGGGTCGAGCCGGGAACCGGCGAGAGGCAAGGTTCGATAATGTCGACATTATCGGACAGCGACAGGGCGCAAAGCGCGTGACGAGACGCGCCAGGGATGGCGCGGATCGGCGCGGGGTTTGCCTCCCGGAGCGGTTTGCCCGGTGACGGTTTTTACGGAGCGTTTTTGGCGGAGTGAAAACCGGCATGGAGCCCCCGCCCGCAGCTGCCCCCGGAGCCGACATCCCGCCCATGCGCCGCCAGGCGCACGACCGGCCGAACGAAAGGTTGGAAAGCGGGACCCGACGCACCCTGGGACCTGCCCGCTCGGGCAGGGGGTGGGGCATCAAACTTCTTGGGCGCGATCGGGGGCACGGGAAGCCCGCTCGGGCGCCCGACCGAGACGCGAGACAAAAGAAAAAGTAAGATGAGCCGGAGAACGGCCAACGGTCCGGGCTGGGCGCCCCCGGTTCCCGGACGGGCCGTTACCAAAGAAAAAGCCTGGTGATTTTCCGAGGGGCGCTCACCGGCTCGGGGTGGCCGTCCGGGAGCGCAGACTATTGGCTCTCTGGTGGTAAAAATATTCCTCGCTAAATATCTCATATTGAGATACATTTACTACGTGCACATCATAACGCGAAGAAGACTTCAGGAGTTTGCTCTGCTCTATCCCAAGGCCAAAGGCCCATTGGATGCCTGGTATAAGGTCATGAGCAAGCAAGACTTCAAGAGTTTTCCCGAGATCAAGGAGGTTATGCCGGCAACAGACTATGTCGGCGGGGTTCATGTCTTCGATATCGGTGGCAACAAGTATCGACTGATAGCCAAGATTGAATATCGCTGGCAGAAGGTCTTCATTCTCGATGTGCTTACTCATGCCGCATACGACAATGAAAAGTGGAAAAAGAAGAAGGGGGAAAAACCATGAAAGGGACATCCACAACCAGCGCATCCGAAAAGATCCGGATGGGGCGTAAATCGACGCTGCTGAACAAATGGCATGATGCCGTTGGGATCATTGCCGTGGATCGCATTCGTTCTGACAAGGACTACGACCGGGTTGTCGCCTTCATGGAAGAAGTCATTGAGGAGATCGGACGGAAGAAAAACCACCCCCTGAACGGTCTCATGGATATTCTGGATATGAGGCTGCGCGAGTATGACGAGGCAAAGTATCCGATCGACGACGTTCATGGAGTCGATATGCTCCGATTTCTGATGGAGCAACACGGACTCAAACAAAAAGACCTCTCTGAACTCGGAAGCCAAGGAGTCGTTTCGGAAATCCTGTCAGGGAAGCGACAGTTGAACCTTCAGCATGTTAAAGCTCTCGCCAAGCGCTTTCACGTTGCCCCGGCCGTTTTTTTGCCAAACGCTTAGGCAAGCGGTTGAAGAAAGAAAAGGCAATGGGTTCATTCGATTGGCTATTCGCGAATAGCGAATGATTTATAACTGCCTCCGAAGAGCTTGGCGATCTTTCTTGCCAGAGCCTTACCAATAGGGCGCTTGCCGCGTTCCATCGCAGAAAGAGCACTCTGGGTCACGCCGATTTTGGCTGCCATTTCCTTTTGCGTGAGAGCTTCGCGATATCGAAGACCGCGCAGGCATTCACACGGCTTGATGCCAGCGATATCAATCTGGACATTTCTGGCAACGCGACTGGGCGTCAGCTTTCTCGTTTTGCCCGCCTGATGCTCTGCAAGGGCCTCTTGGCCCAAACGTCCAAGCTGAGAACGAGAGCTTCGAAAAGACTCATCCCAACGAGATTCATCATCTGATGCGATGAAAATTCGAGAGGGTTTCATCTTCCCGTTTTTGATTTTGCCTGCCTGTTTGATGGATTCAATAAGGCGGTTGAACAGTTTCGGGTTCATGTTTTTAAGTTCACTTTCTCATGCAATCGGGCAGACGACGGGGATCAAAACGGAACTTTCCATCTTTCTGGAACAACCACACATTGCTCACTTCGCGCAGTTCCGGGAGAACCGGGTCTGATTCAGAATTGCAAAATCTGAGGATTTGGCGGGTTTTGTGACGAAGCTTTCGACTGGCCTTCTTTTTGTCCCAGTGTTCGCCACGGTTGAAGCCTGATACTGTGTTGCCACAAATGGGATGTTTGCGCCGAGAGCGGCTCATAGAGCGCCTCCTATGTAAGATTGGTCTTACATGGCGCTCACCTCTCTTTGTGAATTCTTTGACCCCATATAGGTTATACTTCGACCTCAAAACCGCATTTATTCAGGGGCTTCGATGGCTGCAGCCTGGCGTTCCTTGATGCGGTCAAGAGCCATGCCCCGGAGAACGGCTTGAAAGCTGACGCTTTTGCGATCAGCTTTTTCGATGCGTGCGCGCAGGAATGGCGGGAAGGTGACGAGGGCTTCTTCTTCAAGCTTCAGGCGTTCTTCGGCGCCCAGGTTGTTGAGGAATGCCTGTGCCAATTCCGTATCTCGGGCATCTTGATCTTGTAGTTGCTTTCTTTCGGCGTGCTTCTGTTGTTCCAACTCGGACACATTTCGTGCAACCGATTGTCGGATTTCATCTTCCTCGCGCAACCCCTGACCGTAGTTGCCTTTCAGAGCTTTCAACAAGTAGGCCGGATAATTCCCTTTGGCGTGCTTATTGGAATAGCGAATGTTCCAGGCAACGTATTCAGAACCGTACTTGTTGAAGGCTTTGGTAATCGCCTCTTGAAGGCTTTTCTGGCCACGGCGTTCCTGGGGCAAGAGCTTGAAAAGATTCTGAAGTTCGGGATCGGTACCCTTCGACGCATGCATCTCTTGCGGCACAAAGGGCAAGTCGGCCTGCAATGGATTGATGTTTGAAGTCTTCTGTTTCGGCTTCTGGGTTACCGGCTCAGGCTGCTGGCGCTCGAACACCAGTATGACTTCACCTCTCGATTTCTTTCTGATTTGAAGATCGACTTTCAGATCAGTGCTTCGGTTGATGCGATTAACAGCGGGTTTAAGCTTCAAGATGATGTCAGATGGAAATTTCTCTGCCATGGGAATCTTCTCTGCAAGCTTGACTGCATCGATCTCCCACGAATTCCGCCCTTGAAATGTCTTGACGAGAAGTTCATGCAGACGAGTTGCCAAGGGAGATCGGAGAGCTTTCACCTGGTCGAAATTCAAGAAGCGATAAAACGCAGAATTTTTGACCATCAAGAGATATTCGGGGGAGAACCGGATTTTGAGGTTCTTGCTGCCCTTTTCGATGCTCCAGTAATCAATGATGCCGAAGTGTAGGGTCTGATACTGTTTGCCATCGTAGAACGAGCCGCTGTATTCGATCCGCGTCATTTCCCAGCGTTTCAGTGAATCTTCAAGGCGGTCATACCAGACGTTGTTAATGTTCAGGCCGCAGTCCTTGATAATCTGGTAGCGGGTTATCTGAAGTTCGTCGGTCCAGTTTTGGCGTTGGGACTGCATAAGCAGGTACAGAAGAAATATGACATCTGTTTTTACGGGGGGTTTGTAGCCGGCACGGAAGATATAACCGTTGCCATTATTCCAGATGTAGCCCGTCTCACTCAATTCGGCCAGGTTTTCGTCCTGGAACCAGAAAGGGTTTTCAAGGCTATTGATGTCCTGCTTGACCATGTTTTTGTTCATGGTTCTATCTCCTCAAAATAATGCAAAAAACAGACACGTGAATATTATCTGCCAGAGCAGATTTTTGCAAGTCCCAAAACTGCAATACCCACTATTGCAGTTTGAGAGGAGAACTATTGCAGTTTGAGAGGAGAACTATTGCAGTTTGAGAGGAGAACTATTGCAGTTTGAGAGGAGAAGCACTTCTGAAAGTCGGCATCGTTAGGGCAATAGAGGGCTCTTTTTTTTTGTGGATAGATTTTAGAGAGATTTAGAAAGAACTACGACAACCCCCCTCAAAATTTTTAGCTTTTTCGAAGCGGGGGAGTTTCTGCGAATTTTTGCCATGGGGTTGTTTGTTGTTTTTTAGGAAGTTCACAGCAAAAATGTCATATTTTGAGGGAAAAACACCCTGTTGATGCTGACTTTCGATTTTTAGGGACTATTGCAGTTTGAGAGGAGAAACGCTTGGTTTGTCGGTCTGAAAATTTCGGGGTTGACCCCATATAAGTTATACTTCGAGGGCAAAAATCCTTTATTCATGGGAGTTTTCCTAGGTCGAGAGGGGTGAGGGTGTCGTTTTCCTTCTGTGATATTCAGCGGCAAAAGATCCAGGCTCCAACTATTGCAGTTTGAGAGCAGTTTGGGTTGAAACTCCGCATCAGAAGGGTGATTCACCATTTTGAGATTTGAAAAACGTTCCCGTTGAGAGACACCCCGAATGTCACAGTTGAGTCCTATGAAAGTTATAGTTCGGACAAAGATCCTTTATTGATGCCGATTTTGATGGGTGCCATGGTATTGCAGTTTGAGAGGAGAAACGATGAGCCAGGCCGGAAAATGCTGATGTCTGGCTCAAGATAGGTTTCCTTTCGAGCCTATAAAAGTTATACTTCGAGGGAATAAGAGGATTTGGCGATTTTTTCAAAGAAAAGATCCCCAACCAGGCAAAAGATGTTTCCGTTCAACCTGGGGCACGCCACGGGGCAAAAAACGGTTGTTTTTCAAGGGTATTTCTGTACCAAGAGCCGTGCCCTTTTCGTCTCACCGAAGTTGAAACTTAGATTTGGAGCGTATTTGCGCGGCTAGTTTACATAATCGTTTTTATCGTGCCACATAGAAAAGTCGCTCTAGAAAAGGGTTTTATTGAGCGGGGGCAGAAAAAGCGGTGCAGTTCGTTCCGTACTCTCGGAATTTCCATTTTTTGAGGGTCGAAAAAGTCTTTCCGTGGTTTTCCGTATTCTTACCGTAAGCCACGGAAAGGGATTATTTGAGTTTCCGTGGGCTTCCGTGGTGTGGGTTTGATGTGGCGCGGAAAGTGACTTGGGTAAAGGTTTCCGTGGGTTCCGTCGATAATACGGAAGTCACGGAAAAATCTTTCCGTGGTTCGCGGAAAGGAAACCTGGAGATGCTGATGAATACTGAATACGTAAAGTTCACGGAATCCGCACGGAAAGTCGGGGCGCACCCGGACACTTTTCGCTATTGGGTGAAGCTCATTGGAGCGGAGACGATAAAACGGGGTCATTGCTGTTACATCACGACCGAGACTTTGGGCGTTTTGATGGTCATGGCCCAGCTGATTTCTGAGGGTATGCCGGCGAGTGATGCGGCCGTAAAAGCGAAGGCAACCGCTCCAGTTGACACGATGCCCCTGGTGGTTCGCGACGTGGGGGAGGGGAGTGGAAAACCGGACGAAATATCGACCAGGCTTGAGGGATTGGAAAAAGCCATGCTGGCCATGGCGGATGTTTTCAAAAACGAGATCTCGACGTTGCGGGGTGAAATCGTGCGGCTGACGGAGGCCAATCATGCTCTGAAAGCGCAGATTGAAGCGCCGCCCAAGCGAGATGAGCCGTTGTTGGAAATGCTGAATCAGCCGCCGAAGCCGGTAGCGGTCTGGACTCCACCGGCGCGGAAAGACCCGCTCGAGAGCGCGGGACTTCTTGAAAAAGCATGGGCTTATTTCATGGAACCAGAGCGGATGCGGAGCCATTGCGCTCCCTGATATGCTGAATCGGTAGGCGATTTTTACGAGAGAGGGATTTATGGCAAAAGCAAAAACCCAGACCTACATGGCGAAGATCAACTCGGACGGATATTTGATTTTGTCTCCGGAGTTGCGGAAGAAACTGAGGGTTGAGCCGGGTGATATGTTCTTCGTGAAACCGGAGCGGAAGGGGATCTTTCGCCTGGCGAAGGCGGAGAACCCATTCGAGGACTCGAAGAAGCCTGCTCCGAAGAAACCCGCGAAACCAGCAGGGAAGGTGCCGCAGGTTTCGGCGAGTTACCAGGCCGGGAAGAAACGGGTTTCCGGGATCGTCGATCGGATCGAGGGGAACATGGTGATTGTCGTGGTGCGTGACCCGGAGAGTGAAGACACGATCGAGGTTGCCATCGACCGGCGCAAGATCAAGAAGACGGATCTGCAGGAAGGCGATCGGGTTACGGTCTATATTTGAGGCTTGAATGGGCTTCAACCTGGGAATTGAAAAGACTTCCCACCAGTGAGCCCTGGGAGACGTGAAACGGATTTTAGAGACACGTATTTCGGAGTCGAGGTAAAATGAGCGGAGAGCGGAAAATACGTGCGGTGGAGAGCCGAGTAGCGGCTTTTTGAGCGATTTGAGAAAGGGAGGGCGCATGAAAAAGCGAGTGGGAGCGAAGCGGACGGAGACGCGAACCGAGGCGGAGCTTTTGAAGCTGGTGCTGGAGCGGTTGCAGTATCTGGACCCGCCAATGAAGAAGTTTCCGGTGCAGCCGCCCGACCCGGCGATGGCGGTTTATTTCGTGGATCTGAAAGACGTTTGTTATATCACCACGAAATCGGACCACGGACGCGAGGAAACGATGCTGATGACGTCCGGCGGCAAGGGGTACTATAGTAACCTGCGACTGTCGGAGATCGAGGAGAGATTGAAGGAACATCCGCATTTTGTGCGGACCAGCAAGTATTATCTGATCAATTTGACGAAGATTCGCGGGCTGAAAGTCTCATCGGCGCGTGATCTCTGGTTCGAGGGCCTGGACAAGCCGGTGGTGAACGCGGTGACGAGCACTTACCTGGCGGACTTCGAGAAACGGTTGAAATGAGGGATTCCAGGGCAAAGCCGTTCGGGGCTCAGGAGCTTTCTGAGCGGGTCGAGCGGCTGTTTCTGCCGGAAAAGAAGATCGAGGCGCGAAACGGGGAACTGTTCCGCGTGCGCGATGTCGTCTACCTGTACGCAAGCGAAGGCGGGACGTATGCTTCCTGTGAGGGTGGAAAGACGTATGAACTCGGACGGAGTCTCAACTATTATGAGAGCCGGTATGAGGAGATCATGCGGGTTCACCGCTCGTATCTGGTCGCGGTGAATCGAGTCGAGGGCATTTTCGAACGATACCCGGAGGAAGGCGATGAGGAAGCTCCGGCTGGTCAACCAGCTCGGGTAGCAGGGCAAGGCTCACGACGAGTCGGACTGCGCGAACGTCTGAAGTCTGATGAGTGCGAGTTGGCTCTGCGCGGGACTTCGATGAGGGTTCCGGTGACGGATACATATTCGAAGGCGTTGAAAAAGGCGCTTGGGGTGACGAGTCTGCATCACCTGGTTCCGGAGCACCCGAATGATAAGGTGTTGCGGCAGTATGAGTTGATCGACTTCGGCTGGCGCGAGCTGTTCACGCTGGATGCGGCGGACAAGGCCGCGGTTGAGGCGTTCAAGAAACAGTGGGATATCAAGCAGTTCACGCGGGAACGGATGCTGAGCTACTTTCGGCAGTATGGCGTGAACGAGATCAATAAGCGCCGGGTCATCAAGAACATCATTTATCAGTTGTATCGCTGGATCGTGAAGGGCATAGAGCCGCTCAGCGACGGCAATATCCGGTCGATGTGGTATCGGATAAAGGCGGTTCTGGCGTATCACTCGGACATTCTGGGAGCGGGTGACGTGGATATTTTCTACAACACGCTTCAGGAGATGGTCGAGGATCGCGGACTGTTTCGATACAAAGACTTTGGATTCATGGATATGAACGAGCCGTATCGAGGCATCGGCTCGAAGCTTCCGGAAGTGGTTCTGGCTTCGGAGAAACTCGGACATTATCTGTTCATCAAGAAACTTGCGATGGAAGCGGGGGTTTCGTTCATTTGTCTGAAAGGGGAGCCGGCGGTTATTTCGATTGAGTATTTCGCGGATGATCTGCTGAAAGCCTGCTCTGGAAAAGAGTTGACGGTGTTCTGCATTTCGGACATCGACCCGGCGGGGTATTCGATCGAGGGCAACCTGGTGAGCGGTTTACAGAGGAACGGCCACCGGATCGGGAAGGTCGTGAAGCTGGTCGACACCTCGGTATTCACGTCGGAGGAAATCGGGATCGTGCGGTTTCCGGTGGTGAGCTACGAGATGAAAAGCGACCAGGTGAAGCCGGTTGACCCGGCGACGATGGGCTCAGTGACCAAAGCGCGGGCCTGGTTCGACCAGGTGAAGGATGAGCGGTTGATCAGCGAAAAGGACAAGAGCGGCGGTTGGAAGACGGTCACGATCTGGGGCATCGAGAGCGATGCGGCGGATCGGGAGATCGTGCGGAAGAGGTTTGTGGAAGGGGTTGGGAAACGACGTGTGGAAAGCGATCTTCGAAACACGCATAAACAAAAGGCTGGACGGGGTTATTCCCAGGACAAACGCAAATGAAGATACTGAAAATACATTCCCTGGAAAAAGGGTGGCGCGACAAGAACGAAGTGTTGTTGCATGCTTGCTTTCAGCTGTTGGTCGATTATGTGGAGAAGGAAAAGGGGTTGTCGGGGCATATCGACTGGAGCTGGGATGAAGAGCATAGACGGACCGCGAAAGAGATGCGGTCGCTGTATCGGTGGTGGACGAAGACACGCCCCAATCGTAAAGATCCTGTTCTTGAGCTTCCGCGAAAGTATTGGCCGGCGGATGAAGAATGGTTTGTAGACGCCACTGATCAGGAGGGACGTGCGTGCCGAATGATGGCGGATTTATCGAAAAAGTATCCTGAATACTATGCTGCCATGAGAAGGGGCTGGAAGCTGGATGACAAGTGGTTTGATGAGGACCAGCGGAACCTGCATCGGCTCATCGATATTCGCCGACATCTCTGGACCTGACGATTGCTGAGGAATGATCAGGGTTTGGGTTTTTGAGCGCGGCTTTTTCGGGGTGGAAGGCTGAGTTTCTGTTTGCTTTTGCGCTGTTGCTTTCGGAGATCGTTGCAGATGGCATCCAGGTTGTAGTTGAAACTTTTGGCATACTCATCTCGGACTCTTCGCACTTCTTCAACGATTTCGTCTTTCCACTCGGGTTTGTCGGCGTTGTCGTAGATGGCGTCCTGGTCGTTGTCCCAGAGTTTTTCGAGGGCGTCGGCGGGTCGTGGTGAGCGGGACAACATTTCTCGGATGGCCTCGATGGCCAGGTCTGAAGGGGTCTTCCCGACTTTTACGGCTAAAGCTTTCAAGCGTTTCATATCGGTTGAAGAGATAGCGATGGTCAGTGGTTGCTGTTTTGTCGGCATAAAAACGAGTATGCCACAATGAAGTATTGAATGGTAGATAGGACTTTCCGGATGGAGTGTTGTTAAACATGGTTGTCAAAAGAGTCAAGGCGATGCAAGTGCAGGCCCTTTACGATTTCTATGAACGCAAGATCAGACCACTGACTCAGGACGAGGGGGGCGGATTCGTCGTGACGTTTCCGGATCTGCCGGGTTGTATGTCAGATGGGGCGACCAGAGAAGAAGCCATCGAAAACGGGCGAGATGCTTTTCTGACATGGGTTTCCGCGCGGGTCGATCAAGGCAAGTCTATTCCTACGCCGAGGGGCCGAACGTTGGATGAGATTCTTGAAGGTTTTGGGGATGACGAATCAATTCCCTGGCAGGTAATTTTTCCGGACTCCCATTCCGGGACTGTGCTTCGCGGCTTCAGATATCGGAATGGATGGACTCAACGAGAGACAGCTGAACGAGTCGGTGTGTCGTGTCGATGCGTCTCAGAGATGGAGCGGGGAAAGCGGCCGATCGATCAGGTTATGGCCAGGAAGTTGGCGAAGGTTTTTCGGACAGGATACAAGGTCTTTTTGACAGCGAAAAAGCGCGATATCGGGCAAGAGATTCTAGATGGGATCCGGGCGATTAAAAAAGGGCAGGGGCGACGAGTTGTCGTGCAGGAGTGCGTTGGATGTCGTCGAGAATCTCGGGAATGACAGTGATTTCCGGATAAAGACTCTTGCTTTTACTGGTCATTGAAGTATATATTACAAAATATATACGGAGGTGTAGCGATGAAGACGGCGAAAATTTTTCAGAACGGGCAAAGTCAGGCGGTGAGGCTTCCCAAAGAGTTTCGATTTCAGGGGAAAGAGGTTTTCGTAAAGCGGCTGGGGAACGCTGTGGTGCTGCTTCCCAAGGATGATTGGTGGGCGCCGATGGATCGGAACATCGGGAAGTTCACGGATGATTTCATGAGTGAACGGGACCAGGGCCGGTTGGAGACTCGCGAGGATCTTTTCGACTGATGCGATATCTTCTCGACACCAACATTTTCATCTATCTGTGCAAGGGAACGCATCCGCAGATTGCTGATCAGGTCCGGAAACACGGGCCGGGCGATATCGTGATTTCATCGATCACTCTTGCTGAGTTGGAGTTCGGAATTTCGAAAAGCGCGAAGCCGGAGAAGAACCGGAGGGTCTTTCAGGAGTTTCTGCTTCCGTTCGACATTTGGCCGTTTGATGCGGCGGCAGCGGTTGAATACGGAGTGGTTCGGCATCATCTCGAAAAAGCCGGTGTACCGATCGGTCCGATGGACATGTTGATTGCGGCTCATGCTTTGGCTTTGGGGGTGTGCCTGGTAACCAATAACGAGAAGGAGTTTTCTCGGGTTCCGGGGTTGAAGATTGAGAACTGGTCGAAGACGGCGAAAAAGGGCGAGCTCAAGCGGTGATTTTGCGATTCCATCCGGAATCGCAAAATGCTTTTTCTGATCTGCCTTTCGGCAGAATACCCCGGGCAGACCTTCTTCCCTGGCGGAGCCGCCCGTCGTCACCGTTGTTGCGACGGGCGGGCCGACGGGGGAGAGGGTCGGGGCTTTGTCACCTTCCCTGGTGGTGGGCCTTGAGGGCGGGGGTGGAATTTTCGTGACCCCGAACGCGAATATAGGCGGAACCTGAACAGATGCGGGCGGGCCGGTGGTTCCCTGAAGGCTTTGGCGGGGAAGAGGCAAAAACAGGCTGTTTTCGGGCGAAAAACGGGGGGAAGGCTTGCTGGTGGTTCAGTGACGCGACTGGCGTCTTCCGGAAAAGACTGGCGGGGGATTTTTCAAAAAATGAGGGGTTTTCGAGAAAGTTGAAACGGTTCTGGGAGACGTGAGTGCGCCCCAGGCGGAGGTTAGAGCGATCTGGGGCGCATATGGGTTTTTTTACGGGAAAGAGGGGCTGATTTCACCAGCGTTGGAATTTCTGACAGTCATGGAAGGGGCAAACGCTACCCGCTTTAGAAAGAAGATAGGCTGTGATTGCCAAGGGGGTACGCCACCCTCCCCGTGAGAGCAGCCGGTTTTCCGGATACCCAACTGGACCGGCGATATTCCCAGTTGTCAGGGCAATCACAGCTGAATCAAATATAGGTTTGAAGGGCGAAGAGGTCAATGTCGGAAAGCCCATGCCGATGGCTAATCAAAACATTCAACCGGCCTCATCTTCATTGGCGGAAAATAGAGAACTGTTTTTTACGCGCTCAAGAATTGCGGCAGCTTCAGTTGCTCTTGCAGCTTTTTTTTCGACAGCTTGAGCCATTTTCGCGGCCAAGGTTTCAAGACAACCCGCGGCCATGCAGAGATACTGTTCCGGCAATTCTCGGCAATCCACCTTTTTGACATGAATTTTTCCCGCGCCAAACATTAAATGAAATCTGGGTTTTTCTTCATCGTTAATTCTCACAACAATGGTGTCTTTTGCCGGATCTTCCAGATAGGAAACGGAAAAACGCAGTGTTTGCATCGCACCGTCGTCGTCGTCATAAGAAGTCTCCACCGACGCGCCATGCCTGGATAACTTTCGGCCAATGGTGACGATCCGCTTTACTATTTCCGCCATCGTCAATTTCGTGTTTTCAATTTGGTTCGAGACCTTTTCCGCATGTGCCAACTCTTGCATGAACTTGCTATCGTGAGATATGGAAGTCATAGGCAGTTCTCCTTGTATTTGGTATTTGGGAGTTTAGCACGTGTTTTCAAAACATTCGGAATCCCTCGCGCCAAGAGGGTTATGGGGGTGTTAACCAGTGAGAGATGCAATGCTGCGAAAATTAAAATGCCATCGATGTAAGCACATTCATCCGATCAGGCACTCTTTCGACGATACCTGCGACATTTTGCCGCAGGGAACGTTAGATGCGCAGCGTATTTATCATCAGGATGAAGAAATCAGCCCAGAGGATTTGGCAAAATGTTCCTTTGAAGAACGAGACCCATTCTATAAGCGAGAGGATATACTTCGCCTTATTGAAACAAATGACCCCGAGTACTTGCCAGACATCGCAAGAATGATTGCAATCTACGAAGTGAATTCCTGGGGGGAACAGACTCTTTTAAAGCTTTGTCAGCACGAAGTTGAATATGTTCGATGGAATGCACTATATAGTCTGGCAAATTTTGTGAATCGGGGCGCAAAAATACGAGAAAAAGATTTTCGGACAGTTGTCGAACAAGGGTTAAACGCACAGATGGGCAGCACTGTTTTTGCAGCAGCTTTAACAGCAGCGATCGCTATTGAAAGAAAGCTTGGATGGAACCTGAACGCCAAAGAGGTAGAAAAACAGTACCATAATAGATTGAGTGAGAATGCAAATCAAAAGCAGCCAACGCTGATGGAGCTGCTTGTTGATTATGAAGCGAAGAGAACAAAAAGAGAGGCTGTTGGTCGATGAGAGCGCGAAAGGTGCATGAGAGACAGCTTGGAGCGGAGCATTCCAAAAAACGGACGAATGGAGTGGGACGAAATAGCGCCAACTTTGACAACAAGGTGTATTAGTCTCTCAAACGGTAGATATGGACACCCCGAACAAGATAGGGCCATCTCAGTAAGAGAGGCCGCTGCACTCCAAACGTTCCCCGATGGATATATTTTTTCCGATCTAATTAATTTGGCCTCGCGTCATATCGGAAATGCTGTACCCCCGAGGTTTGCAAGAAGATTCGGGGAAATCTTTATTGAGATGGTGAAGGGGAAACCCGCTTAAGCACGAAGGCTTCGCCTCTTGTTCCTTTTCTTCGGCAATGCTAATTGGCCTAAACCCAAAAATTCTGTCACCAGATGCAAACAACTTCAAAGAACCGCTTTGGGTCCAGTATTTGCGACTCCGAAAAATCGAACAGAATCCGCTTTGCCAAATCTCAAAGCGGCCATATTTGTGTTAATACCGCTATGAAATCGCTGTAATTTCAAAAACCAAAGAATTGCCCTCTTCGGAATCGAGGATCTGGCTGGAGACGAAGTTGTTGTGGCGGGCCCAGGTCTCGAAGGGATTGGCAAGGGAGTTGTAGTCCGAGTTGAAAGATTGGATCACGTCCGGCCGGACGTTTTCCAGGAATAGCGAGCAGATCGCCTGGGAGTACCCGGGCGGGCCTTTTTCAAATTCGATATGATAGTCCGGGTCGCCAGCGCAGATGTTCATGAAGGGTTCGGAAAGCAGGGATTCTAGGACGGCTTCGATTTTCTCTCGGTTCATTCGGAACCTCTCTTTTTTACCGATGTTCGAGTTTTCCGTTTTCGCGCGGCCGGCACTTCGGATAAGCCGCGCGTGAGAATGGCCCGGGCGGCATCGGTTCTGGTCACGTTTATGCCGGGGGTCGATGATCTCAGTTGCTCGGCGTAATCATCGAGACGTTTGATCAAATCAAGGGGAAGACGGAGCGAGATTACCCCGGATTCTTCAGCGATCTTGGCACGGCCCATGTAAGACCTCGTTTGAACGTAGTATATTAATTACAATACATTACGGTATTTTTGTTTGCGTTGCAATTGTTATTGCGCAGAAGACAAAAATCGATTCAGACGAGAGGACAAGGTAGATGCGCGTGTGGGCTTGGTTTCGCATTCCCAGACGATTAAAAAGGACCAGCCAAGACTTCGAAGTTCTCGGGCGATTTTTCTATCTCGGATACGATTTGCTTGGAACTTCGCTTGCCAGAAAGATCTTTGGGTTGTCGGTGTTGATCGACCGCGGCGGCAGGTGTGGCGATGCCAATAGCAACCGTGAACGAAGATGACCTTTTTGCGGCCTTTGAAGACCAAATCTGGTTTTCCGGGTAAAGACGGATCATTAAGACGGTAACGAAAACCAAGAGCAAAGACCAGGCGGCGAACGATCAGTTCAGGTTTCGTGTCCTTTCCCCGGATCGCCTGCATGACAGCTCGGCGTTTCTCGGGAGAGAAGACGTCGGGCATTACACCGCCAGGTCGAGAGGCAGGTCGCTGATATCGCGAAGGCGCTTTCCTTCGATCATCGTATTCAGCATTTCGATGGAATCTTCATGGGAAGAGGCGTTGACGACCTGCTGCAGTTCGTGCAAAGCGAAGTGATACACGCAATCAACGTCACCAGTACCAAGAGCTATCGAAGCCAAGCGGCTTGGAAGCGGCTCAGCCGTGACAACCATGATATGCGGCAGATTCCCTTTTCGATTGCGAATGAGGTTGAGCGCTTCAGTTCGCGAATTCTGGCTTCGATCGCTGCGAATGGTCCATTTACATGAAATACTCGCGTGGAGAATGTTCTTGCCCTCGTTCGATTTGCGAATCGAAGTCAGTTTTGCGAGTTTCGAATCAACAACGGCTTTCGGATTATTGATGAATTCGTCCGGTTCCGGTTCTCGGTAGACAACGATATCAGGCTTGATCAGATAGTCCCCGCCGAGAATCGCCGCCAACGTGGCATTATCTTTCGTCGCCGTGTGAAGGTCGATCAGATGTGCATATTGCTCGAACTCGGCAATGCTCGCACCGCTACCGAAACCCCACTTGCCTGGTCGCAGATGCGGAAGAGTCGTAAAAACCTGCCGAATAAAGTTTAAAACGAGACCTTCGAAATCCTTGCCGGCGGTTTGCCCGGACTTCTTGCCTGATCGAACCTTGTAGCCGAGCAAATTGACGATGCCATTGGCATACTCTTTACTAATGCGACTTGAGGTATCCGCAAAGTTGTACGTACCTTTCGAGACTCTGACGAGATCAGAAAAGGCTTGTTTATGAAAATCTTCACGCAGCTTTGGAATAATAGCGGACATCTTCTTCCTCAACTTTCGCACGATCGAGAAGTTCAGCAACGAATCGACCGATAGCCCCGGCAAACGGCGGACAAACCGCGTTTCCAATCTGACGAGCGATTTCCGTTTTGGAACCGACAAAGACGAAATCGTCCGGGAAGCCCATCAATCGAGCAGCTTCACGATGAGTTATCGGTCGGTGCTGGTCGGGATGCAAGTATCTTCCTTTTTCGGGCTTGAAAAATTCCGTACGAATCGTCACTGATGGGCGATCCCACCACAATCTGCCGAAAAGATCCGTACCCCCCGACGTTTTGCGAATCCAGCACGCCGGCGTGAGTTCAGGGGCATTCCGCTGGAGATCGAAGCGATTGCCGCCTAGAGGAACCGCTTTATAACGCTTTAAGCTGGTCGCGGTCGGATTGCGGGTAAAGTGTAAATTCAACGGTGCGCGTTCGGTTCTGATTTCCGTGCCGACAGGTGCCGGCAAGTCGGCGATTACATCCCGCACCGTTCGCCATTTCGGCAGATCGGACAAATCCGCCGGTGGAGAGTGGGTCTTTTCCGGCGGAAAGACAAAACGCGGAATGCGAGATTTGAAGCCGATGACAATCGCCCGCTTGCGAAGTTGCGGAGCGCCATAATCGGCCGCATTGAGAACAGCTGATTTGAGAGTGAAGCCCAGCTTTGCGGCTCGGGTCGTGATCCGGCGGAATTCGTCAGAGTTGAGAAGTTCCGGAACGTTTTCCATCACGAAGATCGACGCACCGCAGCGTTCGACGACATCCATATACGGCTCCCAGAGCTCGCGCCGAGCATCGTTGTCTCGCTTTTTATTCAACAAACTAAAGCCCTGACAAGGCGGGCCGCCGATAACAACATCGGCTTGCGGGATCGCTGGATTGGAGGCAAGCCAGTCTTCAATGTTGACCTGCAACGCCTCGCAATCGAAGTTGTACTTGTGCGTGAGAATGGCCGCCTTATCATGATCGATCGCGAGGACCGGTTTGAATCGGCCGGCAAATCGGTTATTAACGAAACCGAGGGTCATGCCGCCGGCGCCGGCGAAAAGATCTATCAGACGGTATTTGTCTTGGGTCTTGCGCATGTGATGAGTTCCCCTGAATTTCGGGCATTCTAGCATCTTTTGCATTGGCGGGACAGAACACAAAATGCACGCGATGAAGCACGGGAAGGTGAGATATGAAAGCTAATGCCGAATACGAGGGTGGGGAGCGACGGGGGGACACTGACAACCTGGACGGATTGAACAAAGCACGAGGAGAGGCGCCCCCAACGTCCGGCCTGGAGCGGCGGAAGCCGCGGAGG
>ERZ795044.899-NODE-899-length-27813-cov-7.951329_pt1 | contig 27813 bp, 31 predicted proteins | sample MGYA00375128_ERZ795044 | MGnify/ENA primary metagenome ERZ795044 (study PRJEB30173, sample SAMN05720213) | anaerobic digester metagenome | isolation source: active sludge of municipal wastewater-treating anaerobic digesters | place: USA | collected 2014-12-22 ... | reverse complement strand
ACTGAAAAAAAAATAATAGTTGATGAAAAAAACATTTTAGAAAATGTTGAAAAACTTGGAAAAGAATTAAGTGAAAATTTGAAAAAAAAATCAATGAACACCTTTGACGGACTAATCAAAGATGCTGAAAGTATTGAAGATATTAAAAAAATTGTAGGAACAGGAATCGCAAGAGCAAATTTTTGTAGTGTAGAAAAAAGTGGAGAGACTTGCGCTGAAACTGTTGAAAAAGAAACTGGTGGAAAAATAAGAGGAACAAGAATTGATACTAAAGACAAACTAATTGGTGACGGCAAATGTGTGTCATGCGGAAAAAAAGCAAATCATGTAGTATACATTGCTAAGGACTACTGATTCTAATGAATGAAAAACTAATTGTAGTTGCAGAAAATATTTTATATGAAAATTTAGGTGTGAGAAAAAACACAAAAATATTATTAGTAAATGATCACGAACCAAACACAATTTTTGAAGCATTCAAAAGTGCACTAAATAAAAAATCAATCCCTTTTAGTGAATTAATTTTAACAAACGAAAGAACACACAGTCAACCAATACCCCAAGCCCTAGAAGAAATACTAAAAGCAAAAGTAATTATTGCACCAACAGAAAAAAGTATATCTCATTGTCCAGAAACAGCAAAAGTTATAAAAAAAGGAACAAAAGTTATCACAATGCCGGGAGTTACTGAAGAAATATTTTTAAAAATTGGAGAAACAAATACTAAAGAAATTGAAAAACTAAATAATAAAGTTGCAAAACAATTAAGAGGAAAAAGCAAAGTACAAATAACTACACCAAGCGGAACAAATATTACTTTTTCAATAAAAAAAAGAGAACTACACGGACTTAAACCAAAAACAAAAGGATACTTAACAAATCTACCGACAGGAGAAGTGTATTGTGCTCCAATTGAAGAAACAGCAGATGGTGAAATATTTATTGATTATTATCGAGAATTAATAAAACCAGAAGATAAAGCATGGCTAAAAATAGATATGGGAAAAATAGATGAATGGAATGACGCAGCAAAACCATTTATTGAAATACACTCAGTAGAAAATGGATTTATTATTGCCGAATTTGGGGTCGGGACAAATAAGGCTCACAAAAAACCAATAGGGAATATTTTACACGACGAAAAATGCTACGGCACAGTACACATTGCTTTTGGACACAATGTTAGTTTTGGTGGAAAAAATAAAAGCACAGTACATAGTGACATTATTTTAATGAATCCCACAGTCCTTGTTGATGGGAAAAAACTAGAATGGTAAAAAATTTAATTTATTGAAATAATTATATTTTTTTTATCCAAACCTCTACACTTGAATTATCAAGTATCTTATCATGCATACTATCAAAAACAAAACCCATACTTTTGTATAATTCTTTTGCACCAAAATTTTCTTCTTTAACTAATAAAAACAATTTTTCATAATTTCGTTTCATACACTCTCTAATTACTTTTTTTACTAAAGTTGAACCAATTTTTTGTCTCCTAAAAGAATCCTCCACCCAAACCGCATTAAGTCTACAAGAAGAGTTTTCTAAAAATTCTGCTTCAACAAAACCAAGAGGGATATTATTCAAATAACTCACCCAAATAAAAAAAGAATTATCACTAATTTTTTGAGAAATATCATGTTCACAAAAGACAGTATAAGGAAATTGATTTTTTATAACATTATTAAGCCAAGAAGAATCACTTTCTTTTGCAGGAATAAATTTAAACAAAAAATCACCAACTAAAAACAATGTCCAATAAATTGTGTATTAAATAATTTTATTTTAACTATTAAAAAAATTAATTATTATTAATTAAATTATTTCTTATTTCTTCTATATGAATCCAAATAATCATTTATTTCCATTTCACTAACAGCACAACCAGAAAACTTTGTTGCCCAAAGTGCTGCTTCAAGTTCAACAATACTATGATTCAATTCATGATCAAATAAATCTTGCTCAAATGCAAGGGCAATTATATCCACACTTCTAAACATTTTTAAGTCAGGAAACATTTCTCTAAAAGCAGATAAATTTGTTTCATTCATCCTTATCTCTTGAGATTGTCTTTTTTCAAGAACTTTTTTTAATCTTAAAGGATTTTCAATTAAAGATCTTGTTGTTCTTTCATCAATAAATAATGCTTTTGCTCCGTAAATTTTTGCAAGAGCCAGTGCTTCAGCTTCTCCCCTCTGTAACAAAGTAATTGGACCAGTTTTTGTATAAAAAGAATTATTTGCCAAATGCAAAATTCTTTCTTCATATCTCTCCCCTTCAGTAGTAGGAGGAACTACTTTTACAATTTTTTCACTAAAAGCATATTTTATTCTAGCCGCGTTAAGTGCAAATCTTTTATTTTTTATTGGACGCCAAACACTCTCATTTGCAACATCATTTGAAACAATTAACTCAACATCATTGTGTTTTACAAAAGCACGAAAAACATTCATAAGGCAAGTACTTGAAAAAGTAATCATTGTCCCAGTATCAATTACAGCTTTCATAAAATCACTTATAAAAAATTAATTTATTTTTTCTGATTCCACAAGAATTCTTAATTCATCCACTCTTTTTCGCATCCCTTTTGATTCCATCTCTTCATCATGCATTGTAGTAAACCCAATGTAACTTTGAAGTTCTTTTTTATCAGCTCCAACAAGATCTGCTGCTTGAGAAATACTTAACCCATAACTGTAAGCTAAAGAAGCTTGTTTTACTTTTGCTTTATCATAAATGCTTGAAGCATAATGCCCAAGACTCAAGTCCGCCTCTTCAATACTAATAATAATTTTTTTTAAATAAGACATTAATAATTCTGAATCATTTTTTTTTGAAGCAAAGACCCCTGATTCAATATTTTTAAAAACAGCTAATTTTATTTTTCCCCAAACTGGACTATTAACAAAATGACTCTTTGATTCAATCTTGTGTAAAGCATAAGCAATTACTCCAAGTTCAGCTTTAACATAATTATTTTCAGCAGAAGCCTCTCTAATTAATCTATTACTAAGTCCCCTTAACTCAAGAACTCTTTTTTCTCTAAATAAAGTAAGTACTTCTCCAAGATCATACTCCATTGATTTAACCATGAAAAATAAAAGAATTTGAAGTATTTAATAATTGCTTTAAAAAAAGAAGACTGAAAAATAGTCAAAAGTAGGTTTTTTTAACTAAATTAACCAAATACTATGTGTGATATAATGATAATTCTTGTACCCCTACTTAGCGGAAAAGAGGACAACCCCGAGTTCATTAATGCAATTACTTCAAAAGGAAAAAAAATAGTGCTATTACAAATTGTGGATAAAGAATTTTTAGCAAAAACAAGTACTGCAATGGGAGAAGTAATGCAAAACCATGCATTATTAACAAAAGTGAAAAAATCAATACAATCAAAGAAAAAAACAGTTGAAGAAATTACTGAATGGGGAACAACAATTAAAAAAATATTATCAATAGCAATTCTACAAAAAGTAGACAAAGTATTTTTAGTAAAACAAAAAAATCAATTCTTTGAAGACATACTAAAAGCAATGGATAAAGAAAAAATACCTTATGAAGTAATTGAAGTAAAAGTTGAAGAAAAAAAAGAGAAAGGATTTAGTTTTTTTAAATAGTTTAAACAATAAATAAAAAAAGGTGAAAAAATGAATAAAAATATTGAAAATACATTAATTGAAAATAAAATAATAATTAGTGATTCAACATTAAAAGGAACACTTGTTGAAAAAGGATTTGGAGAAAACAAGGGAAACAAATTAATTCTTGATTTATTTGAAGTAATTTATTTAATGGAAAAAGAAAAAATAAGCATTGTTGATGTTAAAGGGAAAAAAGTTTCTGTAAAAAAAATATTTGAAATTGGAATAAAAGGAGATAAACAATTTTATTCTAAACAAAAAGTTCATGAAGACTTAAGAGAAAAAGGGTATTGTATTAAAACTGGGTTAAAATTTGGTTTTGATTTTAGAGTTTACCCAAGAGGAAAAAAAATGGGTGAAGCACACTCCCAATATGGAGTACATGTTGCTTGCGAAAACGAAAAAACTTCAATGACTCAAATAAGCAGAATGACACGCCTTGCAGGAAACATACACATACACGCAATAATTGCTGTAGTGGACAGAGAAGACGAAATCAATTACTACGAAATAAATAGAAAACTACTTTAGAAGCGATAAATATGCTGACATTTAGAGACTCTTTTTTATTTCATCACCAAGTTCGTTTAGGTAAAAAAGGAAAAGCGTTAGTCATTACAAAGTTTAGAACAATGCCAAAAAATTCCCATAAAGATTATGACTCAAACGGAAGAAATGACATGTTAACAAGTGGAAAAATAAGAGAAAATAAAGCAGGGGTGATTGGCAAACTAATAAGAAGAACAAGAGTTGATGAGTTACCTCAAATTTTACTTTTATTTAAAAAACAAATTCGCCTTTTAGGATTAAGACCACTTTCAAGACAAAATTATTCAAAACTAACAAAAGAAATGAAAAAAAATTATTTAGAAAATGGACCCGGGCTATTTGGAATACAATATTCATTAAAACCAAGTAAAAGAACAATGCAAAATATTGAGAAAGAATTAATCAGTTATTATGAACAATACCAAAAACACCCCACTAGAACAAACTTAAAATATTTAGCAAAAATAATACTCACACTAAACATGTTTAGAAAATAATTTAAAGTTTTTTACTTGTATGATTTAATTTTTTTTAATTTAACTTTTTTTAATTTAACTTTTTTGACCTAAAAGTAACTCAAGTCTTTTCACACTCTCCATTACTTCTCTGTGAGTTACTCTAAACCTTTTTGCGAGTTGTATTGTACTAATCCCACTAGCATAAAAATTTGCTTTATCAACAACATTAAGTAATCTTAAATCAAGGAAAGCTTTTTTTCTTGCAATAGGATTAGTGTGTATTGTCATCAAATCAAATTTTCTAATTGAAGGGGAAGATATTCCAAAGTAACTTCTTGCTCTTTGTGAATTTAGTGGTATTCTACTATAATCAACTTCAACCCCATAAATTTTTGATAAATTTTTTACATATTTTGACCAACACTCTGCTGATTCAACCTCATACATTGGACTAAAAATAATTTTTGCACCCTTATTGTTTAGTAAAGATCTCGCAAGAGAAACACTCATTGTTCCAGAATTAACTAAAGGAATTGGTTCAAAAGAAAAACTCCAATCATAAATTTTTGGTCTTTGTGGAACACTCTCACCAGCAATTACTTTAAATTTACTAATTGAGGCCCTTTTTTGTTTTCTAACAAATTCTTTAAAAGTGTGATTTAGGTCAGTATAAGTTAACCTTGTTTCATGAGACAATCCACCAGCCCAGTCTCCTAAATAACCAGCAAAAACTAATACTTTTTCTCCTTTATTCATTCCAATTTTTGTTGCAAGATTTTTTTCAACAGGAATATAATCTTGAGAGGGAAGTTCCCTTCTATCATACCAATCTGGCATAACCCAAGAAATATGTCTTCCTTCTTCAGCAAGCATTTTTTTTCTAGTATTAGCTTTTTGCCTTATTAATTTATATAAATCAGGACCCATTGCATGAAATTCTGGTCTCCTTAACTTTGGTTTCATAACTATTATTTATTTTTGGGAGAATTTAAAACTTACTAAATAAAAAAATAGTAAAAAATCGAACTTAATCAAAAAAATCTTTTTAATAAAGGTTACTTTATTAATTTTTTATCTAAAACACACACTTTTAGATAGTAAAACAATTTAAATTAAATAAAAATTAAATTTGGATTAAAAAAAGTGAAAATAACATGAAATTAAAAAAAGTTAAAAAAAAATTACAAAATTTAGACATTAACAAAATACACAAAGGAAATTGTATTGAACTTATGAAAAAAATAAAAAGTAATAGTATAAACTTAATAATTACCGATCCACCTTTTGCGATTGATTTTAAATCAAATAGATTAAATTATAATAGAAAATCAGAAAATGTCTTGGGTGGATATAATGAAATATTAAAAAAAGATTATTCAAAATTTAGTAAAGACTGGATTAATCAAGCATTTAGAGTACTAAAACCAAATGGATCAATGTATGTTTTTAGCGGGTGGACAAATCTAAAAGACATACTTAATGCACTAGACGAAACTGGTTTTACAACAATAAATCATTTAATTTGGAAATACCAATTTGGAGTTTACTGTAGTAAAAAATGGGTGACAAGCCATTACCATATCATATATGTTGTTAAAAATCCAAAAAAATGGATCTTCAATAAACAAGATCAATACCCCGAAGATGTTTTAACTATAAATAGAGAATACTGGACTGGTAAAATAAAAACACCAACAAAATTACCTACAGAATTATTAAAAAAACTCATATTATATTCAAGTAACGAAGGAGATATTGTAATGGATTGTTTTAGTGGAAGTGGACAAACCGCAGTAGTTAGTAAAATGCTTAAAAGAAACTTTATTGCATTTGATACGGTTAAAGAATATGTGGATTTTGGAAATAATCGTTTAAAAAAAACACCCGCCAAATTAATCAATATTAAAGAAACTTTATAAATTAAATAAACACTTATTAAAAATTATTCCTAAAAATAAACTATAAAAAAATTAAAAAAAGAGTTTTTGTTTTTGGAGACTTTTTTAGTCTCCAAAACAAAAATAAAAAGAAAGCCATCTATGATGGCCACGAAAGTTTTTCCATGAACGCTTTTTGCATTAGCAAAAAGGGTTCTTAGAAGTCTATTCCCCTAACTGTTTTTCTTCCGTTTTCTTTTGCTCTTGCAGCAGCATCTTTAATCATTTTAGCTACTTTTGCACTTAATGCATCAACAGCGTCGCTTGCAGTGTTGCAGTCTTCTGCCTTGATTGCGTCTTTTACTTTTGATGTTACAACTAATACTTCAGCCATAATTAATTCCTCCAAAAACAAAAAGCTAATATTGCAAGCTTTTATCAAAAAAACAAAAGAAAAAAGAGTATATAAACTAAATGGTTCAAAACGCCATTTTGAAGCACTTTATAAGGATTTTTGCATCAAAATTACATGCCTGTGATGACAAAACATTATTCTGATCACCCCTTAGGGGTGAGTGATGAATGATGGGCGAACTGAGGCAAACTTTATCGAGCGAACTAAAAGTGAGCGAAGATAATGTCCGCGTGTGAACGGAGCGAGCCGTTCAGATGGGCGAACTGAGGCACAAAGAATTAATAATTATTAAAAAAACAAAACTATTTAGGTAGATTTTTATGTTATTTAAAATTGTTGCAGATTGTTTTGATAAGATAGAAAATACTCCTTCTCGTCTTGCCACTACTAATTTTTTAGTAGAACTATTCGAAGGAACAACTCCACAAGATACTAAAAAAATTGTTTATTTGTTACAAGGAAGAATTGCTCCTCAATTTGATGGAAGAGAAATTGGTTTTGGAGAAAAACTAGTTATTGAAGGAATGGTAAAAGCAAGCGGATACAAAAAAGAAGATGTTGAAAAAAGTTACAAAAAAACAGGAGATCTTGGAGAAACTGCACAAAAATTAATTGAAGAAAAAAAACAAAATTCTTTATTCACTCAAGACTTAGAACTTGAAAAAGTTTTTTTAAATTTAGAAAAAATGTCAACAACTGAAGGAATTGGTTCACAAGAACAAAAAAAGAAACTACTCGCAGAACTGTTTAATTACGCAACCCCAGTTGAAGCAAAATATATTGCAAGAATTCCGCTAGGAAGCATAAGACTGGGAGTAGGAGATCCGACAATAATGGATACATTTGCAATAATACTTGCAAAACAAGAAGATAAAAATTATTTAGAAAAAAGTGAAGAAGAAAGAAGAAAAATAAAAATGAACTTGCGAGAAAAAATAGAATCTGCATACAATGTTGATTCTGATCTTGGAGAATTATGCAAAATTTTACAAGAAAAAGGAATTAAGGGACTTCTTGAAATTAAAATAAAACCCGGCACTCCAATTCGACCAACTGCTGCAGAAAGACTTCCAAGCGCAAAAGAAATAATAGAAAAACTAGGAAAGTGCGCTGTTGAAGCAAAGTATGATGGATTTAGGTTACAATTATCAAAAGATGGGGATAAAATAAAAATATTTTCAAGACAAAGCGAAGACATTACAACTATGTTTCCTGAAATAATTAATGCAGCAAAAAAAGAAATCAATGCAAAAAAATGTATTATTGAAGGAGAAGCACTAGCATTCAATGATAGTACACAAGAGTATTATCCTTTTCAAGTAACAATTCAAAGAAAAAGAAAATATGAAATAGAAAAAAAATCAATAGAATACCCACTCAAACTTTTTTTATTTGATGTAATGTATGTGGATGGAATAAATTATATGGAAAAACCCCTAACAGAGAGAAGAGAAAAATTAGAATCACTAATCAAAAAAGATAATGAAATAATAAAATTAAGTGAATACATGATAACTGACTCTGCTATAGAACTTGAAAACTTTTTTGAAGAAAAAATATCGCAAGGCCTAGAAGGAATAATTGCAAAAGACCTTTCTGCGCCCTACATTGCAGGGGCAAGAAAATTTGCTTGGATAAAACTAAAAAGATCCTACAAAGGAAGTCTAAATGACACACTTGATTTAGTAATAATCGGGTATTACACAGGAAAAGGAAAAAGAACAGAATTTGGGCTTGGAGCACTACTTGTCGCAACCTACAACAATACTGATGATACTTTTGAAAGTGTAGCAAAAATTGGAACAGGAATGACTGAAGGCACACTAACTGAACTTGAAAAACTACTATCAAAATCTGTTACAAAAAAGAAAAATCCAAGAATAATTTCAGAAATCGAACCCAACTTTTGGGTAGAACCAAAATATGTTATTGAAGTAAACGCGGATGAAATAACAAAAAGTCCAATGCACTCTTGTGGAAAAGAAGAAAATAGTGTGGGTTATGCCCTACGTTTTCCAAGAATGCTAAAACTAAGAACTGATAAAAAAGCAGAAAATGCAACAACTACTGAGGAAGTAAAAAAATTATTCACAATGCAAAAAAAAGTTTCTTTAGAAATGACTGATTATGTAAAAAAAGAGTGATTTTTACTTTACGAAAAGATTAATTAAGTAAAAAGAACTAACCTAATTCATGAAATTAAGAAATCTTTTAATATTAATCCTATCATTTTGTTTTTTAGCATATATTGTAGTCACGCTTCATTTTTGGGCGATGGAATACAAAGATTTATTTTTTTATTTAAATGATTGGACAAGCTGGATTTTTGCATTTATTTTAGTAATGGCAATAACAGGGGTACTAAAATGGATATTCAAGTGGGAATTAAGAAGTTTGTTAAAATAATTAATCTAATGAAATAAGTGATAAAAATGAATGTTATTGAGTTAGTAGTTTATGCAATTATTGCTCTTGCACTAATTTTTCTTGCAATAACACTATTTAATCCAATTAAACAAGAAACATTAATTGATGAAATAAAAGAAGGAATAAATGCCGGACAAACCAATATTTTTTTAGGTAAAACTTTCCCCATAGGGACAAGAATTTTAGAAAAAGAATTTCATTTTGATAAAAGAGCGATAGAAGATGCGTCATATTCTTTAGCAATTGAGTGTAATAATCCAAAAATTTGTTGTATACGAAAAGAAGAACAAAGCAAAGAGGATATTTGTACAAAACCAATAAATTGGGATTATTCTTTCATTGAAGCAAAACAAGAAACAACACTAAAAACGAGTGTTCGATGCATTAATGAATTAAACACCCTAATTTGTAGAATCTATTTTGGATTATCTCCAGCCCAAGCAGAAATAATAGAAATAAAAAATCAACAAGACCAAAATAGTAATACTATTATTTCAAATATTAAAGTCAAAAATTCTGGAGAAACACAACTAGCATTAGGAATTATGGAATTAAACTTACAAAAAAAAGTTTTAAATAAATGGGAAAACACAGAAGATCAATTTAAACCCCAGGAAATACAATACTTACTACCCCAACAAGAGCACACCTTTGTTTGGGCAATACAAACAACAACAGTCGGAGAATACAGATTGAATTACAAATTTAGTGGAAATAATGCAGGATTTGATCAAAAAACAGAAGATTATAATATAATAAAAGCAAACTTTTGTTCAATAATTGAAGAAGAAACTTATGAAATACAAACAATTGAAGACGGGAAATTGTACAGAGAAATAAAAAAATGTCAAAATTGTAATTATGCTTATGAATGTGCTAGTGCGTGGCAAACAAAATTTCCTAGAATTAATTATCAAGTACTAACTAAAGATAAAACATATTGTGAAAAAACAAACGAAATTGGGGATTGTGAAACTCAAATAAATTAAATAAATTTAAAAAAAATTTAAGGTTTATTAAAAGATTGTAATAGGATATTATTATGGATCTAAAAAATTTTTTAAAAAATAATAAATTGCAAGAAGGACAAACCATTAGTTTTGATTATGAGAAAAACACTGTAATAGGAGTAATCATCCCTTCAAAAAGTGATTTAATTTTAAAACTAAATTCAGGTTATAACGCAGGTTTTGAAATAAATAAAATTAAAAATATAAAAAATCTCGGAGAAACCAAAAATGTTGGAAAAGCAAAAACCATTGAAATTCAAAAAAACCCAAATCTCCCAACAATTTCTATCCTACACACTGGTGGTACTATTGCTTCAAGAGTAAATTATTCTACTGGAGGAGTATATGCAAGTTTTGATATCCACGACACAATTACAATGTTTCCAGAACTTACAAAAATAGCAAATATTGAATCAGTGTTTGTTTCAAATATGATGTCAGAAGATATGAGCACTGAAGATTTTGCAAAAATCTCTAGTGCAGTTAGTGAAGAAATAAAAAAAGGAGTAAAAGGAATAATTATTGGTCACGGAACTGATATGTTAGGTTATAGTGCTGCAGCATTATCTTTCGAACTAGAAAATTGTCCAATCCCTGTATTAATAGTAGGTTCACAAAGAAGTTCTGACCGAGGTTCAAGTGATGCGGGAATGAATTTAATTTGTGCAGCGGAATTTATTTCAAAAACTAATTTCAAAGGGGTGGCAGTTTGTATGCACGACTCAACCAATGATGATTATTGTGCAATACTTAATCCAACAAAAGTTAGAAAAATGCACACTTCAAGAAGAGATGCGTTTAAAACAATTAATGATCACCAAATTGCTTTAATTGATTTTAGAACAAAAGAAATTACCTGGAAAAAAGATAAAACTATTTTTGAAAAAACAAAAGGAACTTTTAAATTAAAAAATAATTTCGAAAAAAAAGTAGGATTAATAAAAATGCACCCTCTAATTACTCAAAAAGAAATAGAGTTTTTTAAAAAAGAAAAATACTTGGGTTTAATTATAGAAGGAACTGGACTTGGCCACACCCCAATAAGAGAAAATGATGCATTTATTAAAACAATAAAAGAATTAATAGATTCAGGATGCATTGTAGCAATGACCTCACAATGTCTAAATGGGAGAGTGCATCCAAATGTTTACACAAACTTAAGAAAATTAAGTTCAATAGGGGTAATTTATTGTGAAGATATGCTTGCAGAAACAGCAATTATGAAACTTTCATTTTTACTTGGAAATTATTCAAAAGAAGAAACAAAAAAACTACTTGCAACTAATATTAATGGGGAAATAACTGAATTTACTCAAACAAATACTTATGAATACTAAAAAACTATTCAATTAAATAAAAAACAAGCCCCAATTAACTTATTAACGTTAAAGAAAGGTTTATATATGGGTTAATACACAATTTTATTATTGAAGTGATAAATATGAACTACAAATGGATAAGTGCATTAATTATCTTAGCAGTACTTTTTATTGGCGGAGTAAATGCATATAGTGGATTCAATAGATACTATTATACTGATTATTATGCTCCAGCAGTGTATTATCAAACCCCCTACAATGTTCCAACTTATTACTCAACTTCATATTACAACACAGCATATTACTACCCAACTACCACATATGTAGATTCATACTACTATCCAGCATACAATACAGTAAATTATTATTACCCTTCATACACTTACTATACTCCCACTATCGGAAATTATAGTGGATTATCAATGTACAAAAATGATAGTGGTTGGGGAATATCAGTTTCTAGAGGAAACATATGTGGACTCTACGGATACTGTTAAAAAAATCTATTTAAAACCCTTTAACCATTAAAATTTGTAATGGAAAAAGTAGATTATTCTAAACTTGGCTTAAAGTGTGGACTTGAAGTACACCAACAACTCGACACTGGCAAACTATTTATTCGAACACCAAGTATTTTGACTGATGAAATTAATTTTACAATTGAAAGAAAACTAAGACCCGTTGCTAGCGAAATGGGTGAATATGATAAAACAGCAATGGAAGCTTACAAAAGAGAAGAAACTTTTTTTTACTCAGGGAATAATAAAAATATTTCTTTAGTAGAACTTGATGAAGAACCACCACAACCACTTGATAAAGATGCACTAAAAACAATTCTTGAAGTATCAACACTATGTAACAGCACAATCGTTTCAACAATTATTCCAATGAGAAAAGCAATAATTGATGGAAGTAACACAAGTGCATTTCAAAGAACATGCCTTGTTGCAATGGGTGGAGAAATGAAAATAAGTACCCCGACTGGTGAAAAAAGAATTGGTGTTCAAACAATAATACTTGAAGAAGATGCTGCACGACCAATAAAAAAAGAAGAAGGAAAAATATTTTACAACCTTGATAGACTCGGAATACCATTAATTGAACTCGCAACCGATCCGGATATTAATACTCCTGAAGAAGCAGTACTTACTGCAAAAAAAATTGGAGAAATAATGAGACTTACTTGTAAAACAAAAAGAGGAAAAGGAACCATTCGTCAAGATATAAACGTTTCAATAAGCGAAGGAGCAAGATGTGAAATAAAAGGATGTCAAGAGTTAGAAATGATAGGGACAGTAATTGAAAAAGAAGTAGAAAGACAACTTGATTTAATAAAATTAACAAACAGAATCAAATTAAGATTTGTAAAAAAAGAAGAACTAATTAGTGCAATAAATAATGAAATAAAAAATGTAAGTAAAATATTTTCTAGTACCGAAGCAAAATTTGTGAAAGGAAAAGAAGTATTTGGATTAAAACTTGCAAAAATGAAAGGATTTTTGGGACAAAAAGTAGGTGCAAAAAGATTTGGAAGCGAACTATCTGCTTACGCAAAGGCGAGCGGAGTAAGTGGACTTTTACATAGAGACGAATTACCAAATTATGGGATAAGTGAAAAAGAAGTAAATGATACACTGTTTTTACTTGGATGTGGAGAAGAAGATAATTTTGTTCTAATTGTAGCAAATAAAGAAAAAGCAAGAAAAGCATTTGACGCAGTAAAAAACAGGATAATTCTTGCATATGATGGAGTAGTTAAAGAAACACGCGGAGCACTAGAAGATGCGTCAAGCGAATACCAAAGACCTATTTCAGGAGAAGCAAGAATGTACCCAGAAACTGACATCCCTTATGAAAAAATTGATGAAAAATATTTAGAAGAAATAAAACAAAATTTACCAAAAAATGTAAAAGAAAGAGAAGAATTATACAAAAAACTCGGATTAAGTATAAACCACATTGAAGAAATGAAACTAAATAATTATGCAAGATTTTTTGAAGAACTAATTAAGAAAGGAACAAACCCAACAGTAAGCGCAACAACCCTTTTACAAACTCTAACCGAACTAAGAAGAGAAGATATTAATGTTGATAAAATAAAAAAAGAAAGTATAGAAAAATTACTAATTGCAGAAGCAACAAATAAAATAAATAAATCCCAAATAAAAAAAGCACTAATTGAAATAAGCAATGGAAAAAGTGTAGAAGAAATAATATCTTCTCAAAAATCAATTAACACAAGTGAAATTGAACCAGTTATTAAAAAAATTGTTTCAAAAAATGAAGCACTAGTAAAAGTAAGAGGATTTGGAGCAATAGGGCCACTAATGAGTGATTTACTAAAAGAAAAAGAACTTGAGAGTATTGATAAAAAAATACTAAGCGAAATACTAACAAACCAAATAAAACAAATAATGAAAAAATAGTATTGATTATTTACACAAACCTTTTTTTCCTAAACAAACATTCATACTTTTTCGTAGATAAATTAATCTTATTAAGGGGTTTTTACTAATTAAATAAGGTGATTTAATGGTAGTTCCATGGGAATTTTTAAAAGAACCAATATATGCGTTAGATGGATTCAAAATGTATTTTGCAATATTGTTTTTACTTGTTGCTTTAATTTTATTTGCAATATCAATTCTTGCCATTAGAAAAAAATCTTCAAAAAGATTAATAGTTGTAAGTGTAGCATTTGGTTTATTTTTTACTAAATCAATTTTAGTTGCCCTTGATTATTTCTTCTCACCAGGATACTTCATGAACTATGCAGTTCAAGTATTTTTTGATCTAGGAATACTAATCACATTATTTGTTGCATTATTGAGAAAATAATAAAAAAAGTTAATATAAAATAATTAATTAAAAAAATAGTCAAATAATAAAAAAGTTAATAGAAAAAATATTTAGTTAAAAATAATTATTTATTTTTTTAAAAAAAGGGAGATGAATGATTTTTGAATAGAATGATTGAAGAATCAATAATACTTACTCCGCGAGATAAGGTATATTCTGAAATAGTTAAAAGCCCAGGACTACACTTTAGAGAAATCCAAAGAAGAACAAACCTTGCCACAGGAGCACTTCAATACCATATAGATTATTTAAAGAAAAAAAATTTTATTTTTGATAAAAAAGAAGGAAAATTTTCAAGATTTTACTCAAATCAAGAAACTAACCAAGTGGATCAAGAAATAATGAATCTATTAAGACAAGACCAAGTTAGAAAAATCGTGTTAATTCTTTTACAAAAAAAAAGAATTTCTCTAACTAATTTAAAAAAAGAAACAAGTATGAGTACCTCAACACTTAATTTTCATTTATCAAAACTAATAACATCGAAAATAGTTGAACAGAAAAAAATCAACTTTAAAGAGTATTATTTAATCAAAAACAAATTACCAATAATTGAACTACTTTATTCTTATAGAGAAAGTTTTTTAGACACTTTAGTGGATAATTTCTTAGATATTTGGGAAAAAGATTTGAAATAATTAGTATAGTGATTTTATGGAACAATCAATTTATTTATTCAGACATGGCCATATTACTAAAAAAAATATTTTTTGTGGATGGCTTAATTTACCACTTGATAAGCAAGGAATTAAGGAAGCAAAAATTCTTGCAAAAAAGCTTTCAAAAGAAAAAATTGATATTGGTTTTTGTTCGGATCAATTAAGAGGAAAACAATGCCTTGCCGAAGTACTAAAATATCATAAAAATGCTAAAGTGATTATTGATGTTAGAATATGTGAGCGAAATTATGGTGAATTAACAGGTCACAAAAAAGATGAATTTAAATCAAAATTTCCTAAAGAATATGAAGAAATTCACAGAGGATATAATGCAAATATTCCTTCTGGAGAAAATTTTAATGATGTTTCAAAAAGAGTTTTTTCTTTTATGAATGATTTGTTTGAATTCATGCAAAAAGAAAAATGTAATGTTGCAATAAGTGCACACACTAATTCATTAAGATTAATTCAAGAGTATTTAGAAAACTTAAGTAAAGAAGAAGCAACAAAATTTGAACATCACCCAGAAAATTATAAAAAATATGTAATAAATTTTGAATAATCATCTTCTAAAAAACGTTAGTTTTATTTAAAAATTATTTTTTCTAATAAATTAGATTTTTTTATTTTAATTTGAATCCAGATGCTATTAGTATTGGGAATGTTATTGTTGCTTCTCCCCAAATTTTTACATTATTTTCATCAGCAGTAGCTTTTCCCCAACTTTTTGCTTCATTAGGGTTTGCTCCAGCATTACTTCCTTCCCCTTCATAACCTGTATTCAAATACACTGTAAAATTTGCTCCTTCTCGAGTCATACATGCATTCATTATGAAATGTTTTGGTACACTCCCCCCAATAATTATTGCTCCAATTTTATCTTGGTTTAAAACAAAATCATACATTTTTTCTACTTCGCGAGTCATATCAATTACAAAATCTGCGTGATCTTTTTTAAAGAAATAAATATGATCTCCAATTGCTCCATCATTTAGTGGTTCACAAAATAGAGGAATATTGTTTTTGTAGCACCAATAAGTGAAACTTGTTTCTGCTCCTTTTTTTCCTTCCAAGTTTTTTCCTAACTCGTAAATTATTTTTTCTCCAGTAATTGTTTCTTCATTATTTTTACTATTTTCATAAACTTTTTTTATTACTTCACTACAATATTTTTCAAACCAAATGTATCTTTCGTTTGGAACAAAAATATTTCCGGTTCTATTTACTCCTGCTTCTCTTAATTTTCCACCATCAGCATCAAAATCTCCATGCAAAAAATCCCCATAAGTTTTTATCACATCTTCTTCAAGTCCACCAGTACTTGTAACAACACAATGAACTAATTTATTTTTCACAAGGTAAGTAATTATGTCTCTTATTCCACTAGTCCCCATATTTGAAGTGAACCCCACAATTATTGTTGCTTTTTCTTTTTGCATTTGTTTTACAAGATCTATTCCTTTTCCTAAATTAGTTGCTTGAAAACCAATATTTTTGTAAGAATCAAAAAAACTTTTTGGATCAAATTCTTTTTCAAAATCAGGACCACTAATTTTTCCATAACCAACTTCTTTACTTTTTTTCATGAAAATATTTTTTATGTTTTTTGAAGGCACAATACCTTTTGAAGAACTTTTGTTTAGATTAGAAGAAATTAATTTATTTTTTTGATTTTTCATATTTTTCCCACTTTACAAAAAGTGGGCAGGATGAGATTTGAACTCATGACCGCACGATTATCAGTCGTGTGCTCCACCAACTAAGCTACCCGCCCATTATAAAAATCACTTTAGGAAAAGCTTTAAATGTCTACTCCTTCAAGAATTTATATGTGTTGAACAACACAAATAGGTTATTCGTTTACAAATAGCCCTACCTCGCAACAGCGAGTGTAGTGCGCGTGTGAACGGAGCAAACCGTTCAGCCCCTTCGTCTAGTGGCCAAGGATACAGGCCTTTGAAGCCTGGGACCCCAGTTCAAATCTGGGAGGGGCTATTAATTCTTTTTTCTTAATTTTTTCAGTTATTAATATATACTTCAACTTCATTATTTTTTCATTATGTTTTGTATGAGTTTTGTTAATGAAGCAAGAAAAGAAGCTATTAAAGGTGTAAAAAAAGGACAGGGAGGTCCTTTTGGAGCAATAATTGTTAGAAAGGACAAAATTATTGCAAGAGCACATAATACTGTTGTTAGTGGGCACGATCCTACTGCTCATGCTGAAATTAATGTTATTAGAAAAGCTTCAAAAAAACTAAAAACATTTAATTTAAGCGATTGTGAACTTTACTCCTCTTGTGAACCTTGCCCAATGTGTTTTTCTGCAATCTATTGGGCGAGAATAAAAAAAGTATACTATGTTGCAACAAGAAATGATGCAGCTAGAGCTGGTTTTGATGATGCAAATTTTTATGAAATACTAAATGGAAAAAAGAAATCCACTACAAAAATGATTAAAGTGAATGACAAAAAAGGACTTGAAGAATTTCATATTTGGGCAAAAAAACAAGACAAAAAATTGTACTAAAATTATATTAAAATTAAACTAAAATTATATTAAAATTAAACCAAAAATAGTTTATTTTTTATCCAAACAATGGTTTTTAGTACCTTATTGTTTTAATTTTATTATGAATAATAACACTCTTCCAGTAAGAAACATCGTTGGACTCATTGTCTTTGATGGAGAAAAATTTCTAATACTCCACAGAAAATTAAATTGGAAAGGTTGGGAATACCCAAAAGGCGGAATAGAAGAAGGAGAAACACACGAAGAAGCAATTAAACGAGAATTATGGGAAGAAACTGGCTTAGAAAGATATGAGTTAATTGGAAAAATAAGTGAATTTGAATTTATTGACAAAGCAAGAAACAGAAAAGGACACACATACAATTATTTGCTAAGAGTACCAAGTACTGCAGTAGTAAAAATAAATAATGAGCATGTACTTGATAAAGAAATAGTACTTGAACATGATGATTTTAAGTGGTGCTTACCAAAAGAAGCAATAAAATTACTAACACATAAAGATATGAAAATTTCATTAAAAAAAGCACTAGATCATTTAGGGATTGAATCAAAGTAGGTGAAAAAATGATACCATTTTTTGGAAAAAAAGAAGAAAAGAAAGAAGAGACAAAAACTGAAAGTATTGAAGAAGATAATTACCCAAATATTGGAAAATACAATGAACCATGTGGATTATGTGGTAAAGCCCCAACTGATAAAAAGTGGGCAGGTCAATATTTTCACAAAAAGTGTTTAAGAAAAATGAAAAAAATGGCAAAAGGAATGATTTAATTTAAAAAGATTAATTTAATATTATTTTAAAAAAATTCAAGCATTTAGTTTATTTTACTTTTTATTAGTTCTTGAACTTTTTGTGGTTGTGCAGTTCCTTTTGTTTCTCTCATAACAAGCCCTGCTAGAAAGTTTAATGATTTTTCATTACCATTTTTATAATCATCAACAGCTTTTTGATTATTTTTTAAAATATTATTGACAACCAAATCAAGATCAATATTTTCTGAAATTAATAAATTATTTTTATTTAAATAATCTTTAGGGTTTAATTTGTCCCCACTAATATAATTAATGATTGATTGTTTTACATTTTTGTCAGAAACTTTCCCACTCACAATCAATTCAACAAGCGAAACAATTTCTTTTGGATCAATATTTATTTCGTTTAAATTTAGTGAATCGTGATTAACTACTGACATTACCTCTCTTGTTAAAATTCTTGCAGAAACTTTTTTATCAATACTTTTATTAGTGTTAATAATATTATCAAATATTTTTGTTAAAACAAAATTTGAGCACAAAATTTTTGAATCAAGTTCAGGTAAATTGTATTCACTAATATATCTTTTTGTTTTTTGATCAGGAAGCTCTGGCAAGTTTTCTTTTATTTCATTAATATATTCTTCAGGAAGGGTTACTTTTACTAAATCAGGATCAAAAATATACCCATAATCATTTTCTGTTTCTTTTTTTCTTAGTTCTTTTGTTATACAAAGTTCAGCATCAAATGCTCTTGTTTGTTGTTCAATTGTATTACCCAAAGAAACTTCTTTTTTTTGTCTCAATAATTCATAGGAAAGTGCTTTTTCTGCTGCACTAAAACCTGAAACATTTTTGATTTCAACTCTATTTCCATAATTAATTGAAATATTACAATCAGCTTTCATTGTTGTGTTTGATTTTAGTACTGATAAGTAACTTAAAATATTTTCAAGAGTTCCCAAAAATTCTCTTGCTTGGGCTGGACTTTCTAAATCCGGTTCTGTTACTATTTCAATTAATGGAAAACCTGATCGATTATAGTCAATTAAAACATAATTACTTTTTCCCATTCCTTCTGGATGAACTAGTGCTGCAGGGTCCCACTCAATGTGTGCTCTTTTGATCCTTACTTTTTTTCCATTAGAAAGTTCAATTAATCCTTTTTCTGCAATTGGGATTTCATATTGAGTTATTTGATAATTCATACACATATCAGGATAAAAGTAAGTTTTTCTTGAAAAGAAAAAATCTTTATTGATTGTACAATTTAATGCTAACCCAATTTTTGTAGCAAGTTCTACTACTTTTTCGTTTAGTACAGGCTTTGCTCCAGGATGACCTAAACAAATTGGACAACATAGAGAGTTAGGTTCAACCATAGAATCATCAGTAGAACAAGAACAAAATAATTTACTTTTTGTATCAAGGTATGCATGAATTTCAAGACCAATCATTACATTTTCAGCAACTAATTTTGATTGTGTATTTAATTGTGAATTTGATTGTTCGTTCATTGCATCACCTTTGCAAAAGAATACAATCGATTTTCATTTAAGTGTGGAGCTATTGCCATTAATCCAACAGGCATGTTATTACTAAACCCCGCATTAATACTAATGTGCGGGAGTCCTGCTAAATTTACTGGAATTGTGCAAAGATCCATTGAGTAATTTTGGAGAGGCGTTAGTTTTGATATTTCACTAAATTTTGGAGAAATAGTTGGCATTGTTGGACTAATTAGTAAATCATATTTTTTAAATAAATTATTAAATTCTTCAATTAATTTAGTTCGCACTCTCATTGATTTTAAATAATAAGCATCCCTAAACCCTGACATTCTTGCGAATGTTCCAAGAATTATTCTTCTTTTTGATTCTTCCAAGAATTCTTGACTTCTAATATTTGAAAAATATTCGTCAAAGTGTTTTCCTTCAACACTTCCTTGCACACCATATCTAAGTCCTGAGAGTTTTGCTAAATTTGTTGAAGCCTCACTTGTTGCAATAATATAATACGCAGATAATGAATAATTAAAATTTAGAGGAAGTGAAACTTCTTCAATTATAAAAAACTTTTTTAATTCATTAATTTTTTCTTGAATTATTTTTTTTACTTCTGGATCTGATGAGTCAATTAATTCTTTAATCACACCTATTTTTTTTACTGAAGATTCATTCACAGAATATTTTTCTCCAAGATTAGTTGAGTCTTTTTCATCTTTGCCCGAAATTACTTCAAGTAAAAGAGCAGCGTCTTCAATATTTCTTCCAATTGCTCCAATTTTGTCTAAACTATTTGCGTAATCAATTAACCCAAATCTTGAAACCATTCCATAAGTAGGTGTTAATCCTGTTACCCCACAAAAACTTGCAGGACAAGCAATACTCCCGCCAGTACTTTCCCCAATATTTATATGATAATTTCTTGTAATAGCACTAAATCCCGCTCCACCCCCACTTGATCCACCACAACTTCTTTCATTATCAAAAGGGTTTTTTGGAACAAGCGTAGTATTTGTTGAAAAAGTCCCAAAACCAAATTCATCTTGAGTGGTTTTTCCTAAAATTATTCCACCCTCTTTTTTTACATTACTAATAACAGTAGCATCAAATACTGGAACATACCCTTTCAAGATGTTTGATCCAGCAGTGCTTTCAAGCCCTTTAACACAAATAGCATCTTTTACAGAAATTGGGACACCAAATAATTTACCAAGAGAATTAACTTTTTGGTTTTCTTTTAATTCTTTTAATTGATTTAATACAAAACTTTCGTCAAATTTTTGAAAATAATTTAAACCTTTCTCTTGAGTGTTTTTTATTTCTTCAATAATATTATGTAAATTTTCTTCAACAATTCTAAAATCTTTTTTTGCTTCATTAACAAAAAAATGAACTGTTTCTTCTTTTTTCATAAAAATCACAGATTTGAAATTAAATCAATTCACAAAACTTTTGGCCCTTTAATATAATTTTCTTTTTTTAGTTCTTTTGAAACATTACTAAAAATTTCATCAACTAAAAGAGAAGGTTTTACTTCATCTCTTCTAAATTTATTTGATAATTCAATTGGTTGAAAACTAGGTTTTTCATTAGCTTCAATACTATCAAGTTTACTAAAAGATTCTAAAATTATTTCTTTTATTTGTGGAACAAATTTTTCTAATTCTTCTTCTGTCAAATTTAGTCTAGCATTTGTCGCCACTTTTTTTATTAATTCCTTATTTACTTCAACTTTATCCATAATCATCTAATGATTAAAAGGTTTTTTAAATGAAAATCAAAAAGAAACTATCTGAAATAATTAATATTAATATTCTCCAAGCACTCTTTGTTTGTGTTGCTTTAGTGGTTTTGAATTAAACCCAAGTTTGTTTAGTTTTCTTGAAAAACTTTCACAAAAACCATGATCGGTTAGAACAAGTTTTGGATTACTTTGTTTCACATACTCGATCAAATCATTATAATCTGCATGATTACTTAGCGGAAAAGTTTTATCAAAAACTCCTCTTCTTTCCCACCCTGAAACAATCGCTGAACTAATTTTTCTTTTATCAAAACCAGCAAGAACCGCAAACAAGTTTTTATCAACAAGTTGAGGAGGCATAATTAATACATTAAAATCTTTCAAATTGTGATCAATTTTTGAGTACTTCCCTAACTTGATTCCATTATTTGAATAAATTTCATTCATATCAAAAATACTCTCATGAACTACTGGATTAAACCCTGCTTGGTTACTAATGTAAGTTAGTTCTTGTGCTTTTCCAAGCGAATACCCTGCAAGTAACACAAGTCCGTTTTTAGCATTTTTTTCTATCCAAGAAACCATTTGCGAAACAACATTCTCTTGTTTTGGGAAAACATACTTTGGATCCCCAAAAGTTGTTTCAAGAACAAGAGTTTCTGCTCCAATAGGAATAGCCCCTTTAAAAAAAACCGAATCTTGTAACCTAAAATCAGAAGTAACCACATAACTTAATTCATTTGAATTAATTTTTGTTTGAACAGAACCAAGAATGTGTCCATTATTTATTAATTCTAAAGAATAATCATCAAAACTAATTTTTTTATTTACACTAAGTTCTTCAAATTTATGGGCACTAGCATTGTATCTTTTTTTTACAATTTCATTAGTTTGCTTTGTTCCAAAAAACGTAGACTTTTTTGATAATTTTACATGATCAGAGTGAGCATGAGTGAGTAAAACTTTATTTTCCTTTGGACTTTTGTTAGGATCAATTAAAAGGTCTCTAAAAAGAAGTCCATTATTTTCTTTAAACATAAATAATTAATAATACTCTGAGAATAAAAATTGAGAAGATACAAGCATTAATTGAATGAATAAAGAAGTTTAACCAATTAACATAATTAAAAAGGCTTATGATAATTCTTTTAAATTAGAAACTGCTTAATTAGTCATGGAAAAACTAAGACAAAGAGTAGAAAACACAATAAACGAAATCAATAATACTCATGATTCTCTAAACAGAGTAATTTGGAAAAAACTCAACCAAGAAGGATTTGTTTTTGAACTAGAAAGAAGCGCTAAAAAAATAAAAAACTTGTTACTTGATATTGAAGAACTAAATAGAGAATTAAAACTATTAATGGAAAAAAACACTCCTCCACTTGATGCATTAATTATTGAAATAAATAAACAACTTGGAATAATTGAAACAAATTTATCTTTAGAAAAATCAAAAAAATTTAAAGAAAGCACAATTGAATTTTTAGAATCAAAAGAAGTGCCAGAACTTTATGACTCAATACAACAAAAAATAATTGTTTTAATCTTGAGATCAAGAAATGAAGTTGAAAAAGTTAAAACTTTTTTATTAGTAAAAGAAGATGCTCCAATTAGAAAAGGGAGCACTGCAAAAGCACTTGTTGAAATACTACAAAAACAAGAAAACGAATTAAGAGTAGCAAAAGAACAAAATCTAGAACTCAAGAGAAAAAACTTTTTTGGATCAAAAGAAGAAATTAGCACAGCAGATATTGAAAAAGAATTGCATGAAACTGACAAACACTTATCTGAATCAATTAATGAAACAAAAAAAGCTCTAAAAAATCATTTATCTCAATTAAATTATGTTGAAGGAAGTTTTATTCAATTAAAAAACGAAGTAGAAAAAATAGAAGAACAACACAGTTCATTTACAAAAAAATCACTAGAATTAATTAAGGATCTAAAGAAAGAAAGAGATTTTGCAAGAAAAATTGCTCTTGAAGTTGAACAAGAGACTATAACTATTAGAAATTCTTACACTCATCAATTACTTGATTTTGAAAAAAGAAAAAATGAAATTGAAGAAAAAATAAAACAAAAATACCAAAAAGAAACACAAAACGTGAAAAATGAAATTGAAGAAAAAAGACTCTCAATAGTTAATCTAATGAAACTTGTTGAAGAACAAGAAAGAGAAATTAAAATACTTAAACAAAGACTAGAAAAAGAAAAGCAACAAAATCTTTAAGCAAAGTCTTAAGAAAAAATTTAATCTAATTACTACTTTTTTAATTATAACCCAAAGTCCTTTTCTTCTGGTTCAAATGCTCTTTCATTAAATAAGATTGAAACAATAGTATCACAATATTTTTCAACTAATTCATTTTTTGATTCTAAAAATTCTTCCTCATCAAGCCCCGAAACCACATCTTCTTCAATTGCTTTAAAAATTCTAATCTTTGATTTCAATTCAACATCAACTAATTTTTCTTTAACTAAATTTATTTCAGCACCTTCTTCAACAAGAGCAAAAGCAAAAATAAAGTCACTATCTTCCGAACATTCTTGTGCAACAATTGGAAAATCTTCTAAAAACGGAACAAACCTCTCTTCAAATTCAAGACCTGAAATTCTTTTTGATAAACAAATAGACAAGTCTTTAAATAAATTAAAAGGATTCTCCTTCCAAGCAATTAATGAAATTTTCATAAAATATATATAAAAAAACGAGAATTTAATTGTTTCTAAAAGAAAAAAATGGTTTAATTTAAAAAAAATCTAATTAAAAAAACTAATTAATTACAAAAGAATTTAGTAAAAAAACAAAAAAATATGCAAAAAAACATCTATTTTTATTAAAAAACAAAGATTTATAATAGATAAAATATTAATAATATAAGAAAAATCAATTAGAGTTAATTGAATTTTTTAAATAAACTTAAAAGTGATTTGATGTACAATCCTGATGATAATTATAATCCCTCCGGGGGATATTATGGTTCTGATTCCACTGGGCTTTATAGTGGATCAATTAATGATAATATGGATAATCCAAATTATGACCAAGGATATGGTGGAAATCAAGGTAAAGAAATGTTAAAAAAATTTTTACCCTTCATTGTAATTGGGATAGTAATAATATTAATAATTGCAGGAATTTTTTGGTTTTTAGGGCAAAAAAAAGAAATGACTTTTACAATTACAAATCTTGATGAGGGACAATTAACAAAGGCAGCATTACTAATATACAATGCAGCAGATACTACAAAACCTCCTGTTTATAGCCAAGAAGGCGCCGCAGTACACAAAATGACTTTAGAACCCGGGACTTATAGAGTGAGAGCAATACTAAATGGATATAAGCAAGAAGATACAAAAACAGTAATCGTAAATGAAACAGTTCCAACAAATCAAGAAATTGAACTAGTTAGGGATATTGAAGCAACAATAGATATTGATTTTAATCAAACTTCAATGTATGCAGGACAAATTTTAACAGGATCTGTAAAAATTACTAACCAAGGAACAAGTATTGAAGGATTAACTGGAGAATTATTAACTAAAGATACAACAATAAAATTAGAATTTGTTGAAAAAGCATTTACAAGAATTTCTAATAATGGGGGACAAAGATTTTTAGACTTTACAATAACAGTGCCTGAAAAAATTACTGAAGAAAAAGAAGGAGAATCAATAATTCGAATTAAAGGAACCAACATAAAAAAAGTCTTAAAAATAAAAGTTTACCCTACAGTAGATACAAAACAAATTACTATTAGTCCATCTTCTTTTAAAAATGAAAGTTTAGAATCTGGAAAAACTTATTCAGGAACTAATATTAAAATTAAAAATGGAAATAAATCAATTCCTCTAAATGACTTAAAAATAACTATAATTCCAGATGGAAGTAGTCCTGAAAATGATGCAAGAATATCTTGGTTTAAATTCTCAATTGCTGATTCATCAACACCAGAAACATATAATATTGATACAATTAAACCTGGAACGGATTCTGACCCAGTTATTTTACATATTAGTCCTCCGTCAAGTGCAAAAAAAGGAGATTCGTTTAGTGGAACACTAAAAATGGAGTCATTAAGCATGAGCGCTGAAAAAACTATCCCTATGTATTATAAAATTTCAAAAGAACAAACCGCAGCATTGGAATTCACTCAAGCGACAGGAATAAAGATTAATTGTACTGACACAGAATGCACTGCTGAAAACAATGTTAATGTTGGAACACTAAAAAACTTAGGAAATCAAACAGTTACTGAAATACCTCTAACTTGGGCACTAGCTTCTAATAGATATGAAATATCAGGAGAATGTGCTTGGTACTCTTTAGCAATAAACACTATCCCTGATTTAGCAGGCGGAAAAAATCAAACAGTGTTCTTAAATTTAACTCCAGGACAAGTAACTCCAAATAATTCAATACTATGCTTACTACAATGGCAATATACAGACCCAACAAATCAAGAACTAGTTAAAGATGAAAAAGAAATAAGGATTAGCATAGTAAAAAAATCTAGTTAAAGGAAATAATATGGATGAAAAAATAATAGGAGGTATCCTTTCTTTTATCAGCTCAATTTTTTTCTTCCTAACAACATATTTTTTGTCAGCAACAAACCAAACAATAGAAATCTTTAACACAATAAACCCAATCCCTTTAACTAACTTAATTTTTAACGAAAATTTCATTTTATTTTTAATAAGCGCCTCAATTGCATTTAGTTTATTATTAATTATTTCAAAAATTTATAATTATCATTATTCATCAATATTTTGTGGAACCTCAATTTTTTTAGGATCAATAATAGGTCTAGTTATTTTTAATCAAATGAACTATCTTTTAATATTAATAATAACTGTAATAGGAGTTATTATATCAATAAAAACATTAAATCAAAAAGAGGAGGAATTAAAATATCTTAAAACAATGCGATCAGCTACAAATACAATGGGAAAAATAATTTTATTTATATCCATTGCAATTTTTTTACAATTATTAATAATCAATTTACCCAAACAAGAAGAATTTGAAAAAAACTTTGTAAAAGATATAATGACAACTACAATTGGTGATAACAATAACTTAAATTCTGTAAAAACCCCCATGATTGAACTCGCAATAACAAGTCAATCTCAAACAATTGACCTGATAATGAACACCCCCCCATATAAAAAATTAGAGGACAAAAACGATTTAGATATAAAAATATTTATTTTAACAATGAATGACTTAAATAAAAAAATAAACTCAAAAGAATACAAAAACTTATATGAAAATCAACTACAAAATAATACCGAACTACCCAATCTAACCATAGAACTAATGAAAAACTCCCCTTTAATAAAAGATTTTTCTAAATTATCCTGGATAATGTATGCAATTAGCGGTCTTTTTGTAAGTTTATTTATTGGAGGCATAATAATCAAAAATTTATCTGCAATTATTTACACAATAATTATAACCATTAAAAACAAATTAAATGAAAAAAAATTAACAATTTAATAGTTTTATAAAAACCTAAATAAATCAAAACCCTTAAAAACAAAAAATACCATTAATTGTTAATGTTTGAAGAAAAAATTATTCTTGATGATTCTATCTTTAAAGCGCTCTCTTCAGAAAGTAGAATAAACATACTAAAAAATCTAAACAATAGAAGAATGACCCTAAGCGAATTAAGCAAAAAACTAAATTTAGAAAATTCAACTATAAAAGAACACTGCACAATTTTAGTACACGCTGATTTAATCAAACAAATTGATGAGGGCAGAAAATGGAAATACTATGAATTAACTAGCAAAGGAAAAAATCTAATCCAACCAAATCTTACAGAACAAATAAGAGTACTTGTAGTATTGTGTTTAGGGGCCGTTCTTTTTGGAGGATTACTAACCATAATTATTCAACCAATGAATCAATTTGGAGGAATTATATATTCAAACACATCTGATGTTGAAATGCTTACAAAAAGTACTATTGCACCAACTAGCACCGAAGATTACTCTTTGACTCAAGGAGCAATAAACGATAGAGCATTAAGTGAAGAAACCTTAA
>ERZ795044.891-NODE-891-length-27950-cov-7.071375_pt1 | contig 27950 bp, 24 predicted proteins | sample MGYA00375128_ERZ795044 | MGnify/ENA primary metagenome ERZ795044 (study PRJEB30173, sample SAMN05720213) | anaerobic digester metagenome | isolation source: active sludge of municipal wastewater-treating anaerobic digesters | place: USA | collected 2014-12-22 ... | reverse complement strand
CGACGCCCGGGGGCGCGCAGGCGCAGGTACCACGACGCCACGGGGGCCCGCCACCGCGTCTCGACGACGAAGATCGACGATCGCTCGCCGGCGCCTAACGACATGACGGTGGCGAGCGCCGAGCCGGTGGCGTAGAGCGTGTGGTGCGACTTGATCACGCCGATTGCGCCCCCTCCGGCGAGCACCTCCTCCGACGGCGGGAGCCCGCCGTCGAGGTAGAGCGGCGCCCCGCCCGACGCGCGGCACCACGCGACCGCGAGCGCCTGCTCCTGTGCCTCTCGCTCGCGTTGGACCAGGTGCACCGCACGCCGCAGCAGTTGCTGCGGGTGCGCCTCCTCCGCGCCGATCGTGTCATCAGTGGTGTCGACGATCGGACAGGCGGTGGCGGCGAGCGCGTCGATCACCGCGGGCGGCACGCCCCCCATCGGGAGGTAGAGCGCGTCATCGCTGCGTGGGCCGTCGCCCCACGTCACCAGCCGGCGATCGACGCGCGCGCGGATCACGGCCCCCGTGCGCCCATGGACGATGGGGACCGTCCCCACGTAGGCGACCACCCGGCTCTCTTGCACCCCGTCGAGAAAGGCGACGAAGCCCACCCCATCGTCGGCCGCCGCGGCGACGGCGTGCGCGCGCATCGCCCGGTCGCGCAGGAGGGGGGCCGCCGTGGTGCGTCCTGCCTCCTGCGCCGCGAGCGAGACCTCCAGCGACCCGTCGCCAGGCGCAACGGCGCGCGCCAGGGGGCCTAACGCCTCATGGAGCGCGCGCGCCGTCAGTTGACGCCGATGTCCCACGCCTGCTCGAGGTCGCCCTTGGAATACGCGCGGAAGGCCGTCAGCGTCTGCGTGCGGGTGATGCCGGCCACCGCGGGGAAACGCTCCGTCACCACTTCGGCGATCAGCTCGTAGCTGGGGACCTTCACGATCGCCACCAGGTCCCACTCGCCCGATACCGAGTAGACCTCCTGGACGCCGTCGATCCCGGCGATGGCGCGCGCCGTGTCGGGGATGTGCTTGGGGTCGGCCTTGATCAGGACAATCGTGGTTATCACGGTTCGTCGGGAAACGGGGGAACGCCCAGAAGCCACAGCCCGGCAATCCGGTCGCGTCGATCAACGTCGACCAGGATGTCGCGGGCGATGCGCACCGTCCGGGTCTCGCGGCTCGCACCAAGGCGGAAATGTATCGTGCGCTCGGCGCGATCGGCTTCGGCCGCCAGGCGCGTGTTGACCTCCACGGCCAGTCGCTTCCCCTGCTCCACCGCCCCGACGATCACCATGCCATCCTCCACGTCGGCGGGCGGCGCGAGCTCGGCACGGGTGTGCACGTCGGGCCAGACCGCCACCTCGACGCCGCGAATGCGCCCCCCGCGCACGTCGAGGATGAGCCAGGAACCGTCGGCGCCCTCGAGCTCGAGCGCCGTCGCACGGGGCTTGTCCGTCCCCTCCCCCGCGTGCACCACCGCCGACAGGATGTCGGTGTCGGCGTCCCACCGGTATTCGACGTCGTCGGGAGTGCCGACGGACGGTTCGACGCGCACTGGGATATTCACGTCCCCTCCTCGGTCGCCACATGTGGCTTGGAGCGCGATCGCTTCCCTCAGTATAGGGCGAGGCGAGGCGCTCCGAACAGGAGGAACAACGGCCGGGTTCGCAGGCGGACCATCCCCGCCCCGGCGGGGGACTACGCCTTCAGCGCCTTCCAGAGGCGAACGGCCCGGCTGATCCCCTCCACGACGTCCTGCTGGGGGGCGGCGTACGAGGCCCGAATCCACTGCGGGTTGTGGAACGCCGCCCCCGGCACCATCGCCACCCCTTCGTCCTCGAGGAGCCGTGCGGCGAAGGCCGACCCGGGCTCGGCGTGCCCGGGAAAGGCCGCCGACACGTCGAAGTAGAAGTAGAAGGCGCCGTGGGGCCTAACGAGCGGGAGGTCGGGAGCATCGGCGAAGCACGCCAGCGCCGCCGCCCGGCGCCGCTGGTACTCGGCGACCATCTCGGCGATCGCCGCATCGGCCTCGGCGCGCCGCGTGAGCGCGGCCAGCGCCCCGTGCTGCGCCATCGAGGCGGTGTGGAAGGTGGCGTGTGACTGGAAGGCGGTCATCGCCTTCGTCAGCGCCCGCGGCGCGATGCTCCACCCCACGCGCCACCCCGTCATCGCGTACGCCTTGGCCACCCCGTCGATCACGACCAGGTTGTCGCGCGCCGGCGCGACCTGCAGCGCTCCCGGGGCATCGCCGTCGTAGCTGATGCGCCGGTAGATCTCGTCGCTGATCACCCACCAGCCGCGCGCGTGCGCGAGAGCGAGCAGCTCGCCCAGCTCGTCAGCCGAGTAAACCGCCCCGGTGGGGTTGCACGGCGAGTTGAGCATGATCCCGCGCGTGCGCGGCGTGGCCGCCGCGGCGAGCATCGACGCCGTGACCTTGAGGTCGTTGGCCGGGTCGCCCATCACCGAGACCGGGACCGCCCTCGCCAGCTGCACCATCTCGTAGTACGACGTCCACGAGGGCGTCGGGATCAGGACCTCGTCGCCCGGCCCAAACAGGCAAAAGCACGCATTGAAGAGCGACTGCTTGGAGCCGTTGGAGACGACCACGTCGAGCGGCGCGATGTCGGTCGCGACCGGGCCATACTCGCGCGCCAGCTCGGCGATCGCCGTGCGCAGCGGGAGGATCCCTTCGGTTGGCGTGTAGTGCGTGTGGCCCGCATCGATCGAGGCCTTGGCCGCCTCGCGGATGAAGCGCGGCGTATCGCAGTCCGGCTCGCCGGCCCCGAGGTCGATGATGGCCCGTCCCTCGGCCTTGAGGGCCTTGGCGCGCTGCGAGACGGCGATGGTCGCCGATTCACGCAGCAGGGCGATGTTGGACGAGGGAGTGAAGGCCAATGCCATGGGCGAACGCGGGGAAAATGGGGCGGCCGTGCCGTAGGAGTCGGGGAGCGGATCAGGTATCTTACTCGTTCAGGTAGGACCAACGCGAGCGCACGCGCGACGTGCGCGATTGACAAGTGAGGTTTTGTGGAGCAGGACGAGACTGGCGTGGCCAGGAGCCAGCACGTGGTGCACGTGCTACCGCCGGGTGACGCACGCGTGGCAAGCGTGCTTGGGCCCCAGGTGCAGCGGGGCGATGTGGCAGTGGAAGGAGTACAGGTGCTCGTGTTGACGCCGAGCGCAGAGACCGCCGCGTGGATTGCGCGGCTGGTGAACCCGACGGTGGAAGGGGACCACGTATTGCTGGTCCCGGTGACGGCTCCCGCGCGCGCGGCGCGCCGGCTGTCGGCAGGTGCACGCGCCGTGGCGGCGACGCCGGCCGATGCCCTCGCCCTGGTGCGTGGCTCCGCCCTCAAGCTCGAGGGGGTGACGACACTCGTCCTGGTCGATGCGAGCGATCTGCTCGCGAGTGCGGGCGACGACCTTGCCACGCTCCTCAGCGAACTCCCGCGTGAGGCCGAACGCATCCTCATCACCGGGACGGTGGACGAGGCGGTGTCGGCCTTCGTCGAGGCGCACATGCGTCGCGCCCGCCGCATCACCCACGACCCGCTCCCCACGGCGGGCGGAAGCCTCCAGTACCTCGTCACGGCCCGCGGTGACCGGGCGGCGGCCTTGCGCCGCATCCTGGATACCTTTGACCCCGCACGGGCGACCGTGCTGGCCGACGAGGCCTTCGTTCCGGCCGCCACGCGAGCGCTGGCCACGATCGGCCATGCCGGCGACGACGCGCTCGTGCGCGTACGCAGCGGCGCCATCGATGCGCACGAACCGCTGGTGATCTGCTTCGGGGCCCTCGCCTCGGCCGACCAGCTGCAAGCGCTCGCCCAGTCGACGCCCAAGGCGACCGTCGTCCTCGTCGCTCCTGACGAGCTCGCGGCGTTCTTGCGCCTGGCCGGCGGACGTGCCACCCCGCTCGCGCTGTCGTCGGTTCCCATGACCGCGCGTGCCGCGGAGGAAGCGTTGCGCGAGGAAGTGCGCGCCATGATCCGCGCGCGTCCCCTGCATCGCGAAGTGCTCACGATCGAGCCGCTGCTGGCGGAGTTCGATGCCGTGGAGGTTGCGGCGGCGGCGCTCCGGATGCTCGAGCTCGAGCGTGAGAAGGCGAAGCCCAAGCGCACGGCCAAGGCGGCCGAAGCGCCGGCCGTGACCGCCCCCACCGAACGCGTCGCGCCGGTTGGCACGACGTACACGCGTGTCTTCATCAACGTCGGCGAGCGCGACGGCGGGAGGAAGGGCGATTTCGTCGGAGCGATCACCGGTGAGGCCGGCGTCGAGGCCGACAAGATCGGCAACATCGAACTGCGCGACACCTTCACGATTGTCGAAGTCGCCTCCGAAGTGGGGGAGAAGGTGATCGCCTCGCTCAACGGCACGTCGATTCGCGGGCGCAAGGTCATGGCGCGCGAAGATCGTGGACCGACCGAACGCGACGGCGGCGAGCGCGAGTCGCGCGGCGGCTTCCGCGGGGCGGAGCGGAGTGACCGCGGCGATCGTGGTGGCTTCCGTGGTCCGCCGCGTGGTGGCGATCGTGGTGGCTTCCGCGGCCCGCCGCGTGGCGGTGACCGTGGCGGCGAGCGCAGTGGCGGTGGCTTCCGCGGCGGCGATCGTGACCGCGGTGGAGGCCGCGGCGCACGAGGGACCGAGCGCGGTGGTGAACGTGGCGGCGAACGCAGTGGCGGCGGCTTCCGTGGCGGTGAGCGCAGCGGCGGAGGGTTCCGCGGCGGTGAGCGCAGCGGTGGCGGCTTTCGCGGTGGCGAGCGCAGTGGCGGCGGCTTCCGCGGTGGAGAGCGCAGCGGCGGCTTTCGCGGCGGCGAACGGAGCGGTGGCGGCGGCTTCCGCGGCGGCCCGCCGCGGCGCGATCGCGAGGAAACCGGGAGTGGTCCGCGCGCGATCAACGAGTCGCGTGAATGGGGTGAACGCGGGGACCGGCTGCGCCATGCCCGCGGACGGCGCACGGAGGGTTGATGTCGACGCTGCAGCTGACGGGCGGCTGGATTGAGGTGATCGCCGGCGTGATGTTCAGCGGCAAGTCAGAGGAACTCATGCGCCGCGTGCGGCGCGCGATGATCGCTCGCAAGCGGGTCCAGGTGTTCAAGTCGCACCTGGACGACCGCTACGCGGGGCTCTTCGCCGTGTCGAGCCACGATGGACGCTCGGTGGAAGCCATCCCGGTCGACTCCGCCGCGCAGGTGGCGGCGCGCATCGACCCGATGGCCCACGTCATCGCCATCGACGAGGCGCAATTCCTCGATGAGGCGATCTGCGACGTCGCCACGTCGCTCGCCAATCGCGGGCGGCGCGTGATCCTCGCCGGGATCGACACCGATTTCCGGGGCGAGCCCTTCGGCCCGATGCCCCGCCTGCTCGCGATCGCCGAGGTGGTCGACAAGCTGCACGCGATCTGCGTGCTGTGCGGAGCTCCCGCGTGCCGCAACCAACGCCTCATCCATGGCGAACCGGCCTCGTGGGATTCACCGGTCATCATGGTGGGCGCTGCCGACTCGTACGAGGCGCGGTGTCGCGCATGCCATGTCGTGCGCAAGCGCGATGAGGCACAGCGGGCGCTCGGGATCTAGGGCGGACGGCTGATTGGCGCGCCCGACCACCCAAGGGCGCGAACAGAAAAACAAACGGCGCCGTTAGGCGCCGTTTGTCGTTCTGTGCAGGGTCTCGCGACCGCGGTTACACCCCGGACTGCAGTCGCCGATAGAACTGCGCCACTCCGATCTGGTTGAACTGCGCCGGATCGATCTCGTAGAACTCGTTGTCGAGGTACCGCCCGGTGAGCGGGAAGTACGGCGGCGAGTCCACGTCGAGACAGGCATCCTTCACGCGGTTTTCCGCGAACCCGGTGTAGCCGCCCGCGAAGGTCGCCGAGATGACGCGCTGGATCACGCCACCCGCCTGGTTGATGCAGCCGCCGGAGGTCTGCGCGCTGTTGGGCGGCACGGGCGAGCAGAGACGCCCCGCATTCGGCCCCGAGCTCAACAGCTCGACCCCGAACGTCGCGTTGGTGTTGCTGACGCCCACCAGCGTCACCGCATGGAGGAAGTAGTCCTGGTTGTCGTCGAAGAACCTCGCGTTGGCCGCCGCGGTCCCGTTGACGAAGCGCGGGCGGTTGAGGGTGTTGTCGGCAATCCAGATATTGCCGCCGGTGATGATCCCCAGGAGGTTCTGGCAGATGGGCAACGACGCCGGATTGGTCACGTACGTGAGGTCATCGATCATGTCGATGTCGCCCGACACATACAACGTGGCTCGCCCCCGGAACACCCCGCTCAACATGATGTCACCGTTGACGTAGATGACACCCTTCGAGTTGAGGTTCTGGGTGCGGTGAACCGGCCAGAGGAACGGCTCTTCCACCGCCTGACGACGTGTCGCCCCAGTGAAGAACGACCCCCCGAAGCCCGACCACGACCGCCAGGCGCCGGTCTTGGTGACCGCCGTGAAGGTTGTGTCCTCGCCCCCGCGCTTCGACAGGTCGGGGAGCGTGTCGATCGACTGCCCGGCCGCAGCCGGGAATGCATTCAGCAGCCCCGGACGCTCCACGGGCATCAGGTACGGATCACCCGCCGGGAAGCAGCGCGCCGTCCCCGTGGTGTACGCATTCCCCGCCCGCAGCAAGTTCGCGGCGTTCGCTGCATAGGAAGCGTTCGACGTCTGGTAGTTGCGCAGGTAGGTGATGGCCGCCGCGCGCGTCCCGGGCCGTCCGAGCGTGGCCACGGAGAGCGTATCGATGAACCAGCGATAGCGCGTGTTGAGCGTGTCGTGCGCGGCGAGCGGCATGAACTGCGGACGCGCGGGCGTCCCCATCATGTAGAAGACGCCGCACTGGTTCTGCACGACGCTCTTGTTGGTCGACGCGCCACCGCTCAGGATGTTGTCGAAGCGCGTCCCGTTGGTCGTCCCCGCTCGCACGAAGAGCGAGTCGGTCCCGCCCGTCACGTACGGCGAGGCCGAACTCCCGCCCGCCGTCCACGGATTCGACGTCGCACCGCTGCGTGACTCGAAGATGCGGAAATAGCCCTCCGCCGCCCCGGTCAGGAAGCCATCGCCATCGAGGTCGACGGCCACGAACTCCATGCGCGTAAGCCCCGTGGAGCCGACGCGCGCCGGCGGCGTATACGACAGGTTGGCCGACGCCGCGTACCCTGGCATCCAGGACAGCTTGGCCACGGAAGGGAACGGAATGCGCGGCGCACTCGGATAGCGATGCCCGGCCGTTGGATACTGCGCCGTCCCCGACACCGTCGTCACCGCACTCACCGTGTCGGTGTAGATGGGCCCCGGCGCCGACGCACACGACTGCCAGTCGGCGTTCGAGTGCGCGCGCCCGCGGACGATTTCGCCCGTGGTGTAGCAGCCGGGCGACCAGCGATCGGTGAACATCGCGAATCGCGCGAAGTTTTCCGCCTGCAACTCGAGGCGACGCACGTGCCGCGCCCCCCCGTTGTCGTAGGCAACCGCCACGAGCTCCACGAAGCGCCCGTACTGCCCGGTCGAGCTTCCGCCGACGCCGGCATACAGGTCGACCTTGACCTTGGGGACCGGCTGTCCGGCGGCATCGTTGACGTTGGACCCATTGAGGATCTGCACGTACAACGAGTCCGGGAGGACGAACGTCGTATCGGTCATGATGCGGCTCTTCCCCACCGCCAGCGCCCACTCGGCCGCGTAGCGGTAGTCGCGCTCACGATCGTAGAGCTTCGACAGGATCGAGGTGCTCCCGGCCATGTAGACCGCCGAGATGGCCAGGCCACCTAACGCGAAGGTAAAGACCATGGTCAGCATCAGCGCCGACCCACGGCGGGCCCGCAGGCGCTGGCGGAACGTTCTCATTCGCTGCAGCATCGAGGGTCCTCCCTAGTGCGTGATAGCCGAACTGACGCGCATCGACGAGTTGGCCGGCGAACAGTCCTGCGCCGCCACCCCGTACTCGAAGCTGATGCCCGTCTGGATGTCGAAGTCTTCCCACATGTAGGTCGCCGACTTGGACCCGCCCACCTGGTCAATCGGCTCGGTCCATGGATTGCCCACGACGCGCCGATAGACGACGTATCGCTCCACGTCCTTCTCGCCGGATGCCTCGTCGGACGACGCGGACCAGGTCATCTGCACGCGATCCACGCCACCGACGTTGACGAGCGCCACCGTCGGCGAGCCCGGATTCAGCGGGAGGTCGCCGCACGAACTGCGCTGCGAGAGCCCGATGTTGGCGAGCGAGGTCTGCGAACTCACCGTTCGCACGAACGCCTTCGCCTTGTTCTGCAGGGTGTATCCGTTGAAGACGCCGTTCACCGTCAACGTCACGGTGCGGATGGAGTCGGCGATGCTCCCCACCTGGTCCCAGTAGATCGGCAGCGCCGAGGTGGCCACCGAGTCGATCTTTCCCGAGGCGAGCACCCGGCTGTATTTGAAGAACGGCTGCGATCCCGTGATCTTGATCCCGGTGGCCACCACCGTGATGGGACCGTCGTTCACGCGACGCCACAGCACGTACAGGCTCGAGGCGCTCGGCGCCGACGAATCGGACGACACCCAGTAGCTCACCGTCTCCGCCAGCGAAATCGAGCCGTCGTTCTTGCGATAGGTGAAGTCGGGATACGCCTTGCTGGCCCACGGCAGCGAGATCGGCGATCCGCTGTTCATCGCGATCGTGAGGTTGTTCGCGACGTTGGGATCGTAGTACACGGCCTCCACGTCGGAGGTGTCGTTGGCGATGAGGTCCGTGTTGAACGTGACCGCGTAGGGATGGGCCTGCACGATCTTGGGCTGGTTGCGCGGGATCCCCAGCGCATTGTCCATCGGCTGCACGCCGATGCCGATGTTGCGAAGCTCGCGGTCGACCATGTTCTGCGCGTAGCGCGCCGTCTGCTGGGCATCGCTTCGCCCAACGTCCTGCTGCAGCTGCCGCATCTGCATCGTGAAGAACGGGACCGCCGCAGCGAAGATGCCGATCGTGATGGTCAACGACAGCAGCAGTTCGCCGAGCGAGTATCCTCGACGATCGGGGGACCGGGCGGGACGGGAGGTCAGTCGCATAGGTCTCCTAGAATCGCGCGATGGCGGTGGTCTTCTTCACCGGGTTCGACATCGCAGGATGCGTCACGGTGACGGTGACCGTCTTGTAGGCGTACTGCGCAGACAGCGTCTGCGCGATGGCGGTGACGCGGGTGTAGTTGGGATATCCCGAGATGACCGTCTCGGTCCTGGCCAGCGTGTCCATCGACGTGTAGTTGCGCTCGGCCTTCACGCGTTCGACACGCGCCGACGCCAGGTCGAGGGCGTTGTTCAGCATCGCCGAGTTGGCGTTCGTGCGCGCGAACCGGCGCCCGTACTCGGCCATCCCAATGAGGCTCGTCCCCAGGATCGTGAGGGCGACCATCACCTCCAACAGCGAAATGCCGCGGCGCGTCGCGCGCCGCAGGGCGCCGCGCACCACGTGCTGGCTGGCTCCACATCGACGAGTGCGCATCAGTTCATCCTGGTCCAGAGGGAGCCCGTATAGCGGAACGCGTCGGCACGACCCGTCGCCATCGCCACCTTCACGAGCCGGAAGTCGGTCGTGGTCCCGCGACTCGACGTCATGTACACCTCGAGATCGCTGCTCGCCGCCCCGTCTCGCAGGAACTGGATCGCGGGGAACCCGAGGATCGAGCAGAGGTTGCTGCCGCTCACCGCCGCCACGGACGAGCCGCTGTACCCCGACGACGTCGGCGCGAGAATCGCGCCCTCCTCGAGGGGACGCAGCGTCTTCCGCTCACCCGAGTCGTAAACGCAGTTGTTGTTGGCATCCTCGACGATGTGCAACTCCGAGTTGGCCACGTCGAAGGCCACCACGACGTTGGTCTGCCGCATGATGGCGTTGCGCTCCGCGCCCTGCAGGATCGTCCGCACTGTCCGCATGGCGGCATCGGCCCGATACTTCTCATAGTTCAACCGCGGGACGGCCATCCCCGCGATGATGCTCACCATGATCAGCACCACGACCAGCTCGAGCAGCGTGAAGCCGCGCCGGCTGCGTCGTCGTGCGTCGTTAGGTCCGTGTCGTTGTCGTCCAGTCATGCACCCTCCCGAGAGCTGCGTCGTACCGAGCATCGTGTGTGACCGTTCGCACAAGTCGTGATCGTGCAAGACCTTGCGTCTGGTCATGGACGAGGAAGACTGGGTCGAAGTTACGGGTGCCAGCCCGAACCCCCGTCACGCGGTGGGCCCTGAGCGTCACGATGTTGCACTGCATTCCGCCCGCGTGACGGTCGGCCCCCCTCGGGCGTCTTGACGCATGGCTGTCAGACGACCCCCCCGGGAAGAGGCGAGGGCATGAGTGTGGTCCCCGCGCTGGTATCCAACCCGGCGCGCCTGTTGCGACTCCGAACCGCGCTCCGCGGCCGGCACACGGTGGAACCCTGTGCCGACTGGGGAGCGGTCACGTTCCTGTGCGAGAAGCAGCCGGTCCACCTCGTCGTCCTCGACCTGTTCGCCTCGGGCGAGATGTCGCTGGAGCCGCTGCGTCAACTCAAGCGCAACTTCCCTCGTGTGACGACGATCGCCTACGTCGCCGTGACGCCCGAGCGGGCCCACGACCTGTTCGACGTCGGTCGCGCGGGGGTGGACGCCCTGGTCGTCGCCGATCGCGACGACGAGCCGTCGTCGCTGGCCGCCATCGTCGAACAGGCCGAGGCGCGCAGCGTCGCCACCCGCCTGCGTACCGCCCTCGCAGAGACGCGCCCCACGGTGCGCGACGCCGTCATGCTCTGCGTCACGCGGGCCCACGAACGGCTCACGACCGAATCGCTCGCCGAGACGCTCTCGCTCTCGCGCCGAGTCCTGGCCAAGCACCTCGAGCAGGCCGCCCTCCCCTCACCGCAGCGCCTGCTCACCTGGGGGCGGCTCGTCGTGGCCGCCCACATGCTCGAGGACCCGCACCGAAGCGCCGATCGCATCGCGCTCACCCTGCACTTCCCATCCGGCAGCGCCTTTCGCAACACCTGTCAGCGCTACCTGCACGCCACGCCATCGGAAATCCGGGCCCGCGGCGGTGCCGACTTCGCCATGCACGCCATGCTGCGCGACACCAGCCACGACGATGACGACGGCGGTGACGGCAGCGAGGGGGCGAGCGACGACCTCACCGGTGCGATCAACGGTTCCGCCGTCGCGCTCGCCTCGGGCCAGCTGACGACCGCCGCCGACTGACGTCGCGCGCAGCGCGACGACCCGTCGCGCCCCCTAGTGATCGGGGGCGAAGGCGAGCCGCAGGAACTCCTCGCGCGTGCGCGCGTCGTCGCGGAAGCAACCGAGCAGCGCCGACGTGATTGTCTTCGAGTTCTGCTTCTCCACGCCGCGCATCATCATGCAGAGGTGGTACGCCTCGATCACCACCCCCACCCCATGCGGCGCCAGCACCTGCTGGATCGCCTCGGCGACCTCGCCCGTGAGCCGCTCCTGCACCTGCAGCCGACGGGCGAACATGTCGACGATGCGCGGGAGCTTGCTCAACCCCACGATCCGCCCGTTCGGGATGTAGGCGATGTGCGCCTTCCCGAAGAACGGCAGCATGTGATGCTCGCACATCGAGTACAGCTCGATGTCGCGCACCATCACCATGTTCTCGTGCGGTTCCTCGAAGACCCCCTCGCCGACGACGTCCTCCACGCGCTGCGAACAGCCGCGCGTCAGGAAGGCCATCGCCTTTGCCACGCGCTCGGGGGTGCGCAGGAGCCCTTCGCGCGTGGGATCCTCGCCTAACAACGCGAGCTGCCGCCGCACCAGCGTCGCGTACCCCGTGGGCGCCGGGGCGCGCTCGTCGTCGCCGGGATGGGGAGACGGGGATTCGTGCACGGTCGCCCGCGGAACGAGCTCAGTCATGAGGTTGCGCGAAGGGTGGAGGTGAGTGAACATGCCCACGGGGCCCGTCGCGCGACAGCCGTGGCGCCCCTCCTGCTCCCTCCCGCTCGTCCGTCATGCTCGTCGTCCTCACCGGGAACATCGCCAGCGGAAAGTCGACCGTCGCCGAACGACTGGTCGCCCGGGGGGCTGCGCTCGTCGACGCGGACGTCCTGGCGCGCGAGGTCGTGGCCCCGGGAACGCCCGGCTTGGCCGAGATCGTCGCGCACTGGGGGACCGAGGTGCTCTCCGCCGACGGCTCCCTCGACCGCGCCGCCATGCGTCGGATCGTCTTCGCCGATGCCGAGGCACGCCAGGCGTTGAATGCGATCGTCCACCCCCGCGTGGAGGCGCTTCGCCAGCATCGCGCCGCGGCGGCCCGCGCAGCGGGTGCCGAGATCGTGGTATGCGACATCCCGTTGTATTTCGAGTCGGCACGCGATCGCGCCGGCGACTTCGATGCGGTCATCCTCGTCGCAGCCTCCGAACCGATTCGCCGGGCGCGGTTGGTCGAACGCCGATCGCTCTCTCCGGAGGAGGCTCAGCGCATGATCGATGCACAGCTGCCGGACGCCGAGAAGCGCGCGCGCGCCGACTACGTGATCGAGAACGACGGGTCGCGCGAGTCGCTCCTGGAGCAGGTGGATACGCTGTGGGAGCGCCTGGTCGAGCGCGCACGATCGACCACCTGATTTCTTGACAATGACTTTCGCGCGCCGGTAGACTTCGCGCGGACCTTCCTCCCCAGAGTGGCGAACGTGTCGAACATCCCGACCGACCTCCTGTACACCGCCGATCACGAGTACCTCAAGGCGACCGCCGAAGCGGACGTCTTTGCCGTCGGCATCACTCACTACGCGCAGGACCAGCTGGGCGACATCGTGTTCGTCGAGCTCCCAAAGACGGGTGCGTCATACGGCGCACACGACACCTTCGGCACCATCGAGGCGGTCAAGGCCGTCTCCGAACTGTTCTCCCCGGTCTCCGGCGAGATCATCGAGGTGAACGGTGCCCTCGACAGCGACCCGGCCGCGATCAATCGCGATCCATATGGCGATGGGTGGATGATCAAGATCAAGCTGTCGGATCCGTCGCAGACGTCCGGTCTCCTCTCGGCGGAAGCCTACGCCAAGCACATCGGCGAGTAACGCGGAAGACGGGAGGTCGGGAAGACGAGTGAGGGCGGCGGGCCAGTCTTGGCCTCGCCGCCCTCTCCTTTGCTGCCGCCTTCGCGAACAACCCTAACGGTACAATGACTGCACCCGTCTTCTAGACATAGTCTTCGATTGGCGGGCACGAGCAGACGATATTGCGATCGCCGTACGCGTTGTCCACGCGGCTCACCGCGGGCCAGAACTTGCGCTCGCGGGTCCAGTCAGCGGGGAAGGCCGCCTTCTCGCGCGAGTAGCCCCGGCTCCACGTGTCGCTGATCACGACGTCCATCGTGTGCGGCGCGTGCTTCAGCGGATTGTCGGCGCGATCGAGGATCCCCTGCTCGATCTCGGTGATCTCCTCGCGAATGGCGATCATCGCATCGCAGAAGCGATCCAGCTCCGCCTTCGACTCCGACTCGGTCGGCTCGATCATCATTGTCCCGGCCACCGGGAACGACATCGTCGGCGCGTGGTAGCCGTAGTCCATCAACCGCTTGGCGATGTCCTCCACCTCGACGCCGCTCGTCCCCTTCACCACGCGCGTGTCGATGATGCACTCGTGCGCGACGCGCCCGTTCTCGCCCTTGTAGAGCACGGGGTAGTGCGCGTCGAGGCGGTGCGCCATGTAGTTGGCGTTGAGAATGGCGATCTTGGTCGCCAAGGCGAGCCCTTCGCCCCCCATCATCTTGATGTAGACCCACGAGATGGGGAGGATCGACGCCGAACCCCAGGGAGCTGCCGAGACGGCGCCTAACGTGGCGCGGCCATCCTGGGCGACGATCGGGTGCCCGGGGAGGTGCGGCGCAAGGTGACTGGCCACACCGATCGGCCCCATCCCCGGACCACCGCCGCCGTGCGGGATGCAGAAGGTCTTGTGCAGGTTGAGGTGGCAGACGTCGGCACCGATGTCGCCGGGGCGCGCCACGCCAACCATGGCGTTCATGTTGGCGCCGTCCATGTAGACCTGCCCGCCGTGCGCGTGCACGATCTCGCAGACGGTCCTGATCCCGGTCTCGAAGACGCCGTGCGTCGACGGATACGTCACCATCAGCGCGGCCAACTTGGCCGAGTGCTCCTGGGCCTTGGCGCGCAGGTCGTCGAGGTCGATATCACCGTTCGGGGTGCTCTTGACCACCACGACGCGCATGCCGGCCATCGCAGCGCTGGCCGGGTTGGTCCCGTGCGCCGACTGCGGGATGAGGCAGACGTCGCGGTGCCCTTCCCCGCGCGACTCGTGGTAGGAGCGAACCGTGAGCAGCCCGGCGTACTCCCCCTGCGATCCCGCATTCGGCTGCAGCGACACCGCGTGGAAGCCGGTGATCTCGGCCAGGTCGGCCTCGAGCGTCGAGAAGAGCGCGTCGTAGCCGCGCCGCTGGTTGGCCGGAGCGAACGGATGCAGGCGCCCGAACTCGGTCCACGTCACCGGGAACATCTCGGCGGTGGCATTGAGCTTCATGGTGCACGACCCGAGCGCGATCATCGAGTGGCAGAGCGACAGGTCGCGCCCCTCGAGCTTGCGGATGTAGCGCAGCATCTCGTGCTCGGCGTGATAGCGCGAGAAGACGGGATGCGTCAGGAAGGGCGACGTGCGCTTGAAGCGTTCGTCGAAACGCGCGTCCACGTCGCGGTCGAGTGCATCGACCGTGGGCGGGACCGCCCCGTTGGCGAGGATGGCGAGCAGCTCCTGCACGTCGCCCGCGCCGACGGTTTCGTCGAGCGCGATCGTGACCGACGTCTCGCCGGCCGCGCGCAGGTTGATCCCGCGCTCGGCGGCAGCGCCAACGATAGCCTCGGCGGAGATCCCCGCCAGCTGCACCGTGATCGTATCGAAGAACGTCTCGTGCGCGACCGAGTGCCCCAGGCGCTCGGCACCGAGGGCGAGGAGGGCGGCGTGGCGATGGATGCGCCTCGCGATGTGACGGAGTCCCTCGGGACCGTGCCACACCGCGTACATCCCGGCGATCACCGCCAGGAGCACCTGCGCGGTGCAGATGTTGCTCGTCGCCTTCTCACGGCGGATGTGCTGCTCGCGTGTGCCGAGCGCCATGCGGAGCGCCGGTTTCCCCTGCGCATCGCGCGACACGCCAATGATGCGCCCCGGCATGTTGCGCTTGAACTCGTCGCGTGTGCTGAAGAAAGCGGCGTGCGGGCCACCGAAGCCCATCGGCACGCCGAAGCGTTGCGAGTTGCCCACGCAGACGTCGGCCCCCCACTCGCCGGGAGGCACGAGCAGCGTTAGCGCCAGCAGGTCGGCGGCGGCGATGACCAGGGCGTCGGCGGCGTGCGCACGGTCGGCCACGTCGCGGTAGTCGACGATCGCACCGCTGCTCGTGGGATACTGCAGGAGGACGGCGAAGACTTCCCTCCCAAACGATGCCGTGCTGGCGTCGCCGGTCACGACCTGCCAGCCGCGCACCTTGGCGCGCGTGCGGACGATGTCGAGCGTCTGCGGCAGGCACCCGTTGTCGACGAAGACCGTCGTCTTCTCCGCCGCGGGCTTCGTGGCGTGGGCCAACGCGACCGCCTCCGCGGCCGCCGTCCCTTCATCCAGCAGCGAGGCGTTGGCGATGGGGAGACCGGTGAGGTCGATCACCATCGTCTGGTAGTTCAGCAGCGCCTCGAGGCGTCCCTGCGCAATCTCGGCCTGGTACGGCGTGTACGCAGTGTACCAGCCGGGGTTCTCGAGGATGTTGCGCTGGATGACCGGGGGAACGAGCGTATCGTGGTAGCCGAGCCCGAGGTACGAACGGTAGACGCGATTCTGCTCGGCCATCCCGCGCAGTTCGGCGAGCACATCGTGCTCGGTGCGTCCCGGCCCGATGCTCAGCGTACGGCGCAGTCGGATCTGTTCGGGGACGGTGGCATCGATGAACGCGTCGAGCGATTCGTAGCCCAGCGCATCGAGCATGGCATCGATATCGTGGGCCGACGGTCCGATATGCCGGCGAATGAAGGAGTCCGCGTCGAACGCGAACGTCGGCTTGCTGGTCGTGGTCATGGACACCCCAAGGGCGAAATCAGGGGCCCGCGATGCATCGTGCCGCGTGGCTCGACCGCGAGGGCGATCGTTGGCGTGGCGCCGTGGCGATCGACGGGCAGGCGCGGGGGGAAAACTAGTCGCCGGGGGGACTGCCCGCGAATAGGACCGGGGTGCGGGATGCATCACCCGCGAGCGCCCACCCCCCGATCGGACCACCCGAGCCAGCGCTAGATTCGTCGCCATGCACGGGACCTCCTTCGTGGACAGGCGCTGGCGCCTCCTCCTCACGGCACCGCTCGACGGCGTGGAGAACATGGCGCTCGACGAGGCGCTCATGGCGCGCGCACGCGCCACCGGGGAAGGTGTGGTGCGCGTCTACTCGTGGAGCGCCCCCACGCTCTCGCTCGGGCGCAACCAACGCGCGCTCGGCGTCTACACCGCCGAGCGCTCGGCCGCCCGAGGGGTCCTCGTCGTGCGTCGAGCCACCGGCGGGCGCGCGCTCCTGCATCACCGCGAGATCACCTACTCGGTCACCGCCCCTGCCCCGGCGCACGAATCGTTGGCGCGATCGTATCACGCGATCAACGGGCTCCTGCTGACCGCCCTGCACGCACTGGGCGTGGCGGCGCAGGTGGCCGAGCGCGCCGAGCGGTTGCCACCCCCCGCGAGCGCGCCCTGCTTCGAGCTCCCCGCCTCCGGCGAACTGATGGTCGACGGACGCAAGCTCGTGGGGAGTGCCCAGTACCGTGAGCAGGGGGCGATGCTGCAGCACGGCTCCGTGCTCGTCGAGGACGATCAGGCCCTCGTCGCGGAGCTCTCGGCCGTCCCGGTGGGGACGACGATGCCGGCCGCGACCTTGTTTGAGTCGTTGGGACGTGCGCCCTCCCCGCGCGACCTCGCCGACGAGTTGTTCGCCGCCGTGCGCGACGCATGGGACCCCACGGCAAGCGTCCTGGACGCCGGCGCCTGCGAGGGTGACGTGCTGCAGCTGGCGCGCGCACGCTTTTCCGACCACGCGTGGACGTGGCGACGGTGATCGTCGGCCCCGGCTCGCTCGTCAGGCATCGCCGCCGTACACTTGGGGGCGCATGATCCCCTTCCTCTTCCGCCGCCTGCTGCAGGGACTCGCGATCCTCTTCACGGTCGCGACGGTGACGTTTGCACTCATCCACGCCGCCCCGGGGGAGCCCTTTGCGGCGCAGCTCGAGGACGCCCGCTTCACCCCCGAGATGAGTGCCACCCTCCGTCGTCAGTATGGGCTCGATGCACCGCTCACCACCCAGTACGCGCGCTTCCTCACCCAGCTCGTGCGCGGCGACCTGGGGAACTCGCTCTCGCAGCATCGGCCGGTGCGAGAGATCCTCGCGCAGGCGCTCCCCCGCACGCTCGTGCTGATGTCGGCGGCGCTCGCGGCCGGCTTCGCGTTAGGCGTGGTGACCGGTGCGGCGCAGGCGGCGCGCGCCGGCACGCGCCTCGATCGGGTCGCCAGCCGCATCAGCGTCGCCCTCTCGGCGCTTCCCGACTTCTGGCTCGCGCTAGCGCTGCTCCTGGTCTTCGCGCTGCGCTTGCGCTGGTTCCCGGTCTCGGGGATGATGGACCAGACGACGCACGAGTACCTCACCCCGATGGGGAAGCTGCGCGACGTGCTCTGGCACCTCGTCCTGCCGTCCACGACACTGGCGCTCGTCATCGGCGCGGTGGTCGCCCGGCACCAGCGCCAGGCGCTCGTCGACATCCTCCCCGAGGAGTTCGTGCGGTCGGCACGCGCCAAGGGGGTCGGCGAGCGCAGCGTCATCATGCGTCACGCCCTGCGCAACGCGCTGCTGCCGATCATCACGCTCTTCGGCCTCGCCCTCCCCGCGCTCGTCGGCGGCGCGGTCTTCGTCGAGTACATCTTCGCGTGGCCGGGGATGGGGCGCGTCGCCCTCGACGCCCTGGCGGCGCGCGACTACCCCGTCGTGCTCGGGACGACGCTGGTGGGGAGTGCACTGGTCGTGGTGGGGAGCGTGCTGGCCGACCTGCTCTCCGCGGCGGTCGATCCGCGCCTGCGTCGTGGCTGATACCCCCGTCGTCTCCTCGCTCGCGATCCCGCCGACGCCCGACGGCCGCTCGCCCCTCTCCTCCACGTCGGCCCGGCGCGTGTTGCAGCTGGTGTGGCAGGACCGGAGCGCTCGCCTCGCGCTCGCCTTCCTCTTCACCCTCGCCGTGGCCGCGATCGCGGCGCCGTGGCTGGCCCCCTACGACCCGCTGCTCCCGCTCGACCCGGTCGCGCTCAAGCTCGCACCACCATCGGGCCTCCACTGGTTCGGCACCGACGTATCCAGTCGCGACGTCTTCAGTCGCATGCTCTACGGCGCGCGTGTGTCGCTCGCCGTGGCGGCGCTGGCCGCCGCGCTCGCCTCGGGGCTCGGACTGCTGTACGGTGGCGCCGCTGGCTTCGCCGGCGGGCGCGTCGAGAGCATGATGATGCGACTCGTGGACGCGCTGCTCGCGATTCCGCGCATCCTCCTTCTCATCACCGTCCTCGCCCTCTGGCGCTCGGTCGACGCCGGCGCCCTCATCCTCATCCTCGGCACCACCGGGTGGTTCGTCGTCGCCCGCCTGGCGCGGGCGGAGGCCGCCGCCCTGCGCGACCGCGACTTCGTGGTGGCCGCGCGCGCCCTCGGTGCCGCCCCGCTGCGGGTCTTCGTTAGGCATGTCCTGCCGCACGCGGCGGGGCCGGTCGTCGTGGCCACGACGATCGCCATCGGGCAGGTCATCGTGCTCGAGGCCGGGCTCTCGTTCCTCGGCTACGGGATCGCGCAACCCACCCCCACGTGGGGGGGGATCATTCGAGACGGTCGGGAGACGATCGACAGCACCTGGTGGCTCACGCTCTTTCCAGGGCTTGTGCTCGTCGGCACCGCACTCGCCGTGAATACCCTCGCCGACCGCTTGCGCGTGGCGCTCAACCCGCGCCAGCTTCCCGCGCCATGACCGCGCCCCTCGCTCCGCTTCTCCGCATCGAGAACCTGCGCACCTACTTCCACACGCCCGCCGGCATCGCGCGGGCGGTGGACGGGGTGTCGTTCTCGATCGCCAAGGGAGAAACGGTCGGCGTCGTCGGCGAGTCGGGGTGTGGCAAGTCGGTCACCGCGTTGTCGCTCCTGCGCCTGATCGAGGCCCCCGGACGCATCGAGGACGGCAGTCACCTCTGGTTCGAGGGGCGCGACCTCATGACGCTGGGCACCGAGGAGATGCGCAAGGTGCGGGGCAACCGCATCGCCATGGTCTTCCAGGAGCCGATGACCGCGCTCAATCCGGTCTTCACCGTCGGTGACCAGATCGCCGAGGTGGCCCGCGTGCACCAGGGCGCTTCCCGCAAGGTCGCATGGGAGCGCGCGGTCGAGATGCTCTCGCTCGTTGGCATTCCGTCGCCGCGCGAGCGGGCGAGCAACTACCCGCACCAACTGTCTGGGGGGATGCGACAGCGCGTCCTCATCGCGATGGCGCTGGTCATGAACCCGGCGCTCCTCATCGCCGACGAACCCACGACGGCGCTGGACGTCACCATCCAGGCGCAGATCCTCGAACTCCTGGCCAAGGTGCAACAGGACTTCGGGACCGCCATCCTCCTCATCACGCACGACCTCGGCGTCGTCGCCGAATCGGCGCAGCGTGTCGTGGTGATGTACGGCGGGCAGGTCGTGGAGGAGGCGCCGGTGCGCACGCTCTTCGCCGAGCCCGCGCACCCGTACACGCGCGGGCTCATGCAGGCCATGCCCCGCGTGGGAATGAACCGCGAGCGGCTGACGACGATCCCGGGAAGCGTGCCGCCGCCGACCGCGTGGCCGAGCGGCTGCCGCTTTCGCGATCGCTGCTCGCACGCCTGGAACCGCTGCGAGGTGGACGCCCCGGCGATGATCGCGGTCTCTGCCGGACACCAGGCGCGCTGCCACCTGGCGGAAGGGGATCGCGCGCCCGAGCCTACGAGCGTCCGCGCCGCGAGGCCCCTGTGAACGCCCCCGCGGTGAACGCCGCTGCAACGACCGGGGCCGGCACGCGGCCGCTCCTGGAGGTGCGCGACCTGCGCACCCACTTCGCGCAATCCACCGGGCTGTTCGGTCGGTCGCACGGCGTCGTGCGCGCGGTCGACGGCGTCTCCTTCGACGTCTTCCCGGGCGAGACGTTAGGCATCGTCGGCGAGTCGGGGTGCGGCAAGACGACGTTGGGGCGCACGATCCTCCGGCTGGTCGAACCGACGAGCGGCACGATCCGCTTCGACGGCACCGACCTGCTCGCCCTCAAGGGGAGCGCGCTGCGCGCGATGCGGCGCCACATCCAGATCATCTTTCAGGATCCCTTCTCCTCGCTGAACCCGCGCCTCACCATCGGCGCGACCATCAAGGAAGGGATTACGGTACACCGCCTGGCCGAGGGGGCCGAGGCCGACGCGCGCGTGCGCCGATTGCTCGAGGAGGTCGGGCTCCGCCCGGAGTACGCGGCGCGCTATCCGCACGAGTTCTCCGGCGGGCAACGCCAGCGCGTCGGCATCGCCCGCGCCCTCGCCGTCGAACCGCGGCTCATCGTCTGCGACGAGCCGGTATCGGCGCTCGACGTCTCGGTGCAGGCGCAGGTGATCAACCTGCTGCAGGACCTGCAACGCGACCGCGGGCTGACCTACATCTTCATTGCGCACGACCTGTCGGTGGTCGAACACATGGCGACACGCGTGGCGGTGATGTACCTCGGCCACATCGTGGAGCTGGCCTCGGCGCGCGACACGTATCGCGAGCCGGTCATGCCATACACGCAGGCGCTGCTCTCCGCCGTCCCCGTCCCCGACCCCACGCGGTCGCGCCAGCGCATCGTCCTGTCGGGGGACGTGCCGTCGCCGGTGTCTCCTCCGTCGGGGTGCGTCTTCCATCCGCGGTGCCATCACCCCTCGCGCGACGAGGCGTGCGCACGACTCGTCCCCCCGCTCGAGACCAAGGGGACGGATCACCTGGCCGCGTGCATCAAGCAGCTCCCGACGACCGTCGACTGGACCGCGCAGCAGGGGGCCGGCGCGACGAAGCCGGCGGAGCGCTACCTCCCGCTCGCCGCCATCGGCACCAGGCTCGACTCCTGAACGTCCCCTCCACTTCCTCCGCACATGGCCACCGCCACCGCGTCCGGGTCCACCACGCCTAACGCCGACGACGCCGCACGTCGCCCGTTCACGAGCGACCGCAGCTTCTTCGGCCACCCGGGCGGGCTCGCCACGCTCTTCGCCACCGAGATGTGGGAGCGCTTCTCGTACTACGGGATTCGCCCGCTGCTCGTGCTCTTCATGACCGCCGCCCTCACCAGCGGCGGTTTCGGCTTCGATCGGGCGCAGGCCTCGGCCATCGTGGGGATCTACGCGGCGTCGGTCTACCTCGCCTCGCTCCCCGGCGGATGGGTCGCCGATCGGTGGCTCGGGCTGCAACGCTCCATCTGGTACGGCGGCATCTTCATCGCGCTCGGCCACCTGAGCATCGCGCTCTCCGCCCTGCTCGAGCAGAGCGCCTTCTTCCTCGGCCTCGTCCTCATCGTGGTCGGCACCGGCCTGCTCAAGCCCAACATCTCGGCGCTCGTCGGTGACCTGTATCCCGAGGGCGGGGCACGACGCGATGCCGGCTTCTCGATCTTCTACATGGGGATCAACACGGGGGCCTTCATCGCCCCGCTCATCACCGGCTACCTCGGCGAGCGCGTGGGCTGGCACTGGGGCTTCGGCGCCGCCGGCGTCGGCATGCTCGCCGGCGTCATCACGTACCGCGCGCGCATCGCCAAGACGCTCGGCCCGTTAGGCGTGTCGCCGTCGTCGGGACCCGAGGAGCAGCAACGCGTCAAGCGCTGGTCGCTGGCCGCCCTCGCCGCCGTGTTCGGCGTCGTCATCCTCGCCATGGTCGGGGTCATCCACATCAACCCGGTGGCAGTGGCCGAGCGCATGAGCCTCATCATGGCCACCATGGGGCTGGCCTACTTCGCCTACCTGTTCCTGTTCGCCGGCCTCACCGGCGACGAGAAGAAGCGCATGGCGGTGATCCTCGTCCTCTGCCTCGCCTCGATCGTCTTCTGGGCCGCGTTCGAACAGGCGCCGACCTCGCTCAACCTGTTCGCCCGCGACTTCACCGACCGCAACGTCTTCGGCTGGGAGATGCCGACGCTCTGGCTGCAGTCGGCCAACTCGTTCTTCGTCATCACGCTCGCCCCCGTCTTCGGCGCGCTCTGGGTCGGGCTGGCCAAGCGCGGCATGGAACTCTCCAGCACCGCCAAGTTCGCCCTCGCGCTCGTCATCACGGCCGTCGGCTTCCTGATCATGGTGCAGGCGTCGAACCTCGTGATCGACGGCAACGGCGCGGTGAAGATCTCCATGTGGTGGCTGACGGTGAGCTACCTGTTCCAGACCTTTGGGGAGCTGGCGCTGAGCCCCGTGGGGCTGAGTTCGATGACCAAGCTCGCGCCGCGCAAGTTCGTGGGGCAGATGATGGGGCTCTGGTTCCTCGCCACCGCGATGGGGAACCTCATCGCCGGCCTCGTCGGCGGCGAGGTCGATCCCGAGAAGCTGCAGCAGATGCCCGCCCTCTTCCAGCGCACCGCCACGTCGCTGTTCATCGCGTCGGCCGTGATGGCACTCCTCATCATCCCGATTCGCAAGATGCTGGCGACGACGAAGGACTAGAAGACGAGAAGACGAGAGAGGGCGGCGAACCATCTCCGGTTCGCCGCCCTCTCATTTCACGTCTTCCCTCGTGCACCTTCGCCTGCACGGCGACGACTGAACTCGTCCTCTCGTCCTCCCGTCTTCCCCTCATCCGCCCCTTACGGCCAGTTGAAGATGCTCTGCGGCAGCACCCGCTCGCGGATGCGTCGCACGTCGCCGGGCGAGTTGAAGAAGGCACGCGTCCGGTCCTCGTTCGTCAGGCGCACGCCCCAGCGCGAGCCGTCGCGGTGGTCGATGGGGACGGCGAGGTCGAGGCGCCACATGCGCTGCGAACGTGGGGGGACGGCGGCCATCAACGAGAGGCCCACCGACTGTCGGAATCCGCTGTTGAGGCCTAACGGGACGTCGCCGGCCCATACGCGTCCGAAGTCGGTGAAGACGCCCACGCCCGCGTCGGCCGTCCCCCGGAAGTTCCCGATGCGCCACCGCTCCTCGATCCGCGTGATCACCCGCCGCGCGCCGCCAAGCTCCACATCGTCGTAGCCGCGCAGCCCGCCGCGACGCGCCCCCAGGTCGAGCTGATAGGGGATGCGCGCACTCCACCCGCCCCCCCACGTGAGGTCCGCCGAGACGAGATGCCGCGGATGCGGCTTGAGGTACCACGCCAGGCGCCCACTCGTGAGCACGTCGTCCCACCCCTTGGTCTCCTGCGACTGCCGCCCTTCCACGTCCGCCTGCACCGCCGCGTACGAGCGCGTCCCCCCAACGCCGAAGTACAGGTTGGCACTCACGTACTTCTCGTTGCGCGCGATCCCGCGCGAGGCCGGAAGGCTGTGCCCCACCGTGAGGCCGAGTTGCGTGCCAATGCGAAGGTCCTGCGGCCCATTGAGCGCGTCGAAGCCGGTCACGCGCACGAATCGCACGCGCCGCAACCCCAGCAGCATGTTCACGCGCGCGCTGCGCGAGGTCCGATAGCGGCCGATGAGCGAGGATGTCGTGTCGGCCGTCAGCCCAGAATCGGTGACGAGCACCGGCGCAGACGAGGGGGCGTTGGCCTCGTACGAGAGCTGCGCCCCCAGGAGCCCGAGCAACCCCGAACTACCCACGCGCAGCATCGCCCCCGCATCGGCGAAGCGGCGCTTGACCTCGAGCGACGAGGGCGTCCCCCCCGGACGCAGGAAGCGCGCGTACTCGTCGATCTCGCCCCCGCTCACCCGCCACGCCGACTTCTGCACGTCGGTCAGGAAGGGATAGGCCACCTCGGCCTCCCAGTCGCCACCCAGCTCGCGTCGCGCGGCCGCGAGCTGCAACTGGTACGGCTTCCCGAAGAGCTGGTAGTTCGTGTAGCGCCCTGCATACCGGTCACGATAGAAGAAGCCGTCCCGCCAACTCGCCGACGCGAAGACCGCGTTCCCCAGCAGGTTCTGCGTGCCGACCGTGAGTCCGGTGAGAAAGGGCGCATCGTTCTCCAGCCCCACCGAGCCGATGAGCGACGGTTCGTCGACCGTCACTACCTCGACCCGCACGCCATCCATCCCGTCCCGGTAGGCCGTGACGTTGGCATCGGCGATGAACGGCATCGCGCGCAGGATACGCTCGCTCTCCGAGCGAAGCAGTGGGCTGCACCGCTCGCCCTTGCGCAGCAGGACGAAGTTGCGAATCACCGCCGGCGCCGTGGTCACGTGCATGCGCGTCACAAGCCGTCCCATCAACGGCGAGCGCGCGAAGACGCCGCCGAAACCGGGGGCCTGCGAGACGATCACCACCTCGGTGATCGTCTGCCCGTCACAGCGAACCTGCGTGCGTACCGGCCCCTGTGCCTGCAGCAGGGCCCCGGGGATGCTCGCGGCGAGGGTCGCCCGGCGGAGCGCTCGAAGGCGTGGCAGCAGCTAGAGCCCCATGCGCTTCTTGAGCTCGGCGAGGCGCGCATCCGCGTCCGCTTCGCTCGTCGCCCGGCGGCGTTCGCGATCCATCGCCCCCAGCTCCGACGCCAGCCCTGCCCCGCGGTCATCCAGTCCGAGTTCGGCATCGCTCGGTGGCGCGCTCCCCGGCCCACCCGCGCGCAGCCCCGATCCCACGCCGGCGCTCGCCGCCTTGAACTGTCCCTTCATTTCCTCGACTTCACGTTCGACCAGGGCGAGTTCACCCTCTTCGGCCTCGAGCTTCTTCTGGAGCAGCGCCACCCGCTCGAGATGATGCGCCTCGAACTTGGCAGCGACGGCCACCGTCTCCGCGTCGTTGATCCCCTCGGCCAGCGCCTTGCGACGGACGATCGTGTCGAGCTCGCGCTGCTCCGCGGCGAGACGCTTCCGCGTCACCTCCACCCCCTTCTGCAGGTCGTCCACCGCCATGCGCGCCTGCACCAGCGAGTCGCGCATCTGGCTGAGCATCCCGCGCCGTTCCTCGGGCGCGACGTTGCCGTTCAACAAATCGTGGAATGCCTGCCGGATCTCCTCGAACACGGAATCCTCGTCGGGGGGAAGTCGGGGGAAGTGAGACGGGAACGTTACCCCGCCAGCGCCGCAGACGGCAACTCGCCACGCATGCCCACGCGGAAGCGCGAGGGCGGTGACACCCGCGCTCCGCGTGCGAACACGAGACGGCAGACACTACGTACCCGCGCTCCGTCGGTTTTATCTCCCGTCTCCCGTCTCCCGTCCGCTCTCCTACGACACCCAGCGCGCCTCGTCGCGCACCTGCCGCATCAGCTTCGACGCCGTGTGATGGCGGGCGAAGAAGACCCCGTCGCTCACCCGGTTCAGGGCAAAGCGCAGGCGCCCGAAACGCTCCGCGGCGTGCTCGAACAGCGCCGTGACCCCGTGCTCCGACGCGAGGCGGTGCTCAGCAGCCAGCTGGTAGCCCCGACGCCCCATCTCGTCGAAGTACTCCAGATCGGGCCCGCCGCGACGGTGGCGGCGATGCTCGATATGATCGGGAAAGACCCCCGCGAGCCAGAGCGCGTCGTGCCCGAGGTGCACGCGCACCAGGAAGGCGCGCGTCGGGTCGGCACTGTCCGAATCGGCTAGGAGCGAGGCCAGCGTGTCGTACACCTGGTCGTCGTACTCGCGGATGCGACGGGCGCGATCCTTGTCCCCGAATTGCAGCAGCACGCTCGCCACGAAGTCCGCCATCGTGCGGTCGTCCTCGCCCACCTCCCGCAGGGCGTGACGCACGACCACGTACACGAACAGGCGCGATGAGGCGTGCGCCGCCTGCGATTGCTCCAGCATCGCCGGGCGCAGACGCGGATCGTCGAGGATCGCGTCGATCCCCTCGTCGCGCAACGCGTGTTCCAGCCGATCGAGTTCGGCCGACGAGCCACGGGCCACGAGGCGCATCGCCAGCTGCGCATCCCCCCTCGTCAGGCACTGACGGACATTCGCGAGAATCATTCGGCAACCCTCCGACGTCACGTGGTCATACCCCGCGCATAGGAGTAGGTATCGGCGCAGCTTTTCGCCACACCACTCCGGAGGGGGGACGCGTTGCCATCCGTCCCGCCTCGCACGCACCTTTCCGGCGACATGTCCCTTCGCATCCTGCACGTCGACAGTGGGCGAGAGTGGCGCGGTGGCCAGCGGCAGGTGCTGCTGCTAACGCGCGGCCAACGTGACGCCGGTCACGAGCCCCTGGTCGTCGCCGCCAGCGACGCGCCGCTGCTGCATCGGCTGCGTAGCGCCGGCCTCGCGGCCAGTGGCGTGCGCATGCGCGCCGACTGGGACCTCGCCGCGGCGCGTCGCCTGCACGCCCTCATTCGCACCTGGCGACCGGACGTCGTGCACGCCCACGACGCACGCGCGCACGCCCTCGCCATGGGGGCGCTCATCGGCAAGCGCGACATCCCGCTCGTGGTCACCCGACGCGTCGCCTTCGTCCCCAAGGGACGGCTCAAGTATGGCGCGCGCGTCGCCCGCTTCATCGCCATCTCGCACGCGGTGCAGGACGCGCTGCAACTCGGCGGCGTCCCCGCCAGCCGCATCGACGTGGTGTACTCCGGCGTCCCCACCCCGCACGTCGACCTCGCGCGCGACTGGCGCGCCGAACGGGGGTGGGATGCCGAGACCATCCTGTGCGGCGTCGTGGGCGCCATGACCGCAGAGAAAGGGGTGCGACTCCTCGCCGGCATCGGCGAGCGACTCCCCCCCGCGCTGCGCCAGCGCGTGCGACTGGTCCTCCTGGGAGGTCAGGGGACCGGGACCGAGATGCTGGGTGGAGTCGAGGCCTTCCGCGCGGGATTCGTCGACGAGGTGCACCGGGCCATGGCCGGGCTCGATCTCCTCTGGCACCCGTCGAGCGCCGAAGGGCTCGGGACCGCCGTCATCGACGCCATGGCCCTCGGCGTCCCCCCTATCGTCTTCGCCGTCGGCGGGCTCCCCGAACTCATCACCCAGGATGAGACCGGCCTCCTTGTCCCCCCGGGCGACGTGGCCGCCTTCGCCACCGCCGTGACGCGCGCCGCCGACGATCCCGCGTTGCGAGGGACCATGGGGCGTGCCGGACCACGCCGCGCCGCCGACTTCAGCGTGGAGCGAATGGTCGACGGGACGGAGGCCACGTATCGTCGCGTCCTGGGTAGATGATCGGCTGAACCTCGCCACGGGTGTGTCACGGCAGCCGTCGCCCCCTCCCCGACCGTCCGTACCACCGAACGACTCCGGACGGATGGTGTACAATCGCCGTGACCATCCGCCTAGCTTTCGGCGGACCTTCAACTCGCCCCCACGTGCTCTACATCTGCATCCCGACGTTCGACGAGGCCCCGACCATCGGTGTCCTCCTGTGGAAGATCCGCAAGGTCTTCCAGGAGTACTCCCGTGAGTATGAGATCCTCGTGTACAACGACGCGAGCACCGATGCCACCGCCGAGCGGGCGAATGCGGCCGGAGCCGAGGTCCGCCACGAGCCCGTCCGGGGTTACGGCGCAGCGGCCTGGTGCGGACTTCAGGATCTTCCCGGGTCCATCGGGTGGATTCTCTTCAGCTCCGCCGACGGCAGCGATGCCCTCGAGCCCGTGGAACTGGAAGCGTGGCAGATGGCCGTCCGGGACGGCGCGGACTTCATCCTCGGAGACCGTTGCTCGCATCCGGATTCCAGCTCCTGCCTCAACCCGTCGCAGCGCTGGTGCACGTGGATCTTCCGCTGGGTGGTTCGCTGGGGATGGGGACGCGAGTTCCGCGATGTCGGGTCGCTCCGTGCCGTGCGGCTCGCTGCGTGGCCCCGGATGCGGATTGCCGACCGCGGATTCGGCTGGAACGTCGAGATGCAGATCCGCG
>ERZ795044.888-NODE-888-length-27988-cov-6.069488_pt1 | contig 27988 bp, 31 predicted proteins | sample MGYA00375128_ERZ795044 | MGnify/ENA primary metagenome ERZ795044 (study PRJEB30173, sample SAMN05720213) | anaerobic digester metagenome | isolation source: active sludge of municipal wastewater-treating anaerobic digesters | place: USA | collected 2014-12-22 ... | reverse complement strand
GTCTTGATCTCTCTGAGCTCTTCCTCGGTATATCCGGCGTGCTTCGGGGCGGCCGCTTTGAGTTTGGGCGCGGGCCCATTCTCAGCGGAGGCCTTCCCCGGATCATTGGCGGGGGCGGGTTTCGCTTCCGGTTTTGCAACCGGAGCGGAAGCTTGCTCCACGGCCGATACAGGCATAGCCTCACTCACTGGAGCAGATTCCGGGACGGATTGTTGTTCAGGCTTCGGGGCCGGTTCCGACTTGGTGCGAGGTTTGGCGGGGAAATCGCGGCGGTGAATCCCGGTTGAGCGCTTCCTCCCGCCGGGCCTCTCGGTGAGAGACGAGATTTGAGTCGTGCTCTCAGCAGGCCTCGGGATTACCAGAGAAGAGATGACCTTCCCGACTTTTTTGGCGGCAGCTTCGCCGGCAGCGATGGCGGCTTTGCATGCGCCGACATCACCGGTAACAAAGAAGGTTACAAGCCCTCCCGTTACGTATTTGAATCCGGTTAAGGTGACGTTCGCGGCTTTCAGGGCGGAATCCAGCCCCTCAATCGCGGCGATCAGGCCATAGGTCTCCAGCATTCCCAGTGCGCCTATACTCATAATCCGTCACCTCCTGATATCTTTAGTAAGGTTTGATACTCTCAGATATAAGAGGCAATCAGTATTTCAAAGGATTGGCGTTGCAATAGATGACCGCGTCGGCGAACGCATCGCAGGCAGCTTTGCAGGCAGACTGAGTACCAGTAAGATAACCACCACCGAAGTTCGTCTCAGACGGCGGCTCGAAGTAGCAGCACATTCTGACGTCGGCAGCTTTGAGGGCAGCATCAAGGCCATACTGGGCTTCCATCGGCGGGGCAATCAGGTAAGCGAGCGGGGTGCCTTCCGGAACGCCGCCGCACTCAGACAGATAGGAGCCGGTGCGGGAAATGGTGTAAGCATAGTAAGCGGTGGTGTCGTCGTCGTTGGCGGAATAGAAGACCGCGTCGCCGTTGATCAGATCGAAAGCGGCGGCAAGGCCGGCTTTGACTTCAGCGGGGTTCGGGCCAGAGAGGATACCAATGAACTCACCGGCATATTTCTGGGTGGAGTTGCCGGCGCCGGCATACATGGACTTGGCAAGGATAACCTTGACATCGGCCTTTTTGGTGGCCTCATCAACGGAAGTGTAACCGACATCATCGCAGTCCGTGGAGAAGAAGCCGACGGAACGATGGCCTTCCGGCATATTCCATTGTTTCTGGAGATCCGGGGCAACGTTCGGGATAACCTTGATCATCAGTACAGTAGTTCTTAATTCGTCGTAAAGCACGAAAATGTACCTCCTTCATAGATATAAGGTAGTAGAAACTTTTTGTGCATCGCACAAAAATGCAGTGTAATTCCGCCGACCGACTTACAGCTTCAGATCAAGTCCGGAAGCTTTTTGTTTAAACATCTGGTCGATAATATCGGCGATGTGGGCGCCAGCTTCGGCGGCCGGGGTTCCGGCGTTGTGGATGTTGGAGACGACGGTACGTTTGGATTCAGACATACCAATGGTCCCATGCCAAGTGAGATAAGCAGACATGGATTCGGCGGTGGCCAGACCAGGTCTCTCACCGATCAGAACGCAGCAGACATCGCATCCGGTGACTTCGGAAACTTCATCCTGAGCACCGACACGGCCATATCTGACGAAGAAAGGCTCGCAGGCGTCATAGCCGTAAGCTTTCAGTCCGTTCATGATAGCCGGGATCACGATATCATAGTTGGCTTCGATCGCAGTGCCGGACAGACCGTCGGACGCATAGACGACGACCTGCGGTTTTTTGCTGACGAAGGCCTTGAGGGCTTTGGCGCCGTCTTCGCTGAGGCGTCTGCCAAGGTCCGGTCTGGTCAGATAAGTATCCTTGCAGTCGCTGCGGGTCGCAAATTCTTTAATTCCGCGCTGCTCCAGGAATTCGGCCGGGAATTCGTTGAAAACGGCGTCCTGAGCAGCAGCATGGTCCGCACGGAAACGGAGCATGGTGTTGGTCATCTCACGAGCGCCACAATGCCAAACACCCAGACGAGCGGGGGTCAGCATCTTCAGGCGGCGATACTCAGCTTCGTTGTGAGCATTCGGAACCTGATACCACTCGTTCAATTTGTATGCTGTGAGGTCCTCGAGACTGTCATCCGAGACGTTCTCGCAGCAGCAGGATTTGCAAGCCTTGTTGGCCTTCGCTGCGGGGGCGTCCTTCATCATCTCACCGACGACCTGAGCAATAATCTCTTTTAGTTTGTCATCAGATACCATTATCGGTTAATCCTCCCGTCATAAAATAGTATTCGCTCGGTAGAAACTCTACTTGAAACTCAAGAATCAAAGAAATACGGAAGCATCGCCGGCGTTCGGGCCAAGGGTAAGTCCGTCTTCTTCAAGGAAGCCCATCTTCTGGCACCATTTCTCGAATTCCGGGAGCGGTTTTTTGTGAACGGCCTGACGAGTCGCATGGTCATCGTGGAAACCAGTGGACTGATACATCAGCATGCAGTCATCTGCGCACGGAACGCCCATGAAGAAGTTGCATCCGGACGCAGCGAGCAGAATCTCAAGGTTCTCGTTGTCGTTCTGGTCGCATTTCATGTGGTTGGTGTAGCAGGCGTCGCACCCCATGGAGATGCCGAGCAGTTTGCCCATGAAGTGGTCTTCCATACCGGCACGGGCGACCTGCTTGCCGTCGTAGAGGTATTCCGGTCCGATGAAGCCGACAACGGAGTCGACCAGATACGGGTGATATCTCTTGGCAAGTCCATAGCAGCGGGCCTCCATGGTCAGCTGGTCAGCGTCCCAATGGCCGTCGGCGGAGAGCTCGGCGCCCTCGCCGGTTTCAAAGTACAGGACGTCCTCGCCGTGGCCGGTGCCATGATGAACCATCAGGTCCTGAGCCTCATCCAGCATGGCAATGTTGACACCGAAGGCGTCGTTGGCGATCTGAGATCCGGCAATGGACTGGAAGATCATATCGGCCGGAGCGCCGTTCTTGATGCACTCCATCTGGGTGGTGACGTGGGCAAGGCAGCAAACCTGGGTCGGAATCTCCCATTTGCGGGCGAAATCCCAATAGTCTCTCAGCACGCGATCGACGCTGCCAACGGTATCGTCAACCGGGTTCATGCCGAACAGCGCGTCGCCGACGCAGTAGGAGAAACCTTCCATGTAGGTGATTCTCATGGCGTCGAGGTCGTCGGTGGTGTGGTTCGGCTGCAGGCGGAAGGAAAGGCGATCCGGATAGCCGCAGGTGGTGACGCAGGTCTTGTAAACCGGCATTTTCTGGGCGCCGATCATGAGGTCGATGGAGGACATCAGTTTGGTGACAGCGGAGGCAACCTCTGCGGAAAGACCATTGGAGATGTCGCGGATCATGGCCGTGGTGGTGTGGTCGTCCAGAATGAACTCACGAAGCTGCGCAATCGTCCAGTTTTTGCATCTCTCATACGCTTTGAAGTTGATGCCGTCCTGGATGCAGCGGGTTACCTCGTCTTCTTCATACGGAGCAACAGGGTTCTCATAAATGTCCTTGACGGTCAGGTTGGCAAGGCAGGCCTTAGCAGCAATACGCTCCTGAACGGTTTCGGCCGCGACGCCAGCAAGCTGGTCGCCGGACTTCAGTTCGTTCGCTTTCCCGAGAACATCTTTGACATCTTTGAACTCATAGACTTTTCCGAACAATTTGCTTTTCAGGATCAAAAGTGTTCACTCCTTTGATGAATTTGAATGCCAGACATTTGCCGGAATCGAAAGACGTGCCTCCTCCTTCCTGAAACATTATTTGGTAACGACTTTGCGTCTTTTTATTATTCATTTATTTAATATGTACCGGGAAGGCGCGCCTAAAAGACGCTTGGCCTTCCTCGCCCCGCCGAGCGGGGCTTTCCTTCCCGGCCGCGGAATTCTCAGTTGAAGACCAGCGTCTTGACGACGACCGGCAGGATCCTGCCGCGCATCAGCGGGGCGCCGATGTCGATATAGTCCCCTTGATTGACGTCGACGCTGTCGACGCAGATGAGGTCTTTTTTGCTGCCGAGCTTGACCATCAGATTCTGGCCGAGGCATTTGGCCATGTCCTCGCGCAGGATCACGATCAGCGGCTGCTTGCTCTCGATGATCGGCTTCATGCCCGCGATGATCAGGTCGGCGTAGCGCTCGACCTCTTTAAATAGGGGACAGTTCGCGCCCGCGAGGGCGAGCGCGCAGAGCTGCTGCCCCTCGTCCGGGTCGCTGTACCACTCGACCATCGGGATCAGCCGCTTCGCGAACGCCTCCGGGGAGAGCTGCTCATCCGATTCGGCGAGCTTGATGATCGGGATGGTCTTGAGCGGGAACTTGACCTCCGGGCTGTAAGCGATGGTGGAGCCGGAGAGCTCGGTGGAGTACATGCCGGCGCCGATGACGGTGGCGCGGATCGTCTCCGCGGGCTCGCGGATTCTATCCTTAAACGGGACAAAGACTTCGGTGATCGCCTTCGCAAGGATGATGCCGATATCGCCGTAGGCGAAGTCCCCCTTCACGGTGGGTTCATGGTAAATCAGGTTGCCGACGCCGCCGGAGAAGGTCACGAAATCGATCTTCTCGTTGGCCGCCAGCGGGTGGTCGGTGACCATGATGTTGAGGTCGTCCTCGTCATATTTGGCAAAGCCGAGCGTGGTGGCCAGCACTTGGGCCATCAGCACGCAAGCTTTGTAACATTCTTTGTAATCGATCTTTTTTCCAACCTGAAGGTCGATGTGGTGTTTTTGGCAGAGCTTGCCGAGACGGTTGGAAATGTAGGTCACGACGTTGTTGTTGTCCAGTTTGATCAGACGCCCGCCGATGTCGAAGCAGCCGGTGGTCACGGCGTGGTTCTCTTTGAATACGGCGAGGTTGGAGGTGCCGCCGCCGATGTCGCAGTTGGCGGTGATTACGTGCTCCTTGAGAGAGACGGCGGCGGTGCCGGCGCCCTTACCCGCGATGACGCCCTCGAGGTCGTTGCCCGCGGTCGCCACCACGAAATCGCCGGCCATGCCGGACATGAAATTCAGGACGCCTCTCGCGTTCTCTTTTCTTGCGGTCTCTCCGGTGATGATGACGGCGCCGGTCTGGACGTCGTCCGGGACAAATCCGGATTTCTGATACTCGTCGACGATGATCTGATGGACGGCTTTTTCGTCGATCGTGTTCTCGTTAAGAAGCGGGGTGGTGTAAATCTGGCTCTGATAGACGATCTCCTTGTCCGTAATGCTGATACGGGGAACCATATATTCGCCGGAGGTATTCTCAATCGTAAATCGGCTGAAAATAACCTGTGTGGTTGAGGTTCCAATATCGATGCCCACGCTGATGATCTTATCTTTACCCATGATTCAAAAATCCTCCTGTGTCTCTTTTCTACCTATATAAAATTGCCCGCGCAAACGCTTTTGGATTTCAGTAATCGCACAGGTCGACGGTTTTGACCAGTTTGACCAATTCGTCGATCCCCTGTCTTGTCACGGCGCTCGTCACGACGAGGTGTTTGGCGCCGGCGTTTCTCAGATAATTTTTCGCCATCTCGATGTCCCCGTCCGGGCTGTCCGCTTTTGTGACAATCCCGATGACCGGTTTGGCGAACGTCAGGGAGAACATCTGCGGCAGGCGGCAGAGACTGTCCACGCAGTCTTGGCAGAAACAGACGATATCCGCGTCGCAGGCGGCGGTGACGGCGCCTCTCCAAAAGAACGGCCGGTCGATGTATTCCCCGGGCGTGTCGATCGAGTCCGCGGTGGCGATGACTTCCTGCGTCTTGCGGTAATCGAGGGCCTCGTTGTGGATGGCCTGAAGGAGGGTGGTCTTTCCGCTGCCGGAGCGCCCCATCAGAATGATGCGGCGCGGGTTGTCGGCCGTGTTTTCGCCCATCGTCAGGTCCTCGTGAGCTTTACGGTGTCGTAATGCATCTCCGAGAAGCGCTCGAGGACGGCGGACAGCGCGGCGTCGACGGCCCCGATCTCGCCGACAAAGACGACGGCCCCGGAGAACCGGTCGACAAACCCGAGCTTGATCCGCGCGGCCTTCGTGCAGATATCGGCGGCGATGATGGCGCTCTCGGCCGGAGTGATGGTGATGATCCCGATGGCCTCGGTAAATTCCTCGGTCAGACCGAGCTTCTTGTAAATCATGCGGTCCGGGCGCGAAATGCGGTGAGCGAGCGTGACCTGCTTTCCGGGGACATACTCCTGTATGGAGCGCGGGATCGTCATCTCATCAAAATTGGCCATCTTTTTTTCCTCCGTCGACATGCAAAAATGGACAAAAGGGCAGTCTACGCCCACACCATAACATATTAACATTATACCTTTGGCGATTCGGGTTGTAAAGAGATAAACGAAAATTTTGAGCATGAAAAACAAATTATTTTGTGAAAATAGCTGTTGACATTTTCGCGCGATAAAGCATCGCTCCGCTTTTTGTGCGGAATCGCCAAAAAAGCGGGACGTTTTTCTCCGTGCTCAAATTTCCGTTTTTCCTTTTTATAAAAGCTTAAAATAAAAGACACGAAAAAAGAGCCGGGCGGCCCTTTTTTATCGCGGCGGGTTTGCTTTTTCGTGCTCAAACCGCAAATTCCACGCGGCGCAGATGCTCAATGCAGATGTTGTAGAAGCTCTCGTAGAGCAGCTCGCCCTCCCGCTCCAAGGCGGCGTCCTCCGGGTGGCGCAGGACCTTCGCGTAGATCTTGCCGATGCCGATCCGGCGGCCGTCCCCGCTGCGCTTGCAGATCAGGTACATGGAATACGCCGCCGACCGGGAGATGGATTCATAGAGGCCCGGCGCATTGTCGCGCAGCTCTCCGTAGAACCGGCTCTCGGCAAACTGGCGGGTCAGGTGGTTGGGCAGAAAGGTGTCGATCGCCTGATCCGCGACGAACGCGAACAGGATGCAGCGGTTCCGGGCGGCGAAATCCTCCTCCCAATTCAGGAAGCAGGAAAAGCCCTCCGTCCGGAGCAAAACCGAGGCGAGCACGCTGCCGGCCTCCTGCGCCTTCGCGAGGTTGCCGTTCTCTTTTTCGTGATGGTAGAGCCGGGCGGCGGCTTCGCTCTCATCGACCTCCGGCGCCAAATTTCCCGCGATCTTCATATCGCTGTCGTCGTTGCCGTACATGCCGGTCCCTCCTTCTTGTAAAACGCCGTCTCGGGCCTGTTTGAAAATAGAACAAAACATCCCGGAACAAAGGCCCCGGGATGCAGACTTACTTGTTTAGTTGCTCCCTGATTTTGAGCAGGGCGTCCAGTGATTCGCCCGGCGTGGTGCAGGTGCCCAGCGGATGCGGATGGCTGGTGTAAAATCCGTGGTAATCGCTGCCGCCGATGGGTACGAGGCCATACTCCAAGGCGAGGCGGGCGATTGCCTTTTTATCCTCCTCGGTGTTGCGCGGGTGGGAAAGCTCGATCGCCTGAATCTTCCCTTCGCGCGCGAGCTCCTCCGCAAGCCCGAGGGAGCCGTACGCGCCCGGGTGCGCCAAGGCGGCGACCCCTCCGGCGGCGCGGATCACCTCGGCGGCCTCCCGCACATCCGGGAACCGGACGGAATACGGGATGCGGCCGAAGACCTCTTTATAAAAATCTCCGAAAATCTCGTAGGAATAGCCGCGCTCCATCAGCGCGCGCATGATGTGCTGGCGGAAGATGCATTTCGCCGGCCCGGCCGCCTCCACGACGTCTTTCCACGTGATCGGGAAGCTCCTGCCGATCTCCTCCACCAGCGGGCGGGCGGCCTCGTTGCGGGAATCGAGCGTCCTCTGGACGAATTTTTCGAGCTTGTCTGTCCGCTTGGGCAGATAGCAGGTCAGGTGGGCGTTGCGGCCGGTCTCCTCGTCGACGGCGGAGATCTCGAGGCCCGGGATCACGCGGATACCCAGACGCCTGCCGAGATCGGCGGCGCGCTCGACGCCGGCCATCGTGTCGTGGTCGGTCAGCGAGAGGAAATCAAGCCCCTCCGCCGCCGCAAAGCGCATGACTTGGTCGACGGACGCCGAACCGTCGGAATAAAAGCTGTGGCAATGGAGATCACCCTTCACGCGTTCGCCCCCTCCGGACAGAATTTACCATTGCCATTATACATCTACGCCCGCCGGATTGCAAGTGTCCCGCGGGAAAAAAGAGCAAGCCTTCGCCGACAAAAAATCCGGTTTCGGTGTTGACAAAATTCCCCTCCGTGGGTATAATTGCAAATGCGGTGCGGGTTTAGCTCATTTGGCAGAGCGCCACCTTGCCAAGGTGGAGGTAGCGAGTTCAAACCTCGTAACCCGCTCCATCGGACGGAGCTTGAGCGCGGTCTGCGCTCAGGCTCTTTCTTTTTTTCCGCGGGGCTCCCCGGCCGTTTTTATGCTCGCGGCGGAATCGCGCGGGCGGCGCGGTGAGGAACGGCGGTCCGATTTGCGGATGCCGTTTTTTTATCTCTTTTTTTCCAAAAATGGTCTAAAACGGGGTGCGCGCCCCCCGGTTTTCTGGTATAATAGCCGCAAGAACCATAAGATAGCGTGTTATAAAGCTATTTTAGCGGCCCGCCTGCGGAGGCGGCCGATTGATTTTATCATTTTGAAAGGGGGAATCCGCTGTGGCGTACCGTCTGTCCGTACATGCCGGCGGGGCGTTTTTCGTCCCGGCAAAAGCGGCGGAGGATCTCCGGTTCAGCGGCGCGGCGCAGCTGCGCGTGCTGCTGTGCTTCTTCCGGCGCGGCAGCTCCGCGGAGGATCTCTCCCCCATCGCCGGCGAGCTGAATCTGTCCGAGGAGGACGTTTCGGACGCGCTGAATTACTGGGTGGAGAAGGGCGTGCTCGAAAAGGACGGCGCTCCCTGCGGGAAGGCCGCCCCCTCTTTGCAAAACGCGGGTCTTTCCGATCCCGCGGCGCCGGGACAGGCCCCCGCCGCGCAGGATCCGGCCGGGCAAGCCCTTACCGAACCTGCTGTGCAGGCTCCCGGCGAGCCGTCCGCGCCCGAAAAGGCGTTCGCCGCGCCGCCGGAGATCAAGCCGACGATGCGCGAAGTGGACTCCATCGTAAAGAAAAACCCGGACGCGGCTTTCGTGCTCAAAGAGGCCGAGGCGCGCCTTGGCAAGGCGTTTTCGAGCTCCGACACGGCGACGCTGGTCTGGCTGCTCGAATGGGCGGGCATCGCGCCCGACGTGCTCATCACGGTGGTGGAATACTGCAAAACCGCGGGACACGCCGGCCTGCGCTACATCCAGAGAGTGGCGCTGGAGTGGCAGGACGCGGGCATCGACACCATTGAAAAGGCCGAGGAACGCATCCGCGTGCTCAACGAGCGGAAGAGCTGGGAGGGCGAGCTCAAGGCCGTGCTCGGCATCTCCGCCCGCGGCCTGACGGCAAAAGAAAAGGAATGCGCCGAGGAATGGCGGATGCTCGGGCTCTCGCCGGAGCTGGTCCGCGCCGCCTACGAGCGCATGGTCGACGCCAAGGGCACGTTCTCGTTCCCATACATGAACAAAATCCTGCTCAGCTGGAAATCCAAGGGCATCGCGACGCCCGAGCAGGCCGCCGCCGAGAAAAAAAACAGTCCCCCGCCCGCCAAGACGCCCTCCTTCGACCCCGTCGAGATCGGCCGGCGCGCCCGGGAGATGGACCCCGTTTTATAAAAACGATCCGGCGTTCTTCGCGTGGGCGTCGGGACCGGCTTTTCGCTTGCCGACGCGAAAAAACCGCGGCCCGGCGTCTCCCGCGCTGGCGCGCGGACATCCGCTTTTCGGCAAACCCGTATTTTTCCGCTGTTTTTGACAAAGATGAAAAGGGGTGGGGAACATGTCCTATTCGCAGGAAGTTTACCTGAAAGCCGCCGCCGTTCTGGAGGAACGGAAGCGCTCCGCCAGACTTCTCGCCGTCTCGCGGAAAGAGGAGATCTACGCCGCCCTGCCGGAGGTGAGGCAGATCGACGACGCGCTCCGCGCCGGGGCGGTCTCGATGACGAAGCTGGCCCTCGGCGGTCGGGCCGACCTCGGCGTGACCATCGGCAGCCTGCGTGAGCACAGCGAATCCCTGCTCGCCCAGCGCGGCCGGATGCTCATGGCCGCCGGCTACCCCGCCGATTATACGGACATCCTCCCCTGCTGCCCGGTCTGCGACGACACCGGCAGAAAGCCGGACGGCTCCCTCTGCTCCTGCTACAAAGAGGTCTGCCGCGAGGAAGCGCTCAAAGAGCTCGACGCGAACTCCGGCTCCGCCGACTGCTCGTTTGAAAATTTCAGCCTTGAATATTACCCCAAAACAAAAGGCCCGGACGGCGTGCTCGCCTTTTCAAAGATGTGTCGGGTGTTTGAAAACTGCGTCCATTACGCGGAAAACTTCACCGTGGACTCCCCCAGCGTGCTGATGAGCGGCAAGACGGGACTCGGCAAGACGCACCTCTCCCTCTCCATCGCCAAGCTCGTGATCGCGAGAGGTTACGGCGTCGTCTACCAGAGCGCCCAGACGATGTTCTCCCGGCTCGAAAAGGAGCGTTTCTCCCGGGACGGCTCCGGCGAGCCCTGTCTCGAAAATCTGCTCGGCTGCGACCTGCTGATCGTCGACGACCTCGGCGCGGAATTTTCCACGTCCTTCACGGTCGCCGCCGTCGGGAATCTCGTCAACGGGCGGCTCGTGGAGCACCGCCCGACCATCATCAACACGAACTGCGACGAGAACGACCTGATGCGGCTCTACGGCGAGCGCACCGCCAGCAGGCTGCTCGGGGAATATGCCAAGCTGTTTTTCTACGGCTGCGACATCCGGCAGCTCAAATAATCGAAGGAGGCCTTTCCCATGATGATCCGTCCCGCCAAAGAAGCGGATATTGACGCGATTATGCCGATCGTCGCCAAGATCAAAACCGAATATTTTGAGAAAAACGACATCCCCCAGTGGACCGGCGGCTATCCCTCCGAGGACGTGTTCTTCGACGATCTCGACGCCGGAAAGCTGTTCGTCCTCTCGCACGAGGATCTGGTCATCGGCTTCGCGAGCATCGGCTTCGACCCGGAGCCGGATTACGCGAAGATCGACGGAAATTGGCCCAATGAAGCGCCATACGCGGTGATTCACCGGGTCGGGATCGACCCGGAGTGGCACGGCTTCGGCTTTGGCGGGAATTTTCTCACGATGGCGGAAAAGCTCTGCGCGCAGCGCGGGATCGAGAACATCCGCGCCGACACGCACCGCCGGAACGCCGCGATGAAAAAGACGATGGAGGACGCCGGCTTTCAGCTCTGCGGCGTGATCACGCTTGAGGGCACGGACGAGGCCGACCCGCTGCGCGACGCCTACCAGAAGATCCTCCTGCCCGCGCCGGAGACCGCCCCGAGCAAAGCGCATAGACATTGATAGAATAAAACGGACGATGGAGAGTTCCACCGTCCGTTTTTTATGTGCGTAAGGCCGGCTCCCGGAGGGGTTCCGGCGCGGCTTTCCCTATTTTTATTCCAGATCCCCGTCGTCGGCGCCCTCGAATTTGCCGCGGGACATCTGCTTCAGGTAGGCGTTGATGAAGCCGTCGAGCGCGCCGTCCATCACGTCGGCGATATTGCCCATCTCGTAGCCGGTGCGGTGGTCTTTCGCGAGCGTGTACGGCATAAACACATAGGAGCGAATCTGGCTGCCCCACGCGATCTGCTGCTGGACGCCCTTGATGTCCTCGATCTTTTCGAGATGCTCGCGCTCTTTGATCTCCAAGAGCTTCGATTTGAGCATCTGCATGCAGACCGCGCGGTTCTGGTACTGGCTGCGCTCGATCTGGCTGCAGACGACGATCCCGGTCGGGATATGGATCAGGCGCACGGCCGAGGAGGTCTTGTTGACCTTCTGCCCGCCCGCCCCGGAGGCGCGGTAGACCTCCATCTTGATGTCCTCTTCACTGATCTCGATGGAGTTGTCGTCGGAGATCTCCGGCATGACCTCGAGCGAGGCGAACGAGGTGTGCCTCCTGCCGGAGGCGTCGAACGGCGAGATGCGCACAAGGCGGTGGACGCCGTTTTCCGATTTCAGAAAGCCGTAGGCGTTTTCGCCCTCGACCATGACGGTGGCGCTCTTGAGGCCGGCCTCCTCGCCGTCGAGCCAGTCGACCAAGGTGTACTTAAAATTGTGGCGCTCGGCCCAGCGGGTGTACATGCGGTAGAGCATCTGGCACCAGTCCTGCGCCTCGGTGCCGCCCGCGCCCGCGTGGAAGGTCAGGATGGCGTTGTTGGAATCGTATTCGCCGGTGAGCAGCGTGGAGAGGCGCAGATCCTCCATGCCGGACTCCATCTTATCCGTCTCGGCGAGCGCCTCCCGATATAACTCCGGGTCGTCGCCCTCCATCGCGACCTCGACGAGCGTCATGGCGTCGTCGTAGGCGCTTTCGAGCCGCTGATAATCCTCGAGGGTGTCCTTCATGCGGCTCTGGCGCTTGAGCACCTGCTGGGAGCGCTCCACGTCGTCCCAGAAGCCGTTTTCCGCGGACTGTTCTTCGATCTTGCTCAGTTCCCCCTTGATTCGCGCGACGCCGAGGGCATCGGCCAGATCGTCGATCTGCGGTTTCAGGGAAAGCAGTCGCAGACGAAGTTCTTCCAGTTCCAGCATAAAAAGTTACCCCTCCGGAGAAAGATTTGCGCGGATAAAACCGCGCAGCATAGATGTAATTATAGATGATTTGTGAAAAATAGTCAAAGATATTCTTAACATTTCAAAAAAAGTTTGCCTTTTAATTTTTGCGCAGATATAATTAGGGGTAGATGTAAATTCTGCCTTTATGAAAGGAATTTCTATGGACCGCTATCTCGGCTCAAAATGCCCTTACTGTAAAAAAGAATTCCAGCCCAGCGAAGACGTGGTCGTTTGCCCGGACTGCGGGACGCCGCACCACCGCGCCTGCTGGAAAGAGCACGGCGCCTGCGCGCATCAGAGCCGCCACGGTTTTTACGACTGGAAACCGGAGCTGCCTTTGCAGACCGCCGTCCCCGACCAAAGCGACGTGCGCTGCCCGAACTGCGGCGCGCCCCTCGCCGCGGACGCCCGCTTCTGCCCGAGCTGCGGCACCACGTTCGGCGGCGCGGATCTCGCCGGGCGGCCGTCGTTTTTCGGCGGCGCCTACGCGGGGACGGCCGGTATGCCCGGCGCGGCGCCCGTTTCCTCGGAGACCCGCACCTTCGGGGCGGAGGAGCCGGTCGGCGACCTCCACGCGCGGGATTACGCCGCCTTTGTCGGGAAAAACCAGCGGTACTTCCTGCCGCGCTTCAAGCTTTTTTCGGAGGGCAGGCACAACAGCTTCAACGTCGCCGCCTTTCTGTTCGGCTATCTGTATCTGTTTTACCGGAAGATGTACGGGCTGGGCATCGCGGTCTTTTTGCTGACGCTGCTGCTGGATGTCCCGTCGCTCGCCGCCTCCTACGTCAGCTTTCAGCAGGCGCTGATCGACGCGGGCGCCCTGTCCGGGGCCATCTTCGCCGCGCCGGACGCCGGGCTGCTCTCCACGCTCTCGATGGTGGGCAGCGTCCTCATCTGGGGCGTCAAGGCCTGCCTGCTGTTCTTTATCGACCGCTATTATTATCGCTTCTGCACCGACAGGATTCACTCGCTGCGGGAGGTCTATCAGGACGGCGGCTTCTATGAGGCCGGCCTCCTGCGCAAGGGCGGCACCTCGATGGCCGCGGCGGTCCTGTCCGTGATCCTCATTGCGCTCGCCTCCTACCTGCCCTTTTATCTGCTGATCTCGTCGCCACTGTTTAACCTCAACAAATTTATGGAATTCGCGGCCGCCTACGGCATGGTCTGACCCCGTTTTTCGCCGGAGGCGCGCCTTCGCGGGAAAACGGGAGGGCGAAATCCGGCCCCATCACTTTTCCCTCCGGGAAAACGGCATGGTTCCGGCAAAAAGGCGCTGGAAAATGATTGACAAGGTTTGACACATTTGTTATAATTGGAACGTTATCCGCTTATAGAAGGGCGGAAACACATCCTTGCTCCGGACCACCGGGGCCAAAGTCCAAAAGGAGGTGCAAATCAAATGGCAAAACTCACGCAAAGCTATGAAACCATTATTGTTTTCAGCTGCAAAAACGAGGAGGCTATCCCGGGTCTTGTGGAGAAGTTCACCAACCTGATCGCCGAAAACGGGACCGTCGACGGCGTTGAAGAATGGGGCAAACGCAAGCTCGCCTACACCATCGACTATGAGACCGAAGGGTATTACGTGCTGATCAACTTCACGAGCGTCCCCTCATTCCCTGCAGAGCTCGACCGCAACTACAACATCACCGACGGCATCATCCGCTCGCTGATTGTCGCAAAAGACTAAGGAGGCGTCGTTATGAACAGAGTCGTATTGCTCGGAAGGCTTGCCGCAGATCCCGAACTCCGCACCACCGGCACCGGCATTTCCGTTTGCAGCTTTACCATCGCCGTCGACCGCCCGTACACCAAAGCTTCGGAGCGTCAGACCGATTGGATCGACATCGTCGCCTGGAGAAACACGGCGGAGTTCATCTGCAAATATTTCCAGAAGGGCAAACCCATCATCGTCGAGGGAACCCTCCAGACCAGAAACTGGGAGGATAAGAGCGGCCAGAAGCGGAAATCCGTCGAAGTGGTCGCCGACAACGCGGAATTCGTCCCCGGCACCAAGGACGGCGGAGCTTCCATGCCCGGCCGCCCCGAGATGCACGCGGAGTTCGCCCCGCCGGTCGCGGATCCCGCCCCCGTCTCGTTTTCCAACGGCGAGGCCGAGGATTTCACGGTGGTGGAAGACGACGATCTCCCCTTCTGATTTGCAGAGCATCGAGTAACGAATTCAATAAGGAGGATTAGCATGGATAGACCCGAACGTCCGGAAAGACCCGGCAACCGCAACCGCCGCCCTAAGAAGAGGGTTTGCGCGTTCTGCGTCGATAAGATCGGTGTGATCGATTATAAAGATGTCCCGCGCCTGCGGAGATTCCTCTCCGAGAGAGGCAAGATCATCCCCAGAAGGGTTACCGGGACCTGCGCCCGCCACCAGAGACAGCTGACCGTCGCCATCAAGCGCGCCCGTCATCTCGCCTTCCTGCCCTACGTTTCCGACTGATTGTCCGAAACCGTCTCGCCCTCCCCGTCGGGAGGGCTTTTTTTATGCCCAAAAGACCGGCCATGGGCCCGCGCGGGGACGCGAAGCGGTTTTTGTAAAACCGCCCTCCCCTCGCGGAAATAAAAAAACGCGGAGGCGGCGGGCCTTGCCTTGCGCGGAAAAGGCGGTCCGAAAAAATCCGCAACGCGGGCCCCAAACGCTTTTTTGAATCAGAACGCGCGGAACTCGTACCCCCGGCCGCGGAGGGCCTCGATCAGCGTGGGGAGCGCCTGCGCCGTGGCGGTGCGGGTGTCGTAATCGTGGAGCAGGACGACCACGGTGTCCTTCCCCCTCGCCCCGGCCAGCACCTTCCGCACGATCTCGTAGGCGGAGATATACTGGTTGACGCTGTCGGTGCCGTCGACGTTCCACGCGCAGAGCGTCAGGCCCTCTGCCTCGATCTCGGCGAGGATCTCTTTCATCAGCGCGGGATTCGCGGAGACGTTCTCGATGCCGCCGGGCAGCCGGATGATGTCCGGGCTCTGACCGGTGACCGATTCGATCCAGATCCGCTCCATTTCGAGATCCGTTTTCCACGCCTCCAAGGAGGAGTAGATTTCCGCGTATTTATGCGACCAGCTGTGCAGGCCGACGGAGTGCCCCTCCAGCGCGATGCGCAGCAGGCGGTAGTTGGCCTCGTCGCCGTCCGGCCCGATCACAAAAAAGGTTGCCTTGACGTTGTACTCCTCGAGCACCCCGAGGATGTCCTCCGTGATCTCGGAGGGCCCGTCGTCAAAGGTCAGATAGACGATCTTCTGCGCGGATTCCATGCGCCCGGCGTCCCTCTTACCGGCGGCGAGCGCGTACCCCCTCTTTCCGATCAGGACCAGCGCCGTCAGGACAAGCGCCCCCGCCGCCGCGTGGAGCGCGAGCGTCCGCAGCCTTGTGACTCGGAAAAGCGGTTTCAATCCCTCACCCCCAGATCATGCCCCGGGGAAATCCTATGCGGCGGGAGGTTCTTTCTTGACAGGGGACGGGGCGGCGGTTAAAATTGACGGTAATGGTGTAAAGGAGGACGAGGAGTTGCGGCCTTTTTCTGAAATCACGGCGGAGGAGCTATCCGGCCTCCGCTTTATTCTCACCGACATCGACGACACGATCACGAGCGGCGGCAAACTGACCGCCGAGGCCTATTCCGCCATGTGGGCTCTCCACGAGGCGGGCTTCGGCGTCGTCCCGGTCACGGGCAGGCCCGCCGGCTGGTGCAGCCTGATCGTCCGGGAGTGGCCGGTCGCGGGCGTCGTCGGCGAAAACGGGGCCTTCGCGTTTTATCTGCGGGACGGGAAATTCCGCGAGCTTCGCCACCCCAACGTCTCCGAACGCTCCCACGAGATGCTCAAGGCGGTTACGGAGGCCGTGCTCAAAGAGGTCCCCGGCTCGCGGCTGAGCGCGGACCAGTTTTCCCACATCTACGATCTCGCGATCGATTATTGCGAGGACGAGCCGAAGCTCTCGATCGCGGACGCGGAGAAGATCGCGGAGATCTGCCGCTCGTTCGGCGCACAGGCCAAGGTCAGCTCCATCCACGTCAACACGTGGTTCGGCGATTACAGCAAGCGCGAAATGGCGCTGCTGTTCTTTAAGGACGTCCTCGGCGCCGAGGACCCGAAGCGGCAGATCCTCTATTTCGGCGACTCGCCGAACGACGAGTCGATGTTTGAATACTTTCCGCTCTCCTGCGGCGTGGCGAACATCCGGCCGTTTGCGCACGCCATCTCGCACCTGCCCGCTTTCGTGACGGAGCGGGAGGGCGGCCGCGGCTTTGCCGAGGCGGCGGCCGTGATCCTCGACAGAAAGGCCCGGTGACGGGCGCGCGCGGGCGCAGCGGTATGCTTTGCCGAGGCGGCGGCCGTGATCCTCGACAGAAAGGCCCGGTGACGGGCGCGCCTATATGCCGTGGCGCGGCCCCCGGGTTTCCTCACCACAAAAAAACAGCGGGCGACCGGGCTTTGCGCCCCATCGTCCGCTTTTTATATTATGGAACTCGCGCCGCCGCCCGGCGCTTCGGCCCCGCGGGGGATCGCCGCCCGGCCTCCGGGCCGGCGGGCCGCCTATGGGCCGCAAAAATCGTTTTTACGAAGCTATGAATCTAAAAATCCGCTCAATCTCCCGGCTCCAGCAGCCCGTAATTTTCGTCGTTGCGGCGGTAGACCACGTTGATCTCGTCGGTCTCCTCATTGCGGAACATGAAGAAGCTGTGGTCCAGCATGTTCATCTGGAGGATGGCCTCCTGCACGTTCATCGGCTTGAGCGGGAAACGTTTGATCCTGACGATGCCGTACTCCTCGGGCATGACATCGCTGTTGAAAGACGGCTGGAAAGCGCCGGTGTGGAATTTTTTCTCCAGTCTCGTCTTGTTGCGGGTGATCTGCTTGGTCAGCGCATCGGACGCCGCTTCCATGGAATCGATCCGGTCGGAGGTCGTTTTCTCTGCCCGGAAGAGCATGCCGCCGGACGTGATGGTCACCTCAACCGTCTCCCTGCCGTTTTGGTTGGAGACGGTGACGACAGCGTCGGCACTTTCACCGAAAAATCGATCGAATTTTTTGAGCTTTTTTTCACAGCGCTCTCTAAATTCGTCCCGGACCGAGGTGTTGCGTGAAGTGATCCTGATGTTCATAACTCTGCCTCCTTTTTAGGCGGAACGCGGCGGCTTCAGAAAGACCGCCCCTTTTCTTCCGCCATGAATATTATACCATATTGGCTTCCCGCGATTCCATTCATGATTCCTACTAAAATGTGAATCGTTTGTTATGCTGCACGACGAATTTCAAAAAAAGATGTTTACCCGCGCATAAAAAAGTGCTATCTTTATATTGTTGTGGTCTGGAATAATCAGAAACGGGCGCTGGAATTTCTTTTCCGGCGCCCGTTTTTTTGCGATAAAATACGGACGAGCGCGCGGCCCGGCCGGGGCTCATTCCCCGACGATCTCGCCGCCGGCGACCACCATGACGGGCTCGGCGTAGACGGAAAAAGGGTCGTCGTCGAAGACCACGAAATCCGCGTCCTTGCCCGGCTCGATGGAGCCCACGCGGTCCGCGATGCCGCAGATCTCGGCCGGGACGATCGTGATGGCGCGCAGGGCGTCCTCCCTGCTCATGCCGCCGCGCACGGCGATCCCCGCCGAAAGCGCGAGAAACCGCTCCGGCACCTCCGGGTGGTCCGTGCAGATGGCGACCGGGATGCCGGCCTCCGCGAGTTCCGCTGGGTTGCAGTCGTCCATGTTAGCGAGCTCCGGCTTCGTGCGCGTGCCGATCATAGGCCCCGCGACGACCGGGACATGCTTCGCGGCGAGCTGCTCGGGGGCGAGCCAGCCCTCCGTCCCGTGGATGATGACCGCCTTGAGGCCGAATTCCTCGGCGATGCGGACGGCGGTGAAAATATCGTCCTGCCGGTGCGCGTGAAAATGGGCCTGAACGGCGCCCTCCAGCACCTGCTGCAAGGACTCGGCCTTCATGTCGAAATCCGGGGGATCGACCTCTTCGTCCTCCTCGCTCGCCCGCAGGTCCTCGGCGTAGCGGCGGGCCTTCATCAGCTGCTCGCGGATCACGGCGGCCGTGGCCATCCTCGTCGCGGGGGCCTCCCCGCGCTGGCGGTATGTATTGATCGGGTTTTCGCCCAGCGCAAATTTCATCGCGAGCGGGCACCGCAGGATCCTCTCCTCGATGGTGTCGCCGTAGGTCTTGAGCGCGAGCATCTGGCCCGCGACCGCGTTGGCGCTGCCCGGCCCGGTGACCACGGTGGTGACCCCGGCCTCGAGCGCCTCTTGGAACGCCCGGTCCGCCGGGTTGACGGCGTCGACGGCGCGCAGCTGCGGCGTGGCGGGATCGGTATCCTCGTTGCCATCGTCGGCGTCCTGCCCCTTGCCGTCCCCCCACATGCCGATGTGGGTGTGGGCGTCCACAAATCCCGGATAGACGGTCGCGCCCTTGAGGTCGACGGCGTCCTCCTCCTTGGGCAAAAACTCCGACGGGCCGACGTCGAGGATCTTCCCGTCCCGCACAAGGATGAAGCCGTCTTCAATTTCCGGCCCCGCGGCCGTGTAAACCCGGGCGTTATAGAAAAGCATACGTCCCACCCTTTCAAAAAAGGGTATCGCCGGAAGCAATACCCTTCGCCTGTCTGTCAATCGTCATAAAAGCCGCGGTTTTTATTCTTCGCGCGGCGGCCCTGAGCGCCTTTCCGACTTTCGATGACGTCCTTGAGATCGTCCATCTTTTCGTCGCTGCTCTGCTTATAGCGATTCATCATGTCTTCAAAAGACAGATTTTGATTTTGGTTCCTCGGACGGAACTCGAAACTGTCGGTCCCGGGGCCGGAACGGGAGCGGTCTTGACGCGGCGGGCGGCCGCTCTGGGAGCGGTCGCGCTGTGACTGATCCTCCGGCGGCTCCTCCGCCTGCTTCATGGAGAGGCTGATCTTGCCGTCCGGGGAGATGCCGAGGACCTTCACTTTCACCGTCTGGTGCATGGTCACAAACTCTTTGATGTCCTTCACATAGGTGTGCGCCACTTCGGAGATATGTACCATGCCGGTCTTGCCGCCGGACAAATCGACAAAAACGCCGAAATTGGTGATGCCGGAAACTTTGCCCTCCAGAATAGAGCCAACCTCAAGCTGCATAATTCCTTTTAGCTCCCTCTCAAAACTGCTTTAAAACCGCGCCTCAATTCGTGCCGGAGACGTCGACATAGAAACGCTCGTCGGAATAGGCATAGCCGAGCTTGTCCCGCGCCATGCTTTCGATGAAATCGTTGGTGCCGTAAGTATCAAGGGTCCGCTGAAGCTCCTCGTTCTCGATCTGCTGGCGGTTATATTCCTCTTTTGCCGCCTCGAGCTCCGAGCGTTTTTTGGTGATGTCCACCTGAAAGCTCACCAGAGCATACAGGATATACACCCCGAATGCGATCACCGCAAGCCGGAGAAACAGGCCTCTGTTCTTCTTCTCTTTGGTTCTCAGCTTCAAATCCCCGACGCCCCTTTTTCTCTTCCCCGGAAAGCGTCCGCACACGTCTTCCGGCGAAAAATAAATTCCTATATTTTCTAATACCTAAACACAATGGATTATACACTATTTGGCGTTCCTTTTTCAATAGTTTTTTCGCGCTTTCCGAAGATTTTTTAAGCATCGTTTCTCCTTTTGCCGCCATTCTCCGGCCGATCTCCCCCAAAAACGACCGAATTCTCCGCAGCGGCGGGGCCAAAACGCGCCGGATCGCCCTGCGGATGCGCGCGATCAGCCTCCCGACCAGCGAGACGAGCCGCCCCGCCGTGCCCATCCAGACGGCGAACCCGATCGCGGAGCCGAAGTAGAGATAGAGCCGCGGCTGGCCGTAATTGCGCTCCAGCAGAAACGAAAAATACAGGAATCCGGCGATCAGGCAATAGCCCGCGTCCCCCCAAAACCGGCGCCGCCTCCCCGGCGGAAACAAAAAACGGAACAAGTCCTGCGCGCTGCGGCACAGGGCAAGCTCCGCGCCGAACGCCATCGCCTCCAAAAAGAGCGCCGTCTGGAACGCGTTGATGTCGTCATAAAAGATCATGCCGCCTCCTCAGCGCGAGAGCTTTTCCAAAAAGCCGGCCCGCCGCGGCAGCCTCCCGGAATAGCGCAGCCAGTCGATTTTCCCCTCCGCGGAGAGATCCCCCGTCTCCGCCGAAAAGCCCGTCACCTTGAGGTTTCGCCCGCCGATCACCAGCATCGACTCCGGCAGCGCGGCATGGATCTCCCGCTCGTCGAAGCCCTCCAGCGAGACGATCCCGGCGGCGGAGAGCTTGCCCCGCTCGTCGATCTTCACCCAATGGGGCCTCTTTTCGGCCTGCTGCGTTTCTCTCATAGTCCCGCCTCCTGAAAATAGGTTCTCTGCGGGCATCTTATGGAAAAATGGTCAAAAAAATACCGGAGAACGCTGAAAAGCGTTCCCCGGCGCCGTGCCCCTGCGGGCGGAACCGATCGGGTCTTCCCCGCTATCCGAAAACAGCCCCAGCGGCCGCTCCGGCGGCGCGGAATCCCCCGCCGCTTTTAGCGACGCTCGTTATTGGCGTCCTTCTGCTGGCTCTGTTTCTGGGGGTTCTGGGGGTTCTGCGGGCCTTGCGGGTTCTGCGGGCCCTGAGTGCCCTGCGTGCGGTTGTTGTTGGAATTGTTGTTGTTGGCGTTGTTGGAATTGGTGTTGGAGCTGCCCTCTCTGGAATAGTTCTGATTGTTGGAAAGCATAAAAAGATCTCCGTTTCGGAAAAATTAGAAAGCGCCGCTTCGCAGATTTTCTTTCCTAAAAGCTCTGCTTTCGTTCTCATTTTTCCCGCAGAAGGAGATTTTATGCAAGTATTTATTTTTTACAGGGGCGCGCGCCTTTTTGGGAGGATTCCGGGCGCTTTTTTATTCATAAGGATTTTTTTCTGCTTCATCCGGCGGTTTCCCGTGGAGCCCGTTTCCCCGCCCCGCGGGATTCGGCAAAAGCTCCGCCGCGGACGGAAAAAATCCCCTGAAACATCCGGCCGCCCTGTCGGAGACCCTCCCGCCGCTCCCGTAAAGCTTGGGATAAAACCGGCAGAACGCCCGCCGCGGACAGAAAAAAACTCCGGACGGCGCGGCGGCCTCTAACCGTCGATCCGCATGGGGCGGAATCCCTCCCCGATGATCTCGTTGGAGGGCGAGGACATGATAAAGGCCGCGGGATCGCATTCCTTCACGGCTTTTTTAAAGGTCGGGAACTGGTTCTCCGGCATGGCGCACATGATGACCCGCCGGACCCCGCCGGTATAGCCGCCCTCCCCGCTCAGGAAGGTGACGCCGCGGTCGATCTTTTCCATGATGGCTCTCGCCGCCTTCTCCGGTTCTTCCACGACCGCCCACGCGATGACGCCGCGCCGGTCCCCGTAGAGCACCGTATCCAGCGCCCGCTCCACGGTGTAGACCGAGACGAGCGCGTAGAGCGCGGCCTCCATGCTGGAAAAATAGAAGCCCGCGCCGACAATCACGGCGAAATCAATATATAAAAGCATCTTGCCGAGCTGGATATGCGGGTATCTGAGCAGCAGCAGCCGGCCGACGATATCCGAGCCGCCGGTCGAGGAGCCCCGCTGAAAGACGACGCCGAGGCCCGCGCCGATCAGCAGGCCGCCGAAGATGGAGGCGAGCAGCATGTTGCCGGTGTATTCCGGCAGCAGGGGGGCGAGCGCGTCGGTCAGGACGGTCAAAATCACCAGCGTGCGCAGCGTCGAGCGGACGAAGTTCCTGCCAAGAAACTTCCACCCGAGCAAAATCAGAGGCAGGTTGAGCAAGAAGCTCGTGATGCCGATCGGCAGGCCGGTCAGGTCGTTGAGCATCGTGGCGATGCCCGTGACGCCGCCCGGGACCACGTGGTTCGGCGCGGTAAAAATATCCACGCCCGCCGCGAAGAGAAACGAGCCGGCGAGTTCGGCGCAGATGTCCCAAAAGATCCCGTCCCGCTTCTTCACGCAGACGCCTCCCCGCTCAAAACTTCCGACGACAAATCAAAAAGATCCCGCGCGCGGGATTCGTTGCCGCAGAGCCAGAGCCAGCCGAACAGCGCCTCGACGCCGGTCGCCTTGCGGTACTCGGCGGCGGTGGCGTTGTGGGGGATATGCCCCACCGCGCAGTTGCGGCCGCGCTTGAGGATGCCGAGCTCGTCCTCGCCGAGCACCGGCTCCAGCAGGTCGTAGACCCTCGCCTGCGCCTCGGCCCGCACCATGAGCACGGCGCGCTCGTGGAGCTTTCCCGCCGGCAGAGAGCCATGCTCAAGCAGCTTTTCGCGCACAAAAATCTCATAGACCGAGTCCCCGACAAAGGCCAGAGACAGCCCGTTGAGCATCCCCGCCTCCTGTTTGGTCAACACGCCGCGCTCCAAAGACAAGCCCCCAATAAAATATAAAATAAAAAATCAAGCCCCCGGCGAAGCCGGGAGTCCGGGCAGCCAAAAAAGCGGCCGCCCAACGGGCGTTTTTTATGCCCGGATCAGCGCACGTACTCGAAATCGATGTCCAAGACGGAGACGGTGTCGCCCTCCTGAATCCCCATCTCCTCGAGCTTGTCGATGATGCCGGAGAGACGCAGCACGCGCTGGAAATACTGCATGGACTCGTAGTCGTCCAGATCGACGAAGCCCAGCGTGTGGGCGAGCCACGGCGCGTCCACGACGTAGACGCCGTCCTCCACCGCGACGGTGAATTCCTGTTTCTCCGTGATCTCGGGGTGGACTTCCGGCTCCGGCTCGTAGCGCAGGACCGGCGGCAGCTTGGAGAGGGCCTCCTCGACCGCCTTGAGCAGCTCGCCGACGCCCTGCCGGGTCGCCGCGGAGATGAGATAGTAGGTCAGGCCCTCGCCTTTTGCGAACTTGTCGAATTCCTCGATCATCTCGGGGATGGCGGCGTCGCATTTGTTGAGCGCGAGGATTTGCGGGCGCTTCGCGAGCTCCGGGTTAAACCGCTCAAGCTCGCGGTTGATGGTTTTATAGTCCTCGATCGGGTCGCGGCCCTCCTCGGCGGCGATGTCGACGATATGCAGGATCAGGCGGCATCGCTCGACGTGGCGCAGGAAATCGTGCCCGAGGCCGACGCCCTCCGCGGCGCCCTCGATGAGCCCCGGGATGTCCGCCATGACGAAGGAGCCGTCGTCCGTCTTGACCACGCCGAGCACCGGCGTGATCGTCGTGAAGGGGTAGCTCGCGATCTCCGGCTTCGCGGCGGAGCACACGCTGATCAGCGTGGATTTGCCAACATTCGGGAAGCCGACGAGGCCCACGTCCGCGAGGAGCTTCAGCTCCAGCGTGACCTCAATCTCCTCGCCGGGCAGGCCCGCCTTGGCGAATTTCGGGATCTGGCGCGTGGAGCTCGCGAAATGCGCGTTGCCCCAGCCGCCCTTGCCGCCCCTCGCCACGGCCTGCGGCCGGTTGTCGGAGACGTCGGCCAGAATCCGGCCGGTCTCCGCCTCCTTAACGACGGTGCCGACCGGCACCCGGATCACCAGATCCGGCGCGGATTTGCCGTAGCATTTGTTGCCCATGCCGTTCTTGCCGTCCTCGGCGAAATAGCGCTTGCGGAATTTGAAATCGACAAGGCTCGAAAGGTTGCTGTCGCCGGCGAAAACGACGTCTCCGCCCTTTCCGCCGTCGCCGCCGTCCGGCCCGCCGGCGTTGATAAATTTCTCGTGGTGGAACGCGACGGCGCCGTCGCCGCCCTTTCCCGCCCGAATTCTGATCTTCGCGATATCTACGAACAAAGAAGTATCTCTCTCTTTCTATAACGATCCGGGATCTCTCCCGATCCGAAAAAAACGCGGGCGAACCTTCCGAAGTCCGCCCGCAATGTAACCTTACTGCTCGTCTGGGTAGATGCTGACTTTTTTGCGGTCCGCGCCGAGACGCTCGAAGCGGACGATGCCGTCTTTTAAAGCGAACAAGGTGTCGTCGGAGCCTCTGCCGACGTTGTCGCCGGGGTGGATGTGGGTGCCGCGCTGACGGACGAGGATGTTGCCCGCGAGGACGAACTGGCCGTCCCCTCTCTTGACGCCGAGGCGCTTCGACGCGGAATCGCGTCCGTTTTTGGTGGAGCCCATTCCCTTTTTATGAGCAAAAAACTGAATGCCGATTCTAATCATGGTTTTACACCTCCGAAATTATTAAGTTGACCGTGCCGGGGTGATCTTGCGCAATATTCCGCAGCTCCAGCCGCAGAGCCGAGATGAAATGCCACGCCGCGGGCCTCGCGTTCTCCCGGAGAATCAGCTCGACGCTGTCCTCCCCGATTTCGACGCCGCACTGCGTCTTTACGATCTCCGTGATGCCGTTGACCGCCATCTCGGTGCAGGCGCTCACCGCCGCACAGACAATATCTTTTCCGCTTTCGGCGTAGCCGGCGTGCCCGCTGATGCGGAAAGAGACCGGCTGGCCTTTATGATAACAAAATTCCGCGCGGATCATGCCGCGTCAGCCTTCGATCGCCCCGATGACGACCTTGGTGTAGGGCTGACGGTGACCGAGGCAGCGGGCGCTGCCCTTTTTGGATCGGTAGGTGAAAACGCGGATCTTCTTGGCTTTGCCCTGTTTTTCCACCACGCCGCCGACCGTGGCTCCCTCTAAATAAGGAGCGCCGACCTTGACGCCTTCGTCGCCGCCGATCACGAGGACTTTGTCAAAAACGACTTCGTCTCCGCCCTCGGCTTCGATCTTTTCGATATAGACCACGTCGTCTTTTTCGACGCGATACTGTTTTCCGCCTGTTTCGATGATTGCGTACATAATTAACCTTCTTTTGTTGGACTCGCTGCAAAAAGGGCACCAGTGCGCGTTTGGGCGCACTGAATTTAGGAAGCCCACAGCATGCGGCAGACTGCATTATAACATGGGAAAAGCAGGATGTCAAGCATCCTCTTTATAAAAATATAATAGGAGCCGCCCGATGCCGGGCGACGACGCGCCTTGAGGAAAATCCCCGCTCCCCTTTCACCGGCCGGGTGAAAAGAGAGCGGGGATTTTCCTGCGTTTTTGTTTTTTTAAAACGGCGGGCGGCCTATTCCGGCAGGTTTTGCTCGGAGCCCGGCTCCGGCACGGCCGCCTCTTCCGAAACGGGTTCTTCGGGGATTTGTTCTTCCGATCCGGTCAGCGGGGCGTTCTTCTCCGAAATCGGCTCTTCCGAAGCGGCCAGCGGGGCGTTCTTCTCCGAGATCATTTCCGCCCCTTCCGCGGGCGCCTGCTTGGGCGCCTTCGCCTGATAATCCCATTGCCCGGCGAGCGCCAGCCTCGACTCCTCCGTATCGCGGTAGGGCCGTAGATACGCGGGGTCGTTTTCGCGGCGGATTTTGGCGAGGATCAGGAAATTGGCGATCACCGCCGCGAGCACGAGCACGGCGCCCAGCGCCTGCGAGACGCGCAGGCTGCCGAGCATCAGGCTGTCGGTGCGCAGGCCCTCGATCCACATGCGCCCGAAGCCGTTCCAGCCGATGTAAAACAGAAACATCTGCCCGTCGTAGCGGCGCTTTTTCATCGCGAGCGCAAAAATGAGAAATCCGATCGCCAGCCAGAGCGACTCATAGAAAAACGTCGGGTGCACCGGCTTCGCGGGGTCCATCTCCGCGCCCATAAACTGGGAGGTATGGCTCGCGATATAGTAGGCGACGGTCTTGCTGGTCATGCCCCACGGCAGGTCCGTGTTGGTGCCGAACGCCTCCTGATTCACAAAATTTCCCCAGCGGCCGATCGCCTGACCGATCAGCAGGCCCGCCGACCCGATGTCGAAAAACGGCAGCAGCTTCACGCCGCGCCATCTGCATCCCAAAACCGCGCCGAGGATGCCGCCGAGGACCGCGCCGTAAAACGCGAGCCCGCCGCCGCGCGTATTGAGAATTGCGCCGAGGTTTCCGGCAAATTCTTCCCAGCGGAAGGCGACATAGTAAAGCCGCGCGCCGATGACGCCCATGATCGCCGCGATCATCACGACGTCGAGCGCGCGGTCGCCGTCGAGGCCGAATTCCTTAAAATTGCGGAACGCGAACAGCAGCGCGAGCAGAAAGCCCGCCGCGATCAAAACCGCGTACCAGTAGATCTCCATGCCGCCGATGGAAAACGCCACGCGGCCGACCTCAAACTCGAGCCCCAGACCGGGGAAAGATACGGTGTCCGTCATAGTTATCCTTCCTTTTGTAAAAAGTCAAGCGCCGGAATTTTCTCCCCGGAGGGACGCGGTCATTCCTTGACCGGCCGGATCACGGAGAGCACGGCGCGCTCCTCGCCGTAGGCCGAAAAAGCCCGCTCGCAGACGGATTCCACGGTGGCCTCGGCGGCCGCGTCAAGGATCACATAGGGGCTGTGCCCGGCAAAATGGCAGTTGAGCAGCTCCGAGGCGATGCCCTCGGTCCGTTCCGCGGAGCGCAGGTAATGGCCGTACACGCTGCGCTGGGCGTTGCGGAACAGCTCCTCCGGGATCCCGTCCCGCCGCAGCTCGCCAAAGCGCCGCAGCAGCGCGTCGGCGACCTTTTCCGGCTCCTTCGACTCGCCGGAATAGAGCGTGCTGCAAAAGTCCCGCCCGCAGAAGGCCTCCGAATAAAATGTGGAGTTAATGAGCTCCCGATCGTAAAGCTCACGGTAAAACCGCGTGTAGTCCGCGGCCATGGCCTCGGCGAAAATCTCGTCCAAAACCGAGCCGGTCAGGTTCTCCCGCTCGCCGCGGTCGAGCCCCTTGAAGCCGAAGGTGAACTGCGGCACGGAGACCGGCAGGCGCTGCTCGATATAGGTCTCCCTGACCTCCGGCGGCTCGGCGCAGGTGCTGTGGCGGATGAGCACGGGCTCCTTCGCCTTGAGCACCTTGTCCGCGGCGGTGAGCACGGCGTCCCGGTCGAAGCTGCCCGCGATGGCCAGCACCATGTTGCTCAGGTCGTAAAACGCGCCGTAGCATTTGTATAACAGGTCCGCGTCGATTTGCGCGATGCTCTCGACGGTGCCCGCGATGTCGTTGCGGACGGGGTTTTTGACGTACATGGAGGTCAGCATATTGAAGAGCACGCGCCATTCCGGGCTGTCGTCGTACATGCGGATCTCCTGCCCGATGATGCCGCGTTCCTTCTCGACCGTCTCCGGCGTGAAATACGGGTGCGTAACGAAATCGAGCAAAATCTCGATGGATTCGGCGAAGTGGTCGCTGCAGGAAAAGAGGTAGGCCGTCCGGTCGAACGAGGTGTAGGCGTTGGCCGAGGCCCCGGTCTTCGCGAAGCGGTCGAAGGCGTTGCATTCCTCGCTCTCAAAGAGCTTGTGCTCAAGATAATGGGCCGTTCCCTGCGGGATCGGGTCCACCCGGCCGTCCGCATAGCGGATCTCGGTGTCGATCGAGCCGTAGGCCGTGCCAAACAGCGCGTAGGCCGAGCGGAAGCCCTCCATCGGCGCCAGCAGCATCCT
>ERZ795044.881-NODE-881-length-28080-cov-6.903979_pt1 | contig 28080 bp, 25 predicted proteins | sample MGYA00375128_ERZ795044 | MGnify/ENA primary metagenome ERZ795044 (study PRJEB30173, sample SAMN05720213) | anaerobic digester metagenome | isolation source: active sludge of municipal wastewater-treating anaerobic digesters | place: USA | collected 2014-12-22 ... | reverse complement strand
ATCTGGCGGCGCTGGCCGCCGCAGGTGTGAAGAAGATTCCCAAGCGCGACAAGGACGACTTCAGCGTGATCTTCGAACTCAAGGGCCATCACCTGTGGCTAGAGATGACCGACGAGGCCTATCACAAAGACTTGGAGGACCAAGACATTGGCGAAGGCCCGCTGATCTTGACCTCGGTGCAGGCCGTCCTCGGCAACGGCAAGGCGAAGGGCGGCTACCAGGGGGGTCTTCCCCTGGGGCTTGGTGCTGGAATGACGCAGGACGCGGTCCGGCAGTTGTTGGGCAAGCCTTCGACCATCGTCGATGACATTCCGGCCGACATCTGGATGCGCGACGGCGTGGAGGTGAACGTGACCTACACCCGGGCCCTTCAACTCCAGGCCGTGGCCCTGACCGTGCCCAGCGCAACCTGAGTCCGCACACCGCCGATGAACCCGACTGACCTGCTCGCGCTGTTGGGGCGCCCCGTCACCGACCCCCTGGTGGAGGCGGCGCTGCGTTACCACGCGGTTCGCAACCGGCCCGAAGTTGAAATCGATGACGAAATCGCCGACGGGCCTGTCGTCGAAACCCAGTCTTGGGTGAAGAATTCGCGTGGCGGGATCGAGTTCGGATTCGAAGACGAGGCCTCCTGGATCGGCCTCGATGAAACAGAGTTCGGCAAGCGGCCCATGCTGCTGACTCAGATCTACCTGTACGGGCAGCATCCCAACGTGCGTCCCTACCCTTATCTGCTGCCCTTCGGCCTCAAGCTCAGTGACGACCGCGCGACGGTCCGCCGGAAGATGGATGCGATCGGGTCCAACCGCCATTCCTACGTGCGCGACACCTGGGACATGCAAGGAAACCTGGTCGTCGTGAGCTACGCCGCAGGCGACAGCTGCATCGACTGCGTTCTGTGCGAGTTGATGGAGCCTCCATTGCCGCCGCTGGGCTATACGCTGGCTGCGCCACCGTCCATCGAAAGCCTTGTCGCCCTGCTGGGCATGGCCTTGAGCGACCCTGCCGTGGGCCAGACGCTCAATCCCCTGGGACTTCAGGACCACCTGGAGCAGATCCGCGAGACGAACACCTGCGACCTGTGCGATCCGCATGGCCTCATGGTCGAGTTCACCGCGGCGCGACCGGCACGAGGCGGCAAGGCGCAGGAGGCCTTGCTCATGGGCATGACCTTCTGCCGCGAACGCGAACTCGAGGCACGGGCGTGGCGGGGCGGCCTGCCGTTCGAACTGAGCTTCGAGGACTCGCCGGAGACGGCCGAGCGCAAACTGGGCCGGCCGCCCGACGAGCGCATGGACGATGACTACAGCGGCATTGCGCTGTGGCACGAACCGGACTTCTCGCTTCGCGTGTTCTACAGCACGGTGGAAAACCGCCTGGCGCGCGTCAGCCTCATCGCGCCCGGGGTCTGGAAGAGGGTTGAATGATCCCCCCTGAGCGGCCCGCGATCCACCGGGTCGTCTTGCAACACCTTGAGGACGCGGCGCACCTGCGGTCGGTGCGCGCACTGCTGCTTCGCGCACCGCACGTCAGGCTGCGCGACATCGAGCGCGCCGACGAACGCCTTTCGGCACACCTCGACGGCCTTTCCATCTCGGGCGATGCGGGCTCAAAGTTGAGCCGCTGCGCGCTGGAGGTGCCGGGCGTGGGCCAGATCTTCGTGTCGGCCGTGCTGGCGATCGAGCAACGCGACATGCCGCAGATCGAGCGACTGCTGTCCTTGCTTGACGCCGTTCCCGATGCGGAACGGGCCTTGACCTCGGCATTGGGGTGGATCGCTCCGGCGTCGCTGCGCGGGCTCACCCCTCAACTGCTGGCTGCGCCGTCTCCTCCGGCCCGGTGGTTGGGCCTGGCGGCCTGCGCTGCTCACCGCGTGGATCCCGGTGCCGCATTGGCGCAGGCCATGGCGCAGCCGCACGGAGGATTGGCTGCACGCGCACTGCGCGCCGCTGGCGAACTCGGCCGGGTGGATCTGCTGCCGGCATGCCTGGACCGACTGCAAGATGGGACTCCCGCGCTGGCATGGTCGGCAATGCGTAGCTCGTTGATGCTCGGAGACCGAGGCGCTGCCGTCCAGGCGCTGCGGGCCACAGCCACCTTGCCCGGTCCGGCACAACTCCACGCGTTGGCTTTGGCGCTCTTCACGTCCGATTCTGAAGGCGCCCGCGCCTTGCTCAAGCAACTTGCTGATCAGGGTGCGCCTTTGCGCACCCTGATCAAGGCCGCTGGCTGGTCAGGTGACTCGCAAGTGGTGCCATGGCTCTTCAAGCACATGGAAAGCACCGCCAATGCACGGCTTGCCGGCGAGGCCTTCAGTTTCATCACCGGCCTTGACCTGGCTTGGCTGCACCTCGATCGCGATGCACCGGAAGGTGTCGACACAGGACCTACCGACGACCCCAACGACGACAACGTGGCCCTCGATGACGACGAGAGCCTTCCCTGGCCCGATGTCGAGAAGATCGATGCGTGGTGGCGCGTGAATGGCTCGCACTTGCCGCCCGGCACGCGCAACTTCGCAGGCAAGCCGCCGTCGCCGGCGCACTGCATCGCCGTGCTTAAGTCCGGCTTGCAGCGCCAGCGCATTGCCGCGGCCGAGTACCTGTGCCTGCTGGTGCCCGGCAGGCCGCTCTTCAATGTGGCCGCGCCTGCATGGCGGCAAAGACGGCTGCTGGCGCTGATTGGCGCGTGAACCCGATGCACCTCCTGCTGTTTGCCGGCTGGCGCTGCCTGAATGCCGGTACGCCCATCGCACAAGCCAAAGCTTGGCTGATCGCCGACGGCATCTTTTCATGGCGGCGGCGTGGCCGTGGCACGATTACCCGCGAATACGCTGACCGAGGATCCCGCGATGGATATGCTCATCAGGCTTTTCACCCTGCCGACTTCGCCTTCGCGGCCCCTTCCCGATGGCATCACGCTGCGAAAGCCGATCGGCCCCGAACACGATTTGCTGATCGCCTGGATCGCCGAGCCCTTCGGCCCAGGCTGGGCCAGCGAGGCGCGCGTGGCGTTGGCGAATCGCCCGATGAGCGCGTACATCGCACTTCGAGATCAGGACCTGCTCGGCTTCTGCTGCTACGACGCCACCGCCCGCGGCTTCGTCGGCCCGATCGGCGTGGCCGAGGAGGCGCGTGGCACCGGGATCGGCGCGGCGCTGCTGCTCGCCTGCCTGCACGACATGCGCACGATGGGCTACGGCTACGCGATCGCCGGGGCGGTGGGGGCGCCGGAGTTCTTCCGCCGCGTCGCCGGCGCCACCGAGATCGAGGGCTCGACGCCCGGCATCTACCGCGGCATGTTGCGGCCCTGAGCCGGTGGTGCGGCGGCCGGGGCCGCGCATGACTTTCGGTCATTCCGCCGTCGCCCGCGCGCGGCGACGATGCGCGTCGAGACCCATCGCGCCATGCCCGACGACCCGACGCCACGCACCCCTGCCTCGCCGCCCGCGGCGGTGCCCGACGACGACGACGAGGTCACGCGCATCGCGCCGGTGACCGGTGCGAGCCATCCGCCGACCGTGCCGACACCGGCCGCGCCGCCCGCGGCCGCCGCGCCGACGCCGGTCGCGGCGGGTTCGCTGCCCGGCGACGCCGCGCCACGCAGCGGCGGCGCGCGCGCCGTCACCGAGACCCTGCCCGGCGCGGCCTCGGCCGGCCCGTCGGTGCGCCAGGTCGGGCGCTACACGATCCTCGAGCGCCTCGGGCGCGGCGGCATGGCCACGGTGTTCAAGGCGCACGACCCGGCCATCGGGCGCGACGTGGCGATCAAATTCCTGCACGCCTCGCTCAGCGAGGACGAGGAGTACCGCGAGCGCTTCCTGCAGGAGGCGCGTGCCGCGGGCGGCCTGTCGCACCCGAACATCGTCATCGTGCACGACGTCGGCGAGATCGACCACCGGCCCTACATGGCGATGGAGCTGCTCGACGGCGAGTCGCTTGCCGACGTGATGGCCGGCGGCCAGCCGATGCCGGTGCGCGACGTGGTCATCATGGGCATCCAGCTCGCCCGGGCGCTCGGCTACGCACACGCGCGCGGCATCGTCCACCGCGACATCAAGCCGGGCAACCTGATGCGGCTGAAGGGCACGCAGACCGTCAAGGTCACCGACTTCGGCATCGCCCACGTCGAGTCCGCCGGCAAGGAGCAGCGCACGCGCGTCGGCGACATCCTCGGCACGCCGCAGTACATGTCGCCCGAGCAGGCGCAGGGCGAAACCATCGACGGTCGTTCCGACCTGTTCTCCAGCGGCATCCTGCTCTACCAGATGCTCACCGGCCAGCGGCCCTTCGCCGGCGACAGCATCGTGGCGCTGGCGATGAAGATCGCCAAGGACGACCCGGTGCCGATCGAGAAGCTGCGCCCGGACGTGCCGGCCTCGCTGCGACGCGTGGTCGAGCGCTGCCTGGCCAAACCGCGCGACCGGCGCTTCCAGACCGGCCAGGAACTGTCGGACGCGCTGTCGCGCGTGCTCGCCGAGATCGACGCCGCCGCGCTCGAACGCGACAAGCCGCGCATCGTGCCGCTGCGCGTGAAGTGGGCCGCGACCATGGCGCTGATCGTCGCGGTGGTGATGGCGCTGGCCGGCACGCTGATCACGCAGCGCCAGCAGGCCGCGCTGATGGGCCAGGTCATCGACAACGGCGCGGCGCTGTCGCGCTTCATCGCGGCGCAGAACGCGACCGCGGCGCTCGACGAGGACTGGGTCGCCGTCGACGTGTCGGTGCAGGAGATCATGAAGACCGGCGATTTCCAGAGCATCACCGTGGCCGACCCGAAAGGCGTCGTGCGTGCCTCCAGCGAGGCCGGTCGCGTGGGCCAGCCCTACGCGGCGCCGTCCGGCGAGGTGCTGGCGCAGCGCAGCGGCGGCGTCGGCGTGCGCCGCTACGCGGTGCAGGGCGAGCCGGTGCTCGGCTTCGAGGCGCCGATCGCGATCCAGGGCAAGGTCTTCGGCACCGTGGCGCTGGGGCTGACGGAGCGGCCGCTGGTGCAGGTGGCGCGCCTGTCGATCACGCTGATGGTGGTGCTGGCGCTGGTGACCGTGGGCGCGGTGGCGATCGCGATGTACTTCGTCGCGAACTGGTTCGCGCAGCCGATCCGCCTGCTCGGCGACTCGATGGGCGAGATCGCCAAGGGCCGCTTCGACCACCGCATCCGCGAGCAGCGGCGCGACGAGTTCGGCCTGCTCTACGCCGCGTTCGACCGCATGGCGCAGGCACTGCACGACCGCGAGGTCGGCGCCGGCGTGACGCCGACGACCTTGCGGCGCGCCGAGGCCGCCGCCGAGGCCCGGGGCGAGGCGGCGGCGGGCGAACGGGTCGAGCCATGACCTGCGTGGCCCGGCTGGCGGCCCGTGCCGGCCTGGCGCTGGGGCTTGCCCTCGTGCTGGCCGCGTGCGGCACGCCGCGTCGGCCGGCGCCGGAAGAAGACACCGTTGCGCGTGCCGCGGCCGCGCCCGTCGCCGAGCCCGCGGCCGGTGACGTGCTCGCCCGCAACGAACGCTTCCTGATCTACCTGCCGCGCCACGACGAGACGCTGGCGCAGGTCGCGCGCCGCTTTCTGGGCGACGACGACGAGGCCTGGCAGATCGCGGAGTTCAACGGCCTGTCGCGGCCGCAGGCGGGCCAGCCGCTGGTCGTGCCGCTGAAGCCGGTGAACGCCGTCGGGGTGACGGCCGAGCAGGTGCAATCCGTGCCGATCCTGTGCTACCACCGCTTCAGCGGCAGCGTCGCCGCCAGCGTGGGCGGCATGGCGGGCAAGATGGTCGTGGCCAGCACGAGCTTCGCGCAGCAGCTCGACTGGCTCGCGCGCAACGACTATCACGTCATCCGCCTGTCGCAGTTGCTGGGCTTCCTGGAGGGTCGCAAGCCCTTGCCGAAGCGCTCGGTCGTCATCACCATCGACGACGGCTACGAGTCGGTGCACCGCCATGCCCTGCCGGCGCTGCGCAAGCACGGCTTCCCGGCCACGGTGTTCGTCTACACCGACTTCATCGGTGCCGGCGACGCGCTCAGCTGGGCGCAGCTCCAGGAACTCGACGCCTCCGGCCTGATCGATGTCGAGGCGCACTCGAAGTCGCACCGCAACCTGATCGAGCGCGCGGCCGGCGAGACCGACGCGGCCTACCGCCAGGCCATCGAGGCCGAGACGCGCGTGCCGCGCGAACAGATCGAGCGCCGCCTCGGCCACAAGGTGCGCGCCTTCGCCTACCCCTACGGCGACGCGAACGAGGCCGTGCTCGAGGCGCTCGGGCGCCAGCCGTACACGCTCGGCGTCACCGTGAACCCCGGCGGCAACCCGTTCTACGCGCAACCGCTGATGCTGCGCCGGACGATGATCTACGGCGACCTCGACCTCGACGGCTTCAAGGCCAAGCTGCAGATCGCCCGGCCGATCGTCGCCCCATGAGCCGCGCCTTGCCCCGTGCGCTGCCCCGTGCCCTGGCCGTGCTTGCCGGCACGCTGCTCGCGGCCTGCGCCAGCCGCCCCCCGGAGGCCGTGCCCGAGGCGGAACCCGCGCTGCCGCCGATCGCCCCCGCGTCGCCGCATGCGGCCTTCGAGCAGAAGCAGCGCGACCGGGCGATGGCGCTGGGCCGCGACGGACGGCTCGCCGAGGCGGCGCAGGTCTGGGAGGTGCTGAGCCTGCTGCGACCCGACCAGCCCGAGTACCGCGAGCGCCTGGCCGACACCCGCCGGCAGATCGACACCGCGGTCGCCGAGCGCTGGCAGCGTGCCCAGGCGGCGTCGCGTCGCGGCGATGCCGACGCCGCCGTGGCCGCGTCCCTGGGCGTGCTGGCGCTGCAGCCCGGCCACGTGCAGGCCGCGGACACGCTGCGCGCGCTCGAGCGCGAACGCGTGCGCCGCACGCACCTGGGCAAGCTGTCGCGCCTGACGCTGACGCGTCGTGCGATCAGCGAAGCCGAGATGGCGCCGGTGGCGGCCTCGCCGCGCAGCGACCCCGGCAACGAGATCGAACACGCCTCGATGCTCGCCGGTGCCGGCGAGTTCGACGACGCGATCGCGCTGCTCGAGCGGCGCCTGTCGACGAACCCGCGAGACGACGCGGCGCGCCGGATGCTGGCCGACCTCTACGTGCAGAAGGTCCAGTCCCAGCCCGGCCTGGATCCGGCGGTGGCGTCGCGCTCGCTCGAACGCAGCCTGAAGCTCGACCCGTCGAACGCGGCCGCGAAGGCGCGGCTCGCGCAGCTGCGGGTGCCGGCGCGGGCCATCCCGCCCAAGGTCGCGGCCAGCGCGGCGGCGCGCTGACCTCGGGGGTGCCGCGGCGGACCGCCGGCGTCCGCGGGGGTCACTTCAACTTGTCGAGCCGCGTCTGCGCCTCCTGCTTGCGCAGTGCGGCGTTCGCGTTCGTCGGGTCGTAGCTCAGCACCTCGGACCAGGCCTGCACCGCGGCGGCGAAATCCAGGCGCGCGGTGGCCTCGCGGCCGCGGCGCTCGGCGCGCGCGATCAGCTCGCCGCGCATGCGCGCGACCTTGGCCGCGGCACCCGTCGCGCCCAGGCTGGCGGCTTGCTGGTACTCGCGGTAGGCCGCGGCCAGGTTGCCGGACTTCTCGGCCGCTTCGGCGTTGCGCATCGCCTGTTCGCCGGGGGAGGGCGGCGGCGGCGGCGCGGGCGGTGGCGGCGGCGGCGGTGGCGTGGGTGTCGGGGCCGGTGCCGGTGCCGGTGCCGGTGCCGGTGCGGCGGCGGGTGCCGACGCAGGTGCAGGCGCTGGCGCTGGCGCAGGCCGTGGCGCCGGCTCGGGCGGCGGCGCCGCCACGGGCTTGCCCGGCACGCGGATCGTCTGCCCGGCCGCCAGCTGGCGCGGCACCTTGATGTCGTTGTAGCGCGCGAGCACGTAGAACAGCCAGAGGTCGCCGAACTGACGCTTGGCGATGCTCGACAGGGAGTCGCCGGGGGCCACGCGATAGTTGAACGACTCGCGCCCGGCCAGCTGCGCCAGCAGCTCGGCCGGGTCGGCGTTCATCTGCCGTTCCAGGCTCTGGGCGTGCTTGTTGTTCGGGTCGAGCGCCAGGGCGCGCTGCAGGTCCTGCCGTGCCGGATCTTCGTTGCCGGCCTCGAGGTGTGTGAACGCGCTCTTGGCCAGGGCCTCGGCCTGCTGCACCTCGGCGGGGGTGGGCGGCACGCGCGGCGGTGCGGAGGGCGCCGAGGCGGCCGGGCTCGGCGGCCGTGTCTCGGGCGGGCCGCCGGGTGCGCCCCCTTCGGCGGCCGGCGGCGAAGGCGAGGTCGGCACCGGTGCGCAGCCGGCCACCAGGCCGGAAAGGGCGAACAGCAGGGCGGCACGCTTCATCGTCGAGCAGTCTGGGCGCAGGTCGGAACGGGTCATTGTGGGCCAGAACGACGGGGTCCGGCTCATCTGCCTTGAGCATCGTCGCCGCCGCGGCGCGGGATGACTTTCGGACCTGTCCCGCGGCCGGGCGTCGCGACAACATCGCAGCGATGCGACCTGCCCCACACCAGCGCCTTGTGCCCCGTTGAGCCGCGCAGATCCGGGCCATCGGCATGGACCCCCGCACCCTGTTCCCCTGGCTCGCGCTCGGCTTCGCGCTGCTCGCGGCCTGGCGCGTGCTGCGCGAGCGTCGCCTCGGGCCGGCCGCGCGCACCTGGGCGCTGCTGGCGGTGGTCTTCGCGGCGGTGTCCTGGTGGCTGCATGCCCGGGCCTGAGGCCGGGCCGGCGGGCGCGTGACTTTCGTTCATTGCCGCACCCTGGAGCGTGACGGAGCATGGCCTTCGACATCCCGACGGTGGCCCGTGCCGTGGCCGCCCCACCCCCACACGGACGGACGGCCATGACCCTGACGCTGAAGGCGGTCTCGCTCAACGAACAGCCGTTGAGCCAGCCCATCACCGCGCACTTCGACGCGCAGGGCGGCACCATCGGCCGGGCGGACGGGAACACGCTCGCGCTGCCCGATCCCGAGCGCCACATCTCGCGCTGCCAGGCCGAGATCCGCGGTGCCGGCGCGGGCTACACGATCCGCAACGTCGGCAGCGCCAACCCGATCCTCGTGCGCGGCGAGAGCCTGGCGCGCGGCGAGAGCACCACGCTCGCGCACCACGACAAGGTGCGCATCGGCGGCTACCTGCTCGAGGTGATCGACGACGACAGCGATGCCGCGTCGACGATCACCCGCGGGCGTGCCAGTGTCGAGGCGAGCGTGCCGCCGCCGCGGGCCACCCCTGCCGCCGGCACGGGAGGGATGCTGGGCGACCTCGCTGCGCCGCTGGCCGCGAGCAACCCCTTCGTCGATCTGCTCGGGCCGGCCGCGCCGCCGGCCGCCCGGCCCGCAGCGCGTGCGGCACCGGCGGCGCCGGTCGATCCGTTTGCCGACCTGATGCCGCCGGCCGCCGGCGTGGCCGCGGGCTCGGCGGGCTGGAATGCGCCGCCGGCGCCCGCGACGCCGCAGCTGCCCGACGACTTCGACCCCTTCGCGCCGCCGAGCGCCCCGGCACCGGCCGTTGCCGCGCCGCCCGCCGGGGGCGTCTTCGATGGCCTGATCCCGTCGGCCGCGCCGGCCTCGCTGGACGCCGCCTTCGGGCTCGGCGCGTCCGCGGCCGACGATCTCGACCGCTTTCTCGCGACCCCTGCGGCGCCTCGTTCGGGTCAGGCTGGGGCGGTCCCGGTCGACCCGCTGGAGGCGCTGTTCCCGTCCGAACCCTCGCCGGCACCGACGGCCAGCGTGCCCGACCACACGCCCGAACTGCGGGCGGCCTACGTGCCGCCGGCGGTGGCCGCGCCGCGGCCCGCGCCGCGAGCACCCGAGCCTGCGCCCGCGACGCCCGCGGCCCCGGCCGCCGAGGCGGACGCCGATGCCGCGCCGCTGTGGCGCGCCTTCTGCGAAGGCGCGGGACTGCGTGCCGACGCGATGCAGGGCATGACGCCGGGGCAGATGCGCCAGGCCGGTCGCGTGCTGCGCGAGGCGATCGAAGGCACGTTGCGGCTGGTGGCGGTGCGCACGGCCACCAAGCACGAGTTGCGTGCGCAGGTCACCGTGATCCAGGCGCGCAACAACAACCCGTTGAAGTTCTCGCCCGACGCGCAGGTGGCCATCGAGCAGCTGCTCAAGCCGCCGGTGCGCGGCTTCCTGCCCGGCCCGGAGGCGATGGCCGACGTGATGGACGACCTGCTCGGCCACTCCATTGGCACGATGGCCGGCATGCGCGCAGCGCTCGAAGGCGTGCTCGACCGCTTCGCGCCGGGCGAGCTCGAGTCCAAGCTCGTGGGCAAGTCGGTGCTCGACAGCGTCCTGCCGATGAACCGCAAGGCCCGCCTGTGGGACCTGTACCTGCAGAAGTTCGATGCCATCCGCGGCGAGGCGCAGGAGGACTTCCACGCCCTGTTCGGCAAGGCCTTCGTCGCCGCCTACGAGCAGCAGATCGAGCGGCTCGACCGCGAGAAGGCCGCGCGCGGGACGGGCGGCGATGCTTGAGCTGCGCATCGCCTGGCGCAGCGAGCTCGGCGCGCGCGAGGCCAACGAGGATGCGGTGCGCGTCGGCCGCGCCGGCGACGCGTGCTACGCCTTGCTCGCCGACGGCGCCGGCGGGCACGCGCGCGGCGCCGAGGCCTCGCAGCGCGCCGTCGACGCGATCGAGCGTGCGCTGCGCACGGCCGGGCCGGACTTCGCCACCGACGTGCTGGTCGGGGCGGTGCAGGAGGCGCACGCCGAACTGCAGCAGGTCCAGCGCGGCGCCGCCGGCCGCGAGCGCATGCACACCACGCTCGTGGCGCTGTGGATCGATGCGGCGCGCGGCCAGGCGCTGTGGGCGCATGTGGGCGACTCCCGCCTCTATCGCTTCCGCCACGGCCGCGCCGAGCGGCTGACGGTCGACGACAGCGTCGTGCAGCGCATGGTCGAGGGCGGGCTGCTCACGCCCGAGCAGGCCCACCGCCACCCGCAGCGCAACCAGCTCGTCAGCGCACTCGGCATGGACGATGCCGTCGAGCCCATGGCCCCCGACCGGCCGGAGGCGATCGACGAGGGCGATGCCTTCCTGTTGTGCTGCGACGGCTGGTGGGACGCGCTCGACGACGTGCTGCTCGCGCGCACGCTCGCCGCGGCGCCGACGCCCGAGGACTGGCTGGCCGACATGCAGCGTCGCATCGTGGCCCGCGCGATCCCCCGCCAGGACAACTTCAGCGCCGTGGCCGTGTGGGTCGGCGACCCGGCGCAGTCGACCCGCTTCATGTCGGACGACGACACCGTGCCCTGAGCCAGCGCCGCCGGGCGCGCGCCAGGCGGCGGCCCGGACCCGAGGTCGAGCGGGCGCGTCGGTCAGCGCCCGGACAGCATCGCCGCGAAGGCCGTGGCGTCCGGCAGGCCGGCGACGAGGCTGAGCGTGGGGTCCAGGCCGTCGTCGGCGGGACGCCACCACAGGGAATGGCCGGCCAGCCGCTCCAGCAGCCCCTGTGTGGCCAGCGCGTTCATCGCCTGGTGCAGGCTGGGTGCCGGGCCGAGGCGCCAGCGCTCCAGCGCCGCACCGGGCCGCGACACCATTGGCGCACTGCCCGCCGGCGTGGGCCAGGGCGGCGTGTCGTGCAGCGCGGCCTCGAAGTCGGCCAGCGTGCTGCCGTCGCGCAGCGTGCGCAGCGAGGCCTGCGTCAGGTGCTCGAACCACAGCTCGAGGTGGTCGAGCGCGATGCCGTCGGCCGGCGCACGGCTGCGCCGCTGCACGACCAGCAGCGGGAAATAGCGCCCGACCTGGTCGCAGCTGGGCATCAGCGTGCCGAACCACCAGTGCGCGTCGTGCACGCCGGGCGCCAGGCCGAAGCGCAGCACCGGTGCGTTGAGATAGGTCTCGAGCCAGCCGGCCCCCAGCACCTGGCGGCTGCCCTCCATCGCGCGCGACATCCAGGCATCGCAGCGCTGCACCAGGTCGTGCGGCAGGCGCCGCTGCGCGAAGTCGCCGAGCATCGCGAGCTTGCCGTACCAGCCTGCGGCGTCGTGCGTGTCGGCCACGGTCAGCGCGTTCGTCATCATGGCGCGTGCGGCCGGTCACAGCCCCATCGGGCAGTGGAACTCGCGCAGCTCGTCGAGTCGGAAGGGGTTGAGCACGCTGCTCGTCGTCACGTCGAAGACCGCCTTGCGGCCGTCGATCGTGAAGGTCGCGCGGAACTTCTCGCGCGAGGGGCCACGCTCGATCTCGGCGCGCTCGAACAGGCGGAACAGCGCCCACGGCCCGTCGAACACCATGCCCGAGGCGGCCCCTGCGGCGGCCGGCGGGTCGATCGCCAGGCGCACCTGCGAGCTGCCGCGCGGCCCGGGCCACTGCACCGCGGTCGGGATCACCGGGCCGTGCGCGTAGCGCACCACCTGGCCGTCGACGTCGAGCGTGAACTGCCGGATCGACGGGTCCATCTCGACCGCGCGGAACTCGAGCCGCAACTGCAGGCCCGCCGCGCCGGGCGGGAAGAAGGTCTCGCGGATCGTGGCCGCGCGCTGGAACTGCGGCAGCGTGCCCGCGTCGGTGCCGAGCGCGAAGCCGTCGACGGCGCGGAAGCGCCAGGGCTTGTCCATCTGGATGTACGGCGCGAGCGTGCCCTTGACCAGCGTGTCGATCTTGCCGCCGGGACCGAACAGCGCCGCGAAGTCGGCGGGCGTGACCTCGACGCTCGCATTGCGGTCGACCGGGTAGCGGCCGGCCGCGGCCTGCTGGCAGAAGTCGCCGACGTCGGCACGCACCTGGCGCGAGAGGATCTCGCGCAGCTGCACGCGCGAGATCGAGCCGCTGGCCTGGGCCAGGTTCTCGATCAGCGTGCGCGCCGGCTCGGGCAGCGTCGGCGCCTCGGCCTTGAGCTTGGCCGGCACCGGCGAGGGCGGCGGCGCGGCGCCGCCCTGCAGCGAGGTCTCGACCACGCTGAGCATCGAGTAGGCCTCGCCGATCAGCGCGACCACGCCTTCGATCGGGGCCTTGCCGCCCTCGGGTGCGGTGACGAGCTGGCGCAGGCCGCGGAAGTGGTCGTCGACCATGCGCTCGATGGGCGGCCCGCTGACCACGCTGCCGGCGGCCTTGCCCGCCAACTTGCCGGCCTGCTCCTTGACGATGTCGGCCAGCTTGCCCTGGGCCTTGTCGAGCGCGCCGCGCGGGGCGAGCAGGGTGGTCTCGCGCGAGATCGCACGCATCAGCGTGGGCAGCGGGCTGTCGGTCGCCGAGAGCACGCGCGACACCTGCACCGACTGGCCGATGTTGCTCAGCGGCAGGATGCGGATGTCGGCGATGAAGGCGTCCCAGCGGCTGACGTAGTCGGCCAGGTAGAGGCGGCGCACGTCGTCGGTGAGCGTGCCGCCTTTGAGTGCGGTGGCCAGGTCGCGCGCCGCGGGCATCTGCGGCGTGATGCCCAGCACCCACTCCTGCTCGGCGGCGAGCTGGTCGCTGACCTTGCCGACCTCGGCCTGGAAGCCCTCGTGGTAGCCGAGGTAGGTGTACAGGCCGGGCACGCCCTGGCGCAGCGGCGCGCCGCTGGCGCGGACGAAGGCGAGCGCGGCCTTCGGTCCGGCGGCCGACTCGATGGAGAACTCCGGGAACGCGCTGCCGAGACCGAAGTGCCGCATGCGGTTGTAGATGCGACGCGGCAGCGGGTCGGCGCCGAGCACGGTACGGGTGTGCGTGACCAGCGCCTCGTCCAGCGCGAGCGGCGAGGCCACGCCGCCCTGGGCCAGCAGCGCGTCGAGGTGGCCGCTGAGCTGCGCGCGCTGCTCGGTGGTGAGCGTGCGGCCGAAGCCGGCATCCCAGTCGTTCTCGAAGTAGCGCTTCAGCGCCGCGGCATCGAAGCGCTCCGGCTGGTTGAGCATCAGGTAGGCCTTGAGCGCCTCGTACAGCGTCTCGGTGGCCGCGCCGCCGGCGCGCAGCTGCTCCTCGACGCGCAGCGCCAGGCGGGGCTGCACGGCGTCGACCAGCATGCGCTCGTAGGCACGGCGCGCGGCACTGTCGAGCATGTCGCCCTGGTACAGGCCGAAGCCCAGCGACCACGGCACCTCGCCGTCGATCGAGGGCCGGGCCAGCGCGCGGGTGGCCTCGAGCGCGTCGGTCAGCGGCAGCAGGTCGGGCGTGGCGCGGTTCGGCGTGGCCTGCACCTTCTGGCGGACCAGGTCGGCGCGCGCGGCGACCTCGGCGACGTAGGCGCGGTTCTTCACGTAGCTGACGCCCCAGGCGCCCAGGGTCGCCAGCGTGACCGCGGCCACGGCCGCGTAGCCCGCGAGCATCAGCAGGCCGCGGCGCCGCTCCCACTGGCGGTTGGTGCCGGCCAGGCCGCTTTCGGCGAACACCACCTCGCCCAGCAGCCGGTTCAGGAAGTAGCTCTTGCCGCTGGCCTGGTTCGGCGCGATCACCGCGCGCTCGAGCCGGTAGCCGCGTGCGATGGCGCCGAGCAGGCGGTCGATCGGCGTGCCTTCCTGCGTGCCGCTGACGAAGTACAGGCCGCGCAGCATCGGCTCGGCCTCGAAGCGCGACGGCGCGAACACCGCGTCGGCAAAGTCCTGCAGCAGCCCGCGCACGCCGGCGAACTGGTTCGGGAAGGCGTAGATGCGGGCGCGCCGCAGCGGGTCGCGCTCGGTCTGCAGGCGGTCGATCAGGCCGTCGACCAGGCGCTGGTGCAGCGCGTCGAACTCGGCGCCGAAGCGCGCCAGGCCCTGCGCCGTGGCTTCGTCCAGGCCGAAGGTGCAGCCCCAGGGCGTGTTGCGCTGCTCGGCGTCGAGCGTCGCGAAGTAGTCCATGAAGCCGGCCAGCAGGTCGCACTTGGTGACCAGCAGGTAGATCGGCAGGCGAACGCCGAGGTCCTCGTGCAGCTCCTGCAGGCGCTGGCGCACCGTGGCCGCGTGCTCGGCGCGCTCGGCGGCGTTGCGCATCAGCAGGTCGGTGATCGACACCGTGACCAGCACGCCGTTCAGCGGCTGACGCGGGCGGGCCTTCTTCAGCAGGCCGAGAAAGCCGCTCCAGGTCGCGCGGTCGTTCTCGCGGTCGCTGTCCTGCGTGGTGAAGCGGCCCGCGGTGTCGATCAGCACGGCCTGGTCGGTGAACCACCAGTCGCAGTTGCGCGTGCCGCCGACGCCGCGCACCGCATGGTCGCCCACCTTGTCGGCGAGCGGGAACTTCAGCCCGCAGTTCTGCAGCGCCGTCGTCTTGCCCGAGCCGGGCGCGCCGATGATCAGGTACCAGGGCAGCTCGTAGAGATACCGTCCGCCGAGCCGCGCCTGCCAGCCCGAGAGCAGCCCGCCCTGGCCGAAGCGGGCGCGCTGCAGCGTCGACAGCGCGCGCTCGAAGCGCTCGCGCACCGCGGCCATGTCGGCGCTCTCGGGCTGCGTCCGGTCGGCGGGCGGGGCCGCCATCAGCTGCTGCACCACCGCCGCATTGCCACGCCGCGCACGCCAGGCGCCCCAGGCGAGCACGGCCGCGACCAGCGCGACCATCACGCCGATCGTCGCCCAGCGGGCCCCGTCGCGCTCGAGCGGATAGACGCCGGCGACCGCGACCAGCGGACCGATGATCCAGACGACGGCCGAGGCGCACACGAGCAGCACGCCGATCAGCACCCAGCGGTTGAAGATCAGGCCGAGCAGCTTCTTCATCGCGCTCACTTCGGCGCCGCGGGCGTCGTGGCGCCCACGGTCTCGGGCCCGCGGCCGGCGCGCAGCGTGATCTCGACGCGGCGGTTCTTCGCCCGATTGGCGGGCGTGTCGTTGGCCACCAGCGGCTCGCCGTCGCCGCGCCCGGCCGACTCGACGCGCGCCGCGGCGACGCCGTTGGCCACCAGCAGCGCGACCACGCTGCGTGCGCGCTCCTGCGAGAGGTGGTAGTTCGACGGGAAGCGCGCGGTGCGCAGCGGCTGGTCGTCCGTGTGGCCGGTGACGATCACCGCGCCGGGCACCCGCGCGAGCGCTTCGGCGATGCGCTTCATCAACGCCTCGCGCTCGGGCACCAGCGTCGCGCTGCCCGAGGCGAAAAGGCCGTCGCCGCGGACCGTGACCACGCTGCGGTCGACCTCGTCGCGCACCTCGACGAGGCTGGCCTTGATGTCGGGCTCGAGAAACTGCGCGAGCCGCGGCTTGGGCGCCACCTGGACCTGCACCGGCACCGGGGGCGGCAGGCGGATGCCCTGGATGGCCGCATACACCGGTTCGGACCGGCCGGCCAGCGAGAACGAGAAGGTCGTGCGCGCGACGACCAGCACCAGCGCCGCCACCGCCAGCGTGGCCAGCAGCGGCAGCGGGCTCAGCGCCGCGCGGCGCGGCGCGGCATGGCCGGCCCAGTGCTGCGCGAGGGCCGGCGGGTGGTCGCCGCGCTGCGCGCGCAGGATGCCGGCGAGCTTGTCGCGCACCGCGTCGAGCTGCGCCCGGCCGTTGTCGATGATGCGGTAGCGGCCTTCGAAACCGAGCGCGAGCGCGGCATAGATCAGTTCCAGCAGGTCGCGGTTCGCGTCGGGCTTCTCGGCCAGGCGCGCCATCAGCTGGAAGACCTTCTCGCCGCCGAAGACCTCGTTGTGGAACTGCGCCAGCAGGCTGTGCTGCGCCCAGGCGCCCGAGCCGCCCCAGGGCGTGTCGGCCGCAGCCTCGTCGATCATCGTGCACAGCACGTAGCGCGCGGCGATCACGCGCTCGGGCGCCACGCCGGCGGCCTCGGCGCGTGCCTTGAACTCGTGCAGGCCCTGCGCCAGCGACTGTCTCAGCGCGGCGACGTCGTCCACGTGACGCGTGGCGCGCAGCTGCGGCACCAGCAGCAGCAGGGGGTTGGCCAGGCCGACGAGCGGGTTCAGGCCCGTGCCGGGCAGGCCGGCGTCGCCGGCCTGCGCCATGGCGGGCTCAGGCGACGGCTCGGCCGCCCTGCTCGCGGCGACCCGGCCTCCCGGGTTCGGTCGGATGAAGGTGCGCGGTTCGTCGAACTGCGCGAACGGATCGTTCACCGGCGAGGGCTCGGGCTTCGACGGCATGTCGCGTGCTCACTGCCGCAGCGCCCAGAACTCGAGCTCGAGCCCCGGAAAATCGCCGGCCACGTGCAGCGCCAGGCTGCCGCTGCGCTCGATCTGCTTCCACAACTCGCCGCTGCGGTCGAGCTCGAAGTAGTGGAACCCGGCGTGGAAGGGCAGCTGCCGCGGGGCCACCGGCAGCAGCCTCAGGCCGACGCCGGGCAACTGCAGGTTGACCAGGTCGCGGATGCGATCGGCCGGGCCGAGCCGCGACTGGGTCGGGAAGCGCTGGCGCAACTGCTCGGAGGGCAGCCGTGCATTGACGGCAAGCACGAAGGTGGCGGTGCGCGCGAGTTCGGGGTCGGGGATCACCGCGGTGCGCACGCCGTAGTTGCGGTCGACGAGCTCGATCTGCAGCGCGTGGCGCTCGAGCACGGTCGACAGCAGGCGGCGCAGGTCGGTGACCACCGGCGCGAAGCTCGCGTGCAGGTCGTCGTGCGCGTAGAGCGGGTAGTCGGCGCCGGTGCGCGTCTCGCTGCCGAAGGTGGCCAGCTCGCCGGCGAGCTGCACGCAGGCCAGGTGCAGCTCGCGCGGCGGCACGAAGGGGCCGAGGGCGTACTGGCGCAGCACCGGCTCGGCGCGGTTCAGCGTCTGCAGCATCAGGAAATCGGCGACCTCGGACACGCCATTCGAGAGCTGGCCCATGCGCCCGGCCAGTGCGCGGGCGCGCTGCTGCACCAGGCCATGCAGCAGCGTCGCCGTGGTCGACAGCTGGCCGGTGGCGTCCAGGCGCACCTGCGGCGCGATGTAGTCGCGGTCGAGCACGACCTGGCCGTCGGTGCGCCGCTCGACGACACGGGCGATGCCCAGCCGCGCGTAGCCTTCGCCGGTGTCGCGCCAGCGCATCAGGCGCAGGTTGGGCGCGGCGGTCTGCACGGGCTCGGGGTCGTCGCTGGCGCGGGTGTGGTCGCGCAGTTCCTCGTCGACGACGCGCCAGCGGCACAGGTCGGCGCTGCCGCCGTCGCCGTAGTCGACCTCGGTCACGCCGGGCCGTGCCAGCGGCACGGCGAGGCAGACGAGTTCATCCTTCATGTCCGTGGCCACCGGCAGCGCGGCGGGCAGCGCCTCGTGCTGGGGAATCGCGAACGGCGTGCCGTCGGGCATCAGCCCGCGGGCACGCAGCATCGCCACCTGGCCGAGGGCGAGTGCCCCTTCGTCGAGCACCAGCTCGAAGAAGCCCCAGGCGTGCGGGTCGGCGGCGCGCGCGCGCGCATCGACCAACTGCTCGACGTGCCGGGCTTCCTGCTGGAAGTGATGCGGCTGCAGGAACATGCCCTGCGACCAGACCACCCGGCTGCGCCAGCTCACGGGGCGACCCCGGTGGCGAGCCCGGCGCTTCGAATCGCGTCGTGCGGGCGCGGGGAGCTCATGTCGCCGCCACCGTCATTTGGACACCGAGGCGCCGATGCTCCGGTCGTCGGCGCGCACCACGAGGTTGTTCTTCTTGCCCGGTTCGACGGCGACCACCGTGCGCCAGCGTGCGCGTTCGAGGTCCCGGAAGGCGCCGAAGACCCCGATGAAGCGCGTCTCCGGTGCGAGCGTCTTGCCCACGGGACGGGTTTCGCCCGGGTTCAGCATGATCTCCTCGCGGCCCAGCAGGTCGGCGCCGAGTTCGGCCTGGTCGCGCTGGAAGAGGGCGACGAAGTCCGCACTCTCGAACGCGGTGGGCGTCTTGAGCTCGTACAGTCGAACCAGCAGCGGCGAGGGGCGCCCGCTCACGCTGGGGTTGATGTTCGCGGCCGCCTGCACGCTGCCGGCCAGCTGGGTGGGCTTGGGGGCACTGGCGCAGCCGGCAAGGGCAAGGGCGAGCGCGACCGAGGCGGCCGTCAGGGCACGGCGCGCCGGCGGGGTCGTTCGAAGGAGGCGGTTCGCGCAGGCGGTCATGACGGTGCGGTGCAGCGGGGTCAGGCCGAGAATAGCCAGAGGCGGCCGCGCCCCGGCGTGACTTAGGTAACCCGGGGTCGCTGCCGTGGGGCCGACAGAAGAAGGGATCCGATGACTCGACGAGCGATGACGGTCTGCGCCGCGCTGGGGGTGCTGCTGGCCTCGACGGCGGGGGCGCAGGTGGAGGGTGAGTTCGCGTCCTGCGTGGCGCAGCTGCGGCGCGACCTGGCGCAGTACCCGCAGGTCCGTGTCGCGAGCTTCGACGAGTTCACGCGCCAGGCCGCCGACCTGCGGCCGGTGATCGAGGCCGCCACGCGCAGCCAGCCCGAGTTCACGCTTCCCGTCTGGGACTACGTTGCGCGCCTGGCCGATGCCGAACGCGAGGCCGACGGCCGCGAGGTGCTGTCGCGCGAGCACGCGCCGCTGGCCGCGATCGAGGCGCGCCACGGGGTCGACGCCGCGACGGTGGTGGCGGTGTTCGGCGTCGAGACCAACTTCGGCCGTGTCGCCGGGCGCCATCCGGTGGTCGACGCGACCCTGTCACGGGCCTGCCTGAACCTGTCCAGCCAGGAGCGCAAGTCGCACTTCTTCTCGGCGCTGTGGCTGCTGCAGGAAGGGTGGGTGCAGCCGGAGAGCTTCCGGGGTTCGTGGGCCGGGGCCTTCGGGCTGACGCAGTTCATGCCGGGCACCTTCGTGCGCTACCGGGACGACGGCGACGGCGACGGCCGCCCGGACATCGTCTCGAGCGTGCCCGACGCGCTGGCGAGCACCGCGCGTTATCTGGCGGCGCTCGGCTGGACGTCCGGACTGCCCTGGGGCTGGGAGGTTCGCGTGCCGGCCGATCTCGCGACCGCGCGCAATGCGCTGCAGTCGGAGCACGCCTGCGCCGCGGCGCGCGAGCCGCAGGGCCGCTGCCTGGCGCTGTCGGATTGGGCGACGCGGGGCGTCGCGCGCCTGGATGGCGCGGCACTCGAGGGCGACACGCCAGCGGCGTTGCTGATGCCCGCCGGCGCCGGCGGCCCGGCCTGGCTGGTGACGCGCAACTTCCAGGCGCTGTGGCAGTACAACCGCGCCGACGCGTACGCCCTGGCCATCGGCCTGCTGGCCAATGGCCTGCGCGGCGACCCCCCGAAGCGCACCGCCTGGCCCACCGACGACCCGGGCTTGTCGCGGGCCGAACTGCGGGAACTGCAGGCGCTGCTGATCGCGCGCGGCCGCACCGACCTCAGCGTCGACGGGGCCGACGGCCCGCGCACGCGCGCCGCGGTCAGGGCCGAGCAGGAGGCGCAGGGCTGGCCCGCCACCGGACGGCCGGGCCGGGTCCTGCTGCAGCGGCTGCGGGCCGCGGCGGTGCCGGCCGAGACCGCAGCCGCCGGCGTGCCGAGCGCGCCCGAGCCTTCGGCCTCCGCGGCTCAGTGCGCCGGCGAGGCGGCGTCGTCGGCCGGGTCTTCGTGCTCGCCGCTCGACGCGGCCGGGACCCGGTAGTTCTCGCTCGCCCAGGCACCGAGGTCGTGGTTGCGGCAGCGTTCGCTGCAGAACGGCCGGTACGGGTTGTCCTCGGCATAGACGCTCGGGCCGCCGCAGGTCGGGCAGCGCACGAGGCGCCGGCCGGAGGCGTCGGCCTTCAGGTGCACAGCGTCAACTCGAAGGCCGCATCGGTGCCCGCGGGCTTGAGGCGGCCTTCGCCGTCCTGGCGCATCAGGCGCACCGACACCATCAGCCGGTGGCCGCTGATCTCGGGCACGATCTCGGGCCCGGCCGGCAGGCGCACGCGCATCAGGTGATAGGTCTTGCCGGCCGGCAGGCTCTGCTGGTACTGGCCGCCCGGCGCCACGACCTTGTGCGGCACGCCCGAGTCGCGCAGCAGGCCCAGAAGTACCGCCAGCGCCTCGGCCAGCGGCATCAGCGAACCGGCCCAGCGCAGCAGATCGGCGCGGCGCCGGGACGGCTCGTGCTGCTGCCAGGCGTAGTACGCCGGCAGGTCGAACTCGCAGGTGCCGCCGGGAATGCTGATGCGGCTGCGAATGCTCATCAGCCACTCGTTGCCGGTCAGCGCCGCGCCGGCCTTGCCGGGCATCTCGTTCAGGCCCTGGTAGGCGTGATCGACACGCGCGATCACGCCCTCGAGTGCCGCCTCGGAGATCGACGGGTTGCCCCGGAAGCCGGCGTACTGCTGCTTGTGACGGTCGAGGTCCTTCAGCAGGTCGGCCTTCAGGTCAGCGCGCGAGGCGACGTCCATGATCTCGAAGACCGTGGCCAGCGCGAAATGGTGGTCGACCGCGGTCTCGCGGGCCATCAATTGCCCGAGCCGGTCGAACAGGTGTTCGAGGCGGAGCATCGTCCGGATGCTCTCGTTGAACGGGTACTCGTAAAGGATCAAGGTGCGCGGTTCCTGGGCGACAAGCGTGGATTGTTTCACAGCGCCGCGGCCCGCCGTCGCGCGAGTCGTCGCCAGATGTTCCACCTCAGGGCCCGTTGACTCCCCACCGCCGCCAGAGCGATTCGACCTCGTCGTCGAGCGAGGCCATCGACAGGCCGTCGTTGAAGATCACCGCGTCGGCGCAGGCGCGGCGCTGGGCGCGCGCCGCCTGCTGCGCGATCACGGCCCGCGCCGCGTCGGCCGTCCAGCCCGGGCGAGCGGCGACGCGCGCGAGCTGCGTGGCCTCGCTGCAGTCGACCACCAGCACGCGGTCGACGCGCTCGCGCCAGCGACCCGATTCGACCAGCAGCGGCACGTCGAAGACGATCATCGGGGCGGCGCTGGCGCCGTCCGCCTCGCGCGCCGCCTGGTCGCCGATCATCGGATGGAGGATGGCCTCGAGGCGGCGGCGCGCGCCGGTGTCGGCGAAGGCCAGCGCGCGCATGCGTGCGCGGTCCAGCGCACCCTGGGCGTCGATGGCGTCGGGGCCGAACGACGCCCGGATCGCGTCGATGGCCGCGCCGCCGGGCGCGGTGAGGCGGCGGGCGATGGCGTCGGTATCGACCAGGGCCGCGCCGCGCCTGCCGAGCAGGGAGGCGACCGTGCTCTTGCCGCTGCCGATGCCCCCGGTCAGGCCGAGCCGAAGTGGGCGGGGCGTCACGGCACCCTGGGGCCTGTCAACGCTGCGGCCGGCCTCAGGCCCAGCCGAGCCAGTCGAGCACGCGCTCGGGTCCGGCGAACATCACCACCAGCCCGGCACCCGCGAGAAACGGGCCGAAGGGCACGTAGCGCCCCTCGCGCAGCGCGGCGCTCATCTTCATCGCGATGCCGATCACGGCGCCGATCACCGACGCCGCCAGCACGATCGGCAGCACCATCTTCAGCCCGAGCCAGGCCCCCAGGGCCGACAGCAGCTTGAAGTCGCCGAAGCCCATGCCCTCCTTGCCGGTCGTGAGCTTGAACAGCCAGTAGACGCTCCACAGCGACAGGTAGCCGGCGATGGCGCCCCAGAGTGCGTCGGCCAGCGGGATCGTCCAGCCGAGCAGGCTCGCCAGCAGGCCGGCCCACAGCAGCGGCAGCGTGAGGTTGTCGGGCAGCAGCGTGGTGTCCCAGTCGATGCCCGCCAGCGCCACCAGCACGGCGACGAAGCCGCACCACAGCAGGGCCACCGGCGTGGCACCGAAGCGCCAGCCGACCGCCGCGAACAGCGCCGCCGTGAGGATCTCGACGAAGGGATAGCGCGCGGAGATCTTCGTCTTGCAGGCCGCGCACTTGCCGCCGAGCCGGAGCCAGCCGAGCACCGGGATGTTCTCGTGCCAGGCGATCATGTGCCCGCACGACGGGCAGCGCGAACGCGGCTTCGACAAGGAGATCGCGGCCGGCTCGTCGATCTTGACGCCCAGCATCTCGGCGCTGTCCAGCCGCCAGCCGCGCTCGAGCATGAGCGGCAGTCGGTGGATCACGACGTTCAGGAAGCTGCCGATGCACAGCCCCAGCAGGGCGAGGACCGGCGGGGACAGCAGCAAAGCGACGGCGGATGCCTCCATGCGCGGATCAGACCACCTGCCCGAGCTTGAAGATCGGCAGGTACATCGACACGACGATGCCGCCGATCAGCACACCGAGGATCACGATGATGAAGGGCTCCATCAGGCTGGACAGGCCCTTGACGGCCTCGTCGACCTCGTCCTCGTAGAACTCGGCGGCCTTGCCGAGCATCTGGTCGAGCGCACCCGACTCTTCGCCGATGGCGCACATCTGGATCACCATCGTCGGGAACACGCCGGTGGTCTGCATCGAGGTCGTCAGTGCCGAGCCGGTGGACACGTCCTTCTGGATCTGCTCGGTCGCCTCGAGGAAGACGGCATTGCCCGAGGCGCCGCCGACGGAGTCGAGCGCCTCGACCAGAGGCACGCCGGCCGCGAACATCGTCGACAGCGTGCGCGTCCAGCGCGCAATCGACGACTTGTTGACCAGTTCGCCGAACACTGGCACGCGCAGCAGCAGGCGGTCCATCGCCTTCTGCATCTTCAGCGAGCGCTTCCAGGACTCGAAGAAGATGTAGGTGCCGCCGCCGAGGATGCCGAAGATCAGGTACCAGTACGACGTGAAGAACTTCGACAGCGCGATGACGAACAGCGTCGGCGCGGGCAGGTCGGCGCCGAAGGACTTGAACACGTCCTCGAAGGCCGGGATCACGAAGATCATGATCACCGCCAGCACGACGAACGCGACCACCATCACCGCGACCGGGTAGATCAGCGCCGACTTGATCTTGTTCTTGATCGCCATCGTCTTTTCCTGGTAGATCGCCAGGCGGTCGAGCAACGTCTCGAGGATGCCCCCTGCCTCACCGGCCTCGACCAGGTTGCAGTAGAGGGCGTCGAAGTACATCGGGTGCTTGCGGAACGCCGACGACAGGCTGGTGCCGGTCTCGACGTCGGAGCGGATGTCCGTCAGCAGCCGCGTCATCTTCGGGTTGGTGCTGCCGCGCGCGACGATGTCGAACGACTGGATCAGCGGCACCCCGGCGCGCATCATCGTCGCGAGCTGGCGCGTGAAGACGGCGATGTCCTTCTGCTTGATCGACTTGCCGCCGCTCATGCGGCGCTTCTTGACCTTCTGCACCAGGATGCCCTGGCGACGCAGGCTCGCGCTGACCATGGCCTCGCCGCCGGCGCGCATCTCGCCGCGGACCAGCTTGCCGTTCTTGTCCTTGCCTTCCCACTCGAAGACCAGGTCCTTGATGCCTTTCGCGGCTGCTGCAGTGGCCATGTTGCCTTTTCGGGAAGCGTCCTCCCCGTCCCTTCGAAAGTCGCTGTTACTCGTTGGTCACCGAGATCACTTCTTCGAGTGTCGTCACGCCGACGCGCACCTTGACCAGGCCCGACTGGCGCAGATCGCGCACCCCTTCACGCTGAGCCTGGTTGGCGATGTCCATGGCCGTGCCTTCGGCGAGGATGATGCGCTGGATCTCCTCGCTGATCGGCATCACCTGGTAGATGCCGACACGGCCGCGATAGCCGTTGTTGCACGAACTGCAGCCCACGGCGCGATACGGCCTCCAGCTCCCGTCGAGATCGTCAGGCTGGAACCCGGCTCGCAGCATCGCCTCGCGAGGGTAATCGGCGGGGGCCTTGCAGTTCTCGCACAGCTTGCGCGCCAGACGCTGCGCCGTGATCAACAGCACGCTCGAGGCGATGTTGAACGGCGCCACGCCCATGTTCAGCAGCCGGGTCAGCGTCGTCGGCGCGTCGTTCGTGTGCAGCGTCGACATCACCATGTGGCCGGTCTGCGCGGCCTTGATGGCGATGTCGGCGGTCTCGAGGTCGCGGATTTCGCCGACCATGATGATGTCCGGATCCTGCCGCAGGAAGGACTTCAGTGCCGCCGCGAAGCTCAAGCCGGCCTTGTCGTTGACATTGACCTGGTTGATGCCGGGCAGGTTGATTTCCGCCGGATCCTCCACGGTCGAGATGTTGACGCCCGGCTGGTTCAGGATGTTCAGGCAGGTGTACAGCGAGACCGTCTTGCCGCTGCCCGTGGGGCCGGTCACGAGGATCATGCCGTAGGGGCGCTGGATCGTCTTCATCAGACGGTCCTTCTCGATCTTCTCGTAACCGAGCGCCTCGATGCCGAGCTTGGCGCTGGACGGGTCGAGGATCCGGATCACGATCTTCTCGCCGAACAGCGTGGGCAAGGTGCTGACGCGGAAGTCGATCGACTTGTTGCCGAACTTCAGCTTCATGCGCCCGTCCTGCGGGACGCGCTTCTCGGCGATGTCCAGGCGCGAGATGACCTTGATGCGCGAGGACAGCTTGTCCTTGATGGCGATCGGCGGCTGAGTGATCTCGCGCAGTTCGCCGTCGATGCGGAAGCGCACGCGGTAGTGGTACTCGTAGGGTTCGAAGTGCAGGTCCGACGCACGCAGGTTGATGGCGTCGATCAGCATCTTCTGCAGGAAGCGCACGACGGGGGCGTCTTCGACGTCGGAGGCGACCTCGGCTTCCTGCGGCGTCGTGACGTCGTCGGTGACGTCGAACTCGAAGTCGCCCGAGGACATCGCCTCGAGCGTCTCGGCCGCGCTCGCGCCCGCGGCTTCGAGCAGCTTCGAGAGCTTGTCGTGCTCGACGATGACCCATTCGGGCGAGAGCTGCGTCGCGAACTTGATGCGCTCGACCGCTTCCTGGTCGGTCGGGTCGGCGCCGCCGATGAACAGCCGGCTGCCGCGCTTGCCGAGCACCACGACCTGGTACTGCGACGTGAGCTTGATGTCGATCACGTTGCGCGGCAGGCGCTGCGGATCGATCGAGGCCAGGTCGAGCAGCGGAAGCGCCAGCGCGGTCGACAGCGTGTGCGCCAGGTCCGAGGGCGCGACCGCGCCGGCGGAGATCACCGACGCGATGAAGCTGGTCTTGCGTTCCTTGGACGTCTTGACGAGGTCCTCGGCCACCTTGGCGTTCAGCTTGCCGGCGTGCACGAGCACGCGTGCCACGCCGGAAAGGGCTGACTGCGGTGCTTCGGTCACTGTGTCCACGCGGCGGTCGTTCAAGGTGTTGTGAAAATCCAACCGATGATCGCTGATTCGCCGAGCACTGTAAACGACGTGCGCCGGGCCACCGCCAACAATTCCCGCTGCGCGCGAAGGCAAGGTGCAACAAAGCGGAACATCGCGCCGAACGACACCGTCGAGCCCGACGCACGACGGGCCGGGCACTGCCGGCCGGGTGGTTCAGGTGGGACGTGGGGAAGGAAATCTGGTCGGGGTGAGAGGATTCGAACCTCCGGCCTCTACGTCCCGAACGTAGCGCTCTACCAGGCTAAGCTACACCCCGAAATCGGCCGAGACGATTGCCTCTGGCCGGGTCACCGACCGCTCATGCAGAGCGGTCGATCGACCGAACGCAGAATTCTAGCAGAGCTTCACGATGGGTCGATGGCTTGAGCGCCGACAGCTGTCGGCGAGCCTCGTCGGCCTCTGCCCGAGCCGCGTCGCGCGTGGCATCGATCGCTCCCGTGTGACGCACGATCTCGACGATTTCGCCCAGGCGCGCCACCTCGCCGTGCTCGATGGCGTGGCGGATCAGTTCGCGCTCCGACGACGAGCCGCGCTCCATCGCAATCAGCAGCGGCAGCGTGGGCTTGCCTTCACGCAGGTCGTCGCCGACGTTCTTGCCGAGCAGTTCGGTGGCGCCTTCGTAGTCGAGCAGGTCGTCGATCAGCTGGAAGGCCGTGCCCAGCGCGCGCCCATAGGAAGCGCACGCCTCTTCGGTCGCCGCATCGGCCTCGGCGAGCACCGCGCCCAGGCGGGCGCTGGCCTCGAACAGCTTGGCAGTCTTGAACCGGATCACGCGCAGGTAGTCCTGGACCGCGAGGTCCGGGTCGTGCATGTTCATCAGTTGCAGCACCTCGCCCTCGGCGATCACGTTGGTCGCGTCCGCCAGCACTTCGAGAACGCGCATGCGATTGACCGAGACCATCATCTGGAAGGCGCGCGAGTAGACGAAGTCGCCGACCAGAACGCTCGCCGCGTTGCCGAACAGGGCGTTGGCCGTCTTGCGACCGCGCCTCAGGCTGGACTCGTCGACGACGTCGTCGTGCAGCAGGGTCGCCGTGTGGATGAACTCCACCGTCGCGGCCAGTTCGAAGCGCTCCGGCCCATGGAAGCCCAGCGCGTTCGAGAACAGCAGGACGAGCATCGGCCGGATCCGCTTGCCGCCGGCACTGATGATGTAGTGGCCGATCTGATCGATGAGCGCGACCTTGCTGGCCAGTCGACGCTGGATCACCGCGTCGACCTGGCGCATCTCGTCGGCCATCAGATGGGCGGCGTTCGCCGAAGCAGCGGTGGAGGGCATGGGCGGCGGACGCGGGGCGGGCTTCAAAAGGTAACGATTATAGGAAGGCCGCTGCCCCCGCTTCGGGCGCCGCCGGCGAGGCAGGGGCCGGCAGGGTCGACATGCTATACTTTAAGGCTCTGCGCGTTTTGCGGAGACGCCGGCAGTATGACCTTGTCAGTTCGACTGACGAGTCGTGGGGCCGGTGGAAATCCATCGAAAGGGCTGATATGTACGCGGTCATAAAAACCGGTGGCAAGCAATACAAGGTTGCTGCCGGCGAAAAGATCAAGGTAGAACAGATTGCTGCGGACGTGGGCCAGGAGATCACGATCGAACAGGTGCTTGCCGTCGGCAATGGCGCCGAACTCAAGGTCGGAACTCCATGGGTCGCGGGCGCCAGCGTGAAGGCCACGGTCGTGGCACAGGGCCGGCACGACAAGGTTCGAATCTTCAAGATGCGGCGCCGGAAGCACTATCAGCGCCACGGCGGTCATCGCCAGCACTACACCGAACTGCAAATCGGTTCGGTTGTCGGCTGAGTTCGAGCAGGAGAAGCTGAGATGGCACAGAAAAAGGGCGGCGGCTCTACACGCAACGGCCGTGACTCGCAGCCGAAGATGCTCGGCGTCAAGGTCTTCGGCGGGCAGACCGTGCAGGCTGGCTCGATCATCATCCGCCAGCGCGGCACAAAGTTCCACGCCGGCACGAACGTCGGCACCGGTCGCGACCACACGCTGTTCGCACTGGTGAACGGCCAGGTGTCGTTCGAGGTGAAGGGCCCGCGGAGTCGCCAGACGGTGTTCGTGACGCCGGCAGCCTGACTGCGGGCCCACCGCCCGGACACCGAAGCCCCGGCCTCCCGGGGCTTCGTCGTTTGGGGTTCCCACCCGATACCATCATCTCCCCACCAGCCCCATGAAGTTCGTCGATGAAGCCGTGATCGACGTGGCAGCCGGCCACGGCGGG
>ERZ795044.878-NODE-878-length-28121-cov-22.435188_pt1 | contig 28121 bp, 26 predicted proteins | sample MGYA00375128_ERZ795044 | MGnify/ENA primary metagenome ERZ795044 (study PRJEB30173, sample SAMN05720213) | anaerobic digester metagenome | isolation source: active sludge of municipal wastewater-treating anaerobic digesters | place: USA | collected 2014-12-22 ... | reverse complement strand
ACCGGCACCTGCGCCTGCACCTGCGCCTGCGCCTGCGCCTGCGCCTGCTCCTGCTCCTGCGCCTGCGCCTGCTCCTGCGCCTGCGCCTGCTCCTGCGCCTGCTCCTGCTCCTGCTCCTGCTCCTGCTCCTGCTCCTGCTCCGGTCGGCGTCGTGGCCACGGGCCAGGCGCTCTACGCCGCCAACTGCACGGGCTGCCATGGCACCAGCAAGGCCAGCGACACCAAGGTGAACACCGCCAGCAAGATCACCTCGGTGATGAGCAGCGTCTCGAACCACGTGAACGCGGGGCTGAACACCCGCTTCTCGGCCCAGGACAAGCTGGACCTCGCGGCCTACATCGCCAGCCCGAAGTGACGACGGCCTGACGATTCGGCGGGGCGGTTGGCCGATGCGGCACCCGCCCCGCGCGCCGGCTCAACCCGGCCAGCCCTGCGCGCCGGTCAGCGGCACGAAGCGCACGGGCAGCAGCACCTCGCGCTGCTCGTCATGTTCGCCGGTGCGTGTGAGGCGCAGCAGCTCCTGCGCGCCATGGCGCTCGCCGACCGGCATGACGAGCCGCCCGCCGATCTTCAGCTGCGCTTTCAAGGCCGTCGGCAGGTCGGGGCCGGCCGCGGTGACGACGATCGCGTCGTAGGGCGCCGCGTCGGGCCAGCCCAGGCTGCCGTCGCCGGCGTGCACCGCCACGTTGCTGCAATGGTGCGAGGCCAGTCGTTTCGTGGCCAGCTCGGCGAGCTCGGCGATGCACTCGACGCTGTGCACCTCGGCGGCCAGCCGTGCGAGCACGGCCGCCGCGTAGCCGGAGCCCGTGCCGATCTCGAGCACGCGCTCGTCACCCTGCAGCATCAGGGCCTCGCACATCAATGCCACGATGTAGGGCTGCGAGATGGTCTGCTCGGCCTCGATCGGCAAGGGGCCGTCGTGATACGCCTCTTCTCGCCACCCAGGGCTGACGAAATCTTCGCGCGGCACCTCGCGCATCGCGGCGAGCACGCGCGGGTCGGTTATGCCGCGCGCCTCGATCTGCTGCGCCACCATGGCCTGGCGCCTGGCCGCGAAGTCGATGCGGCTCATGTCACGCTCACGTCCAGATGCAGGCAGCGCGCCATGTGCGCGGCGCCAACGGCCACCTCGGGCGGCATGGCGCGCCGGCAGTCGTCGGCGGCACGCGCGCAGCGCTCGGCGAACGGGCAGCCCGGGGGCAGGTCGGCCAGCTCGGGCACGCGCCCGGGGATGGTGGCCAGCCGCGTGCCGCGTGTCGCGCCCAGCCGCGGCCGTGCTGCATGCAGGCCCTGCGTGTAGGGATGGGCCAGGTGGCCGAACACGGCCGCCGTGGGGCCGGCTTCGACCACCGCGCCGCCGTACATCACCGCGACCCGCTGCACGTGGCGCGCCATCACGCCGAGGTCGTGGCTGATCAGCAGCAACGCCATGCCGCTGCCCTGCACCAGCTCGTCGATGAGCATCAGCACCTCGTGCTGCAGGGTGACGTCGAGCGCGGTGGTGGGCTCGTCGGCGATCAGCAGGTCGGGCCCGCAGGCCAGCGCCATGGCGATCATCACGCGCTGCCGCTGGCCGCCGCTGAGCTGGTGCGGGTGGGCATCGAGGCGCTTCGCGGCCTCGGGCAGCTTCACACGATCGAGCAGGCGCAGCGCCTCGCTGCGCGCGGTGGAGCGATCCAGGCCGCGGTGCAGGCGCAGCGGCTCGGCCACCTGTGCGCCGATCGTGTGCAGCGGGTTCAGCGCCGTCATCGGCTCCTGGAAGATCATCGCCAGGCGGTCGCCGCGCAGGCGCGCCATCGCCTCGTCGGGCAGACCCACCAGCTCCTGGCCGGAGAGCCGGATGCTGCCCTCGACCTGCGCGCCCTCCGGCAGCAGGCCCATCAGCGCCAGCGCGGTGAGCGACTTGCCGCAGCCGCTCTCGCCGATCAGGCCGAGCTTCTCGCCGGCGCCGAGCGAGAGCGAGACGCCACGCAGCGCCGCGGCCGGGCCGCGCGCGGTGGGCAGCACGACGCGCAGGTCACGGACGTCGAGCACGGCAGGGCGGATGCAGCCTCGTCATGCGGCCACGATAGCGCGATTCGCTCCGGCCAGGCCGAGTTCGATCAATGCGCTGCGCAGCGCCTGCGGCAGCGGCGTGGAGCGCACGCCGTACAGCGCGGCCAGGCGGCGGCCGTCCAGCGCATGCGGCACGCGCCACAGGTAGCTCATGCGCGCCAGCTCGCGCCACATCGGGTGCACGAACCCGACCGCGCGGATGAACCCCCAGGGCATGCCGCCATGGCGGAAGCCGCGCGCGGGCGCGATGCCCAGCTCGGTGGCGGCGTGCTCGAGCGCGGCGAGCAGCTCCGTGCCGGTCAGCGTGTGGCCGCCGAAGTGCAGCGTGCGAAAGCCTGCGCCGCCCTGCTCGGCCACCGCGACGAAGGCACGTGCCAGGTCGGGCAGGTAGGCCCAGGCGTGGGCCAGGCCCATCGGGCCGGGGTAGACGAGCTTGCCTTCGCGCAGCGACTTGGCGATCGCCAGGTCCAGCCAGCTGCCGCTGCCGGCGCCGAAGAAGTCGCCGGCGCGGATCACCGTGCCGCTGATCGCGCCACGCTCGCAGGCCTGTGCGATGGCGGCCTCCATGGCCACGCGCTGCTCGCCCTTGCGCGTGCTCGGGCGCTGCGGCGTGTCTTCGCGCAGCAGCGGCGGCATGCTTTCGCCGAAGTTGTAGACGTTGCCCGGCAGCATGAAGTGCGCACCCAGCCGCTGTGCGACCGCCAGGCCGGCCTCGAGCAGCGGCATCGCCTCCTCGTCCCAGCGGGTGTAGATCGGGTTGACGGCGTGCACGACGACACTGGCGCCGGCGGCGGCGCGGGCCAGCGCGTCGGTGTCGGCCAGTGGCACGGCCACGGCCTCGATGCCTTCGGCAGGCGCGGCCGGCGTGCGGCGCACCTGCGCCAGCACGCGCCAGCCGGCGTCGCGGAAGGCCTGCGCCGCCGCGGCGCCGAAGCGGCCGTTGGCGCCGAGCACGAGAACGCAACGCGGCGGGGTCGAAGCAGTGGAGAAAGAGCTCATGGCGATGTCCTGTGGATGACGTGCGAGCAGTGTCGGCAGCCGCTGCCCATCCGACAATTGCCGAAGTCGGTACAGCAGCCATACATTTATGCATGAGCATGCCCGACCCGAACCGCTTCGACTGGGCGCTGGTGCGCAGCTTCCTCGCCGTGCTCGATGCCGGCAGCCTGATGGGCGCGGCGCGCCGGCTGAATGCGCAGCAGCCCACGCTGAGCCGCCATGTCGCCGAGCTGGAGGCGCAGCTGGGCACGCCGCTGTTCGAGCGCACCGGCCGAGGCGTCACGCCCACGGCCGCGGCGCTCGCCATTGCCGATGCGGCGCGGCAGATGGAAGCCGGCGCGCTGACGCTGTCGCGCTCGCTGACCACGGCCCGCAATGCCGAGACCGGCACGGTGCGCATCACCACCAGCGAGGTGGCGGCGACCTGGCTGCTGCCGCCGCTGCTCGCGCAGCTGCAGGCGCAGGAGTCGGGCATCGCCGTCGAGTTGGTGGCGTCGAACCAGCTCACCAACCTGCTGCGCCGCGAGGCCGACATCGCCGTGCGCATGGTGCGGCCGGCGCAGGCCTCGCTGGTGGCGCGCAAGCTCGGCGAGATCCCCATCATTGCCGCCGCGCACCGCGACTACCTGGCGCGATTCGGCACGCCGAAGCGCCCGGAAGATCTGGCCGGCCACCGCTTGATCGGCTTCGACCGCGATGACGGCATCCTGAAGGGGTTCGCGCAGATGGGCATGCCGCTGACGCGCGAGCATTTCGCGCTGCGCACCGATGCGCAGATCGCCTACGGCCAGCTGGTGGCCGCGGGCGCGGGCATCGGCTTCGTCGCACAGTACAACCTGCGCCATTGGCCGGGCGTGGTGGCGCTGCTGCCGCAGCTGGCGATCCCGCCGCTGCCGTGCTGGCTGGCGGTGCACCGCGAGATCCGCGCCAGCCGGCTGGTGCGGCGCGTCTACGACTTCCTGGCCGAGGCGATCCCGCCTGCGCTGGCGTAGGCCTTAACGCTGGCGCGCCAGGCGCGGGTCGAGCAGGTCGCGCAGTCCGTCGCCCATCAGGTTCAGGCCGAGCACGCTGAGCACGATCGCCAGGCCCGGCCAGACGGCCAGCAGCGGTGCCTGGTACATCATGCTCTGGCCCTCGTTGAGCATGCGGCCCCAGCTCGGCATGGGCGGCTGCGTGCCCAGGCCGAGGTAGCTCAGCGCCGCCTCGGCAAGGATGGCGATCGCGAAACGGATCGTCGCCTGCACGATCAGCACCGAGGCGATGTTCGGCAGCACGTGCTCGAGCGTGATTCGCCAGGCGCCCTTGCCGCAGGCGCGTGCGGCGAGCACGAACTCGCGCGTCCACACCGCGTTCGCCGAGGCCCGCGTGATGCGTGCGAACTCCGGGATGTTGAAGATGCCGATCGCCACGATCGAGGTCACCAGCCCCGGCCCGTAGATCGCCGTCAGCATGATCGCGGTGAGCAGCGCCGGGAAGGCGATGCTGAAGTCCGCCAGGCGCATCACCAGCTCCTCCACCCAGCCGCGCCGCGCCGCGGCGAGCAGGCCGAGCGCCACGCCCACCGTGATGCCGATGCCCACGGCGATCAGGCCCACGGCGATGGAGGCGCGTGCGCCGACGATGAGCAGCGAGACGATGTCGCGCCCCAGGCTGTCGGTGCCCAGCCAGTGCGTCGCCGAGGGCGGCAGCAGCTTGTTCGGCACGTCGATCTCGGTGGCGGAGTGCGGCGTCCACACGAAAGACAGCAGTGCCAGCACGATCAGCGCCGCGACCAGCACGCCGCCGGCGACGAAGCTGCGGTGGCGCAGCGCGCGCTGCCAGAAGCTCACGAGGCATGCCCCTTCAGGCGCGGGTCGATCACCGCGTAGAGCAGGTCGACGACGAAGTTGATGGCGATCACCGTGGCCGCCAGCAGCATGACGATGTTCTGCACCAGCGGCAGGTCGCGGTTGCCGATGGCCTGGAAGATCAGGCGGCCGAGGCCGGGCAGCGAGAAGACGTTCTCGACCACGATGGTGCCGGTGACGAGGTTGGCGAACTGCAGGCCCATCACCGTGATCACCGGCACCATGGCGTTGCGCAGCACGTGGCCCCACAGCACGGCGCGGTGCGACAGGCCCTTGGCGCGCGCGGTGCGCACGAAGTCTTCTCGCAGCACGTCGAGCACCGCCGAGCGGGTGAAACGCGCGAGGATGGCCGCCTGCACCACCGCCAGTGCGACGGCAGGCAGCAGCAGTGACTGCAGGCCGTCCCACAGCCCGCCGCCCTCGTCTTCCGTCCACCCCGGGAAGCCGCCGGCCGGGAACCAGGGCAGCTTCACCGCGAACAGCATCACCAGCAGGATGCCGAACCAGAAGCTCGGCACCGCGATGCCGAGCTGGCTGGCGGCCATCACGCCCAGGTCGCCGGCGCGGTTGTGGCGCGAAGCGGCGTAGACACCGGCGGCCAGCGCCAGCACCGTGCTCAGCGCCATCGCCAGCAGCGCCAGCGGCACCGTGACGGCCAGCCGCTGCGAGATCAGCTCGATGATGGGCGTGTCGTAGGACTGGCTGTGGCCCATGTCGAGCGTGGCCAGGCCGGCCAGCCACGACAGGTAGCGCTGCGGCGCCGGGCGGTCCAGGCCGAGCTTCTTCGACAGGGCCTCCACCGACTCCGGCGTGGCGCTCTCGCCGAGCATCACCTGCGCGGCGTTGCCCGGCAGCAGGTCGAGCACCGTGAAGACCACCAGCGAGGCGAAGACCAGCGTCACGACGAAGCTCGCGAAACGCTTGAGCAGGAAGAGGGCGATGAGCAGGTCCTCGGGCGGCGTGGGTGCTCCTATGATGGCCGAAAACACGCTGGAGACGGCCATGCGCGAGACCCTGCCCTTCGTGACGGACGAGGTGTTCATCGGCGGCCGCTGGCGCGCCCCGAGCGGTGGGCAGACGCTGCCGCTGGCCAACCCGTCCGACGGCAGCACGCTGACCGAGATCGCTCGCGGGGGCGCGGACGACGTCGATGCCGCGGTGGCTGCGGCGCAGGCCGCGCTGGACGGCGAGTGGGGGCGCCTCACCGCCGCCGAGCGCGGCCGACTGCTCGGCGCGATGGGCCGCAAGGTGCTGGAGCATGTCGACGAGCTCGCGCGCCTGGAGGCGCTGGACGTCGGCAAGCCGGTGAAGCAGGGCCGCGCCGATGCCGTCGCGCTGGCGCGCTACCTCGAGTTCTACGGCGGTGCGGCCGACAAGGTGATGGGCGAGACCATTCCATACCTGAACGGCTACACCGCGCTGACCTGGCGCGAGCCGCATGGCGTGACCGGCCACATCGTGCCCTGGAACTACCCGATGCAGATCATCGGCCGCAGCGTCGGCGCGGCGCTGGCGATGGGCAATGCCTGCGTATTGAAGCCGGCGGAAGAGGCCTGCCTCACCGCGCTGGCCTTCGCGCGCATCGCCGAGGAGGCCGGCTTCCCGGCCGGCGCGCTGAACGTGGTGCCGGGTCTCGGCGAGGAAGCCGGTGCGGCGCTCACCGCCCATGCGGGCGTGCAGCACCTGTCGTTCACCGGCTCGGTGGCCACCGGGCGGCTGGTGCAGGCCGCGGCGGCGCGCCACACCATTCCCGTCACGCTGGAGCTGGGCGGCAAGAGCCCGCAGATCGTCTTCGCCGATGCCGACCTCGATGCGGCGCTGCCCTTCCTCGTCAATGCCGGCATCCAGAACGCGGGGCAGACCTGTTCGGCGGCCTCGCGCATCCTCGTCGAGCGCCCGGTATTCGACGAGGTGGTCGCGCGCATGGCGCAGCGTTATCGCGCGCTGCGTGTCGGCCCGGCGATGGCCGATCTCGACCTCGGCCCGCTGATCTCGGCGCGGCAGCACGAGATCGTCTCGCACTACCTGGCGCTGGCCCGCGACAGCGGCCTGCCGGTGGCGGCACAGGGCGAGATCGTGCAGGACGCGCCCTCGGGCGGCTGGTACGTGAGGCCCACGCTGGTGGCCGGCGTGCCCGATCTCCACGCGCTGGCGCAGGAAGAGATATTCGGTCCGGTGCAGGTGGTGATTGCCTTCGACGGCGAGGCCGAGGCTCTGCGCATCGCCAACGGCACGGCCTACGGCCTGGTGGCCGGCGTGTGGACGCGAGACGGCGGCCGGCAGCTGCGTCTGGCACGGGCGCTCAGGTGCGGCCAGGTGTTCGTCAACAACTACGGCGCCGGCGGCGGCGTCGAGCTGCCCTTCGGTGGTGTGGGCGCCTCCGGCCACGGCCGCGAGAAGGGCTTCGAGGCGCTGTACGGCTTCTCCGCGCTGAAGACGGTGGCGATCCTGCACGGCTGAGCCGCGGCTGCGATGCGGCCCGTTGCGGTCGTCGTTGGTCTGCTTTGCGTGCGACGGGCATGGTCGCAGGTCGACGGCGGTACCCGCGTTCTCCGGCCCACGCTCGCGGGCGGCCTCCGCGGGCCGCCACCGTGGCCGCATCAACACCGGGTGTGCCATGCCCTCGCCAGGGCAACCGCGAATGGGGCCTGCGCCCGCGGGCACCACCGCCGCCCTGCCGGCATCCGCGGTGGCCTGCCCTCACGAAGGCCTCGGTGGTTGTGGGGCAGGCGGTCCGATCGAAGCGGTCGCTCTTGTATGTCGCTCAAGGGCCGCAAGCGGCTGCAGGCGTGTCCCCACTTGTCGGTCATCGGGCAGGTTCCGTAGCGGCCCGACGCTGGCTTCCTGCCCAGGGCCTTCGACTTGGCCGCCCCCCCGCATTCGCACCCGATGCACCCCTAGCGTGACGCCGAAAGGGTGATGGACGGCGCGTGTCGCGAGGCAGATCATCGCCACTCCCGTTTCGACAGGAGCATGGCCATGACGAATCGCAAGAGGACGCTGCGCGGCGCACTGTGGGCAGCGGCATTGCTGGCGGGCTGCGGTGGCGGCGAACTGCTGCTGCTGACCATCGTGACGCCGCTGAACGGTGCGTGGCGCGAAGGCGGCAACGTCGCCAACGAAGGCATCCAGTTCACCAGCCCCGGCCCGGAGGTGCATCTGTTCTCGTCGAAGTTCGCCGTGCAAGCCAACATCCTGAACCCGGTCAGCTTCTGCGACGTGCAGGACGACGGCAGCGGCCAGCTGGCCATGGCCGGCACCTTCGACAACGGCCGGGTGCTGCTTCACGCCGCCAACTCGCCGACGCAGGCCACGTGCATCGACGGCACCATCACGAGCCTGATCCGCATGCAGGTGGCCGCCGGCGGCAGCCGGCCGGCACGCAGCTACGTGAACAGCCGCGTCGACGTGCAGATGGACCTGGGCCTGTGGGTCAGCGACGGTGGTGCGACGCGACTCAAGTTCAGCGTCTTCAACAGCGTCGACAACGATTCGCTGGCCAACCAGATCCAGGCCTGCGACGTCTCGCCGGGCGGTGCGCCGGTGCTGCTCGACGGTCTGTTCGATGGTTACCAGGTGGCCACGAGCACCCGGCCGACGATCGCGGCGCTGACGGCCAGCGGCCAGGCGACACCACGCTTCACGCAGGTCGAGTACGTCGACGGCGCGACGCTGACACTGCGCAACGCCGGCGGCCAGATGGTCACGCTGCGGCGCCAGAAGGAAACGACGGCGACCTTCTGCCCCTGAACGCAGGCCGCGGCTCCCTTCAGGGCACGGCCGGCGGCGCGAACAACGCACGGCGCAGCGTCACCTCGCGCACCGGCTGACCCACGCCGACGACGATCTCGTCGCGGCCCTGCACCGAGGCCCACAGCTCGGCGAGCGGGCGGCCCGTGTCGCCGCCGGGCCAGCGCGTCACGACGTCGCCTTCGCGCAGGCCGGCTTGCGCGGCCGGGCCGCCGGCGAGGATCGTGGACAGCCGCAACTCGCCGCCGAAGCGCTCCAGCGCCAGCCCGAAGCCGCCCGGCGTGGCCACGCTGCCGGCCTCGACGCACAGCTGGTCGTGCGCCAGGTCGAGCCGCCAGCGCGCGCCATCGATGAAGGCGGTGCCGGCCAGGCCGTGAAGCCTGCCTTCGAAACTCTTGACCAGTGCCGGCGCGGCGACGCGCAGCACCGGCACGTCCGTGCGCGTCTGCAAGCCGATCGTGGCCTGCGGCAGCAGCGTCAATCGGTGGCCGCCGGGCACGGCCAGCCCCGGCGTGGCGGCATCGGGCGAACTGGCCACGACACGTACCAGCGCGGCCGGGTTGCCGGTGTCGAGCACGTAGGCCTGCAGCACGGCCGGCTCGCCCACCGCGAGCGTGATCACCGGCAGCGTGCGGTGCCGAGTCAACGGGACGGCGCTGCTGCCAGTCGGGCAATCCGACGGTTCGCTGCGCCCGAACGTGGCCACCCAGTCGCGCAGATCGAGATCCAGCTGCACGCCATCGAGAAAGGGCACGCCCAGCACGCCATCGATACCTTCGGACGCGGCGCCGATCAGGGTGGCCAGTTCGATCGCCAGCGCGCTCTGCGCAGGCCGCTCGAAGCCGCCCAGGCGCAGCGCCGGCAGCTTCACCTCGCCGCCTCGCACCTGGCCGAGCACGGTGTCGGCGATCACCGTGCCGCCCGGCTGCAGACCCAGGCGCCGCGCCAGCGCCGGCGAGACGAGGTTGCGGCTGGCCCCGGTGTCGATCAGCCAGCGGCCGCGCTGCCCGCCGAGCTCGAGGTCCAGCGCGATCCAGCCGCCGATCTCGCCGAGCGACAACCGCGTCAGCGGCACGCGGCCCGACTGCGCACTCGCCGCGCCGCACAGCACCACGGCGGCGAGCAGAAACGCGGCGATCCGCTTCACGGCTTCAGGGTCTCGATGTACTCGGTGCAACGCTCGACCAGTTCGGCCAGCACCGGCTCCAGCGCAGCGATGCGCGACTCGCGGCGCTTCTCGGCGGCGGCCAGCGCTGCCGGGTCCTTCGCCAGCACCGTCTCGTGGGCGTTGATCGACTCGATCACATCGTTCAGCGCGAACGCTGCGCCCTGGAACACCTCGTCGAGCAGGAAGTCGGCGAGCTGCTTGAAGGCGCGCTGCGCCGCGTTGCCGAAACGCCAGCGCACTTCCTCGTCGAGCTTGGCGAGTTGCGGGATGAAGGCATCGGTGAACTCGTTGTAGCGGTCTTTCACCGCGATCAGGTGGGCCAGCGCCTCGGGCTGCACCAGCGTGGCCAGCGGCCAGGCGAGTGCCGCCTTCACCGCGAACAGCCGTACGCGATAGTCGACCAGTTGCGCCTCCAGGCCCTCGACGAAGCGGCGGTCGTGGTCGCCGCGCGGCTCGAAACGGTCGAGCCAGTCGCTGGCCCAGTGGAACAGCGTGTCGGCGATCGCCGCGCGTGCCGCGGCCATGCCGGCTTCGCCGCGTTCGGTGGCGCTGACGAACAGGCGCGAGGCGAGCTGCTTGTAGGGCTTGCGCAGCTTGGCGAAGTCGATGCCAGGCTCGAGCATCACCGGCAGCACGAAGACGCGATCCTTCTTGGCCTCGCGCTCCAGCGCCCAGGCCACCTCCTTGGCGACGTAGCGCTTGCCCACCGAGATCTTGCTGATCAGCGCGAGGAAGACATGGCTGTCCTCGATGGCCTCGATGATGGTCGGGTCGAGCTGCTGGCCACCGAGCAGTTCGCGCACGTCGACCCAGGCGTGGATGAAGGGCGGCAGCTTCGCGAGCTCCAGCGCGAGCGGCTTGTCTTCCCAGGCATGGCTGACGAACACGCGCACGTGGAACCTCCCGCATCGCAGTGGCGGTTCACTGTAAGGGAGTTGCATCGGCGCCGGAACCCCATGCATCCGCCACGGCCGGCACTGCGTAGCAGCCGGGAAGCCACTCCCTGCGGACCCCATGAACCGAGCCTTTCGCCTGCGCAGTTTCGCGCTCCTGCTGATCGCCAGTTCGCCGGCGCTGGCCCACGACACCTGGTTCCAGCGCGAGGCCCAGGATGCGGCGGGCCGCTGGACGCTGTGGCTGGGCACCGGCAATCAGTACCCGGTGCTGGAGACGCCGCTTGCCGTCGAGGCGCTGCAGCTTGCGGGTTGCCGCCAGGCCGACGAGGCCACGCAAACGCTGCAGCCGCTGCGCGCGCTCGACCAGGCCCTGCAGTTGCGCTCGCCGCCGGCTGCGGGCGGGCTGAGCTGCTGGGCACAGTCGCTGCCCTTCGAGCTCGAGCTGCCGCCGGAGAAGATCACGCTCTACCTGAAGGAGATCAACGCCTCACCGGCCGTGCAGGCGGCCTGGGCCGGGATGCGCGCGCGTGGCCTGCCCTGGAAGGAGCGTTATGCGAAGCACGCACGCATCGAGCTGCCGGGCCCCCGCGCCAGGCGGGCCGCAGCGCCGGGGCTGGCGATGGACGCGGTGCCGCTGGGCGGGCCGGCCGGCTGGCACCGCGGCGACACCGGGAGCTTCCAGTTGCTGCGCGACGGCCAGCCGCTGGGCGGCCTGGCCGTCGAGTTTCGCCATGAACGCGCGCCCATGGGCTTCTGGCGCATCACCGACGCGCAGGGCCGCGTGCAGACGCGGCTGCCGCTGGCGGGCCGCTGGGTGCTGCGCGGCACCGACCTGCGGCTCTCGAGCGAACGCCCCGGCACCTGGGACAGCCGCTTCGTCACGCTGGCCTTCGACGTGGTGGATTCGCCTTATCAGAACGCAAGCAGCTTGAGCTCGAACGCCCGCTCTGCGAACCACAGCGCCGCCAGCACCGCGATGGCCGCCGAGCCGCCGACGAACACGCCGCGCTGGTAGAAGCGCGTGTCGCGCAGCATGAAGGCCAGCGGCAGGAAGGCCGCCACGATGGCCAGCTGGCCGAGTTCCACGCCGACGTTGAAGCCGACCAGCGCGAGGGCCAGCGTGCCCTGCGGGAGGCCCAGGTCGGCCAGCACGCTGGCGAAGCCGAAACCATGGATCAGGCCGAAAGCGAAGGCCATCGCCCAGCGCCGGCCGTGGATCATCGGCCACAGGTTGTTCAGCGCCGCCAGCACCACCGACGCGGCGATGGCCGATTCGACCCAGCGCGAGGGCAGCGAGATCAGGCCCAGCGTGGCCAGCGACAGCGTGATCGAGTGCGCCAGCGTGAACGCGGTGACGATCTTCAGCACGTCGACGAAGGCATCGCGGAAGTTCTCCACCGGCTGCCAGCGCGCGGCCCGCCAGGCCAGTACCGCCGGCAGCAGCAGCGAGAGCAGGAACAGGATGTGGTCGTAGCCGATCCAGATGTGCCACACGCCTTCGCGGGCGTAGTCGATGAACTGGCCGAAGCGGCTGGGCTGCGCGAGATCGAAGGCTTGCGTCGGCGCGTTCGGGCCGAGCACGGCCGCGCGCGACTGTCCCTGCGCCTCCAGGCGCAGCAACCCGCGATGCTGCGGGTCGATATCGGCGAACAGCCGGTAGGTCAGCCGCAACTGCGCCGGCGCACTCGGGCAGTTCAGCTGCAGCGGGATGACGGTGTAGGCGCCGTCGGTGTGCTGGTCGATCAGTTGTTCGCCGGCGCGCAGCACGCAGGGCTGGCCGTCGCCCTCGACGGCCAGGCGCGCAAGCGCATAGGCGGCGATGTCTGCATGGTGCGAGCGCACCTCTCCCCAGGTGATCTCGCCGTTGCCGTCGGCGTCCAGGCCGATGGCGAAGTCGAGGTCGCGCAGCGCGATGTCCCACTGGCCGGTGAGGGCGGTGGCCGTCTGCGTGATGCTCAGGTAGCTGTCGGAAGGCTTGTGCGCCAGCGCGGGCGCGGCGAGCCAGATCGATGCGGCGCACCAGGCCAGCCAGCGAAGGGCGAGGTTCATGACTTGCCCTTCAGCTGAGCGGCCAGCTGGCGCAGCACGACGCTCTCGGCGCCGGTCTCGTCGAGCCAGCGCAGCACCGGCTCGGCGGCGGCGGGTTCGCGCGCGGCGATGGCGGCCTCGAGCAGCACGCGGGCATCGGCCGGCTCGCGCTGCAGCGCGTAGTTCGCGCTGGCCAGCGGCAGGGCGCGCTTGGGCTGCCCCAGAACGGCCAGCGCGAAGCGAGCCTCCTCCTTCTGGTGCAGTGCGTCGCCACGCAGCCGGGCGGCGTCGAAGCGGGCGCCCAGCGCATCGGCCCAGGCTGCCGCCTGCGGCGCACCGCTCACCTTGCCGGCAATGGCCAGGCGCAGCAGCAGCAGGTCGGAGCGTTCCTTGTCCTTCAGCAGCGCCAGCACCTCCGGCGCGCGGCCGCGGTCGAGCAGGAAGTCGGCGTAGGCCGACAGCAGATAGACGTCGGGCAGGCCCAGCGCCAGCGCAGCGCGGAATGCCGCCTCGGCTTCGGCGAAACGGCCGCGCCGCTCCTCGATCTCGGCCAGCCGCGTCAGCGACCACAGGCGTTGCTCGGGGCTGGCCGCGGCATCCGAAAGCAGCGCGGCGCGCAGGCCGTCGGCCGCCGTGGCGGCTCGGCCGGTGAGCGAATCCACCTGCGCTCGGCAGCCGGCGCCGATCAGCGCCTCGGCCAGGGCCGCCAACTGCTCGCAGGCTTCACGCGCCTGCGGGTACTTCGCCTGCACCAGCCGGATGGCCACCTGCCAGGCCCAGGCTTCGCCGTCGCCGGGATCGTGCCGCACCGCCGCAGCCAGGTCGGCCAGCGCGGCGTCGAACTCGTGGCCGAACTGCCGCAGCACGGCGCGCATCACGCGCACCTCGGCCGGAGGTTCGGGTTTGTCCCACCATGGCGCCAGAGCCGCCTGCGCGTAACCGACGTAACGAGGGTCGCCTTCGGCCGCCGAGGCCTCGAAGTAGCGGCGGGCCAGGCTCACGGCAGCGGCCGCATCGGCGGGCTGTGCACGCCAACGGTCGCGAAGTTCGCGCAATTCGCGCTGGCGTGGGTCGGCGGCCCCGGCCGGCAGGCGCTCCAGCACCTGCTGGTCGGAGCTGGGGGTGAAGGGGGCCGCCTGGGCGGCGCCGCCCAGGGACGAGGCGGCAAGGAGAAAAGCGGAAAGGACTCGGCGCACCGGAAGAACCGTCAGTGAAGCGCAACAGTATGCGGCCAAGCTGATCTCCGTCAGGGCCGCCCCGTCACAATCCGCGCCGGCCTGCGTCAACCGATGGCGGGCCATCGCGTTTCGGATAGTCCAGGGTCGAATCGGACCCCGGAGCCGGGCGCGATGCGGCGAACCGGCCAGCCCTCTCGCTGCACAACGTTTCACTCCAACCGATAAAGAGCTTCTTATGACCAAGACCCTGTCCACCCTGATCGTCGCCATGTTCGCTGCCGTGGCCTTTAACGCCCAAGCTGCTTCGCACGCTGCCGCCGCCCCGATGAAGGCGAGCGAGCCGGCCGCCAAGGCCAGCGCTGCCAAGAAGGCCACCGCCAAGGAAACCGCGAAGAAGGCCGTCAAGAAGGCTGAAGAAGCGAAGAAGTAATTCTTCCTTCTACGTGAAGCGGGCCGCGCTGGATGCGCGGCCCGTTTTCATTGGGGAGCGGCTACTTCTTCTTGTTGTAGACGTCCACGCACACCGCGGCGAGCAGCACCAGGCCCTTGATGACCTGCTGGTAGTCGATGCCGATGCCCAGGATGGACATGCCGTTGTTCATCACGCCCATCACGAAGGCGCCGATCACCGCGCCCATCACCTTGCCCACGCCGCCCGAGGCCGACGCGCCGCCGATGAAGCAGGCGGCGATCACGTCGAGCTCGAAGCCCAGGCCCGCCTTCGGCGTCGCGGTGTTCAGCCGCGCGGCGAACACCAGACCGGCCAGTGCCGCCAGCACGCCCATGTTGACGAAGGTGTAGAAAGCCAGCCGCTCGGTGCGGATGCCCGACAGGCGCGCCGCCTTCTCGTTGCCGCCCAGTGCGTAGATGCGACGGCCGATCGTCGTGCGGCTGGTGACGAAGTCGTAGGCCACCATCAGCACGAACATGATGATCAGCACGTTGGGCAGGCCTTTGTAGGTGGCCAGCAGCCAGCTCAGCGCCACCAGGATCATGGCGAACACCGCGTTGCGGCTGGCAAAGAGCACCATGGGCTCGGTCTCCATGCCGTGCAGTTGCTGGTTGCCGCGCACGCGCCAGGCCATCACCACCATCGTCAGCACCACCAGCACGCCCATCAGCAGCGAGGTCAGTCGCAGATCGGTGCCGCCGAACACATCGGGGATGAAGCCCGAGCTGAGCTTCTGGAAGGTCTCCGGGAAGGGGCCGACCGATTGGCCGTTGAGCAGCGCCAGCGCCAGGCCCTTGAACACCAGCATGCCGGCCAGCGTGACGATGAACGAGGGGATGTGGAAGTAGGCGACGAACCAGCCCTGCGCGGCGCCGATCAGCGCGCCGACGACCAGGCAGACGATGGTCGCCGGCACGAAGTGCCATTCGTAGTTGACCATCAGCACCGCCGCCAGCGCGCCGACGAAGCCGCACACCGAGCCGACCGACAGGTCGATGTGGCCGGCCACGATGACCAGCAGCATGCCCAGCGCCATGATGATGATGTAGCTGTTCTGCAGCACCAGGTTGGTCAGGTTCAGCGGCTGAAGCAGCGTGCCGTCGGTCATCACCTGGAAGAAGACCATGATGGCCACCAGCGACAGCAGCATGCCGTACTCGCGCAGGTTCTGCTTCAGGAAGTGGCCGGTGCGCGTACCGGCCGCGCCCGAGGTGTTGTCGATCGTCTGTTCCATGCGTTCCTCTCAGGTCCCGGCTTTGACGATGGCGCGCATGATCTTCTCCTGCGAGGCCTCGCCGGCATCGAACTCGGCGACGAACTCGCCCTCGTTCATCACGTGGATGCGGTCGCACATGCCCAGCAGCTCGGGCATCTCCGACGAGATCATCAGGATGCTGCGGCCCTCTTCGGCCAGGCGGGCGATCAGCGTGTAGATCTCGAACTTGGCGCCCACGTCGATGCCGCGCGTGGGCTCGTCGAGGATGAGCAGCGTCGGGTCGGCGAACAGCCACTTGGCCAGCACCACCTTCTGCTGGTTGCCGCCGGACAGGTTGACCACCGGCTGGTGCACGCCGGCGCAGCGCGTGGCCAGTCGCTGGCGGTAGTCGTTGGCGACGGCGAACTCGCGGCCTTCGTCGATCACGCCGTGGCGCGACACGCCGCCCAGGTGCGCCAGCGTGGTGTTGTGGGCGATGCTGTCGTCGAGCACCAGGCCGAGCGACTTGCGATCCTCGGTGACGTAGGCGATGCCGTGGGCCACTGCCTTGCCCACCGTGCTGGTGTCGATGTCGCGGCCATGCATGCGCACCGTGCCGCTGATGCGGCGGCCGTAGGTGCGGCCGAACACGCTCATCGCCAGCTCGGTGCGGCCCGCGCCCATCAGGCCGGCGATGCCGACGATCTCGCCCTTGCGCACCGTCAGGTTCACGCCCTTGACCACCTCGCGCTCGGTGTGGATCGGGTGGAACACGCGCCAGTCGCGCAGCTCGAACACCGTCTCGCCGATCTTCGGCGTGCGCTTCGGGTAGCGGTCGGCCATCTCGCGGCCGACCATGGCGCGGATGATCAGGTCTTCGCTGGCCGGGCCGTTGACATCACGGTCGCGGCAGTCGATGGTGGTGATGGTCGAGCCGTCGCGCAGTACGGTGATCGCGTCGGCCACCTTGGCGATCTCGTTCAACTTGTGCGAGATGAGGATGCAGGCGATGCCGTGCGACTTCAGCTCGAGCAGCAGCTCGAGCAGCGCGTCGCTGTCGCTCTCGTTCAGGCTGGCGGTCGGCTCGTCGAGGATCAGCAGCTTCACCTCCTTCGACAGCGCCTTGGCGATCTCCACCAGCTGCTGCTTGCCCACGCCGATGTCGGTGATCAGCGTGGCCGGCGATTCCTTCAGGCCGACCTTGGCGAGCAGCTCGCGTGTCTTGCGGTGTGCGAGCGTCCAGTCGATGACGCCGTGCTTCGCCTGCTCGTTGCCGAGGAAGATGTTCTCGGCGATCGACAGCAACGGCACCAGCGCCAGCTCCTGGTGGATGATGATGATGCCCAGTTGCTCGCTGTCGTGGATGCCAGAGAAGCGCCGCTCCTGGCCGAGGTAGCGGATCTCGCCGCCGTACTCCGGATGCGGGTAGACGCCCGACAGCACCTTCATCAGCGTGGACTTGCCGGCGCCGTTCTCGCCGACCACGGCGTGGATCTCGCCGGCGCGCACGCTCAGGTTCACGTTCTCCAGCGCGGTCACGCCGTGAAAGCGCTTCGTGATGCCGCGCATGTCGAGGATCGCGTCGTCCACCTTGTCTCCTTGTTGGCGAGGATGGTGCACGCAAAAAAGGTCCCGCGAAAGCGGGACCTTCTCCAGGGTGCCGGCCCGTCCTACTTGACCTGGCTTTCCTTGTAGTAGCCGCTGTCGATCAGCACCTTCTTCCAGTTCGACGCGTCCACCGCCACCGGCTTGAGCAGGTAGCTGGGCACCACCTTCACACCGTTGTTGTAGGTCTTGGTGTCGTTGATCTCAGGCTGCTTGCCGGCGAGCACGGCGTCGACCAGGTTGGCGGTGACCTTGGCGAGGTCACGCGTGTCCTTGAACACGGTGGAGTACTGCTCGCCCTTGAGCATGGACTTGACCGAGGGGATCTCGGCGTCCTGGCCGCTGACGATCGGGCAGGGTTGCGCCGCCGTGCAGTAGCCCACGCCCTTGAGCGACGACAGGATGCCGATGCTCAGGCCGTCGTACGGCGACAGCACCGCATGCACCTTCTCCTTGCCGTAGAAGGCCGACAGCAGGTTGTCCATGCGCGCCTGCGCGACGGCGCCGTCCCAGCGCAGCGTGCCGACCTTGTCCATGCCCATCTGCTTGCTGCGCACGACCAGCTTGCCGCTGTCGATGTAGGGCTTGAGCACCGACATCGCGCCGTCGTAGAAGAAGAAGGCGTTGTTGTCGTCGGGCGAGCCGCCGAACAGCTCGATGTTGAACGGGCCCTTGCCGGCCTTCAGGCCCAGCTTGTCGACGATCGAGCCGGCCTGCAGCACGCCGACCTGGAAGTTGTCGAAGGTGGTGTAGTAGTCGACGTTCTTCGAGCCGCGGATCAGGCGGTCGTAGGCGATGACCTTGACGCCCTTGTCAGCGGCCTTCTGCAGCGCGCCCGACAGCGTGGTGCCGTCGATGGCCGCGATCACCAGGACCTTGACGCCCTTGGTGATCATGTTCTCGACCTGCGCGAGCTGGTTCGGGATGTCGTCGTCGGCGTACTGGAGGTCGGTCTTGTAGCCCTTCTCCTTGAACACCTTGACCATGTTGTCGCCGTCGGCGATCCAGCGGGCCGAGGACTTGGTGGGCATCGAGATGCCCACGGCGCCCTTGTCCTGCGCGGCGGCCGGGGCCATCCAGGTGGCGGTGGCCAGGCCCACGGTGGCCAGCAGCGTCTTCATCAGTTTCATGCGGAGTCTCCTGTTGTTCGTTCGAGTGTTGTCGTCATGGATCGATCGCCGTACCGCTCGAACCGGCACGGCCACCAGGGTCAGGCGGGATTCGGGCGGGGTGGGCGAGTATCGACTCGCCAGTGCACCCGCAACATCAGTGTTTCGCCTCGGGCCAGCGTTACCAGCCCGGGCCGGCCGGGCAGGTGGAAGGCATCGATGGGTTGCGTGATCGGTTCGAAGCAGAACGCCTCGCCGGCCGGCGGCCGGTAGACCAGGCAGTGCTCCGGGGCCATGGGCCCGCGCGGCGTGTTCAGCGGCTCCATCGACAGGTGAACCGCCAGGCCGCGCTCGGGCCAATGGATGGTTGCGTGGCCGTCCCAGCCGTCGTAGCCGTTGTCGATCAGCGCGCCGTTCATCGGGGCGCCGCCGTTCAGGTCCCAGCCCGCCGGCAGCGCCTTCGTGTGCTGCGTCGGGATCGGGTCGTCGCCGCTGAGCCACACGCCGCCCACGCGGGCGCGCGCCGTGGTCTGCGGCGTGCGCGGGAACCAGGGGTGCAGCCCGAGGCCGTAGGGCAGCGGCGTGTCGCCCCGGTGCGTCACACGCACGCTTTGCAGCAGGCCGTCATCGATCAGTTCGAAGCGTTGCAGGGCGTCGTACGCGTAGGGGTTGCCGCCGTGGTGACGCGATTCGAGCCGCAATTCGGCGACCTGCCGCTGCGGGCGCGTCAGCGACCAGGCCTGCAGCCAGCCGTCGCCGTGGATGGGATAGGGCTCGCCGGCGCGGTTGGGGGCCATCGCGAACCACTGCCCGCCGTGCTCGAAGCCACCGTGGCTGATTCGGTTGGACCACGGCAGCATCGCGAAGGAGGCCAGCGTGTAGCGGTCTTCGCTCTTGCCCGCCCAAGGGCGCCACAGGTCCACCGCATACCCCTGGGCGAGCCAGAGCCACTGCGCGACACCGCCGCCGAGCGTGGGCACCAGGCCCAGGCGCTGCTGCGCGGACTCGAGCCAGACGATGTCGTGGCCGCTCGTCACGTACCGGCTCCGAACAGGTTGGCGGGCAGCCCGGCCGCGTCGGTGTCGACGGCGAAGAGAGCCCCTGCGAGAGGCTGCTCTGCGAGCTGCCCGGGGCCCAGTTCGAAGCGCGCGCTGGTGATGAACAGCGTCTTCAGATCGGCGCCGCCGAATGCGACATTGCTGATGTGGTCGGTGGGCAGCCGCACGCGGGCCAGCTCGGCGCCGCTGTCCGGGTCGTGGCAGCTCACGCTGGCGGCGCCCCAGTGCGCGATCCACAGCCGGCCGGCCGCGTCGGTGGTCATGCCATCGGGAAAGCCGTCGCCGCGCTCGAAGCGCAGGAACTCGCGCGACGCGCCGAGCGTGCCGCTGGACGGATCGAAGGCGAACGCATGCACCTTGCGGCGCACCGTGTCGTTGAAGAACATCGTGCGGCCGTCGAGCGACCAGGTCGGCCCGTTGCTCACGGCGAAGCCGGCGTCGAAGGCGCGCACGCAGCGGCCGGGGCCGTCGAAGCGGTACAGCGCGCCGGTGGGTGCGAGGCAGGCGCTGTCCATCGTGCCGCCCCAGAAGCGGCCCTGGGCATCGCACTTGCCGTCGTTGAACCGGTTGGCGGTTCTTTCGGGCTCGGGCTCGTCGAGCCGGTGCAGCGTGCCGGTCGCCGGCTCGTAGAACGCGAAGCCGCGGCGCAGCGTGATCACCAGGCCCAGGCCATCGGCGCGCTCGGCCACGGCGGAGATCGTGTCGTCGAGCTGCCACTGGCGCTGCTCGCCGGTGGCGGGCGTGTGGCGGAACAGGCGCTTCTCGAGGATGTCGACCCAGTACAGCGACTGCTCGCGCACCGACCAGCAGGTGCCTTCGCCCAGCGTGGCCCCGGCGGGCCAGACGCAGCGCACGCTGCCCAGAGTGGGGGCCGGAAGGTCCATGCCGTGCTCAGTGCGAGTCGCGCGGCACCGGCGCACCGCTGCCGCCGACCAGGAAGTCGAGGTCGGCACCCAGGTGCGCCTGCTGCACATGGTCGACGTAGACCTTGTACCAGCCGCGTGCCGGCAGCGTCGGCGCCTTCCAGGCCGCACGGCGCCGCGCCAGCTCGGCGTCGCTCACCTCGAGATGCAGGCGGCGGTTGGCCACGTCGAGCTCGATCACGTCACCGTCCTTCACCAGCGCCAGCGGCCCGCCCGCGGCGGCTTCGGGCGACGTGTGCAGCACCACGGTGCCATAGGCCGTGCCGCTCATGCGCGCGTCGCTGATGCGGACCATGTCGGTGATGCCCTTGCGCAGCACCTTCGGCGGCAGCGGCATGTTGCCGACCTCGGCCATGCCGGGGTAGCCCTTGGGGCCGCAGTTCTTCAGCACCATCACGCAGTGTTCATCGATGTCGAGCGCTTCGTCGTCGATGCGCGCATGGAATTCTTCGATGCTCTCGAACACCACGGCGCGGCCGCGGTGCTGCAGCAGGTGCTCGCTGGCCGCCGAGGGCTTGATCACCGCGCCGTCGGGCGCCAGGTTGCCGCGCAGCACGGCGATGCCGGCGGCGGGCTTGAAGGGCTCGGCCAGCGGCCGGATCACCTCGCGGTTCCAGCAGGGCGCGTCGGCGATGTTCTCGCCGATCGACCTGCCGTTCACGGTGGCGGCGTCGGTGTGCAAGAGGTGACGGATCTCCTTCATCACCGCGGGCAGGCCGCCGGCGTAGAAGAAATCCTCCATCAGGAAGCGGCCCGAGGGCTGCAGGTCGACCAGGCAGGGCACCTGCGAGCCGAGCTGGTCCCAGTCGTCGAGCTTGAGTTCCACGCCCATGCGGCCGGCCACGGCGAGCAGGTGGATCACCGCGTTGGTCGAGCCGCCGATCGCGGCGTTGGTGCGGATCGCGTTCTCGAAGGCATGGCGCGTGAGGATCCTCGACATGCGCAGGTCGTCGTTGACCATCTCGACGATGCGCCGGCCGGTGAGCTGCGCGAGACGGTTGCGGCGCGTGTCGGCAGCGGGGATGGCGGCGTTCTCGGGCAGCGACATGCCCAGTGCCTCGACCATGCTGGCCATCGTCGAGGCGGTGCCCATCGTCATGCAGCTGCCCTTGCTGCGGTGCATGCAGCTCTCGGCCTGCGTGAACTCGTCCATCGTCATCTCGCCGGCGCGCACCATCTCGCTCATCTGCCACACGCCGGTACCCGAGCCGATGTCCTTGCCGCGGAACTTGCCGTTGAGCATCGGCCCGCCCGACAGGCCGATGGTCGGCAGGTCGCAGCTCGCCGCGCCCATCAGCAGCGCCGGCGTGGTCTTGTCGCAGCCCATCAGCAGCACCACGCCGTCGATCGGGTTGCCGCGGATCGATTCCTCCACGTCCATCGACGCGAGGTTGCGGAACAGCATCGCGGTGGGCCGCAGCTGCGTCTCGCCGAGCGACATCACCGGGAACTCGAGCGGGAAGCCGCCCGCCTCGTAGACGCCGCGCTTCACGAACTCCGCCAGCTCGCGGAAGTGCCCGTTGCACGGCGTCAGCTCGCTCCAGGTGTTGCAGATGCCGATCACCGGGCGGCCGTCGAGCAGGTCGTGCGGGTAGCCCTGGTTCTTGATCCAGCTGCGGTGCACGAAGCCGTCGCGGTCCTGGCGGCCGAACCAGGCCTGGCTGCGGCGGACGGGCTTCTTCGGATCCATGCGAACGTTCTCCAGGGCGGCTTGACGCGCCGGATGCTATCGCTCCACACTGATAAATGAAAAATAAGCAAATCGGTGTCTGACATGCCAAATTCGATATCTCAACCGTCCCCAGCGATCTACCCCGACCTGCGCGGCCGTGCCGTCTTCGTGACCGGCGGCGGCTCGGGCATCGGCGCGGCCATCGTTTCGGCCTTCGCGGCGCAGGGCGCGCGCGTGGCCTTCGTCGACGTGGCTGCCGCCGCCAGCGAGGCGCTTTCGGCGCAGCTGGCCGCCAACGGACAAGCCGCGCCCTGGTGGCGCGCCTGCGACGTGCGCGACGTGGCCGCGTTGCAGTCGGCCATCGCCGACGCGGCGGCCGAACTCGGCGACTTCCAAACGCTGGTCAACAACGTCGCCAGCGACGACCGCCACACGCTGGCGTCGATCACGCCGGCGTTCTACGACGATCGCATCGCCATCAACCAGCGCGCCGCGCTGTTCGCGATGCAGGCTGTGGTGCCGGGCATGCAGCGCCTGGGCGGCGGCGCCATCGTCAACCTCGGTTCGATCGGCTGGCAGATCAAGTCGGCCGACTACCCGTGTTACGCCATCGCCAAGTCGGCGGTGAACGGCCTGACGCGCGGCATGGCGGCCTCGCTCGGGCGTGACCGCATCCGCGTCAACACCGTCACGCCGGGCTGGGTGATGACCGAGCGGCAGAAGCAGCTGTGGGTCACGCCAGAGGCAGAACGCGAGATCGACCGCAACCAGTGCCTGCCCGATCGCCTGCAGCCCGAGGACATCGCGGCGATGGTGTTGTTCCTGGCCTCGGACGGGGCCCGCATGTGCACCGCGCAGGAATTCATCGTGGACGGCGGCTGGAGGTAGTTCCCGTCAGTCCAGCCCAGCCAGATCCAGCTCGGTGCCGTAGACCGTCAGCGCGGCCGCCTTCAGCGCGCGCAGCATCACCTTGGCGGCTGGCGACAGCAGGCGGTCCGTGCGGGTGATCAGCCCGAAGGCGTCCATCTTGCAGGGCAGCGCGATCGGCAAGATGGCCACCATGCCGTGCTGCGCGTAGTAGCGCGCCACGTCGGTAGCGATCACCGCGAGCAGGTCGCTGCCCTGCAGCATCTTGGTGACGAACAGCAGCGCCGTCGTCTCGATCAGGTTGCTCGGCGACTCCAGGCCTTCCTCCTGGAACATCAACTCGAAGCGATGCCGCAGCACGCTGCCCGGCGGCGGCACGATCCAGCCGTTGCCGACCACGTCGCGCAGCGTCAGTCGCGTATTGGCCAGCAGCGGGTGGCCGGGCCGCACGATGGCGCTGACCGGCTCCTCCACGATCGCCTCGTAGCGCAGCGCGCTCTTGTCGTGGCGCTCGAACAGGCGGCCGACCACCATGTCGAGCTTGCCCTGCGCGAGGCGCTCCATCAGCACGTCGCTGGTCTCGATGGCCAGCTGCACGCGCAGGCTCGGGTGCTGCTGCTTGACCTGCGCCACGGCGGTGGGCATCAGGTTCAGCCCCGGCGCGGTGATCGAGCCGATGCTGACCTGCCCGAAGCGCCCCGACTTCAGCGCCTCGATCTCGTCGTGCGCCTGCGAAAGGCTGGCCAGCGCCATGCGCGCGTGGCGGATCATCGTCTCGCCGTACCAGGTGGCCCGCATGCCGCGCGGCAGCCGGTCGAACAACGGCACGCCGAGCATGTCCTCCAGCTCCTTGAGCAGCTTCGAGGCCGCCGGCTGCGTCATGTTCAGCACCTGCGCGGCGCGGTGGATGTTGCCCTCCTCCTCCAGCGCCATGAGCAGCAGCAGCTGCCGCGTCTTCAGCCGCGCCCGGATGAACCAGTGCGTGTAGTTGGTCGACATCGGGCCTCGTCTGGTTCTGACATCCCGAATCGTATATGTCTGGGGGCTGAAAATCTATTGGATCGTTATCGGTCTGCTCCGTACGATCTGCCGCACATCAATTCCGGGGCGCCGTGTGCGACCTCCGGGCGACGGAGGCGACATGCGATTCATCCAGTATCTCGACGGCGACGGCAACCAGCGGGTCGGCTGCACCAGCACCGACGCCGGGCGCGTGCGGCGCCTGGATGGCGTGGCCAGCACCGTGGCACTGGCGCAGGCGGCCTTCGCGCATGCGCTGCCGATGGAGCAGATGGCCGAGCTGCGCCTGGGTGCGCTCGAGCCGACGCCACTGGCGCGCATGCTCGAGAGCCTGCGCGTGCTCACGCCGCTGATGCACGACGATCCGTCGCGCTGCCTGGTCACCGGCACCGGCCTCACCCACCTGGGCAGCGCGGCGACGCGCGACGCCATGCATCACAAGGTCAATGCGCAGGAGGAATCGGCGCTCACCGACTCGATGCGCATGTTCAAGTGGGGCCTGGAGGGCGGGCGCCCGGCAACAGGCGCGGCCGGCGTGCAGCCCGAGTGGTTCTACAAGGGCGACGGCAGCATCGTGGTCGCGCCCGGCGCGGCGCTGCCTTCGCCGAACTTCGCGCTCGACGGCGGCGAGGAGCCCGAGCTCGTCGGGCTGTACTGGATCGCGCCCGACGGAACGCCCTGCCGGCTCGGCTTCGCGGTGGGCAACGAGTTCTCCGACCATGTCACCGAGCGGCAGAACTACCTCTACCTCGCGCATTCGAAGCTGCGCGCCTGTGCGGTCGGGCCCGAGCTGCGCACCGGCGCGCTGCCGGCCGACCTGCAAGGCAGCAGCCGCATCCGCCGCGGCGAGCGCGTGGTGTGGGAGAAGCCTTTCGCCACCGGCGAGGCCAACATGTGCCACACGCTGGCCAATCTCGAGTACCACCACTTCAAGTACGCGCAGCACCGCCGCCCCGGCGACGTGCACCTGCACTTCTTCGGCACCGCCACGCTGAGCTTTGCCGACGGTATTCACGTCGAGCCGGGTGACCTGTTCGAGATCGAGCAGCCCGCCTTCGGTGCTGCGCTGGTCAACCCGCTGACGGCCGACACGCGTGCCTTCGCCCCCGGCGCCGTGCATGCGCTCTGACACCATGGCCACGCACTTCAAGCACTACATCAACGGCCGCTGGGAAACCGGCGTCACGCTCGGCGTGAGCGAGAACCCGTCGGACCTGGCCGACGTGGTGGGCGAATTCGCGCGCGCCGATGCGGCGCAGGCCGAGTCCGCCATCCGCGCCGCCGCCGATGCGCGCGAGGCCTGGGCGCACAGCACGCCGCAGCGGCGCGCCGAGGTGCTCGACTTCATCGGCAGCGAAGTGCTCGCGCGCAAGGACGAACTCGGCGCGCTGCTCGCCCGCGAGGAGGGCAAGACGCTGCCCGAGGCGATCGGCGAAGCCGCGCGCGCCGGCCAGATCTTCAAGTTCTTCGCCGGCGAGGCGCTGCGCATACCGGGAGAGAAGCTCGCCTCGGTGCGGCCGGGTGTCGAGGTCGAGGTCACGCGAGAGCCCGTCGGCGTGGTCGGGCTGATCGCGCCGTGGAACTTCCCGCTCGCCATCCCGGCGTGGAAGATCGCGCCGGCGCTCGCCTACGGCAACACGGTGGTGTTCAAGCCCGCTGAGCTGGTGCCCGGTTGCGCCTGGGCGCTGGCCGAGATCATCAGCCGCTCGGGCCTGCCCGCCGGCGCCTTCAACCTGGTGCTGGGCAGCGGCCGGCGCGTCGGGCAGACGATCGTCGAGAGCCCGCTGGTCGACGCGATCAGCTTCACCGGCTCGGTGCCGGTGGGCGAGGCGCTGCTGGCCACCGCCACCGCGCGGCGCGCCCGCGTGCAGCTCGAGATGGGCGGCAAGAACCCGCTGGTGGTGCTGGCCGATGCGGCGCTCGAGCGCGCCGTCGAGCATGCGATCCAGGGCGCCTTCTATTCCACCGGCCAGCGCTGCACCGCCTCGAGCCGGATCATCGTCGAGGCGCCGGTGTTCGATCGATTCGCGTCGCTGATGCGCCAGCGCACCGCGGCACTGGTGGTCGGCCATGCGCTGGAGCGCGGCACGCAGATCGGCCCGGTGGTCAGCGCCGAGCAGCTCGCGCAGGACCTGTCGTACGTCGACATCGGGCGCAGCGAAGGCGCCGAATGGCTGTGCGGCGGCGAGGCGCTGGAGCGGCCCACGCGCGGCCACTACATGAGCCCGGCGCTGTTCATCGCGCAGCCGCGCCACCGCATCGCGCGCGAAGAGATCTTCGGGCCCGTAGCCTGCCTGATCCGCGCCGACGACTACGAGCATGCGCTGGCCCTGGCCAACGACACGCCGTTCGGCCTGTGCGCCGGCATCTGCACGGACTCGCTGGCGCGCGCCACGCATTTCAAGCGGCATGCGCAGGCCGGCATGGTGATGGTCAACCTGCCCACCGCCGGCGTCGACCCGCATGTGCCCTTCGGCGGCCGCAAGGCCTCGAGCCACGGGCCGCGCGAGCAGGGCCGCCACGCCGTCGAGTTCTACACGACGGTCAAGACGGCCTATGTGCAGGCGGCCTGATCAAGGCCATGGCCACGTCACCTCTGACAACGATTTCTAACGCAGCGACCGGCCGATCGACGGCCCGCCGGCGCCTGCCACAAGACCACGCCGTCCAGACCCAGGAGACAACATGACGACATCCAGACGACAAGTGATCGCGGCGCTCGGCGCCGTGCCGGTGGTGGCCGCCTGGCCGGGCCTGGCCCGCGCCCAGGGCAAGATCGTGCTCGGCTTCTCGCAGATCGGTGCCGAGTCGGAATGGCGCACCGCGAACAGCGAGTCGATCAAGTCCGCCGCGAAGGAAGCCGGCATCGAGCTGAAGTTCTCCGACGCGCAGCAGAAGCAGGAGAACCAGATCAAGGCGATCCGCTCCTTCATCGCCCAGAAGGTCGACGTGATCGCCTTCTCGCCGGTGGTCGAGTCGGGCTGGGGCACGGTGCTGCGCGAGGCCAAGGCCGCCAAGATCCCGGTGATCCTGTCGGACCGCGCCGTCAACGAGAAGGACGACAGCCTGTGGGTCAGCTTCATGGGCTCGGACTTCGTCGAGGAAGGACGCAAGGCCGGCCGCTGGCTGCTCGAGAACATGAAGGGCAAGACGGGCGACGTGAACATCGTCGAGCTGCAGGGCACGGTGGGTTCGGCGCCGGCGATCGACCGCAAGAAGGGCTTCGAGGAGATCATCAAGGCCGACCCGCGCTTCAAGATCATCCGCTCGCAGACCGGCGACTTCACCCGTGCCAAGGGCAAGGAAGTGATGGAAGCCTTCCTGAAGGCCGAGGGCAAGAAGATCAACGTGCTCTACGCGCACAACGACGACATGGCCATCGGCGCGATCCAGGCGATCGAGGAAGCCGGCATGAAGCCCGCCAAGGACATCACCATCATCTCGATCGATGCGGTGAAGGGCGCCTTCGAGGCGATGATGGCCGGCAAGCTCAACGTCAGCGTCGAATGCAGCCCGCTGCTCGGGCCGCAGCTGATGCAGGCGGTGAAGGACCTGAAGGCCGGCAAGACGCTGCCGCGGCGCATCGTCACCGAGGAGGGCATCTTCCCGATGGAAGTGGCCGCCAAGGAATTCCCGAAACGCAAGTACTGAGGCCTGACGAAACCCGCTCCGGAACCCCGGCGGGATTCGATGTCTCCTTTCCGGCCAGGGATTGGCCTGTGCGCACGAGCGGCGCGCACGGGCCCTTTTTCATGATGAGCACTGCCACCGAACCCGTCCTCGAGCTGATCGGCATCGGCAAGTCCTTCGTCGGCGTCACGGCGCTGCAGGACGCGCGGCTGCGCCTGTGGCCGGGTGAGGTGCACGCGCTGATGGGCCAGAACGGCGCGGGCAAGTCGACGCTGATCAAGGTGCTGACCGGCGTGCACCCGGCCGACAGCGGCACCATGCGCCTGGCCGGCCGCGAGATCCGGCCCGAGTCGCCGCAGGCCGCGCAGGCGCTGGGCATCGCCACCGTCTACCAGGAGGTCAACCTCTGCCCCAACCTCTCGGTGGCGGAGAACATCCTCGCCGGCCGCATGCCGCGGCGCTGGGGCTGGATCGACTGGGGCGCGGTGCGCCGCCAGGCGCTGGCCAGCCTCGAGCCGCTGCAGATCGAAGTGGACCCGGACCGCACGCTCGGCGAGTACCCGGTGGCCGTGCAGCAGATGGTGGCGATTGCGCGTGCCGTCAGCCAGGACGCGCGGCTGCTCATCCTCGACGAGCCGACCTCCAGCCTCGACGAGGCCGAGACCGAGCG